>SWCA01005036.1_pt1 | contig 45388 bp, 47 predicted proteins | sample 4692961 | NCBI WGS metagenome assembly SWCA01 (sample SAMN10267275, study PRJNA491770) | bioreactor metagenome | isolation source: DHS bioreactor inoculated with | place: Japan: off Shimokita Peninsula | reverse complement strand
AAAAACAGGCAAGAGGCTTCCCTCTGGCTCACATGGCCCGATGATAAACATCCCTGTGAGAAATCCCAAAACGAAACCAAAAATCAGTATCGGAATACACAAAAAAACAACCCCGTCAATGACCCATCAGTGGGGAATCACGAAAGGGTGGTATCGATTTTTCCCGTCAGGTGGTAGCACATCAGGGCGACGCGGAAAAATAAGCAATCAGTCCGGAGATCAAGTTTGTAATGAAGTTTTCAAAAGACCTGTGGCGTGAATGTTCAATGGAACAGATATTTTTGAGTTCATCGTTAATTGTCTCAATTACAGAGCGTTTTCTGAGCAATATTTTATCTTTCATTTCCATCAGAACATTCTTCATATTGTTACGAATGTGAGTGATCAGATGTAACCCATCAATAAACAAAACTTCGGTTAGTTTCCGGGAGACATAGCCTTTATCAGCGTATAGTTTTCCTTTGAGTTTTTCGATAAACTTCTTGTCTTTCAATGGTTCCCGATCATCAGTATTTCCGGGTGTGATAACGAAATTCAATATTTCACCTTTATCGTTGATTATAAAATGCAGCTTGAAACCAAAGAAATAACCCATGGTTGATTTACCCCTCTGGGCAATGCCATCGAACACCTTGTGCCTGGGAATTCTTTTGTTCTTACAAACCCGGATTGGAGTAGAGTCGATATACGAGATACCAGTGCATGCGCCTAAACAGCAGGTTTTCAAAAACAATGTCATCGGAAGAGCAACTGATTGCATCAACTCAACAAACCTGTTATAAGAAACAGTATTCGGGAAATATGACTTAAGGTGTTCTTTGATAAAGTACTTGTAGAAATGCTTTAGGTTTTTAAAAGCTCCAAAATGGAATAAAATCATAATGGTTATCACCTCGCTTTGGCTCATTTTAGGCTTTCTTTTGGGTTTGTTTCCTAAACTATGTTTTGAAATAGTTTTATCAAATTCCTGGCAAAATTCGTCCACCAAGTAGAAAATTTCTGTAATTTTAGCTTCTGTTAATTGCATGGATTTTAATTGTAATTGATTGTTTGTCAGACTTTTAAATTACAAAAATCCATGCTTTTATTCAAATAATATTACAGCTTTTTATCTGCTATTTTGCTCTAAATCAGAAAATTATTAATCGAACTCAGGTTATTAAGCAGTGTCATTCTTTTGGTCAACTTCTATGGGTTTTCGGTCTACTCGTCTTGCTGATTATTTTCTCCTACGCAGCATACTTTGCTTGTTTGCCGGCTGTTAACACATCATTTTTTCGGAATTAAGCCTTTAGCAAGTTTCAATTATTTGGAGTATTTGTCAAAGCATTTTATTTCAGTGTGGTAGCATTTGCGTCTATCGGTTACGGAGATATCGCGCTAGTTACTACTCCTGCAAAAACTATAGTATTGATGGAAATCGGTCAAAGTTTTGTATGGGTCATATTTGGATTATCAAAAATAGATAATATTCATACATCAATTAAAACTAACAGAGGTCAGTAGTTATCTCCCAATTAAACAGGTCTGATAAATTTTACCGGCAGCTACCATTTGCGGTATATTATTGAAGAAGATATTTTCTTTCATCTGCGAATGATTTATGCGATAGCAAAATTCATCCAGATATCTATTGATGTGGAATTTACTCACCCGTGAGTAAGTTGTCCGTAACCATGACTTCACTTGATGTATAATGGTGTGTAGCGCCTTGAAATTCAGACCGCCATGGCTTTCTATTTGTGAGATATTGTATTGATCCATCAAGGGGCGATGCCCTTTCCACAAATCAGTGGACATTACCATCAAATGATTTTTACTACTTGTTCACCAAAATATTTACGGAAAGATTAGCCCATTCGACAATTGGCGTAAAATAAATACCAAAAAACAGGGTTGGGATTGCCAGCATAAGGACAATCAATATCTCCGTGGGGGAATAAGTAAGCTTACTATGGAAATGTTCATTTTGTCTCAGGTACATATTTCTCACCACTTTAATATAGTAGTAAAGTGAAATTACACTATTGACAACTCCAATTACAGCCAGCCATACAAATCCGGCATTAATCACCGAAGTAAATACATATAGCTTTCCGATAAAACCTGCAGTAGGCGGTAAACCTGTCAGGGAAATCAGGAAAATTGTGAGACAAACCCCGAGAACAGGCGACCGAAACCCCAGCCCGGCATAATCATCAATATCCTCGGTATCCAGTTTATTGGCTATCAATTGAACAATAAAGAATGCGCCCAGATTCATCAGCATGTAAAAAAAGAAATAAATCAGTACTGCTGTCACTCCGTTGTCGTTCAACACCGCAACGGCCATCAACATATAGCCTGCATGAGCTATACTTGAATAGGCCAACAGCCTTTTCATATTGTTTTGCCAAACCGCAACCAGGTTGCCCAGCGTCATGGTCAGAATCGATATAACGATCAATACATAACGCCAATCGATATTCCCAATTAAATTCCAGGTTTCCAATGTCCCTGAAGAAGGATCTACCAGACCGGTCTTAAAAAATCTTAGCAATACTGCAAAACCCGCAGCCTTTGAGGCAACCGATAAATAGGCAGTGATGGTGACAGGCGCGCCCTCGTAAACATCGGGTGTCCAAAAATGAAATGGAACAGCCGATATTTTATATCCAAATCCGGCGACAATCATCAAACTGGAAACAAACAAGGGGATATCATCGACATTCCCGGAAGCAATATATTGATTTATATCGAACAGGTTCAAACTTCCGGTTAAACCAAAAAGAATTGAAATTCCATAAAGCATAATACCCGTTGATACAGCGCCGAAAATAACATATTTCAATGATGCTTCTGATGCACGTTTTATTTCCTTCGTGTAGCCGGCCAGCACGTATGAACTAATGCTCATGATTTCGATAGAGAGATATATCATGATGAGATTGGCCGACCCCACCAGAAGAAACATCCCTAGGGTCATACCCATCATCAGAGTGAAATACTCCCCAAGCCTTGGTTTGCCTGGGTGAAGTTCTTTGGAGTAGAAAGTAAATATGATAATAATCAAACTTGACAGCAAAATAATATACTTCATGAAAACTCCGAAATCATCAATTACCAAAAGGTTAGCGAATGCTTTGTATTCAACTCCGGTTTGTTGATAAAGAAATATTCCCGCAATCACGATTCCAATAATTGCAACGTAACCCGATATGTGTTTTGATTTTTTAAAAATGAGATCAAAAATAATTGTCAGAATAATGGTGGCCGTCAATGTTGTTTCCGGTTTGAAAAATTCAAAACTTTTTATCAGGTCTGCAGTAAAAGTAGATAAATCTGTCATAATTTGTTCTAAATATTAAAGGCCTACAACATTATTTACTATAACCCGCCGATAAATACAAACGGTTTCATCAAATCAATAAAATGATTCACTGATCCTGAAATTAAATCAATCATAGGATTTGGATAAATTCCGAGAAAAATGATTATAACAGCAAGCGGTATGAGCGCGGTTAATTCCAACCCGTTGATATCATCTGTTTTATATTTTATCCCCGTCGGGTCCCATGGGCCTTTCCATTTATTGGGCAACTCACCGAAAAATATTTTTTGCAGGGCCCAAAGCATATACCCGGCACCTAAAATAATACTCAAAACAGAAACGGCCGTCAATACCGGGAATGTTTTGAATGCCCCCAGGAAAACCAGCACTTCCGAAATAAATCCACTTAATCCAGGCAATCCAATGGCCGCGAAAAAAGCAATCGCCATGATCCCAGTGTAAACAGGCATTTTTTTCGCCAAACCACCAAAATCGTCTAATCCGCGGGTATGTGCCCTGTCATAAATGACGCCGACAATCATAAACAACATGGCAGTTATTGTACCGTGGTTGAACATCTGGAAGATGGCCCCAACCATACCTTCCGGCCTCATGGAAGACAATCCCAGCATCACAAGCCCCATGTGGCTGATCGACGAATAGGCAATCAATTTTTTCAAGTCTCTTTTTCCAACCCGGTGTTGCCCCAATGCACATAAAGCTCCGTAAAGAATACTGATCATGCCAATCCAGGCAATCAGGCTTTGGAAGTATCCAAATGCCTCCGGGAATATCGGAAAAGCAATTCTGATCATACCATAGGCGCCCATTTTCAATAACACACCGGCCAAAATCACCGATATGGGAGTAGGCGCTTCAACGTGGGCATCCGGCAACCATGTATGGAACGGGAACAATGGAACTTTAATGGCAAAGCCGATAAACAAAGCCAAAAACGCGGCGTACCTTAACGTGGTTGCCGACCCGCTTAAAATAGCTCCCGCTTTAAAATTGGCAGGATCCATCATATCGAGGATGTTAAATGTACCTACGCTCTGAAAAAGTCCAATCATTACCAAAAGCATTAATACACTGCCGACCAATGTGTATATAAAAAACTTGATGGCTGCATACTCTTTGCGCGGTCCACCCCAAATACCGATCAGAAAATACATAGGCAGCAACATCAACTCCCAGAAGACGTAAAATAAAAAGAAATCCAGGGCACAAAAAACTCCGACCATTCCCAAATCAAGCAGCAGATACATGGCAAAATAACCCTTCACTGCTTTCGTGATTTTAAATGACGGCAATATTGCTACAAAACAAATTATTGTTGTAAGGAGGAGCATTGGAACACTTATTCCGTCAATCCCCAGGAAATAATCAATGTCAATGTTCCCTATAAGCGGCAAATTTGCATGTATCCAGTTTACTTTCTCAACAAACTGGAAGGTATTTATATCGTTTATCCCTGTTTTAGCAGAATTGTAGAAAACATAAATTATCGCTGCGAGGATTAGCTGAATAAATGTAATCCCCAAACTCACCCATTTTATTGTTTTTTTCGAAAGATCAATTGCTTCTTTGTCCTTTCCTGAAGGGATTAACAATATTATAAGAATTCCCAAAGCCGGAAGGAAAGTGATCAATGTTAAAATCGGAAAGTTTATTGCCCCTTGCATATAACCTGTTTTTAAAATTTATACAAAAAAGTATATCATTGTTAATATTCCCAAAAGCATGAACACAATATATGCCTGCACTTTACCCGTTTGCAGCTTTCTAATTTTACTCCCACAATAACCGGTAAACGTTGAAGCCATATTAACAGCCCCATCAATAACATAATTGTCGAAAAGGCCTGTTAAACGGCTTACAAATCTTATAATATAGGAACTAAGGTTAACCAAACCATCTACAATATAAGTGTCAAACCATGACAATGATTTTGACAATGCAAGTGTTCCTACAATCGCAGTTGCTTGATAAAGTTCATCAAAATACCATCTATTATAGAGAAATGAATGCAAAAATTTAAACCTTACTTCCAGTTTGCCTGCGTTAATAATTTTGAATTTATACATCATGAATGCGAGCATTATCCCAAGAGCTGCCATGAATAAGGAGATTCCCATTGCAAGGTAGTGGAAATGATGCGATTCTTCGTGGAAACGGTTCAAGTAGGTATTTTCCAGGCTTGCCTGCACTACATCGCTATTTTCGGGATTATCGCCCTGATTATGAGCTTGTCCTTCCGCCATTTCCGGCAATAAAAATTTCCATTGACTGGTTTCGGGGACAACAGATACAGGCTGAACTACCTTTTCCTGAAACCAACTTTCCGAAGCTTCGAATGGATTGGAGGAATAAACAAACCAGAACGACAAACACGCCAGTAACACCAGAGGAAATAATATGGGTAATTTGTTTTCTTTTGTATTCCTGGCAATCTCGGTCTTATGTTCTCCATGAAAAGCCAGGATTGTTAACCTGAACATATAAAACGCTGTCATTCCTGCTGCCAAATAGCCTAATACGGGAATCACCCAATGCCACCCACCGGTCAGGTTCGCATAGGCAAGGGTGCCTGCCAGAATACCATCTTTACTTAAAAAACCAGAGGTAAAAGGTATGCCTGACAAGGCAAATGTAGCGATCATAAAAGTCAGGTAAGTCCATGGCATGGTTTTTCGCAATCCTCCCATATTGTATATGTCCTGGGCATCCGTATGATGATCGTTCTTATGATGCATTGACTCATGCATGGCATAGATAACCGAACCCGCTGTAAGGAATAACGCAGCTTTAAACCACGCATGCGTAACCAAATGAAAAAAACCATTTGTGTAACCTCCTACCCCAAGAGACATGATCATATATCCCAACTGGCTGATGGTAGAAAATGCAAGGATCTTTTTAAAGTCTCTCTGGACAAGGGCGATAGATGCTGACATGAATGCCGTGATAGCTCCCGTGAGTGCAATAAATGTCAGCGCATCGGCCGTGAACATCACAAACACCTTAGTAACGAGATAAACCCCCGCAGCCACCATGGTTGCTGCATGAATCAATGCAGAAACGGGTGTGGGGCCTTCCATGGCATCGGGAAGCCAAACATGTAATGGAAACTGTGCAGATTTCCCGATGGCGCCCATGAAAATGCAAATTCCCGTAACAGTCAACATCGTTGGATTATTGAATGGCATTTTGCCCGATGCGATTCCAGAAAAAATATCATCGAACATGAAAGAATTATAGGTGAAAAACAAAATCATAATGCCGATGAAAAAACCAAGATCCCCGATGCGGTTTGTGAGAAAAGCTTTTTTTCCGGCGTTGGCCGCGGAGTCCTTTTCATACCAAAAACCTATTAACAGGTAAGAACTTATCCCAACCAATTCCCAAAAAATATACATTAAAAGGAAATTGTTGGTAATAACGATTCCAAGCATTGAAAATGTGAAAAGTCCCAGGTAGGCGAAGTAAGTAGGATAACGCCTGTCACCTTTCATATACACCGTGGAAAACAGGTGCACCAGAAAACTGATGAGCGTTACCACGACGAGCATAATAGCGGCAATGTTATCGATACCAATCCCGATATCAAAATTTACTGTTCCCAGATTAAACCATTCAATCCTGGTCTGGATGACCGGTTCTTCCGAAAAAACAAATAACTTATTATATGCTGCAACAATGGCCAATGCCAAATCGATTCCAAGTATAAAAGTTCCAACTATTCCGCTTTTTCTTCCCAATTTGTTTCCAAAAAAAATGTTGATCAGGAAACTTGCCATCGGGATGAGCAGTACGATAAAACTGAGCAGCAATGTATCTTTTGTCATATTATTTCAAACAATAAGAATTATTCTTTCAGATCGTCCACCTCATCAACATTTACATGTCCGAAGTGCTGATATATATTTAAAATTATGGCCAGAGCAATTGCTGCTTCAGTCGCGGCCAGTATAATCACAAAAATAGCAGCCACGTGGCCCTCTATATTCATGCCGCCATATCTTGCAAAAGCAATAAAATTAATATTCGCGGCATTGAGGATAAGTTCTATACCCATGAGAACCAAAATCGCATGTTTCCTGGAAATTATTGCGAATAATCCCATCGAAAACAACAATGCACTTACAATTAAATAATGAACCAATCCTATATGCATAATATTTCAGGTTTTAATGTTTTTTTCTGGCAATGAGCGCGGCTCCCACAATTGCTAACAGAAGCAACATAGAAGCAGCTTCAAAAGCAAGAAGATAATTGGTCAACAATTCGTTTCCTATTTGACGAACCGTGGAATTTACTTCTTTCATTTCAGCCATATACCATTTTGTTGACTTGAACATCCATATTAGTGACGCAGCAATTAGAATAGTGATTATACCAGCCGCCACAAACTGTATTTTCCCCAGCGAGCCCGCTCTGACGTCAATCCCGGTAATTCTCGATGTAAGCACAACCCCAAAAATTATCAGTACCAAAATACCACCGATATAGAGCATGAGTTGGGTAATGGCCAAAAAATCAGCGCTGAGCAGAACATACAGGCCTGCCACCCCAAATAGGGTAAAAAGCAGCGCAAAAGCGGAATGCATTATATTTTTCGAGAAGACAACAATACCACTGAAAACAATTGTCAGGGTAGCCAAAAAATAGAATGCTATCGTTATTAAATCCATATATTTTGTTTTATTTCGTCAATCCCGTAAATCGTTTTTTATTCCCTCTTTTCCCCCGGTGTCTCTTTGTTTCCCGGTTTATTTTCATCCTGTTTTTTCTCTTTTTCTTTTTTAGCGTCAAGCTCTTCGAGCAACCTTCTTTTTTCTTCGGTTTGTTCGGGTGTGAGTGTATGGAATTTATAAACTAAATTTTCCCTGTTATATTCCGAATATTCGAATTCTTTAGTATGTATAATGGCATCTGTCGGACAAACCTCTGTACACAGCCCGCAATAGCAACATTTGGCAAAATCTATCTCAAATGTTGGCACCCACAGCTTTCTCTCTTTTCCATTTTGATGTAATTCCTTATGCGGGTCTTCTGGAGAAACTTTAATTGTTTCTATATCGATGCAATTAACCGGACATATTTTCGCGCAATTCTTGCAACCGATACATTTTGTCATTTCCATGAACAGTCTGTTTCTTGCAGTTTCGGGTAAAGGAAAATTCTCGTCGGGATATTGGATAGTGACCTTTTTTGTAAACAAATGTTTCAGGGTGATTTTCATCCCTGTAAATGTAGTAGCTATTCCTGACCATATTGTTTTAAAATATTGAACCATTTTCTGTCAATCCTATTTCAACATTACATATAAACTGATTATTAAAAAACACACAAATGATATAGGCAGAAGGATCTTCCACCCGAGGTACATCAATTGATCGACTCTGAACCTTGGCAGTGTCCACCTGATCCATATCTGGACCATCACCACGGAAAAGCCTTTAAAGATAAACCAGAACACACCCCAGCCGGGCCCTTGCATAAAGTTGCCGAATGGTGAATTCCACCCACCAAGAAAAACGGTTGTGAGTATTGCTGCTACAACAAACATGTAGGCGTATTCGGCAAAGAAAAACATAGCAAACTTGATCCCGCTGTATTCGGTATGAAATCCGGCGACCAACTCCGATTCGCCTTCGGGAATATCAAACGGTAACCTGTTGGTTTCTGCCAAAGCGGCTATAAAATATATCATACAAAGAATAATGGTAAACGGAACAATCCACCATTTTGCCAATGTGCCCGGCCCGCCGAACAAAAACCAATTCCAAAACCACCCCGTTTGCAACTTGTTGATTTCCTGCAAATTCATGGTTGACGTCAAAACGACAATTGACAGGATGGCGATGGCTGCCGGCACTTCATAACTGATAAGCTGTGCAACGGAACGCATGGCGCCCATCATAGAATATTTGTTGTTGGATGCCCAACCTCCCATAACGATACCCAGCGCGCTGATGGAACCCACGGCAAATATATAAAACAGCCCCAGATCGATACGCGACGGCGCAAAATATTCGCTGAACGGGATTACCGCAAATGCCGAATAAGCACCTGTGAATACGATAAACGGAGCGGCATTATAAAGCAGCTTATCAGCTTTGGCTGGAGTAATATCCTCTTTCTGAATAAGTTTTATCACCTCAGCAACCGGTTGCAGAATACCCCATGGACCGGTTCTCATCGGCCCCAACCGTTCCTGTATCCACGCCGACGTTTTCAGTTCGGCGAGTATCGCCACCAGGGCATATATCAAAACAAAACCCAAAGGCAATATCACCACAAGGGTTATTGTCAACGCGTTTTTGCCTAACAATTCATATAAAAAATTAATGCTCTCCATCTTTTACAGCCTGTCTTTGAATAAATCATCTGTCAACCTCACCAAGCACAATGTCAATACTTCCCAATATCAAAATCAGGTCGGCAAACATATATCCTTTCGAAATCTCAGGTATAACTGAAAGATTGACGAAACTCGTTCCCCTGGCTTTTATCCGTTCAGGTTTGTCGGTGCCATTGCTTACAATGTATAATCCAAGGTCGCCTTTTGGGTTTTCTGCCCGCATGTACACTTCCCCTGCTGGCGGCTTTACCCTTCTCGGGACCAGTTCCTTAACATCGCCTTCCATGTCCATTTGTTCAAGGGCCTGCTCAATGATCCTGCAAGACTGTTCCATTTCCCTTACCCTCACAATATTCCTGTTCCAGCAGTCACCCGGGACACCGACTTCCCCGTCGCCAACCGGTATATCAAAATCGAACCTGTCATAAATAGAATAGGGTTCGTCTTTCCGCAGGTCGTATTTGACGCCTGAACCTCTTAAGACCGGCCCGCTACAGGCATAACTGATGGCAACATCCGGCGGCAAAATACCTACGTTGGCCGTTCTTTTGATAAAAATGCCGTTAAGTATCAACAGATCCATTAGCTCTTCATTTGTTTTCCTCACTCTTTTCACAATGTTCAGGCAGTCTTCCTTGAAGCCGTCATATATATCGGCTGCCAACCCGCCAACCCTGAAATAGTTATAAAGTAACCTTGCCCCCGAAAGTTTCTCGAACACCCAGATGATGTGTTCCCTGTCCCTGAAATAATAGAGAAACGGGGTGAAGGCTCCAGCATCGAGCCCAAAGGTGGCCACTGCAATTTGGTGGTTGGCAATCCTGTTCAGTTCGGCCAGGATTACACGGATATATTCAACTTTGTCAGAAACCTTGAGCCCCATCAGTTTTTCCATTCCCATCACATATACCCATTCATTATTCATGGCAGAAATGTAATCCATCCTGTCAATGTAAGGAATGACTTGCACATATGTCATTTGTTCACAATACTTTTCAAAACTTCGGTGTAAATAACCAAGGTGAGGAATAACTTCGGTAACGATTTCACCGTCAACCACGACTTCAAGCCTGAGCACTCCGTGTGTTGATGGGTGCTGAGGCCCAACGTTGAGCCTCATTTTATCCGATGTCAACTGATTATATTCAAGATCCAACCTTTTTAATTCACCCATAACCCGATTTTAAGAAGATGTTTTCATTCCATGATACGATTCTGGCGTTTGATAATCTTTTCGCAACGGATGCCCCTCCCAATCGTAAGGGCACAATATCCTGATGAGATTATGGTGCCCTGTAAACTCTATTCCCATAAGATCATACGCTTCCCTTTCATGCCAGTCGGCAGTTCTCCATATCCTTTCAACGGAAGGCGTTTTTGGATCGGTCTTGGGAACCATAACTTTTAATACAAGTTTATGTTTTAGTTTCATGGAATACAGATGATACACGACGCCTAAATTCTCGTTCAAATCCATGCCGCTAAGGCTCATCAGGTAATCAAAGAGAAAATCGTCATCGTCGCGCAATGTGTGGCATATCTCAAATAATTTTTCCGACTTGACTACTATAAAATGATCGACCGGTTGCTGATCGTTGCATTCGAGAATATTTTCGCCAAATTCCGATTTCAGTTTTTCGAATATTTCGTTTGTCAACATCTTTACTGCAAATTATTTATTATCGTCGCTTTGTTCTTTCTTCAACCTTTTTCTTTTATTGAAAATAGCCTGTTCGCTGATTTTCTTTTGCAATTTGATCATTCCCTCTTGAAATGCCTCTGGCCTAGGTGGACAGCCGGGGATATAAACATCGACAGGTATTATCTTATCGACGCCTTTAAGCACGTGATAGCCGTGTTCCCAATATGGCCCACCGCAATTTGAACACGACCCGACGGATATGACATATTTAGGTTCAGCCATTTGTTCATAAAGAATTTTAATCCTTTCGGCCATTTTGAAAGTAACGGTACCGGTAATCATGATAAAATCGGCTTGTCGCGGACTTGTCCTGGGAATAGTGCCAAACCGCATAAAATCAAAGTGCGAAGCATTCATGGCCATAAATTCAATGGCACAACAGGCCAGACCGAAATGAAGGTACCAATTCGATTTGCTCCTTCCCCAGTTTAGTATATCTTCAATTTTTCCTAATACTATTCCCCCACCTTCATAGGGATCGTCCAATCTGTTTAATAATCCCATCTTTCTACTGCTTTTGCTTTTTGCCAATTACCAGGTCTTCCAGTTTCGGAATATGCGGCCTTGGTTTTTCCCAATCCAGGTCGCCTTTTGCCCAAACATAGACGAATCCTGTAAAAAGAATCACTACAAATACAATCATCTCGATAAATGCAAACCATCCCAATTGTTTAAATACCATTGCCCATGGGAGCAAAAAAACGATTTCGACTTCAAACAATAAAAAAACCAATGCGATAACATAAAACCGCACGTTAAATTTAATCCAAGGTTCGCCTATCGGTATTTCCCCGCATTCATAAGTTGAATTTTTAACCGGGTTTGGATGACTTGGCCGGATAATTGCCGAGAGTGCCAGCGCAATTCCCACAAATATAAAACCAAGGATAACATACAACAAAATAATTCCGTATTCTGAAATCATATTCTCCTTTATCTTCTTTTATCGATTAAAACAGCTAAAATTAAATTATTAATTGAGAATTTCCCAATTCTGACAGGGCAAACTCCAGAGCAATCTCACACTTTAACGGATAAAAATATTATTAGTTAGGACAGATGCGTATTTAAAACGGTAACCGGGCATTCCCCGCGTCAATTTAAGAAGTTGATAAAAAATACTGAAAACCAGAAAATCATGTAAGTTTTACCTTGAATTGTGTAATAGATAAGCATCAGGTATTCAGTAATTTTAAATTATTGTTGAATTTTAAAATCTTCATATTATGAGACTAATCAAAGCGTATATCAGATACCGGATGGTAGAAGATGTTTACAAAGCCCTTAATCAGGCCGGCTATTGCTGTATGACCCTTGTTGAATGTGAAGGCACCGGCCAGTATTCAGACCATGAAAAAGAACACATCAGTGCCAAATACCCTTTCGCGGATGCATATCGGGTCATCAAACTTGAAATTTTAGCTGCGGATGAACATGTACATCCGGTCATTGACCTGATTCGGAAAAACGGAAGGACAGGCTACCGGGGAGACGGGATGATTATGGTATCGCCGGTAGAGGAAGTTTATAAAGTTAGAACCGACGAGAAAGGTATCCTGTCAGTCTAAAGTTCTGGTGAATGTTTGCGATTATGTGAGAGCAAAACCGAACTTGTTTGAGCCTTGCCTGTGTGAGCAAAATCGATGAAATGAATTTCAATTCATAGGCAAAAATACATGTATGAAAAGGAGCGGGAACCGGTATTTACCAATTAAAACTAAAGAAATGAATAAAGAAAAGATAAAAGAAATATATCATAAAAGGGCTCCTGCATATAATTACAGCGTTAAACTTTTTAATCTCATCGGATGGAGGGTGAATTTTTACAGGATTAAAGCCGTTGAGGCCCTTAATCTAAGAAAGGGAGATACTGCTGTTGATTTATGTTGTGGTACCGGCCTAAATTTTCCACATCTTCAAAATGCTGTTGGTTCTAAAGGTAAAATAATTGGTGTGGATTTGTCTGCTGATATGCTGAAAATTGCCGAAAAGCAAGTCGAAGAAAAAAAGTGGAAAAATGTTACTTTGATTCAAAGCGATGCGGCACAATATCAATTCCCAAACGATATTAACGGGATTATTTCTTCTTATGCTGTAACGTTGATTCCTGAATATGATTCAATAATAAGCAAAGGTGCCTATTCTCTTGACAAAGGCGGAAAATTTGTCATTCTCGATTTTAAAAAGCCTGATGGATGGCCGGATTGGTTTGCAAAATTTATGGTTTTACTATTTATCAAACCTTTCGGCGGAACATATATTATGAAAGAGCGCCACGCATGGGAATCCCTGGAAAAATATCTTAAACTAATTACGTTCAAAGAATATTATTTTGGCTCAACATATATTGCAACAGGAGAAAAAAGTCTAAAATAAATTGAGTTATGAATGCCTATTTGCAGAGAAAAGATGCATTGGTAAAAGACGATGAAGAAGCTGTGAATAAATCCGTCGGAGTGATGGCTGAAAAAGTATCGGCAGTGGTTCCGTCACAACTAGACGGCAAAGGGCTGGAAGCGTGGCAAAACCACAAAACGTTGTATGAAACCAAGCTGAAAGAGATGCAGCATATTGCAGACCTTGAAAAAAAACGTCCATACTTCAGTCATATTTCAGAAATTATGTATTGTACTGTCAACAGCTTCGGATTGAAGCAGGGTAACCTTTTTGTCGCTTTCTGCCCTATGGCTTTTAACAACGAAGGAGCTTATTGGATAAGTCAAAACGAGGAAATAAAAAACCCTTATTTTGGAGAGAAAATGCTTTCGTGTGGCGAAATAAAGGAGGAATTATGATATGAAAATCTCGATTAAAAATATGGTTTGCAACCGATGTACTATGGTCGTCAATCAGATATTTCTGGAAGCTGGGGTACAGCAGTGTAGCGCATCTGTCAGGCCAGTTTAAAAGAGTAACAGGTTGTAGCCCCTCGTATTTTAAAAAATCTTAAAGAACAAAAGCGGAGTTCGCTTAAAGACGTATGAATTCATTAAATTTTGTAAATTATTCGAAAAATAATGTAACATATTAGCAATGAATATCCTGTAAATTTGCATTATTAAACTTTTAAAAAGGAATTATTAATCACTTAAAATCTAATATTATGAAGACAATATCAATTTTTATTACGATGCTTACGGTTTTGGTTTTCAACGTAAACGGCCAAAACACCGATGTAAAAAGCTTGCTTGATAACCAGAAAACTCGTACGGAGATTTTTAACACCATTGCTGAAGACCACCAGCTAATGATGGATTTCATGCAAGTGGCAAAGGAAAATGAACATGGTGCGATGATGATGCGTAATACAGAAAACCACCAAATGAAAAAAATCGAATCGAAGGAAAGTGGCATGATGCATAAAAATGATGAGCATCAAATGATGGAGATGATGAAAGACAATCCTGAAATGATGCAAAAAATGATGGGAAATATGATGGAAATGTGCAAAAAAGACACTGTCATGCGTAATCAGATGATCAACATGATGACAGAACATCCCGAAATGATGAAGATGTGCATGCAGAAAATGAAAGAAAAAGGCACGATGAATCCCGACGGGAAAATGATGAACACGAAAGAAAAATCAAATCACGACAATCATGACCATTAAAAATTATCAATCATGGTATATTATATCAATAAAACAATTACGGCAAATTTTGACCGGGCGGTAGAGCTAGTAACAGAAGCATTAAAAACAGAAGGTTTTGGGGTACTTTCCGAAATTGATATTCAACAAAAGTTAAAAGAAAACCTGGTGGAGATTGCAGCCGTTAACCCAGTAGCCTCTATGATGGCTGTTGATAATAAACAGCTTGCAGGTATTGCAGGAGAGATTAAGACAAAACTTGAAAAGGTTATCGCCTCACTTTGATTTTAAAGATAAAGGGGGACAAAATGCATGGATTTTGAGGATGAATTTTGGCATAAGCAGGTGGTGAACAATTAGGCTTATTCTTGTCGCTGCCATATTTTTGGGGCGTTGCCCACTCTCCCAATCAAAACGGTAACAACACGACAGATAAATCAACACATGATATCCTCAACGAACGATACGAGATTGACAAAGAGTAATTCGAAATGAAAAAAAGGGATCTCGGGTTAAAATAAAACTGAGCGAAATGGAAAAAACAAAAGATCGTAATTTCTACTGTCCCATGAAATGCGAGGGCGACAAAGTGTATGATGAGCCCGGCGATTGCCCCGTTTGCAATATGCACCTGGTTCCTGTAAGTGGCGATGACAGCAATAATGGTTACCACAAACATGACCATGGAGAACACAAGCATGACCACAGTCATAGCGACCATTCTGGTGGAAGCGGAAAGTATTATTGCCCCATGCGCTGTGAAGGCGATAAAACCTACGACGAGCCGGGTGACTGTCCGGTTTGTGGTATGCACCTGAAAAAAGAGGAGGCAAAGCAGATTCCGGGCAGCAAACAAACCATTTACACCTGCCCGATGCACCCGGAAGTGAAACAAGACCACCCGGGCAGTTGTCCAAAATGTGGGATGGATTTGGTTCCCGAAAAAGGTGAAGAAACCAGCGAGGAAGAAAAGGCTTACAAAAAAATGGCAAGAAAATTCTGGATTGCTTTTGCATTAAGCGTTCCGGTTTTAGTGATAGCCATGTCGGAATTTGTCAGTTTTCTTAATCTGGAAGATGTAGTCTCAAAAAAAGTTTGGGGTTGGGTTGAATTCGCTTTGGCAACCCCGGTTGTCTTTTACAGCAGTTGGGATTTTTTCAAACGCGGATGGAGTTCAATCCGCAGGTGGATGCCCAACATGTGGACATTAATATCCATTGGAGTTGGCGCTGCCTATCTTTTCAGTGTGTTTGCATTGATTGTACCCGGCGCTTTCCCCAACCAGTTTAAAGATGTAGCAGGAAATGTCCACCTTTACTTTGAAGCAGCTGCTGTAATATTAACATTAGTGTTGTTGGGGCAAGTACTCGAACTGCGAGCACACAGCAAAACAAATTCCGCAATAAAAGCCTTGCTGGGATTGGTTCCTCCAGTAGCGAGGGTCATTCGAGATGGAGAAGAAATCGAAGTTCCTCTGGCGGATGTGAATGTTAGTGATATTTTAAGAGTGAAGCCCGGCGAAAAAATTCCTGTTGACGGCAGTATTTATAAAGGCGAGGCGGTGATTGACGAAAGTATGATTACTGGTGAACCCATTCCGGTTGAAAAATTGGTAGGCGATAAAGTAACAGGTGGAACCATTAACGGGAAAACAGCCTTTGAAATGAAAGCCGAAAAAGTGGGCAGTGATACGTTACTTGCTCAAATCATTGAAATGGTGAATACGGCCAGCCGTTCAAGGGCACCAATTCAAAAACTGGCAGACACCGTTGCAAAATACTTTGTGCAAATCGTGATTGGTATCGCTTTGATCACTTTTGCAGTTTGGTCAATCTGGGGGCCGGAACCTGTTTATGTCTTTGCGTTTGTAAATGCAGTTGCGGTATTGATTATTGCCTGTCCGTGCGCATTGGGCCTCGCGACTCCTATGTCGATCATGGTTGGATCGGGACGGATGGCTCAGACCGGTGTGCTTGTAAAAGATGCCCGCGCCATTGAGGAAATGAATAAAGTGAATATTCTGATAATAGATAAAACCGGTACCATAACCGAAGGGAAACCCAGCCTCAAGAGTTATCAATCATTTGGTTCGATGTCCGATGATGAGATTTTAAAACTGGCAGCCTCAATCGATGCCAATAGTGAGCATCCGCTTGCCGATGCCATAGTCGCTGGCGCAAAAGAAAAAAACATGCAACTGATAAAAATGGACAAATTTGAATCGGTTACCGGGAAGGGGGTCAAGGCCATATATCAAGGGAAAAAAATTGCTTTGGGAAACGAAAAACTAGTAGATGAATTTCAGGCAAACCTGAACGAGGACAATAAAAAAATTGCTAAAGAATGGCAGTTGAAAGCCCAAACGGTTATGTATCTACTCATTGACAATAAAGTAGAAGGCGTTGTGACGGTTTCAGATAAAATCAAGAAAAGTTCAGCAAAAGCCATTAGTGATTTGCAAAAAATGGGCATGAAAGTACACATGTTCACGGGCGACAATAAATTTACAGCCAAAGCCGTCGCTGTAGAGCTTGGTTTGGATAGCTACCAGGCAGACTGCCTGCCCGAGGACAAATACAAAAAGGTAAAAGAACTGCAGGAACAAGGCCATATTGTTGCCATGGCCGGCGACGGGATAAACGACGCCCCGGCGCTTGAACAGGCCAATGTCGGTATCGCTATGGGAACCGGTACCGACATCGCTATGCAAAGTGCCGAAGTTACGCTGGTAAAAGGTGATTTGGACGGAATAGTCCGGGCACGGGAATTAAGCCACAAAGTTATGCGCAACATCAAACAAAATCTGTTTTTTGCTTTCGTATACAACGCGCTGGGCGTTCCGGTTGCTGCCGGAATCCTGTTTCCATTTTTCGGAATTTTGCTCAGCCCGATTATAGCTGCTGCCGCTATGAGCTTCAGCTCGGTTTCGGTCATCTCAAATGCATTACGATTAAGGAAAGTATAGTTTAATTTTAAAATCAAAGTTTATGAAACATTTAGTAAAATTTTCAGGAATAGCTATGGCATTATTGGTTTTGTTTACAGCTTGTCAAAAAGAAGAAACCAATGAGTCAAATCCAACTGTTGATGGTATTTACGATGGTACTTTAACCGGCTCACAAACTAAAAGTGCCGATGAAACCACAGAAAGTAAAACGGCGACTTCTGAGATTACAATTACCGGTGAAAACGAAATTCAGGTACATTGTTATTCAGAAAATTTCGATACCACTTTTGTGATGAACTATTATATGGATAACGACAGCGCATACGTATGCTACACCGGCGATGACTTCGAAGAAATGTACGGACACATGCTCGGTGGTGGTCACATGAGTGGAATGATGGATGACATGCATGACGGTGAAACCCAATGGATGCATCACATGGACGAGGAACATGAAGAAGGCGATGAACACTTTGGCGGTTTTAATATGGCCAATCACAGCTTTTCGTACACTTTTCAAATGAACAGAAATGATTCCTCGGATGATTTGTATTTTCAGGGTGCTAAACAGTAAGATTCTTAAATCATTGTTATTGTATAATAACAAGAGTCATAGTCTAAAAATTTATGGTACCAGTGCATCCAAAAAACGTACATTTTCCGGTAGCACTCCTGATCGGAGCTGCTGTTTTCGGAATACTTGCGCTTATTTTTAAAACTAAGAGTGTATGAACAAGGGGCTGGTGTGGTTCCAATGGAAGAGATTATCTCCCATGGTGAACATCAACATGAGCATGGAAATGAAGAGACGGACCATCAACGCTTTAGAAGCGACGCCAGAGTAACATGACCATGCCACCCATGGAAATGACGATCCGGATCAGAATCATGAACATTAAAATCAGGTTAAATGTAATTTCAATTCAAATGACAACTGTCTTAAATATCAAAAACATGGTCTGCCCTCGCTGCATATTAGCAGTGGAAAGAATCCTTAAAGATATGGGCATTGAAGATACTGATGTGGGATTGGGTGAGGTTAAATTTGCCAACCCTTTGGATGATGATATTGAAATAAAACTGGAAATCAAACTTAAGGAACTGGGATTTGAATTACTGAGCAATAGAAATTCGCAGTTGGTTGAAAAGATCAAAAATGCCATTATCTCCATGGTACATCACCAACATGAGCCGGAAAGAATTGGGCGTTTGAGCGAACAGATTCCCAACCAATTGGGACTTAGTTATTCTTTTCTGAGTAAATTATTTTCTACACAAGAAGGGATGACGATTGAAAAATACCTGATTCTTCAAAAAATTGAAAAAGCGAAGGAACTTCTAATATACGGGGAACTAAATGTCAGCGAAATTGCTTTTCAGCTTAATTACAGTTCCAGTCAGCATTTTTCCCGGCAATTCAAAGCTGTAACAGGCTTATCTCCATCGCTATTCATGAAACTCAAAAATTCCGGGAGAAAACCTTTAGACGGGATTTGAAAGCTGCTTTGCAAAATTATGCACATTTTTATTAGAATTGTATACTTTCAACGTGCAGGGAAAAGCTACATTTGCATTCATTAATTTCGTATAGATGTTCAAAAAGATCAGTCATATTGCTCTTATGTCTCTCATCTTGGTAACTACCATGGGAATGACTGTATCTAAACATTACTGCGGGGATTCCCTGAAGTCCGTTGGAGTACTTTCTGCACCGGATCGCTGCTGTGAAGTCCCATCAGGCTGCTGTCATAATGAATCTTTTACGATTAAGGTTGAGGATGATTTTTCTGTTGCAACAAACGCTTTCGATTTTACCCAATTTGCAGTCATACTGCCTGCTTTGATTGAATTGTACCAGATCGAATCGACGGAAAAGCAATCGTTCACGTCTTTCATCGTTATACCACCGCCCAAAATACAAAGAATCCTTTCCAGTTTGCAGACATACCTTTTATGATTTGTGACTCAATTTAGAGTATTTTTCTGAGAACTTATTTCACACAGAGATAGGATCAGAATATAATTTTTATACATTGAGGTCAAAAAAATCATAAAAGTCTTTCTATGCTTAATAAAATTATTCGTTTTTTCCTTGAGAATAAACTGGTTACTTTTTTAGTATTAACCATTTTTATTAGTTGGGGGATTGTCAATTCCCCATTTGGGTGGGACACAGGGATCCTGCCATCTGACCCGGTTCCGGTGGATGCCATCCCCGATATTGGCGAAAACCAGCAAATTGTTTACACCGACTGGCCCGGCCGTTCGCCTCAGGATATCGAGGACCAGATATCCTACCCGCTGACCACTTCGCTGCTGGGAATACCGGGTGTAAAAACCATTCGCAGTAACTCGATTTTCGGCCTGTCCAGCATCTACATTATTTTTGATGAAGATGTGGAATTTTACTGGAGCCGCACGCGGATACTTGAAAAGCTGAATTCGTTGCCTGCCGGTACGTTGCCGGAAGACGTGACACCGGCGCTGGGTCCTGATGCCACTGCCCTGGGACAAGTTTACTGGTACACTTTGGAGGGAAGAGATAAGGATGGTAACCCGGCCGGTGGCTGGGATCCACATGAACTGCGCACGATTCAGGATTTTTATGTCCGTTACTCTTTGACCTCTGCAACAGGGGTCGCAGAGGTGGCTTCAATTGGAGGATTTGTCAAGGAGTATCAAATTGATATTGATCCCAATGCAATGAAGGCTCACGGGGTCAACGTAGCCCAAATCATGTCAGCCGTAAAGAATAGCAACCTCGACATAGGCGCACGCACCCTCGAATTTAACCGGGCTGAGTATTTGGTCAGGGCATTAGGGTACATTAAAACCCTGGAAGACCTGGAAGAAAGTGTTGTCGCTGTACGGAATAACGTGCCGATACGCCTGTCAGATGTTGCCAAAATTAATTTTGGGCCTGCTACCCGTCGGGGTGGTTTGGATAAGGGGGGAGCTGAAGCTGTCGGGGGTGTTGTAGTTGCACGATATGGCGCCAATCCGCTGGAAGCGATTGATAATGTAAAAGCCAAAATCGCAGAAGTATCCCCGGGTTTACCTTCCAAAACACTAAAAGACGGAACCGTATCCAAGGTGACTATCGTCCCGTTTTACGACCGTACCGGCCTGATTAAAGAGACCCTTGGTACCCTCGAAGAAGCCATCACATTGGAACTACTAATAAGTATCCTGGTTGTTATTGTTCTTGTATTGAACCTTCGCGCCTCTTTCCTGATTTCAAGCTTGTTGCCCATCGGGGTGTTAATGACCTTTATCACCATGCGGCAGTTTGGTGTCGATGCCAATATTGTAGCTTTGTCAGGCATTGCCATTGCCATTGGCGTGATGGTCGATGTCGGAGTGGTGTTCACCGAGAATATCATCCGACATCTGGATATGCCGGAGAACATCGGCGCCAGGGGAAAACATTTGCTGAATACCGTGTACGAAGCGACCGTTGAGGTAGCGGGAGCGGTAATTACTGCCCTGGCAACTACCATCGTGAGTTTTCTACCGGTTTTTGCGATGGAAGCTGCTGAAGGAAAGTTGTTTAAGCCGCTGGCCTTTACCAAAACCTTTACCATGCTTTCAGCATTGGTTATTGGTTTGATTATCATCCCCACCTTGGCAAATTTGATCTTTTCAATCCGTTTCGACAAAAACAGGTATAAAAAATATTGGAACATTTTGCTCATTGCAGCCGGACTGATTATTTCAGTAGCCACTGGTTACTATATTGCCCTGGCTTTGTCGGCTTACGGCGCGAATGGTTTGTTTGAGGATAAATGGAAAGATTCGAAAATTAACTGGCCCAATGTGATCAATATCGGCATAACCGTAGTTGTGGTCGTGTTCTTTTTAACCAAAGCATGGATGCCACTTGGCGCACAGAATTCGTTGTTTGCCAATTTCTTGTTTGTCATTGCTATGGTTGGCGTAATACTTGGGGCAATGTCGCTGTTTGTTTTGTTCTATCCCAAAATTTTACGTTGGTGCCTCGAATACAAATGGGCGTTTTTATCAGCTCCAATTTTGATCGTTGTTTTTGGGATCACGACCTGGCAAGGTTTTGATAAAATGTTTGGCTTTATGCCAGACTTCATCAAAAAAACCGACACATATCAGAGTTTGAATTCGCACATACCGGGCATCGGAAAGGAATTTATGCCCTCCCTGGATGAAGGATCTTTCCTGCTGATGCCAACAACCATGCCGCATTCAGGCATTCAGGAAAACTTGGAAGTGATTGCTCTGTTGGATAAAAAAGTCAATGAGATACCCGAAGTGGAAAGTGTGGTCGGGAAATGGGGACGTGTTATCTCCGCGCTCGACCCTGCGCCTACTTCCATGTATGAAAACCTGATCAACTATAAGTCAGAATACATTTTAAATGAAGATGGGCATCGGATGCGTTTTAAAGTCGATAAAAATGATGCTTTTGTATTACAGGATGGATCGACTTACAATCCTGAAACAGATGGATTCCGTTTGATTGAAAAAGAGGACTTGGTCAAAGATAAAAATGGAGAATATTTCCGCCAATGGCGGGAGCATATAAAATCGCCCAATGATATCTGGGATGAAATTATTCAAAAAGCCACTATTCCCGGCTTAACTTCTGCTCCAAAATTACAGCCCATTCAAACTCGCTTGGTAATGTTGCAAACCGGAATGCGTGCTCCGATGGGGATCAAGGTTTTTGGCCCAGACCTTGAAAGCATTGAAAAGGTGGGATTCGAGCTTGAACGGTTACTGAAAGAAGTTGAAGGCGTTCAGGGAATGTCGGTATTTGCTGACCGGGTAGTGGGCAAACCTTACCTGGAGATGGAAATAAATCGCAAAGCAATATCGCGGTACGGGTTAAGCATTCAAAACCTGCAAATGACACTGAGCAGCGCTATTGGCGGTATGAAGCTATCTTCTACTGTGGAAGGACGTGAACGTTTCCCTGTTCGTTTAAGATATGCGCGTGAATATCGTGATAATCCTGAAGATTTGAAAAAAATCCTGATTCCAACACCATCCGGATCTCAAATCCCACTTGGGGAATTGGTTACCATCCATTACATACGGGGCCCGCAGTTAATCAAGAGTGAGAATACATTTCTGGTAGGTTACGTCATTTTTGATAAAAAAGAAGGCTATGCCGAAGTGGATGTGGTAGAAAATGCCCAGGCCTACCTGGCTGATAAAATGGATAAGGGTGATTTTGAATTGCCGGCCGGTGTCAGCTATGTGTTTACAGGGAACTACGAAAACCAGATCCGGGCCACCAAACGGTTGATGGTTGTGGTGCCCATATCCTTGATGACCATTTTCCTGATCCTTTATTTTCAGTTCCGTTCAGTAACTGCTACTTCACTTATCTTTACCGGGATTATTGTGGCATTGTCAGGCGGTTTTATCATGCTGTGGTTGTATGGCCAGCCCTGGTTTTTAAACGGGACCATGGGTGGCATGAACCTCCGGGATTTATTTCAGGTGCACACCATCAATCTCAGCGTGGCGGTCTGGGTTGGGTTTATTGCCCTGTTTGGGGTGGCCACCGACGATGGGGTGTTGATCAGCACCTACATCAAACAATTGCAAGAAAAGAATAACCCTAAAACGGTTAAAGAGGTGCGCGCGCTTATCCTTGAAGCTGGCTCGAAAAGGGTGCGCCCGGCCATTATGACTACGGCCACCACCATCATTGCCCTGCTCCCGGTGCTTACCTCTACCGGAAAAGGCTCCGATATCATGATACCGATGGCCATCCCGCTGTTTGGGGGAATGCTCATTGAGGTGATGACCATTTTGGTATTGCCGGTGTTTTACAGCATGTGGCAGGAAGGAAAGGTTAAACGGGAGTTAAAAAAGTTAAAAGCGTAAAACCATGAAGAAATATAAAATTATAATAGGGATGCTCATCTTGCTGATTTCCTCAGTGGCATCGGCACAAAATAGACTAAACAAGTATCTGGAAATTGCGGCAGAGAATAACCCGGAGCTCAAGGCTCGGTTTGATGAATACATGGCTGCCCTTGAAGTTGCGCCGCAAGTTAAAGCGCTGCCAGACCCGCAGGTTGCTTTTGGCTACTTTATCCAACCAGTTGAAACGCGCGTGGGACCGCAACAATTTAAATTATCGGCCTCACAAATGTTTCCTTGGTTTGGAACCCTCAAAGCCAAGGAAAATGTGGCCATACAAACTGCCAAAGCGAAATATGAGTTGTTTGAGGAATCGAAATCGAAATTGTTCAATACAGTCAGCAACAACTATTTCAACCTGTACTTCAATCATAAGGCGATTGATATAACCATGGAAAATCTGGATATTCTCCATATTTTCAGAAAGCTGGCCATTATCAAAGTCGAAGCCGGCCTGGTTTCGTCAGTAGATGAATACCGGATTACGATTGAGATCAATGACCTGGAAAACCAGTTGGCTTTATTAAAAGACCAACAGCTTGTACTCGCGATAGCATTCAACAACCTGTTAAATATTGACGGGCAAGCGCCAGTGGACGTTCCTGATCTCTTGTGGTCGGATGATTTTCCCCTGGATAAACAGGCAGCGCTCGATTCAATTTTTCAAAAGAACCATCAGCTACTCGGCATAGACTTGCAACAGGAAGCGCTTCAATACAAAAAAGAGGTGGCTTCACTGATGGGAAAACCAAGTTTTAAGCTCGGGCTGGATTATACGATCGTGGGAAAAGGGGAAAATAACATGCCCGGAACAGACGCCTTTATGTTCCCCTCGGTTGGAGTAACCATTCCGTTGTACCGCAATAAGTACAAAGCCATGGTGCAGGAAGTGGCCTACCTGGAATCTGCCAAAGCAAATGAGAAGGTTGATAAAACCAATATGCTGGAAACGCTTTTCGAAAATAATTGGAAAGATTACCAGGATGCAGTCCGGAGGTTAAGCTTGTACGAGGAACAGCTTGAACTGGCCCGAAAATCATTAACCATGTTGGAAACCGATTATTCCACAGGAAATGAAAACTTTGAGGAAATATTACGAATGGAACGTAAAGTTCTTAAATATAATCTCGAATTGGAAAAGGCCAGAGCAGATAAACAGGCTTCAGTTTCATTTATCAATTATTTAATGGGAAAATAAAATATCAATAATCATGAAAAATTTGATCAATAACATAAAAGGAAACTACAAGCTGGTAGTTGGCACCTTAATTTTGGGAATTCTCTTTGGTTGGTTGTTTTTCCATTCAGGAGGAGAATCAACTGCGTCACAGACCGGAGTTGAAGGACATGAAGGGCACGATCACGAATCCGAAGATCCAACGACCTGGACATGTTCCATGCACCCGCAAATTAAACAGGACAAACCGGGAGATTGCCCTATTTGCGGGATGGACCTGATCCCGTTGGCATCTATGCAGTCAGGCGGGGATGATGTTAACCCCAATGAGATTGCCATGAGCGAATCAGCCTCTAAGCTGGCCGAAATACAGACACTGACAGTATCAAAAGGAGTCCCTCAAAAATCCGTCTTTTTGCAGGGAAAGGTTCAGGCAGATGAGCGGAATATTGCGGAACTGACAGCCAGGTTTGGCGGACGGATTGAAAAGTTGTTTGTCAACTTTACCGGGCAACAGGTGCAAAAAGGAGAAAAGCTGGCAACCATTTATTCTCCGGGACTGGTTACCGCACAACGCGAACTGCTCGAAGCTATTTCGTATAAGGATAGCCGTCCTGCACTTTACGCTGCATCGAAAGGTAAACTCAAACTTTGGGATCTGACTGATGACCAAATTGCAGCGATTGAAGACAGAGGCGAACCGCAGCTTTATTTCGATGTGCTCTCTCCGATTTCCGGGACAGTTATGATGCGCCATGTAGCTTTGGGAGACTATGTGAAAGAAGGAACTGCTTTATTCAAAGTAACTGATCTTTCAAATGTTTGGGTGATGTTTGATGCTTATGAAAGCGATCTTCCATGGGTGAGATTGGGAGATTCGGTGGACATTACCATCCCGGCATTGCCGATGAAAACCTTTGAAGCCAGGGTTAACTACATTGACCCATTTATTGATGCGGCGACCCGGGTTGCGAAAGTACGGGTTGAGCTTACAAACAAAAAACAACAGTTAAAACCCGAGATGTTTGCCAATGGTATTGTAAAATCCAATTTCGCTGAAAAAAGCAATGAAATCTTGATTCCGAAGTCGTCCATTCTTTGGACCGGGAAGCGGGCAGTCGTTTACGTGAAAGTCGTCGATCGGGAAAGTCCCACTTTCCTCTATCGTGAAATCGATTTAGGACCGGAAGCGGGCGCTTTTTATGTTGTTGCTGATGGCCTTCATGCTGGTGAAGAAATAGCGGTGAATGGCGTGTTCAAGATTGATGCAGCCGCCCAGCTTCAAGGCTTGCCGAGCATGATGAACCCGGATGGTGGCGTTGTATCAACTGGTCACAACCATGGTGGAATGGATATGGGAGGCGGTGCAGCCACCGGTGACGCCGGACAACAGAACATGGAGATAACGAAAAAACTGGACAACATCAGTCCCGATTTTAAAGAGCAGTTAACCCAAGTTTACAAGGCTTATATAATCCTAAAAGATGCCTTTGTAGCCACCGATACCAAAAAAGTGGCCAGCGCAGCGGATGAAGTTGGCAAGGCGCTCAAGTCAGTGGACATGGGTCTTCTAAAAGGTGATGCCCACATGGTTTGGATGGAACAGTTAGAAACATTGGAAAATACGATCAGTTCAATTGGAAAACTCTCTGATATCGAAAAACAGCGCACGGAATTTGCCAAATTCAACCTGGCTTTTTATAAGAGCATCAAATCATTTGGATTGCATGATGTAACTACTTACTACCAATATTGCCCGATGGCCAACCGTGACAAAGGGGCTTATTGGTTGAGTGACTCAGAAGAAATAAGCAACCCCTATTTCGGGGAAGCGATGTTAGGGTGCGGTGAGAACAGGGAAACTTTGCAATAAACTGGAAAAACCGGAAAGGACTAGTCCCCTTTCCGGTTTTATTAAAACATCAAAAAAATGCATGCATTTTTTCAACATCGATTTAACTGATATTCAAAACCCAGGTTTGTGAAATTATGCACATTTTTCATAGAATTGTGTACATTTTTGAGAACGAATAGAATTATATTTATTGGCACAAAGTTTATAGACATGCTAAAAAAGATCAGTCATATTATGCTTATTTCGCTCATCCTCCTGACCACGATGGGAATGACTGTATCTAAACATTACTGTGGCAGCTCCCTTGAGTCCGTGGGTGTACTTTCAACTCCCGAAGATTGCTGCAAAATGCCGAACGAGTGTTGTCATCATGAATCTTTTACCATCAAAATTCAAGATGATTTTTCTGTTACTACACATGCGTTTGATTTTACCCAATTTGCCGTGGTATTGCCTGCACTGGTTGAATTAGTTCCTGTGGGAGCTACAGAAAAACCATCATCTGTATCTTTTCTGGATGCACCGCCACCGCCTAAAATACAAACTGTCCTTTCCCGTATACAGGCTTATCTTTTATGAACCCTGGCTAAAAAGTTCAGGATGAAATGTGTCATCACCCAGAAGCATTCGGGGGTGTGAAATAATCTGTTAATTATCCTCGGATTGCCTCGCCCGACTCGCTGTTTGGCACACACCGAACTATTTTCCGACTGAACTTTCCTACGTTTTTCAAAATTCATTTTTCAGAGAACAAGCTCATTGCCGTTCTCTTGTAATTAATCATTTTAAACAAAATGACAATGATACGAATAGTTCAAACATTTCGATATATCGCCATTGTTGCGCTTGTCATATTTTCCGTTCAGGTATATGCCCAGGGCTCCTTTGTGCTTTCTCCCGATCAACAATTTAAAGTCGAGGGGACGTCTACTCTGCACGATTGGGAAATGATATCAACAAAAGCACACGGTGTTGCAACGATTACACTTCAAAATGGCAAAATCGCGAGTATTAATTATTTAATCGTCGATTTGCCAGTTACGTCACTAAAAAGCGGAAAGGGAGCAATGGACAAAAATGCTTATGATGCTTTGCAGGCAAATAAAAATCCGAAGATACAGCTTGAACTGACCGAAGCAGAGGTCATCTCTGAACAGTTGGTCAAAGCGAAAATCAAGCTATCTATTGCCGGTACTACCCGTGTGGCCGACTGGGATGTCAACTATAACCTGTCGGAAGGCGGTGTCTCGTTCTCGGGTTCTCATAAGATCAAATTCTCCGATTTTAAGGTAGCACCTCCCAAAGCCATGTTTGGCACCATAAAAACCGGGGATGATCTCGAACTCTCATTTGAAACAATTTTTAAATCAACGAATGAAACAGCTTTAAAAACAACAAACTAAAATTCAAAAAAATGAAAAAGATCAATAATAAATTCAGCACTGTATTTATCTCCCTATTGTTAATGGTGTCTGGCGCAGTCTATGCGCAGCAACCCAAGTTGCAATTTTTCAGGCCGAACGATAAGGAAGGACTGAACGTATTTGAAACTCCAAAAGCCGACAATGTTGTTTTTGATGGATTTAAAGTACGCCTTGGTGGCGATTTTTCCATGCAATTTCAAGGCTTGACCCAGAGTAATACCGCGGGCAACCTTGTTGAATTAGGATCCGATTTCAACCTGCCTTCAGCAAACCTGAATTTGGACGTGCAATTAATGGATGGAGTGAGAATGCACCTGAAAACCTACTTGTCTTCAAGAGCGCATAATGAATCCTGGGTAAAAGGTGGGCACATGCAGGTTGATAAATTGGATTTTGTCCGGCCCGGCTTTTTGGAAGGCTTGATGAAATACACCAGCATCACCATCGGCCTGGACGAGTTTAATTATGGAGATGCCCACTTCAGGCGATCTGATAATGCCAGGGGAATATTTAATCCTTTCGTTGGAAATTACCTCATGGATGCATTCTCAACGGAAGCATTTGGAGAAGTTACCTTGCAGAACAACGGCCTGCTTGCCGTGATTGGATTAACAAATGGGAAGCTAAATCAAAATGTAACAGTCAACGACAACACCGACAACAAACCGTCTTTCTACGGCAAGCTGGGATATGATAAGCAACTCAACGACGACCTGAGAGTGCGTCTTACCGGATCATGGTATATCAACAATGGAACTTCCAATGGCGGCTACCTTTATGGCGGCGATCGCGGAGGAGCAAGGTATTTCAATGTACTGTACACTGTTCCGGATCAAGAGGGCAACACCCAGGGTGGTCCGCGAGACGGCCAATACAACGCACGCTTTACCAAAATTACAGCGTTGCAGTTTAACCCTTTTATAAAATTTAAAGGCCTTGAATTTTTCGGCATTGTAGAGCGGGCCAACGGAAATAATGAGTTTACTCAACCACAAACCTATGAAGAAGGCGCATTCACGCAGCTGGCCGGAGAATTAATATACCGGTTTGGATCAGATGAGAAATTTTACATTGGGGGAAGGTACAATACCGTCAAAGGCAAACAGCGGGAAAGTTCAACTGAGGAATTGGATGTCAGTCGGCTAAATCTGGGTGGAGGATGGTTTCTGTCCAATAATGTTTTAACAAAACTGGAATACGTTGACCAAAGCTATAATGGTGACGCATGGACCGGCAGGTTTGCCGGGGCCGAATTCAGTGGCGTTGTATTGGAAGCGGTTATCAGCTTTTAACAACACATTGCGATGGGAATCAAGAAACAGAAATCCCATGAGCGTGAAACTCAAATTATGTTGCACAAAGAAAAAGACCAGAAAAACGATAAGGTAAAGTGAAAAGTCAACCGTGAAGGGGTGACGGCCCCTTCCGGTTTATTTAACATCAAAACTATTGAACTATGAATTTGGCTTCAATAAATCTCAAGATAAGTAGTAACAAGAAATTGATGATATACCCCTTAACCGGACTATTAATCGGGTACTTCTTGCTGCATCCTTTAATCATGGTCATCTACTGGTTTGAGTTTAATCTCTCTGATGTTTCTGTCGATTTAATAGGCGACGTATTTATCAATCGGGTTAAACACTCATTTAGTCCAGATATGTTGCCGATGAGTTTAATTTTTGCATTTGTAGGTGGGCTATTTGGGATCGTTTTTTTACTGTATTCGCGAGTCCTTAAGTTAAGAAAAAAATTACATGACCAGAATAAACAATTCATTGAGTTAGATAATATTAAATCTAATTTCCTTCATTTGATAAGCCATGAGATTCGAACACCCCTAAATGGAATTATTGGCTTTGTGGAAATACTTAAAAAAAAGAGTGTAACAGGTGAACAAGGACATATTATTGATATGCTGGAAGCATCTGTTATACGCCTTGAAAACGTTTCGTGTACAGCCCTGAAAATAACCGAATTAAGGTCGGGTGTTGTATGCTTAAAGAAAGCTGAAATTAACGTACTTGAAGAGCTGCGATCGAGAATTTACAAGTACAATAAAAAAATCATTCAAAGGCAAATTTTAATTCGTTTTTCACCTGGATTATATAAGGGACAAACCTTTGTTTATGCGGATGCTTGCTTATTCGGTACCTGTGTAGATCATATTATCGAGAGTGCACTCCAATTTTGCGAGAAGAATATTACAATCGATGGTTGGGAAGATTCAACTGCTTTATGCACTATACTAGAGATTAGCTATGACTGGAAAGGATTCCATCGTCTTTTAGAAAAGAACTCATTCAATCTTTTTGGCGGTAGTGCAATCCAATCGGATAATTTCACAGGGTTGAGTTTTTCATTAATAAAACTCATTTGTGAAGCACATGAAGGGAAAATTGAAATTCATAGTTCGACAGATGGTGGAGCTTCTGTGAAATTATATTTTCCATTTTTAGAAAATTAACATAAGATCAAGTCTTATGAATTTAATAGAAACAAATTTGATCATGAAAAATAATAGGGAACTCATCCTCCATTCAATCATCGGGTTATTCATCGGATATTTTCTGATACACCCGGTCAGTATGGTAATCCATTGGTTTGAATTGAACTCAGGAGAAAACGGTCTTACTGATCTGGTCAGAATTTTTATGGAAAATTTCAAACATTCTTTTAGCCTGCATATGATGCCGATGTCAGTGGCCTTTGCTACGCTGGGCGCATTTGTAGGGCTAAGCTCGGGCTTATATTATAAATCCATTAAAAAGAGAGAACATATGTTATATGGGAAGAGGCAATTACTTCAACAAAGCATTCCCAGCCTGATTGCAAATGGAGAAAATGAATTTGTCGAATTTAAATCCTCCTTACGGCACGATTACAGACAAGTAAAAACCGATAAAAACCTTGAACTGGTTGTATTAAAGGAAATTGCCGGGTTTCTGAACGCGAAAGGGGGTACTTTGATCATCGGGGTGGATGATTACGGCAAAATACTCGGGCTTAGCGATGATTACTGGTCTTTGAAAAAGAAAGATAAGGACGGGTTCCAACAGCGAATAATCTTACTGGTGTCCAATGCATTTGGCAAAGATATCTGCTCAAAAATCCACATTGCTTTCCACACGGTTCAAGACAGGGAAATCTGCACGCTCTACATCGAGCCTTCTCCCCAACGTCCGGTTTACCTGAACGAAGGGAACAGGACCATATTCTACCTGAGAACAGGAAATGTAACAAACCCGCTTACAACGAGCGAAACTGTTAAATACCTTCAAACAAAGGGAAAAACCTAAAACTCAAGACATGAAAACGCAGATTTTACTTGCAGGAATTTTAGTATTCATTTCACTTAGTGTCTGTGCCCAGTTGACATTTGAGGGGAGAGTAAATTCCATGTACAAAACGTTCCAACTGGATAACGGGGTAATCAAATATGTCAAATACAACAAGAAGGAACAAAAAGTTTTGGTTTTCAATTTAGATAAGACGCTTTGGCGTGAAGTAAGTCTGCCTTTACCAGAGGGGCATCAACTGGATGGAATAAAACATATTTCAGTTCATACATTTAACAAGGATGACCTTATGGAAATGGCCTACACCTGTGTAAAGTATCAGATTCCGGATAATGATGACGTCCGGGAAGATGATGGGGACCTGATGAAATTTACATTGAACATCGTAAATGAAAACGGGGATTCCTTGCTTGAAGTACCAGGTAGCCATGACATGGAAATTATTCATTCAAACGGACAAAAGAATTTGTTGGTATTCAAACTCATCGGAAAACATTTTGATGAAAATAATGAAACGCTCGTCTATTCTTTACCATCGGCAAAATAGTGAAGGTATGATAGAAAGACTTCGTCAAATAGCAAAAATAAAAGGAGGATATTGTTTGTCCCACTATTATTCGACACAAAAACAAAAGTTATTGTGGCAATGCAAAGACGGGCATCAATGGTATGCAACGGCTGACAGCATCTTGTATGCAGGAAGTTGGTGCCCGGTGTGTGCAGGAAACCTTAAACTTTCCCTGGGTGAGTTGAAAAAGCTTGCTGAGCAAAAAGGTGGCAAATGTTTAACCAAAGAATATACCAATTCAAAAGTAAAGATGCGCTGGCAGTGCCAAAATGGGCATCAATGGTACGCGACGGCTTTCAGTATTAAAAACAGAAAAAGCTGGTGCCCCGAATGCTATCGGAATAATTTAAAAACAGTAAGAAAAATTAAGACATGGACAACTATTTAAAAAACATAACATTTTGGGCTGAGCAGACACTGACCCGGGAGGAGATTGAATCCTGCACGTCTTTAGTTATGTCAGAGAAAGGTATCTCCAATGTGAAATTTGCAGATCGATCTGCTTCGTTTGAATATAATCCATACCTGATCAGCAAAGAAGAGATTACCGAAGTAATCAAGCGGCAATACATTGAATTTTCTGATGTGCCAAAGAAAATGGGCATTATTAAAAGATGGCTTTTAAAGATGGCGAAAGAAAACAGCGAAAACTTTGGAAATCAAGGCATTGATTGCTGCAATGTGAACACTGAAAATAAAAAGAGTTAGAGCCGAATTTATTCACTAACATTGGATGAAGGCGATGAATTTGATTCTTATGATCCTTAAAATGTAAAAGTAGCTATTTCAGCCACACCATGAAGAAAATGACAAAATCCCAAAAAAGAAAAATGGAAAAAGAAAAATGGATAAATCGTGCCTTTCTTTTCGGGGGAATACTATTTTTCATTTTCGCTACCTGGTTTTTATACCAGCATAATTTGAGAAGCAGTATCATCAGGAGTAGGCAGATTATGAAATACCAACAAAAAGAGTTGCCTGCGGGAAAGTTATGTATGTATTCGAACAAGCTCCAAATAAAAAACGCATCGTCTTTTTTCATTGGAAGCGATGAATGGTATGTCTGCTGTTCCAAGTGTGCAAAAAAGTTAAAATTGAATTTAGGAAATTCGCAATTTGCTAAAGACCCCTTGACACAGGAACGAATAAAGAAAGTAGACGCTTATGCTGTTTTGTTTAACGGATTGAGCGATAAGGTGATCTACTTCAAATCGGAAGAAAATTACAAATTGTTTATCAATAAAAATAACTAAAAATGAAATTACAATCAATTCAGCTTGCATTATTTTTCCTGCTGGTGGGACTCAATGTCATGGCAGTGAATAAAACTGAAAAGATCAAAGTGAATGGATCGTGTGATATGTGCAAAAAACGCATTGAAAAAGCCGCCACTTCGCTGGATGGCATTGAAACTGCTCAATGGGACCCGGAAACGAAAGATTTATCGATAAGTTACGACGATCAAAAAATAAGTGCGCAGCAAATCCAAACGGCGATTGCAATGACCGGCCATGACACCGGGCTCTTTAGTGCCAACGATAAACGATACGCCGAACTTCCGGGATGCTGCCGTTATGAGAGGGATGACAACAGAAAAGTAAATAGTCATGCCTTGATGGAAATTCAGCGATCACTAAAATCAAAAGCAAATAAAGAAGAATGTGTTCACGATAAAGGACCAAATTCGGGTTCTTGTTGTGAACAAAAATAAATTGGGAAATAGTTTAATTATTAAAATTAATTCGTATGAAAACAAAAGTTTTAAGTTTAGTTGTTGTCTTCTTAATGGGGACAGTATCCGTTTTTGCAAAAGACAAAACGGAAAAATTCCTGGTAAACGGGAAATGTGAGATGTGCGAAAAGCGCATTGAAATGGCTGCCTTGGCAGTGGAGGGAGTTTCGAAAGCCGACTGGAATAAGGAAACCAAAGAGATCAGTGTCACCCTGGATGATTCGAAAACAGACATCCATAAGGTACACATGGCTATTGCCAAGGCGGGTCATGATACACCAATGCACAAAGCAAGTGATGATGCATACAATGGACTGCCAGCCTGCTGTAAATATGATCGGTCTGTACTTAAGGCTGCAAAAAAGCCGATGAAACATGAACACAAATAATAATTTCTAATACAAAAAAATGAAAACGAAAATTTTAAGTCTGTTAACCTTATTCCTGCTGGGAACAATAGTTGTTTCCGCAGGCAATAAAATCGAGAATTTTAAAGTGGGCGGAAACTGCGATATGTGTAAAAAGCGTATTGAAAAAGCAGCGAATCAGGTTGAAGGAGTTAATTCTGCTGACTGGAATCTTGAAACCAAAATGATGAAAATTGTTTTGGATGATAGTAAAACAGAGGTGCATAAAGTACACATGGCCATTGCCAAGGCTGGTTACGACACAGAAATGCATAGGGCTACCGATGAGGCCTATGATGCTTTGCCGGGTTGTTGCCAGTATCAACGCATCACTAAAAAAGAAGAGAAGATGCAAATGAAAATGCATCCGGTACATCAACATTAATCTTAGTTTTAAAAGGGATCAAGATATTATTTGATCTTGATCCCTTTTCTGATTTACTTTTAATGCATTTAAGATAAAGTTTTAAAAAACTATAGTGCTCCGAATCGCTATCCATATTATTTTGACAGTGGTTGTTGTATTGTCCACCATTGGTATTCAAATACACAAATACTACTGTTCCGGTGATGCACAAAAAACTACATTGCAGGTTCAGAAAAACAATGCGTGCAATCTGGCTAATTGTTGCCACGAGGAAGTCGCTATTTACCAAAATACGTTTCCTTATATAAATGAAAACTTAAATATTAAACTTGTATCACCCCAATTTACCTCGCCAATACCTGAAAAGGGGACTAAATACATAGACCTTCAAAACCAATTTTTTCCATCGGCAAAGAATATTGAACCACCACCTCTTAAAATTCAGGTAATACTGGCTAAAATCCAATCCTATCTCTTATAAATAGAATTTCATGTTGTTAATAGTGGGTCTGATCTTCGTTTGAATACAACAAACTGAAAAGAGCAGAATACCCTTGTTTTTCAAGTAAAATCATGGCCGCTATATGAAGAAATAATACTGGAATTCAAATGTTTAATAAATTTAAGAGATATGAAAAGGTCAATTTATAAAAAACAATTTGCACACTTATTTTCTGTTTTCACTTTATTGTTCTTAGTTACAAATTGTGCTGTGATACGACCCGGGCAAATGGGCGTATTGAATCGTAATTTAGGAGATGGAATTAAAACCGACAAAGTATATCAGGATGGGTTTACCTGGAAATGGCCATGGAATGAAATGATCAAATATGATATCCAATTGAATAGTTTTCAGGAAAAAATCCGAGTACTCACAGTCGATCAACTACACACTGAATTAACATTTTCTGTAATACTAAAGCCAAGGGCAGAGGAGTTGCCCTTTCTCGAACTTGAAATTGGAAAAGATTATTATCAGCGCATAATCAAACCGGAATTTATTTCAGTAAGCCGGGCAGTCATCGCATCTTATAAATATGAAAAACTCCCTGCTAAAAGTCGGGAAATCGAATCTATAATTTTCGGCGAACTGGCTAAAAAAATCGAGGGGAAACATGTAGAATTAGAAGGCGTTACACTCGATCACATTGTGTTCTCTCCAATGGTAACCCGGGCTACGGATGAGAAATTAGCGACCAAACAAAAGGTCGAGCAAAAGGATTTTGAGATTGAAGTTGCCAAAAAAGATGCGGAAATCCAGCGCATAAAAGCCAAGGGACAAAGTGACGCTCAAAAAATTATTGATCAGGGACTGACCACTAAATATCTCCAGTATAAATCATTGGAAGTGCAGGAAAAACTGACGCAAAGCCCCAACTCTACATTTTATTTTGTCCCCACCGGAAAGGACGGGATCCCGATTATTGTTGATACAAATCAGCGTAAATAATCCGGCGGAATTTAATTTTTATAAACCAGTAAAATCGATTACAATGAATACAAAGATTAAAGAATTAACCGAAAATATCTATAACGATGGGATAGCCAAAGCCCGTGAAGAGGCGGACCGGATATTGAAAGAAGCTTCTCAAAAGGCGGAGGAAACTACTGCTCAAGCCAAAGCCAGGGCTGAATCGATGTTGTCGCAAGCGAAAAGTGAATCTGAAAAAATAAACGCTTCCCTCAAAGCAGATTTACAAGCGACTAAAATTCAGGTCCTCGAAATAACAAGACAGGAAGTCGGTAATCTGATCACAGCAAGAACGGCCGGGGTAATGGCCGCCAGGCTTTCGGATAATGTGGATTTTATGAAGGACATGATCCTGGAAATTTTAAAAAGCTGGAACTGGAACAACGGAAATGCACAGCCGGTCGAAGCTCTGGTACCCGAAAAAATGGTTGACAATCTGGAAGCTATGATCCAATCTGATGCATCGGATATCATGGGAACAAACCTCGTTGTAAAACCAGTTGCAGACTTAAAAAAGGGTTTCCAAATTGTTAATGATGAAGCTGGCTTTAAAATTTCGTTCACCGACGAAGATTTCGAAACGTTCTTTGCGTCACTGATGAAACCCAAAATCAGGGAATACCTGTTCAAACCTTAAAATCATGGACGTTAATTATAGTTTAATAGCTGAGCTGCCTGATTTGAAATTTGATCCAGAAGCCACATTTGAGCTTCCGGAACATTTTCTTGGCAGCCTGGAAGGAAAAGTATTTCCGGTAGAGATGGATTTTATCCGTTTGTTGTGGTTTCAGAAATTTAACCGGAAACTGGCAGCTTTCTTTAGTGGCCGTCTTCCAAACAATGAACCACTTCCGGGATTGAATGCTACAGCATTTCACACTGATAACGAAGGATTTCATCAGGCTCCTGCTTACCTGCAAAACCTGGTAAGATGGAAAGAGCGACAAAAAGAGTATCCGAATGAAACGCTCATATCGCAGAAACTGCAGGAATTTCATTATGGGCAGATGCGCTGTTCCAAAAACCGGTTTCTGAAATGCTGGGGAGAACTGGAGCTTAACCGGCTCAACCTCTTGGCAGCCGGCAGGTGTGAGATAAATTCACTCGATAAAGAAGAGCAATTGATCAAAGGAAATGGCTACAGTGAATTGTTGCATGATTTTTCTGTCAGGGAGAAAATTATCCGGACAGAGTTTTCGGTTGCCCCTCAATTGGAAATCATCATCAAAAAGATAAACTACCAGGAACGGGAATTGGCCATGGATCAGGTACGTTGGGATATGATCGATGAGATCAACCGTTTTGAATATTTCGCGGTGGATGTCCTACTGGGATATTTTCAAAAATTACTATTGCTGGAACGTTGGGCAACGCTTCTCCAACGAAAGAAACCGGTCAATCCGGTGGAACTGGCCAATAAAATGATAAAAGAAGTGCATAACTAAGAAAAAGCCGGTGACGGATAAGCTTTCCCAACCGGTAAAAAAAATAGATAATTATGGAAAATAATTTAATTATCAGCAAAGGAAAAGTAATAGCCATCGTGGGCAACCTGGTGGAAGCCGTTGCAGACGGGCCGCTCATTCAAAACGGGATTTGCTTCTTTCTCCATAATGGAAAGGAAATCATGGGCGAAGTGATCAAAACACAGGGGAACAAAGCCTATGCACAGGTTTTTGAAACTACCCGTGGCTTCCGGACAGGCATAGAAGTGTTTTTTTCAGGTCACATGCTGGAAGTCAGCCTGGGGCCCGGTATGTTAACCCGGAATTATGATGGTTTGCAGAACGATCTTGACAAAATGGAGGGAATGTTCCTCGAACCCGGCGCCCGGACTTTCCCGCTCGACAAAGAATCTGTTTGGCCATTCACTCCGCTGGCAGAAACCGGTCAGAAGGTCATAGCCGGCGATTGGCTTGGCGAGGTGCCTGAATACCACGTCCAACATAAAATTATGGCGCCCTTTAAACTCGAAGGCGAATACAAACTAAGCTGGATAGCCGAAAAAGGCGAACATAAAATTACCGATATCGTTGCCCGTTTGACCAATGATGAGGGTGAAGAGATTGAAGTAAACATGATCCAGACCTGGCCGGTGAAATTGCCAATTACAGTTTACCGCGAAAAGAGGAGGCCGGGAACACTCTTCGAAACGGGAATCCGCGTGATTGATACGATGAACCCAATTTTGGAAGGTGGAACAGGTTTTATCCCCGGACCTTTTGGAAGCGGGAAAACGGTTCTTCAACATGCTTTGGCCAAACAGGCCGCTGCCGATGTGGTGATCATCGCCGCTTGCGGCGAACGCGCCAACGAGGTGGTGGAAATCTTCACCGAATTCCCGCATCTGGATGATCCGCGAACAGGTAGAAAGCTGGTGGAACGGACCGTGATCATCGCCAACACCTCGAACATGCCAGTTGCAGCCAGAGAAGCTTCGGTTTACACAGCCATGACCATTGCCGAATATTATCGTGCCATGGGATTGAAAACCTTGCTTCTGGCCGATTCCACATCCCGCTGGGCGCAGGCGCTGCGGGAAATGTCGAACCGGATGGAAGAACTTCCCGGGCCCGACGCTTTCCCGATGGACTTGTCGGCCATCATCGCCAATTATTATTCGCGTGCAGGCTTCACCGTACAAAACAACGGGAAAAGCGGATCGATCACTTTTATCGGGACGGTATCACCGGCCGGGGGAAACCTGCTGGAACCAGTAACCGAAGCCACCAAAAAAGTGGCCCGCTGTTTTTTCGCCCTTTCACAAAACCGGGCTGACAGCAAACGCTACCCGGCGATCGATCCCATTGAAAGTTATTCGAAATACCTGGAATATGATGAATACATCTCATTTGCGAAACAGGAAATTGATGAAAACTGGATTGAAAAAATTGACTTTGTGAAAAACTTCATGATCAGTGGACAGGAGATCAATGAGCAGATCAATATCCTGGGTGATGATGGCGTACCCGTTGAATACCATGAAACCTTCTGGAAAGCAGAACTGATTGATTTTGCTATTCTCCAGCAAGATGCATTTGACGATATCGATTGCAATACGCCGCCGGACCGGCAACGATACATGATGGATAAAGTGATTAAAATCGTTCAGACAGACTTTGGATTTGACGATTTCAACCGGGTGCGCAACTTCTTCAAAAGAGTCATCAATTTATTCAAACAAATGAATTACAGTGAATTCAATTCGGAGAAGTTTAGCGCCTATGAAAATGAATTAGATCAAATTATTAACCTCAAAACTGTAGAAGTATGAAACCTGGTGCATTTCAAAAAATATATTGCCGTTTGACCAATATCACCAAAGCAACCTGCACCCTTGAAGCGGAAGGCGTGGGTTACGAAGAAATGGCTTACGTGCAGGGCCGTGCGGCACAGGTTGTGAAAATTGCAGGGAATAAAGTCACTTTACAGATTTTTGAAGGGACTGAAGGTTTACGCAATGATGCAGAAATTATTTTCACCGGAAAAACGCCCATGTTACCTTTAAGCGAGCATATGAATGGCCGTTTTTTTGATGCCTTTGGACAACCAATTGATGGGCTGATTGCCGTTGAAGGGCGTGCCTATCCTATTGGAGGGCCTTCGGTGAACCCCGTACGTCGTAAGCAACCCAGCGAACTAATCGCCACCGGTATCGCCGGTATTGATCTGAACAATACCCTGGTTTCGGGACAAAAGATCCCTTTTTTCACCGATCCGGATCAACCGTACAACCAGGTACTGGCGCTAATCGCTCTTCGTGCAAAGGTGGATAAGATCATTCTCGGAGGCATGGGCCTGACGCGTGATGATTACCTGTTCTTCAAAAACACGTTCGAACAAGGTTACGGCGAATCAAAAATCATTGGTTTTATCAATACTACCGACAAATCGCCGGTGGAACGTCTGCTGATTCCCGACATGGCACTGGCAGCCGCCGAACATTTTGCCGTTGAGAAAAATGAAAAGGTGCTGGTGCTGCTCACCGACATGACCCAGTATGCCAATGCCCTGAGCATCGTGGCGAACCGCATGGACCAAATCCCTTCGAAAGACAGCATGCCGGGCTCATTGTACAGCGACCTTTCCAAAATTTATGAAAAAGCAGTACAGTTCCCTGATGGCGGAAATATTACCATTTTGGCCGTAACCACGCTTTCGGGGGGCGATATCACCCATGCCGTCCCGGACAACACCGGATACATTACGGAAGGACAGCTTTTTTTGCGGCGTTCGCCCGAAGTAAATAAGGTGATCATTGATCCCTTCCGCAGCCTTTCACGGCTCAAGCAACTGGTGATCGGCAAGGTGACCCGGAAAGACCATCCGCAGGTCATGAATGCCGCCATCCGCCTTTACGCCGATGCCGCCAACTCGAAAACCAAGCTGGAAAACGGGTTCGAATTATCGGATTACGACCGCCGCGTGCTCCTGTTCGCCGAAGACTATTCGCGTAACATCCTGGCCATCGATGTCAAGCTGGAAACAAATGAGATGCTGGACGAGACCTGGAAATTGTTCGGGAAATACATGACCGAAGACGAAGCCGGAATGAAGCAGGAATTTGTCGATCTGTACTGGAATGTAAAACAAATCGTCTGAACAGATCGAAGATGAAGCTACAGATCAAATATAACAAGACCACGCTGCGTGAATTTCAGAAACAGCTCACGGTGCGAAAAAAAGCGCTTCCTACTCTGAAAAACAAGGAAGCCGCCTTGCGTGCTATGGTTTTGGAGACCCGGCGAGAGCTTGAAAAAGCGAAGCTTGAACGCGATGCTGTCGAAAAAGAGATAGAGCCCTGGAAAATTTTGTGGAACGAGTTTGACTTTTCCCTCCTGAAGGTGAAAGAGGTTAGGATCAGCAATAGTAAAGTTGCCGGTATTCTCATTCCCTGCTTTGAAGGAGTGAAGTCACAAAGACAGGAATTTGCCATGACAGCCTCTCCCGATTGGTTTAGCGATGGTTTGCCCAAACTCGAGAAACTGTTTCATGCTCTGGCCAAACACCAGGTGATGAAAGAGCGTCTCGCGCTGCTTGAAGGCGCCCGGAAAAAGGCGACCCAAAAAGTAAACTTATTCGAAAAGGTACAAATACCTTCTTTGGAGTCAGCAATCCGCCAGATTAAAAGATATCTGGAAGATGAAGACAATTTGTCAAAAGCTGCACAGAAATTATTGAAATCAAAAATTCAAAAAGAGGAACTACCATGATTATTCCAATGAAGAAATATTCATTTGTCCTGTATTACAGGTTATACCCGGATTTTCTTGATGATTTGCAAGAACTGGGGGTGGTACATGTCGATACCGGCAAAAACGGTTCACTTCCCTGTGAAGTTGATGTTCTTGGCCCAGAAACAGACAGGATTAGGAAAACGCTTGAAATACTAAAACCATACAAAAATCCGGAGGACAAGACTACAGGAGCAGACCGGAAGGCTGCTGAACTTGTGGATCAAACCGCCGGGTTATATAAAAAACTGGAAGCAAATCGTCAAGAATTGGTCCTTCTGCGGAAAGCAAAAGCAATTCGCGAAATCTGGGGTGATTATTCGGATGAACTGGTGAACGAATTGACTAAAGTTGGATTAACACTCAATTTCTATTCCGCTTCGCCCAAAAAATTTAATGCAGATTGGTTGAACGGTTTCCCGTTGGAAATTGTGCACCAGGATTCAAAAGTGATCAAATTTGTTGTTATTGGTCAGTCCAAAGAAGAATTTCCAGGGTGCCAAAAGGAATTTCCTTGCCGGAAACAGTTTGTTCAGTTGACGGAAGAAGCGGAAGCGGCAAAAAAGGAAATCGACAGTATCGAAGAACAATTACGAACAACTGCCAATACGGGTTGGGAAGTACTTCAAAACAGGTTGAAATGGATACGGGCAAGGCTGGATTGGCTCCGGGTTTGTCACAATCCGGTAGCCGAAATAGGAGAAGGGGCCATTCGGGTGTTGGAAGGCTGGGTTCCTGTGACCGCGGAAGCAAAATTGAAAAGATACCTCGAGCAAAACCATATCATGTATGAAAAATCGCCAGGCACAGCAGACGAAGAGCCGCCGGTTCAGCTACAAAATAATAAATTCGGAAGGCTGTTTGAACCAATTGCCAAATTGTTTGCATTGCCGGCCTATCAAGAGCTGGACCTGACAATTTATTTCGCCCCGTTCTTCATGCTGTTTTTTGGCTTTTGCCTGGGCGATGCAGGCTATGGATTGGTTTTGTTGCTGGGATCAACCATTGCCAAAAGGTTTGTTTCTTCTGAAACGAGAAACTTTCTGACATTGGGGCAGCTTTTTGGTATTTCCACTTTCGCAATGGGTATGATTTTCGGAACTTTCTTCGGAATTGAGCTTGCAAAGGTGCCCGCTTTGGAGAATGTCAGGGAAATGTTCCTGAAAAGCGAACAAGTGTTTACACTGTCGATAGTCATAGGTGCCATACAAATCATCTTCGGTATTGTTCTGCGGGTGAAAAACCAGTTGAAACAACCTTACCCGCTCCAGGCTTTAAGTTCGGTGGGTTGGCTGTTATTGTTTTTCACGGTAGGTGTATTTGAGTTTCTTTTGAAAGATACCGGAACTTCTACTCTGCAGAAGGTCATGGAGAACGGTCTTTTCACGTTGTCTGGTTTATTGATTCTCTTTTTCTCCGGAACCGGGTCGATTCACATGCGGATGATCGGCGGGCTTTGGGAAATGTACAATACGGTCACGGGTATTTTTGGCGATTTGTTGTCGTATATCCGCTTGTTTGCATTGGGCATCGCTAGTTCTATTTTGGGTTTGGTCATCAACCAAATGGCTGTTTCATTTGGCCAGGCACCCTATGTTGGACCGGTCATCTTCTTCCTGATCATTGTGGTCGGGCATACGGCAAACCTGGCTATCTCATCACTTGGGGCATTTGTTCATCCAATGCGTTTGACATTTGTAGAGTTTTATAAAAATGCCGGGTTTAAAGGAGGTGGCAAGCCCTACATGCCATTTTCAAAATAAAAAAACTATTAATCAATTAAAAATTTATTATCATGGATTTAGCTTATGTATTCGTTTATGTGGGATTAGCGTTGATGGTCTTGTTATCAGGCATTGGCAGCGCTATTGGAGTTTCGAAAGGCGGTAATGCAACCATCGGAGCACTAAAAAAGAAAGATGAAGCCTTTGGTAGTTACATGCTGTTAAGCGCTTTACCCGGGACACAGGGATTATATGGATTTGCCGGATTTTTCGTGATGAACCTGAAGCTCGCCTCTCTGGGAACAGTTACGATGTTGCACGGGGCGGCTTTTCTGGGCGCTGGCCTTGCACTTGGTCTGGTCGCCCTTTTTTCGGCCATATAGCAGGGAAACATTACTGCTAACGGCATCGTCGGGATCGGTTCAGGATATGATGTTTTTGGAAAAACAATGATTCTGGCTGTCTTTCCGGAACTGTATGCCATAGTTGCATTTGCTGTGACTTTTCTGATCAGTAATTCTCTATAATACGGCCTATTTATAACCATTACAAATAAAGGGGTGATGGGGACAAATTTCTGAATAATTACTAAGTTTACATCCTATAATAACGGTAGGATTACTATCAAAAGACAAAATTGATGAACTTATCACTTTCCAATAGCATGATGTGTATGTGTTGCTGTATGTTGTTCAAACATGTGGAAGGTGGAGTCATGCTTTTATAAAATACAGAGACATATTTAAAAAGCGAATAAATTCCGAGCCTTTCACAACATTGTGAGAGGCTTTTTTTATTCACAAAAAATCAAGAACAATGAACATTAAAATTAACGGAAAAGAAAGCGCAATTGAAAGCACACAGGTTTCGGTTGCAGAAGTTTTGAAAGCGAACGGCGTTCAGACTGTTGAGATGGTAACAGTTCAGTTAAACGGAGCTTTCATTGCTAAAGAACAGTTAGAATCAACCCTCCTGAAAGAAAATGATCAGGTTGATTTCCTTTATTTCATGGGCGGTGGTTCAATTTAAACAGTATCAATCTAAATGTATGGAACCACTTGACTTCTCTACTAAAGTTTTGCACACGCCTTATTTGCGTGAAGATAGCCATCAAGCGCTGCGGATGCCGGTGTATGACAGTGTTGCATTTAGTTTTGATTCAGCGGAAGAGATTGAAGCGGCTTTCAGAGGCAGTAAAGCCGGGCATGTCTATTCCAGGATCACCAACCCGACAGTGGAGCATTTTGAGAATCAAATGCGCACAGTATCTGGGGCTTTGGGAAGCATGGCTTTTTCGACTGGAATGGCTGCTCTCAGTAACCTACTGGTTGCCATTGCCGGACAAGGTGAGAATATCATCACAACCCGAAAAATTTTTGGCAATACCTATTCGCTGTTTGCCGAAACGCTGACGGATTTGGGAATCGAATTTCGTTTTGCCGATTTCACCCGGGCTGAGACGATCGAGCCTCTGATTGATGAAAATACACGGGGTATCTTTTTCGAAACCATCACCAATCCGCAAATGGAAGTGGCGGATACTAGGAAGCTGGCAACGATAGCGCGAAAGCATCATCTGCTTTTGTTAGCCGATACTACCCTCACTCCACCTTACCTCTTTCGGTCGAAAGAGTTTGGCGTTGACGTGGAGATGATTTCCAGCACCAAGTTCATTTCTGGAGGTGCCACTGCGTTAGGAGGAGTTATTCTGGACAATGGAACATATGATTGGGCTAAAAACCGGAAAGTCGCTCCGTTCGCAAGAAAATTCGGACCGTTCGCACTAATGGCCAAACTGCGAAAAGAAGTGGCTCGCAACTTGGGGGCAACTTTATCTGCACACAATGCCTGGTTGCAGTCACTGGGACTGGAAACTTTCACGCTCCGGGTAGACCAGGCTTGTCGCAATACACAGGCAATTGCTCAATGGCTGGAAGCCCAGCCCAAGGTACGTTCGGTGAACTATCCGGGCTTAAAAAGTTCTCACTTTTATGAAGTCAGCCAGCAGCAGTTTGGAAAGAAACCAGGAGCAGTTCTTACGTTTGACATGGAGTCGAAGGAGCAATGTTTCAAGTTGATCAATGGCCTTCAACTAATCCGGAAAGCCACGAATATAAACGATAACAAGTCATTGATCCTGCATCCTGCCTCGACGATCTTTTGCGAATACGATGCTGCCACGCTGAAGTCGCTTGATGTTCGCGAAACCACTGTTCGATTGGCTGTGGGCATTGAAGAAAAGGACGATTTGATCAATGATCTGGCAAGTGCATTTAAACAAATTTGAAAACAAACAAAAACC
>SWCA01008405.1_pt2 | contig 45493 bp, 44 predicted proteins | sample 4692961 | NCBI WGS metagenome assembly SWCA01 (sample SAMN10267275, study PRJNA491770) | bioreactor metagenome | isolation source: DHS bioreactor inoculated with | place: Japan: off Shimokita Peninsula | reverse complement strand
CATGTCGCGGCCGAGACCGGGGCGCGCGCGCCGCCCGATCCAGCGCAGCGGCATCGGCCCGGCATCGAGCGTGTGCACCAGATCGCCCACGGCGAGCGCTCCGACCGGCCTTGGCCCCGCGGGCGTGAGCACCCGCATCGCCGCGTCGAAGCAGATATGCTGGTAGGACGACCCGGAATCCTGATCGGTCACGTAGAAGCCCGGCGTGATCGTGCCGGTGTGGTTCTGCGCATACCACGCCTCGACATCGACGCCGGGCGCCCAGACCAGGTGAACGAGGCTGCCCGCCGCATCGTAGCCCTCGAACACCACCACCGACCCGCCCTCCGGCCGGTCGTCGGAGCGGATGATGATGGCGTTGTCGAGCGCCATGCCGCCGCTGGCCGAGGACCAGGTGAGATCGTAGACATCGCCGTTTTCAAAGCTGTAGGGTCCGGTATCGCCAGCACTGGCGGTGATCACCAGATCGGTGGTTGCCGACGGAGGATGGTCAAACGTTGAGATCCCGGCGCTGGAATTCACGTTGCTGCCAGTCGCGGTGCCGAATTGCGAATCGACGGCGTTGATGACCAACGTCATGGCGGCAGCCCCCTGCTTGAACGGCGGGACAGAGCGCCCCGCCGGGAGAAAGATCGCCCAAACAGGTTGTTTTTTTGCTAAAGCCTCCGCGAAAAGCGCGTGGCCGGGCCATGCGGCGCAGGCCTAGAACGGCACGTCGTCGCCAGCGCGGTCGGCGGGCTGGATGAAACGCGCCACCACCTTCTTGGCCCCGGCATGTTCGAACTCGATGTCGAGCTTGTCGCCCTCGATGCCCATCACATAGCCGTAGCCGAATTTCTGGTGAAACACCCGGTCGCCCTGGGTAAACGCCGAGATCGCGGTGGCGTCGATGGTCAGCCCGCGCGCCTCGGCCGGGCTCTGGACCTGGCGCGCCGCACCGCCACGGCTCTGCATCCGTTTCCAGCCCGGCGAGTTATAGGCGTCGGAGCGCGCCGCGCGGTCCTCAAGCCGCGAGCCGCCCATGCCCCCTGCGGCACCGTAGCCGCCACCATACAGGCCCGGCGGGGTGAGCACATCCACATGGTCTTCGGGCAGTTCGTCGATGAACCGGCTCGGAAGCTGGCTTTGCCACTGGCCATAGACCCGCCGGTTGGCGGCGAACGAGATGGTGCAGAGCGCCTCGGCACGGGTGATCCCGACATAGGCCAGCCGCCGCTCTTCCTCGAGGCCCTTGAGGCCCGACTCGTCCATCGAGCGCTGCGACGGGAACAGCCCGTCCTCCCAGCCCGGCAGGAACACCGCGGGGTATTCCAGCCCCTTTGCGGCGTGCAGCGTCATGATCGTGACCTTTTCCTCGGCCTCTTCGCTCTCGTTGTCCATGATCAGGCTGACATGTTCGAGAAAGCCTTGCAGGTTCTCGAATTCTTCCAGCGCCTTGACCAGTTCCTTGAGGTTTTCCAGCCGCCCTGGCGCTTCCGGCGTCTTGTCGGCCTGCCACATGCCGGTATAGCCGCTCTCGTCGAGGATCATCTCGGCGAGCTCAACATGGGTGTCGGCCTCGGCCTGCACCTGGGCGTGCCAGCGATCGAGCTGGCGGGTGAGCAGATCGAGCGCCGAGCCGCCCTTGCCCTTGATCGCGCCGTGCTCGACGGCGATGCGCGCGCCATCGACCAATGACACGCCATTGTCGCGCGCCGTGCGGGTGATGGTCTGGATCGCCTTGTCGCCCAGGCCCCGGCGCGGGGTGTTGACGATCCGCTCGAAGGCCAGATCGTCGTCGAGGCTCACGGCGAGGCGGAAATAGGCCATCGCGTCGCGGATCTCGAGCCGCTCGTAGAAGCGCGGGCCCCCGATCACGCGGTAGGGCAGACCGATGGTGAGAAAGCGGTCTTCAAAGGCGCGCATCTGGTGGCTGGCGCGCACCAGAATGGCCATGTCGTCAAGGCTCATCGGCGCCATCCCGCGCGATCCGGTCTGCATCGCCTCGACCTCGTCGCCGATCCAGCGCGCCTCTTCCTCGCCATCCCAATGGCCGATCAGGCGGACCTTCTCGCCGTCTTCGGCCTCGGTCCAGAGCTCCTTGCCGAGCCGGTCTTCGTTGCCCCGGATCACCCCGGAGGCGGCGGCAAGGATATGCGGCGTCGAGCGGTAATTCTGCTCCAGCCGGACCACCTTGGCGCCGGGAAAATCCTTCTCGAAGCGCAGGATGTTGCCCACTTCGGCGCCGCGCCAGCCATAGATCGACTGGTCGTCGTCGCCGACGCAGCAGATGTTCTTGTGGCGCGCGGCAAGCAGTCGCAGCCAGAGATACTGGGCGACGTTGGTATCTTGGTATTCGTCGACGAGGATGTAGCGAAACCAGCGCTGGTATTGCTCCAGCACGTCCTCGTGCTCCTGGAAGATGCGCACCACGTGCAGCAGCAGATCGCCGAAATCCACCGCGTTGAGTTCGCGCAGGCGGTGCTGGTAGGCGGCATACAGCTCGGTGCCGCGATGGTTGAAGGCGGCGGCCTCGGCCACCGGCACCTGCTCCGGCCCCCAGGCGCGGTTTTTCCAGTTGTCGATCAGCCCGGCAAGCTGGCGGGCGGGCCAGCGCTTGTCGTCGATATTCTCTGCGGCGATCAATTGCTTGAGCAGCCGCACCTGATCGTCGGTATCGAGAATGGTGAAGTTCGATTTGAGCCCGACCAGTTCGGCATGGCGGCGCAACAGCTTCACGCCGATGGCATGGAAGGTGCCAAGCCATGGCATCCCCTCGACGGTTTCGCCCAGCAGCCGGGCGACGCGGTTTTTCATCTCGCGCGCGGCCTTGTTGGTGAAGGTGACGGCGAGGATCTCGTTGGGCCGCGCGGTGCCGGTGTTGAGCAGGTGGGCGATCCGGGTGGTCAGCGCCTTGGTCTTGCCGGTGCCGGCCCCCGCCAGCATCAGCACCGGGCCATCGAGCGCCTCGACCGCCGCGCGCTGCGCCGGGTTGAGATCGTCGAGATAGGGCGCGGGCCGGGCGGCAAAGGCGCGCTGGCTCAGCGAGGGGCGCGGCGCGGCAAGGTCGGAGGGATCGTTACTACGGGTCATGGCGGCGAAGATAGCGGCCCCGGCAGGCGAGGAAAAGCGTTCTTTGAATGTTCCATGTGGCAACGCCGGGCCGCAGGGGGGGGGCACCTCAGCCGCGCAGATGCACCAGCAGCGCTTTCGAAGCGATCCCGGTCACGCTCAGCCCGCGCGCCGCTTCATAACCACGGATCGCCGCCGTGGTCTTGTCGCCGATCACGCCGTCGGCGCCCTGGGTGTCATACCCGGCGCGGGTCAGCCGCTCCTGCAATTCCTTGCGCTCCTCCAGCGTCAGCCCCTGGGCATCGGCGCCGAACGAGCCGACAAGCGGTCCGCCGCCCGCCAGCCGGTCGGACAGATGGCCGACCGCCAGCGCGTATTTCATCGAATCGTTATAGGCGCGGAAGGCCCGGTAATTGCCAAAGAGCAGAAAGGCCGGGCCGCCCGCCCCGCTCGGCAGGATCAGCGTGGCGGGGCCGTGATCGGGCAGCGCGCCGCCCCTGGCCTGGGTCACCCTGCGCGCGCGCCAGTCGGCCACCGAGCGGGTGACCAGATCGTCGCTGCCATTCGGCAGCCGCACCTCGACCCCCCAGAGCCGGCCCTTCTGCCAGCCCGACTGCACGAGGTAATTCGCCGTCGAGGCCAGCGCGTCGGTCGGATCGTCCGACCAGATATCGCGCCGCCCGTCGCCGGTGAAATCGACCGCATGGGCCTGGTAGGTGGTGGGGATGAACTGGGTATGGCCCATCGCCCCGGCCCAGCTTCCGGTCATTTTCGCCGGGGTGATATCGCCCGCTTGCAGGATCTTCAGCGCGGCGAAGAGCTGGCCCTCGAAAAACGCCGCCCGGCGGCTCTTGTAGCCCAGCGTCGACAGCGCCGAGATCACCGGGGTGGCCCCGCGCCGCGCGCCATAGGAGCTTTCCATCCCCCAGATCGCGGTGACCACCTCTTTCTGCACCCCGAACCGGGCCTCGATCCGGTCGAGCGCGCGGGCATGGGCCTTGAGCTTGCCGGCGCCGATCCGCAGCCTTTCGTCGGAGGCGGCGATGGCGATGTAATCCTCCAGCGTGCGGCGCGACTGGAACTGGTTCTGGTCGTTCTCGATCACGTCGGGCAGATAGCCCGCCGCGCGAAAGGCGGCATCGAGCGTGGCCTGCGAGATCCCCTTGGACGAGGCGCGGGCGCGAAAGCCGCGCACCCAGCCGTCATAGCCGGAATCGGGCCGGGCCGGTGGTGGTGTCTCGCCGGAGCCCGGCAGCGAGGCGCTGGCAAGCCCGGCCCGGCCACAGCCTGCCAGGGTCAGCCCAACGAGCCCGAGGCTCACCTGTCTGCGCGAGAGTCTCATCGCCATCTCCTTTTGCCGGGCAGGTTAGCGCGCGCGCCGCGCCCCGGCAAAGCCTTCACGGCGCATGGGCGAAAAGCGGCGCGGCACCGGCGCGCACCCGCCTGCCCACCCCTGCCCCGGAACGCGAAAACGCGCGCGGCGTTGCCGCCGCGCGCGCTCTCCTCCCCGATCGCGGCGCTACTTGGCGCCGCGGCGGTGTTCGGGATGCAGGCTCGCGCCCAGAATGTGATCGGCGCCGTGGATCACCTGGCTGGCATGGCCGATGATCAGCGGATCGGGCGCGGTGACGATCTCGGTATCCTTGTCCGGATAATCCAGAGTGTAGAGGAAATGCCGGATGGTTTCGAGCCGGGCGCGCTTCTTGTCGTTCGACTTGACGATCGCCCAAGGCGCATCGGCGGTGTCGGTATAGAAAAACATCGCCTCCTTGGCCTCGGTGTATTCGTCCCACTTGCCGAGCGACGCCTTGTCGACCGGGCTCAGCTTCCATTGCTTCAGCGGGTCGTGCTCACGGCTCTTGAAGCGGCGCATCTGCTCTTCGCGGGTGACCGAGAACCAGTATTTGTAAAGCTGGATTCCGGAACGCACCAGCATCCGCTCAAGCTCAGGGGTCTGGCGCATGAATTCGAGGTAGTCGTTCGGTGTGCAGAACCCCATCACCCGCTCGACACCGGCACGGTTATACCACGAGCGGTCATACAGCACCATTTCACCTGCCGTGGGCAGATGCTCGATATAGCGCTGGAAGAACCACTGGCCTTTCTCACGGTCGCTCGGCTTGTTGAGCGCCACCACGCGGGCTTCGCGCGGGTTGAGGTGCTCCATGAAGCGTTTGATCGTGCCGCCCTTGCCGGCCGCGTCGCGGCCCTCGAACAGCAGCACGAATTTCTGCCCGGTCTCGCCGACCCATTTCTGCACTTTCAGAAGTTCGGCCTGAAGCAGCGCCTTCTCGCGCTCGTAGTCGCGGCGGCCGAGCTTCTCGTTGTAGGGATATTCGCCGTTCTCGAAGGTCTGCCGAATCATATCGGACGTGACCTGCGGAAACGCCCGTTCCCGCGCCTTTGCTGCTGCGGGCGGGGCCTTTGCCTCCACCGCTGGCGCCGCACTCACCGGCGCGGCGGGCGTGTCACCGGGCGCGGCCTTGGCTCCGGCGTTGGCAATTACGGGTTTCGTCGAGGCAGTCGCCATGTGGTGTTCCCTTCGTTTGATCCGCAACGATCCTACGACACTTCGCACCGCTCCGCCTTGATCCGGGTCAATCCGCGCGGCCGGCGCCGCGCGTTTCCGATCTGGCACAAAAGTCCGAGAGACCAATTCTTTGTTGCCCCAACGCGCGCTGAAACCGCGACCTTTCCCCGCCCGTGCCATGATCCTGCCCGGATTGAACGGCACGGTGCGGGCAGTAAGGTTCGGAGATTGAGATGCTGCAATTCGCCCCTGTCACCGCCGACACGTTGATCGTCGCCCTGATCGCCACCATCGCACTGCGTGAAGCGATGTTCGCCTTCCTCCCCGCCTCCGTGGTCGGCCCCGAGGGCTGGCTGCTGCGGACCGGCCACGACGACTGAGGCCGCCCGACAGCAAAAACCGCCCCGGCCTGAGGCCGGAGCGGGTCTCGCAACACCTGCCATATCGCTCAGAGAGGACGGTCGACCCGCGCCGTCACATGCACCGTGCCCCGGCAGGCCTGCGGCCAGACCAGTTGCACATAGCGGTTCTGCGGCCCCTGGTTGACGCGCACATTGGGCATAGCGGTAAGCGCAGCCCCCGCGCCGGTGAGGATCTCGCCCTCCGCCACCACCGCCGACACCGCGCGGGCATTGCCGCCGAAAGGCAGATAGTCGCTCACGTCCAGGGTCCACGTCGTCTGGTTGGTGTTTTGCTGGAATTCCAGCGTCACCGGCGAGCTGGTCGGATCGGTCACCCCCTGGAAGGTGTTGCGCTCGAAGGTCAGGTTGCGGCAGATCCACGGATCGAGATCGGCGAAGGTGGTGTCGACGCCCTCGACCCGCTGGATATTGCCCTTGATCGAGCGGAACACGTTCTGGTTCACCTGCATCTGCGAAATCGAATGGCCGCTGCCATAGGGCTTGATGACGATGAAGTGGAACGAGGTCAGCACGTCGCCGGTGAGGAAGATATTACCGGTGATGGTGAGGCCGCTGAACGAGAACTCCGAACCGAAATCGGGCTTGGCATCGTGCTCGTTGGTCCATTCGAGATAGCAATTGTCGATATAGTTGGAGGTGAAGACGCTGCCGGTCGGCTCATAGGAAAACACCAGCCCAGGCGTGCGCGGCGCCGAGGCAAGGCTATCGCCCTGGAAGATGTGGTTGCCCATCACCAGGTGGTTGTTGCCGAACATGATCCCGGCCAGCCCGAAACGCTGAAAGCGGTTGTCGCGGATCTTGGCGTCGTTGGCATTGACGTTGAACGCCACCGAGCTGCGGTCCACCGCGGGCAGGCCCTGATCGGGTGAATTGAACTGGCAACGGTCGATATGCAAATCCTGGCAGGCGCGCCCGGCGGAGGTGATGCAGCGGTCTTTGGGCTTGTTGAAGTAACAATCCTTGAACTGGAAATTGGAGCCGTCGCGCGACAGCAGCACCCCGCTTCCCATGGCGCGCATCTGGAACTCGACATTCTGCACGGTGAAGCGCGAGACACGGGCGAAGCCGTGGAAATCGAGCGCGTATTTGAACCGGGTGAAGGTGTAGCTCTGGCTCGTCGCCGCGCCGTAAAGCGGTTGCGACAGGGTGAGCTTGGCGCCGCTCACATCCACCTCTTTCACGTAGACCTCGCGGCCCACGCCGTTGCCCGTCACCAGCGCGCCGGGCTTGATCTGGGCGGCGTTGCTCAACCCGGTCAGCTCGTGCGAATTGTTCGGGTTGTAGGTGGCGGTGCCGGTCACCACGTCCGGCGCCCAGTTGGGGCCGTCGATGGCGTAGAACTGGCCGTTGCGGATCGTGCGCGGGATCTCGAACACGTCGACATCGGCCACCGCCGCCTGCATGTCGATCGGCCCGTCGAGCTCGACCCGCCGGCCCTTGAGATCGAAGGCGTCGTGATCGGCGTAGTTCATCAGCGCCTGAAACCCCTTGCGAAAGGCCAGAACCTCGTCGCCGAAAGCGTCGATATAGGTCGGCAGATCGAAATGCCGGATCAGGATCAGCCGGGCGCTGTCGTCCATGTCGAGCGTGCCGTCAAAGCGCATCTTCGATTGCAGCGTCAGCGACGCGCCGATGCGGAAGGTGCCATCGGGCACCACCAGCGTGCGCCCGGCGGCAGCGGCATCGGCGGCCACGAAGGCGGCACGGTCATCGGTCACCCCGTCGCCCAGCGCGCCGTAGTCGCGCACATCGACCAGGTCCATCATCTCGCGCAGGAACGCGGCGGTGACATCCTCGATCACGATATCGTCGATCCGCACGATTCCGCCCGAGCCGCCCGTCAGGTCGAGGCCGAAATGCCCGTAGGCGGCCTGCATCCCCCACACCATGTCGACCCCCGGCCGGTTGCCGGTGCCGACGATGGCGCTCACCTCGACGATGCTGCCATAGGTCTCCAGCGTCGTCGTCGGGCCGACTTGCGGCAGCGCCGCGAGGTTGCTGCCACCGGCATCGGCGGCGAAGGCGGCGATGCGCAGATCGGGGAACACACCGCTGACCGCCTTCACCCGCGCCCGGATGCGCAGGTAGACGCCGGGCCGGAGCGGCGTCTGGCCCTTCCAGCGCAGCTTCTGGGTCGATTGCGTCTTGAGCAGTTCGAGACAGCCGCCAAAATCCTGGTCGGCGGGCACGATCGCGGCGTTGGCCGCGCCGTCGTAGCTGGCCGAACCCGGCGTTCCATCTTCGCTGGACCACACATCCAGCCCCGCCGTGAACGGCGGCGGCATCAGGTCCAGCCCCTCGGTAATCGCGATGTTCATCCAAATCCCTTTCAGGTCACATATCTGCAAGGCCCCGGACCGGGTGGCACGGGGCTCGGCCTCGCTTGGTGCCGGGCCTCGTGCCGGCGGCTGAAACGGGGTAGCAAAGCGGCATTAACCGGGGCTGAGACCAGCGCGCGCTGACCCGCACGCCAGCGGCGCGGGTCCGGCGGCGGCCGGGGCGTGACTGCACGCCGTAGCGGTCAGGAACCGATCAGGTTCTTCACCAGAAAATCGCTGGAATAGACGCGGTATTCGACACCCGCCATCTCGGCCGCCGTGCGCACCCGCAGCTCGTAGGGGCCTTCGCGCCCGTCGGTGTCGATCAGCACCACCATCGGCTGCTTGCCGGTCAGATGCGCCGCGAACAGCGCCTGCTGGATCGAATCGAGCGACGACCTTGTGTCGCGGCCGACCTCGACCACCCGATCCCCGGTCTCGCAATCCACGCGGATGCGGTGCAGGTCGTAGCCGACGTTGTAGGGGTGCACCACCTCGGCCTCGCCGCCAAGGACGAGCGCACAGAGCATGGCGATGTAATGGCTTTCAAACATCCGGCCCCCCGACCCCACGCATACAATATATGGTGGATCGGGTGCCGGCGTCACCCCTTGGTTGTGGCTAATTTATTGTTAACCTGTCTAGACGCCGGTATCGGCGTGGCGCAGGTATTGCACCGCGTCGATCCGCCAGGCGCCGTCCACGCGCAGCATCTTGTAGTCGAGCACGTGCCACGACCCGGCCCCATCGCGCACCAGCACTTTCTGCCATGGCGCGCCGTCGATCAGCCGCAGCTCCAGAAACCGTGTCTCGGCCGGCCGCCAGACCATCGGATAGCCGGTCTGCACCATCTGGCCGAAGCCCTCGGGCGTCACGAAAACCTGGCGGATGCCGGGCGAGGCATAGCTGAATGCGGTGTCCACGTCGTCGGCCAGAAATGCCGCGAACTGGTCGGAAATCACGCCCCGCACCTCGCCGGACGCGTCGTCAGCCTCCATCGGAAAGGCCCAGACCACGAGCATCGCAAGAACAAGAATGATCTGTTTCATCGTTTTTCTCCCTGTCTTGAGCATACGCCCGACAGGGAGAAACGGTTCATCAATTCCGGGCGATCAGCTCGCCTGCCAGCGCGGTGTCGATCAATTTCACCGTTTCCTCAACGCCATAGAGCGCGATGAACGAGCCAAAGCGCGGGCCCTGATCGGCCCCCAGAAGCACCTGGTAGAGCGCCTTGAACCAGTCGCGCATCGGCTCGAAGCGCTCGCGCCCGCAGGCAAACACCTCGCCCTGAAGCGCCTCGCCATCGGCGCCACCGGTCCAGCCCGCCAGTCGGTCGCGCAGATCGGAGAGCGCCGCGCGCTCCAGCTCGCTGGGCAGGCGGTATTGCTTCATCGGCGCCACGAAGTCTTCGTAATACTTCACCGCGAAGCCCGCCGCCGCGTCGAGGTCGGGGTGGGTTTCGGGGCTGGCGTCAGGCGCATAGTTGCGGATGAAGCCCCAGAGTGTGTCCTTGTCCTGTGCCGAGGCCACCGAAGCAAGGTTGAGCAGCATCGAGTAGTTCACCACCATCCGGCTTTCCGGCACGTCGCCGTTGTGGATGTGATGCACCGGGTTGGCGAGCTTCTGTTCGAGGCTCTGGCCCGGATAGGCCGCAAGTTGCTGGTGGTATTCGTCCATCGCCCGCGGGATCACGTCGAAGAACATCCGCTTCGCCGTCTTGGGCTTTTGATACATGAAATAGGCCAGGCTCTCGGTCGAGGCATAGGTAAGCCACTCGTCGATGGTCAGCCCGTTGCCCTTCGATTTCGAGATCTTCTCGCCGTTGTCATCGAGAAACAACTCGTAGACGAAATGCTCGGGGGGCCGTCCGCCCAGCACCCGGCAAATGCCGTCATAGATCGGCGTATTCGAGGAATGGTCCTTGCCATACATCTCGAAATCCACGTCGAGCGCCGCCCAGCGCGCGCCGAAATCGGGCTTCCATTGCAGCTTCACCTTGCCGCCGGTCACCGGCAGCGTCCATTCCCGCCCGTCCTCGTCGTCGAAGGTGATCGTGCCATCCTTGGCGTTGACCTCCTTGATCGGCACGTAGAGCACGCGGCCGGTCTCGGGGTGGATCGGCAGGAAGACCGAATAGGTCTGCTGGCGCTCCTCGCGCAAACTCTTGAGCATGATCTTCATCAGATCGTCATAGCGCTCGGCGGCGAGGCGCAGCGTCGCGTCGAACTGGCCGGTGTTGTAGAACTCGGTGGCCGAGTAGAACTCGTATTCGAAGCCGAAGGTGTCGAGAAACCGGCGCAGCATCGCGTTGTTATGGTCGCCGAAGCTCGGATATTCACCGAACGGATCGGGCACCGACGTAAGCGGGCGTTGCAGGTTTTCGCGCAGCATCTCGGGATGGGGCACGTTGTCGGGCACCTTGCGCATTCCGTCGAGATCGTCAGAAAAACAGATCAGCCGGGTCGGGATATCGCTGATTGTCTCGAAGGCGTGGCGGATCATCGTCGTGCGCATGACCTCGCCGAAGGTGCCGATATGCGGCAGCCCGCTCGGCCCGTAGCCGGTTTCGAACAGCACGTAGCCCTTTTCCGGCGGTGCCTTCTCGTAGCGTTTCAAGAGCCGGCGCGCTTCCTCGAAGGGCCAGGCTTTCGAATTCATCGCAAGGTCGCGGATCTCGGACATGACGTGTTCTCTCTCAGGGGCCCCATGCCCCGCAAATGCCGCTTCCTATTGAAGCCCGGCCACTTGGTCAATATTCTGCACTGCAACAAAGAAAATCCCAAGGAGGCCACCGTGCCCGATCTTCCCCATGCCCTGTCGCCAGAAGATGCCCTCGTCGCGATCATGATCGCGGTTTCCGCCTCCGACGAACAGATCGAAACCGCCGAGTTGCTGCGCATCGAAGCCAGCGTCAACAACCTGCCGGTCTTCGGCGCCTATGACATGAGCCGGGCGCGCACGGTGACCAAGATCGTGTTCGATCTGCTGACCGAGGAAGACGGGCTCGACGCGCTGTTCGGCCTGGTGCGTGAAAACCTGCCCGAATACCTGTGGGAAACCGCCTATGCGCTGGCCTGCGACGTGGCCGCGGCCGATGGCACCCTCCATGGCCCCGAATTGCGCATCCTCGAAGAGATGCGCCACGAGCTCATGATCGACCGCCTGCACGCCGCCGCCATCGAGCGTGGCGCCCGCGCCCGCCACATGACGCTGCGCGCGGAGTAACCCCGCTTCTCAGCCGCCACCCCTGAACCCGGCGCCCGGCGCCGAGAGGAAAGACACATGCTCGACCAATTCGACATCACCAAACGCTGGCCCGCGAAAGACCCGTCGGTCCTCCAGCTCTATTCGCTGCCCACGCCCAACGGCATCAAGGTCTCGGCGATGCTGGAAGAAACCGGGCTGGCCTATGAGCCGCATCTGGTCAGCTTCGCCGACGACGACCAGTTCACACCGGAGTTCCTGTCGCTCAACCCCAACAACAAGATCCCCGCGATCCTCGATCCGAACGGGCCCGGCGGCCAACCGCTGCCGCTGTTCGAGAGCGGCGCGATCCTGATCTATCTCGCTGAAAAAACGGGCAAGTTCCTGCCCGCCGATCCGGCAGCACGGTATCAGACGATCCAATGGCTGATGTGGCAGATGGGCGGGGCCGGGCCGATGTTCGGCCAGTTCGGCCATTTCCACGCCCAGGGCGGCAAGGACATCGCCGACAAATATGCCTGGCGGCGCTACAAGGTCGAAGCCCAGCGCCTGCTCGACGTGCTCGACGACCGGCTGGAGGGCCGCAGCTTCGTGATGGGCGACGACTATACCATTGCCGACATCGCGATCTGGCCCTGGGTGCGGGCGCTCAAGACCTCCTACAAGGCCCAGGACGAGCTTGACCTGGGAGCGCTGACGAATGTCGAGCGCTGGTTCGAGACCTGCTCGACCCGGCCCGCGAGCGTCAAGGCCACCAATATTCCGGCGCGGCACTAGACAAGAGCCGGGGCCGGGCGGTCTGCCCGGCCCCATGCCTTGGCCTCTCCCCACCGGACTGGCCCAGAAGCGCTATTGCTGGATCGACTCGATATACTCCACCAGCGACAGCAGCCGACCACGCACGATCATCTCGGCACCATAAACGCCGACTTTCTCGAGCGCCGCCTCTTCGTAACGGTCGCCCCACACCGGCATCGGCCCACCATGGCCACGAACTCCGGTCCGTCCATCGACGATCATGAGCGTTTTCAGGAACGGAAAGTCGCCGTCATTGGCGGCGGCAAGCCCCGTAAGCCCCGGCACCTCGATATTGAGAATGCCTGCGAACGGGCCGTCACCCATTCCTGTCTCGCCGTGGCAGATCGCGCAGGCGGTCATGTATTCCGTTTCGCCAGCAAGATCCTCGGCCATCGCTCCAAAGGTGGTGGCCGCGAGGATAATCGTGATGAATGTCATGAGTTTTTTCATCGTCTCCGCCTCCCTCCTTATGTTTTGATTAAAGCACAGATTGCCGGAATCCGCCTTGATACGGCGCAAAGCGCGCTCCGATCGGCCAGTCTTGGCTTGTTGGGGGTGCCGGTTCAGGCGCCGTAGAGCCCGGCCCAGCGCTGGATCAACTGGTGCTGGAGCGTGCGCGAGCGGCCCGCCCAGGCCCGCGCGCCGTCCGGGCGCTCCATGTCTTCCGGGGCGATGCGCGCGCGCCGCGCGGTGTCGCCGGTCAGGATCGCGAAAGCCAGCAGCGTGCCGTCACCGGCGGTCACGTAGCCCGCCAGCGACGAGACGAAATTGAGCGTGCCGGTCTTGGCGTGGATCGTGTAGGGCGCGGCTTGCGCCGGTTTGCCATTGCCGTCTTGCGGTGCGACCTCTTTCATATGGGCGCGCAACGCGCCGCCGGGGCCGACCTTGACCAGCATCCGCACCAGGTCGGCGGCCGAAACCCGCGACCGGTCGCCAAGGCCGGAATGGTCGACGAAGGCCGCCCCGGTGGCCCCGAGCCCCGCCCGCATCCAGTCGCTCATCGCCGCGGCGGAAGCCTTGAGCGAACCCGAAGCCGCGCCACGCTTGGCGCTGGCGGTCAGCCCGATCACCTCGGCGGTGAGGTTGGTCGAGTGTTTCAGCATCAGTCGCACGATGGCCGACAGGCTGGCGCTCTCGTGCTGGACCAGCACATTGCCGCCCGGCATCGTCCGCACCGCCTCGGCCCGCGGCAACTTGATGCCCTGGGCCGCGGCGAGCACCTGCATCACCTCGCCGGCATAGAGATCGGGCCGGCGCACCGGCAGCCAGCGCGAACCGCCATTGCCGAGCGCGGCGCTGGCAACGGTCCATTCATCGACCCCCTTCGCCTCCTTGTAGGTATAGGTGGGCAAATCGCGGCTCACGACGGCCATTTTCGCCACCGACACCGCCGGGCGCAGCCGGTCGGAGCGGGCATCCATGCTCACGGCCCAGCCATTCGTGGCCCGCTTCCACTCGAAATGCACCCGGTTGAAATTGAGGTTCACGCCGCACAGCGCCGGGTTGTAGCCTACATGGTCGGGCTGATCGGGGTCGATCTCGCGCACGAAGGGCAGCGCCCCGGCAAACACCTTGAAGCCACCGGTCACCGCCGTCACACCCGCCGCCTTCAGCCGCGCGGCCATGCCCGCCAGCGCGTCGGTGTCGAGCATCGGGTCGCCGGTGCCGACGAGGATCAGATCGCCGTTGATTGCGCCGTTCTCGACCGGCCCGGTGGCGACAAGCTGGGTGCGGAACCGGAAATCGGAGCCCAGCACCGACAGCCCGTAAAGCGCGGTGACGGCCTTGGCGACGGAGGCGGGCGGCAGGGCAGTGTCGGCGTCGTGGCTTTCCAGCACCACGCCGGTGCGGGCATCGGCCACGGCAAAGCTCACCTCACCGCCAAGCTGCGCCTGCGCGATCAGCTCGGCCGTTGTGGGCGAGGACAACCCGGCAAGGCGCGGCGCGGCGCCGCCAAGGTTTTCGGGCCGCGCATTGGGCCGTGGAGAAACCGTCGGGGCCTCGGCAAAGGCAACACCGGCGACGGCCGAAACGGCGCCGCCGAGGAACGCGCGTCTCGTGATCCCCCTGAGCATGGCGGCGAGTTAACCAAGCTCGACCGGGCTTCTCAAGACCTCATATAGAAACAATCGGTGACAAATCCGGCATCGGTCGTTTTGCCGCGCCGGGACTGCGTCGATGCGGCCTCAGCCCCACGCCCCCGCCGCCCGGATCGCGCTGGACGAGACATCCCGCATCGGCACGTTCACCAGGCACCAGGCCGGGGCCTCGGCGCGGGCCAGCAGCGCGGCGCGGCGATCGGGCAGCCGGGCGGCGCGAAACGCCTGTGCCGCCGGCGAGGTGCGCGCCGCCACCCGGTCACCGGGCCGGGCGAGCACGCCGACGGGCAGCGCCCGCATGATCTCGCGCCAGCGCTCCCAGCGATGGAAATCGGCAAGATTGTCGGCCCCCATCAGCCAGGTGAAGCGCACGCCGGGATAGAGCGCAAACAGCGCGTCCAGCGTCTCGGCAGTGTAGCGCGTGCTCAGTTTCGCCTCGATATCGGTCACCACCACGCGGGGGTGGCGCATCACCTGCCGGGCGCGCTGCATCCGCTGCTCGAGCGGCGCGGGTCCTTTCTGCTTGAGCGGGTTGCCGGGGCTGACCAGCCACCAGACGGCATCCAGCCCGAACCGCTTGAGCGCCTCGCGGGTGATATGCGCATGGCCGCTATGGGCCGGATCGAAAGACCCTCCCAGAAGACCGACCGTCTGGCCGGGGCGGGCATGGGGCAGCGCATATCTCATTGCGCCGGTAGACCGAAGCGGACACGGCAAGTCAATCGGCCTCTGCGATCACGCCGCCCGCCGCACCTGCGCCCCACGGGCAAGGCCACCCTGCCCTATTCGATCTCGGCCGACTGCGCCCAGAGATTGATCGCCTCCTCGTCGGCATATTTGTCGATCTCGGCCAGTTCCGCATCGCTAAAGGCGAGGTTGTCGACGGCACCGGCGCAATCGACCACCTGTTCGGGTTTCGACGCGCCGATCAGCGCCGAGGTGATGCCGCCGCCGCGCAGCACCCAGGCGATCGCCATCTGCGCCAGCGTCTGCCCGCGTGCAGCGGCGATGTCGTTGAGCTTGCGGATATGCGAAATCGCCTGCTCGCTCAGCATGTTGGGATCGAGCGACTTGTGCTGGCTCGCCCGGCTGCCTTCTGGAATGCCGCCGAGATATTTCCTGGTCAGCATCCCCTGCGCCAGCGGCGTGAAGGCAATAGATCCCACGCCGAGGCCCGCCAGCGTTTCGCGCAGACCGTCGCGCTCGACCCAACGGTTGAGCATGTTGTAGCTCGGCTGATGGATCAGCAGCGGTGTGCCCAGTTCGAACAGGATATCCACCGCCTCGCGGGTGCGCTGCGAGTTATACGACGAGATCCCGATATAGAGCGCCTTGCCCTGCCGCACGATCTGGTCGAGCGCGCCCATGGTTTCTTCCAGCGGGGTATCGGGATCGAAGCGGTGCGAATAGAAGATATCGACGTAGTCGAGCCCCATCCGCTTGAGCGACTGGTCGAGCGACGAGATCAGGTATTTGCGCGACCCCCATTCGCCGTAGGGCCCGGGCCACATCTCGTAACCGGCCTTGGACGAGATGATCAGCTCGTCGCGGTAGCCCTTGAAATCGGTGGCGAGAATATCGCCAAAGGCTTCCTCGGCGCTGCCGAAGGGGGGGCCGTAATTGTTGGCGAGATCGAAATGGGTGATGCCGTGGTCAAACGCCGTGCGGCAGATATCGCGCTTGGTCTGGTGCGGCGTGTCGTAGCCGAAATTGTGCCACAGCCCGAGGCTCACCGCCGGCAGCTTCAGCCCGGAATTGCCGCAGCGATTGTAGACCATGCGCTCGTAACGGTCTTCGGCGGGGGTGTAGCGGGCGGGAAAATCTGACGCGGAATGGATGTGTGTCATGTCGGCCTCCTGTCGATGCGGCCGGAGTAGACGCCCGCCGGGGGGAACTGTCAACGCTAACATCCCGCGCCCCATTGCCCCCCCTGCCTCGCACGGCTATCTAGGCGCAAACCCCTGTTTTCGAGAGGCGCGACCGATGGCTGCTTACCAATACGTCTACCACATGGATGGAGTCTCCAAGACCTATCCCGGCGGCAAGAAAGTGTTTGAGAACATCCGCCTGTCCTTCCTTCCGGGGGTGAAGATCGGGGTTGTCGGCGTCAACGGCGCGGGCAAGTCGACGCTGCTCAAGGTCATGGCCGGGTGGGACAAGGACTTCACCGGCGAGGCCTGGGCCGCCGAGGGCGCCGTGGTCGGCTACCTGCCGCAGGAGCCCGAGCTCGATAACAGCCTCAGCGTGCGCGACAACGTCATGCTCGGGGTGAAGCCGAAGAAGGATATTCTCGACCGCTACAACGAACTGGCGATGAATTACTCCGACGAGACCGCCGACGAGATGGCCGAGTTGCAGGACAAGATCGACGCCCAGAACCTGTGGGACCTCGACGCGCAGGTGGATGTGAGCATGGAAGCCCTGCGCTGCCCGCCCGACGACGCCATGCCCGAGACCCTTTCGGGCGGCGAGAAGCGCCGGGTCGCGCTGTGCAAGCTGTTGTTGCAGAACCCCGACATGCTGCTGCTCGACGAACCGACCAACCATCTCGACGCCGAAACCATCGCCTGGCTGCAACAGCACCTGATCGACTACAAGGGCACGATTCTGATCGTCACCCACGACCGCTACTTCCTCGACGATATCACCGGCTGGATCCTCGAACTCGACCGCGGCCGGGGCATTCCCTACGAGGGCAATTATTCGGCCTGGCTCGAGCAGAAGGCCAAGCGGCTGGCGCAGGAAGCGCGCGAGGACAAGTCCAAGCAGAAGACACTGGAGCGCGAGCTCGAATGGATCCGCCAGGGCGCCAAGGCCCGGCAGGCCAAGCAGAAGGCCCGGATCAACGCCTATAACGACCTCGCCGAGCAATCCGAGCGCGAAAAGATCAGCCGCGCCCAGATCGTCATCCCGCGCGGTCCGCGTCTTGGCGGCAAGGTGATCGAGGTCAACGGGCTGAAGAAACACATGGGCGACAAGCTGCTGGTCGAAGACCTCAGCTTCGCCCTGCCCCCCGGCGGCATCGTCGGCGTGATCGGCCCCAACGGGGCCGGCAAGACCACGCTGTTCCGGATGCTCACCGGCCAGGAACAGCCCGACGAGGGCACGATCGAATACGGCGACACGGTCAAGCTCGCCTTCGTCGACCAGTCGCGCGACGACCTCGACCCGAACAAGACCGTCTGGGAAGAAATCTCCGGCGGCGGCGAGGTGATCGACCTCGGCGACGCGCAGGTCAATTCCCGCGCCTATTGCTCGTCGTTCAACTTCAAGGGCGGCGACCAGCAGAAAAAGGTCGGGCTCCTGTCGGGCGGCGAACGCAACCGGGTGCACATGGCCAAGCTGCTCAAGGAAGGCGGCAACGTGCTGCTGCTGGACGAACCCACCAACGACCTCGACGTCGAAACCCTGCGCGCGCTGGAAGACGCCATCGAGGATTTCGCCGGCTGCGCCGTGATCATCAGCCACGACCGCTTCTTCCTTGACCGGCTCTGCACCCACATTCTAGCCTTCGAAGGCGAGGCCCATGTCGAGTGGTTCGAGGGCAACTTCGAGGAATACGAGGAAGACAAGAAGCGCCGGCTCGGCCCGGATGCGCTTGAGCCGAAGCGGTTGAAGTATAAGAAGTTCACGAGATAGGCGGCTTCCCGAAGGGAAACGCCTATAGTGCGCGGAAGCGTGTTTGCCCTGCAAACACGCGGGCGCACCCCTTCAGGATACCTCAACGCTGTCACTACGAGGACCAGCACTGGCGACGTGCGATGCGCCAGGTTCGAACAAAACAAGAATGTTATTCGTGAACGTGTGCGCTTCGGCACTATCCTGTGGTTGCCTCAGGAGGTCGCTCAAACCGACCGGAGGGCAGGTGAGCCACCCGTGGATGCGGACACGGCAACCCCGGCTCACGAATGGGGAAGCGCTTAGCGGCGCTAAGTGGGGCCTCAGCGGGTTCCTGCGAAGGCGGTCTACCGGCGATGCCTGAGGACGACCGTCGATTGGGATGGCGCAAGTGATCATAGTGGCGACCCGACCGCCGAGAAACGGGCGGTATAGAAGTGCTGAGCGTTTGAAACGCTCGAGGCCTCGGGCATCTCAAAGGACCTGTTCCGTGAGATTCTTGAGAAAAATGGTGGGGCGAGTGACCTACGGTGACTTAATGGGACCCATCGGCCTCGTTCTGGCGATTTTGGCGTTCTTCGTCTGATCGTCGGGCGGCTCTTCGGGGCCGCCCTTCACCTACCCTTGCATCATTGAACAAAATTTCGCGCCCGGCACGAGGGTGGGCGCAATTCGCGCCCGCCCTGGGGGCGGGTCGGGCGCGAACCGGATCGCGAAGGCGATCCGGTGGATCATTCCCGCAACGGCATTCAAAAGGATGCGTGGACGCGCACCATCGCGCACGCAGATGCTCTCGGTCCGCAACGTCACCGCCGCAGCCCCCCCTACTCCACCACCACCCCGATATAATCCAGCGTCAGCGTCTGCACTCCGGCGGCAACGCTCAGCCCGGTCTGCAACTGCACGCTCACCGGTTGCAGGGTGAAGGCGTTTTCGCCCTCGCCGAAGAGCAGGTTCGCGCCCACCCCGGTGCCCGCCGTCACTTCGGCGCCGACACCGCGATACTCCCCGGCCAGCGCCCCCGGCACGGTATCGGCTCCCAGCCGGGTTTCGGGGCCGACAACCAGCCAGGCCAGCGCGCTTTCATAGGTCTTTCCGATGTCGAGCCCGAACTTGCGGATCGTCGCCCGGTAGGCTTCGCGCTGGTCGCCATCGACGCTGACGAAGGTGCATTCGAAAACCTTCTTCGAAGTGACGATCGCGCCCCATCCGCCTTCGCCGAGGCATGTCAGCGTTCCGGCCTTGGTGCCGGACTGGGCCTCTGCGGCGCCGGCGACGAGGCTCAGCGCCAGCGCTGCCGCCACCGCCAGATGGCGCAGCGGCGCGGCGCGGTGGCGAGGGCGCGGCGCGGCCCCGGTCGCGTGGTCGATGATGTGGAGATCGCGGGTCGTCATCGGAAAATCCTTTCCTCGCGTTGCCCGAGGCCGGGCCGCGCCCGGTTCGGTCCGGCAGAGGTGCGCCCGGCCCCGGTAGAAGTCAATCGCGCGCCGCACCGGGGCGGGCGCCCGTGCGGAACTCCGCCGCTTCGGGTAGAGATCCCCGGCTCGCCTGGAACGATACCGCGTGCCGCGCCGCTACCGGTCGTTCAGTCCCTTGCCGGCCATTATCCTGTCGCGGTGCCGCTCCACCCGCGCCCGTTGCGTCGCCGCCTGTTTGGCTCCGGAAATATGCAGCACATAGCCCCGCTGGCGGCCCGGCGTGAGCGCGTCCCAGGCCGCTTTCAGATCGGGGTCGGCGTCGAAGGCATCGACCAGGGCGTCGGGCAGGTCCAACGCCCGCTTCGCGGCAAACGCCACCTTCGCCCCGGACCTCTCCAGCGCCACCGCCTCAGCCAGATAGGCGCGCACCACCTCGGCCAGCGCCTCCACCTCGCCCACCGAGCGAAACTCGATGCGCCTGGCGGCCTGCGAATTCTCGCCCTGATCGCGCAACACGTCCGCCGGGTCCGCCATCAAGGCGCCTTTGAAAAACATCAGCCCGAGGCAGGCCTTGAACGGCTGCATGATCGCCACGTTGCCGCCCGCGATCCCGTAGCAGGGCTTGCCCCATTTCACCGCCTCGTCCAGCCCGGCGCCGCGCATGATCTCGCGCAGCGCCACCATCTCGGCGCGCCAGCGTCCGGCATCGTCGAGATAGGCATCGACATCGGGATAGGATTTCATCGCCGCCCTCCGCGTCGCAGCTTCAAAGCTAACGCTAACATCGCTATCCTCTTTCGCAAAGAGGACGCGCACGTGAAGAGAACGGGCAAGACCAACGCAGAGCTGATCGCCGAGGGCAAGGTGCCGCCGCATTACGGGGTGGGCAAATCCGACGGCGACGACGCGGTGCAGGCCTGGATCGGCCTGCTCCCCGGCTGGCAATCGGCGCGCGCCGCCGAGATCGACGCCATCGTTACCGCCGCTGTCGTCCCGCTCGCCAAGGGCATCCGCTACAACGGCGCGTGGTATGGCCGGCCCGGCGGCGGCTGGTTCCTCGCGCTCAATGCGCGCAAGCGTCACCTCAAGCTCACCTTCTTCGACGGGCTTTCGCTCACCCCGGTTCCGCCCGTCACCTTCAAGGTCTTGGCCAGTCGCGGCCTCGATCTCAGAGCGGACGATCCGGTCGACGCCGACCGGATCGGCGACTGGGTCCGGCAGGCCAGCCGCCTGCCCGGCTACGGCAAGACCTGAGGCCGGGGGGTGCTGGACAGCCCCCGGCCGTCCGCATAGCCTGTGCGAAACAACGAGCAGGACACACCATGTTCCGACGTGATTTTCTGGCCCTCGCGGCTGGTTCCGCCATCCTCGGCGGCTGCGCGGTGCGGCCGCCCGAGTTCTATGGCCGGCTGATCGTTCTGCGCCATGCCGACCGCACCTTCTCGATGCTGAACGAGAAAGGCGTGGTGCGCGCCGCGCAATTGCCCGCCGCCGTCGCCGACCTGCCGATCGACGCGATCTATTGCACCCCGCGCCCGCGCAATATCGCCACCGCCACGCCGCTGGCGCAGGCGCGCGGGCTGCCGGTTACCACCATGCCCGCCGAGGGTATCGGCACCCGGCTGCTCAGCGCCCATCCGGGGCAAACACTGGTCTGGGTCGGCAACCAGGAAAACCTTGGCTTTCTCTATGCCGAGCTTGGAATCGGGCACAAACCCCCGGTCCAGTTCGGCGATCTGCACGTGCTCACCATCCCCAGGGGTGGCGGGCCGGTGCAGATCGAAAAACGCCATTACGGCGCCTGAACCGGGCACAACGCGGGCACCGGATACGAAAAGGACGGCCCCCAAGGACCGTCCTTTCCGGATTCCCCTTATGCCTCGGGCAAAACCACCAGTTGGCAGCCGGTGCACAGGCAAAACGTAGTGTGCGAGTCGCACACCCTCCTCGCCCTTCGGCAACGTAAATGGTAGCGCAAACCGCTGATTTCTCAAAGAAGAATCCGCGCTCGCGGTTTGCCCTGCATTCTCAGCCGCTTGACCGCGCGCGGCGGGCAGGTTCAGCCCCTGCCGTCGAGGCTGTCGGCGGTTTCGCGCAGCTCCGTGAGCAGATCCAGCAGCGTTTCAAGCCGCTGTGAGCCGAAGGCGGCTTCCAGCCGGGCATAGATCTCGGTCGAGCGCACCGCCATTTCGTCGTATTTCTGCCGCCCCTCGGCGGTGAGCCGCACCCGGCGGCGGCGGGCGTCGTCATCCTCGACCCTGGCGATATAGCCCCGGTCGGTGAGTGCCTTCATGATCCGGCTCAGCGACGGCGGCATCAGCACGCATAGCTCGCTCAGCTCGCCGGCGGTGCGCGGCTCGCCCTCGGCCAGCGCCCGGATCACCCGCCATTGCTGCACGGTGAGCCCGATCCGGTCGAGATCGGCGCGAAACGGCGCAAGCGTCGCCTCGCGCGCACGCAGAAGCGCTATCGGCAGCGACCGGTCAAACCCCCTCATGCCGCACGCTCCGCCGGTTCGGGCAGGCAACCGGCCTTGATGCGGGCGAGGATTCCGGCGCCTGAAAAGGCAGGATCAAAGCTGGGTTGCGGCATCTGCCCTCCGGTTTGTGCCAAGCCTACCGTCGCGCCGTGCCGCTGTCACCCGCCCGGCATGATCGCGATTGCATTTGCATCGGCCCGGCCATACCATTTGATCAAATTATCCAGAACACGCGACGGAGACAGCAATGGACGGCTTCAGCGAGAACGATATTTCCCATGTCATCGAGGCCGACAAGGCCCATGTCTGGCACCACCTCGTGCAGCACAAGGCGTTCGAAACCAGCGACCCGAGGATCATTGTCGAGGGCAAGGGCCTGCGGGTCTGGGACGCGACCGGCAAGGAATATATCGACGCGGTGTCGGGCGCGGTCTGGACCGTGAATGTCGGCTACGGCCGCACCAGCATCGCCGACGCGATCCGCGACCAGATCGTCAAGCTCAACTATTTCGCCGGGGCGGCGGGCTCGGTGCCCGGCGCGATCTTCGCCGAGAAGCTGATCGGGAAGATGCCGGGGATGAGCCGGGTCTACTATGCCAACTCGGGCTCGGAGGCGAACGAGAAGGTGTTCAAGATGGTGCGCCAGATCGCCCACAAGCGCCATGGCGGCAAGAAGCACAAGATCCTGTTCCGCGAGCGCGATTATCATGGCGGCACCATCGGCACGATGAGCGCGGGCGGGCAGGCCGAGCGGGTGATGCAATACGGCCCCCTTGCCCCCGGTTTCGTCGAGGTGCCGCATTGCATGGAATACCGCGCGCAATGGGATCTGTCGGGCGAGGCCTATGGCGCCCGCGCGGCGGACGCGATCGAAGAGGTGATCCTGCGCGAGGGCCCCGACACCGTGGGCGCGCTCTGCCTCGAACCGATCACCGCGGGCGGCGGCGTGATCCTGCCGCCGGAGGGCTACTGGGCGCGGGTGCGCGAGATCTGCGACCGCTACGACATCCTGCTCCACATCGACGAGGTGGTCTGCGGCATGGGCCGCACCGGCACCTGGTTCGGCTACGAGCATTACGGGATCAGGCCTGATTTCGTGACGCTGGCGAAGGGGGTGGCGAGCGGTTATGCCGCCATCGGCGTGACGGTGACCACCGAGGCGGTGTTCGAGATGTTCAAGGACGATGCCAGCGACCCGCTGGACCATTTCCGCGATATCTCCACCTTCGGCGGCTGCACCGCCGGTCCGGCGGCGGCGATCGAGAACATGCGGATCATCGAAGACGAGGGGCTGCTCGACAACACCACCGCCATGGGCGCCCGGATGCTGGCCAACCTCGAGAGCCTGATGGACATGCACCGGGTGGTCGGCGACGTGCGCGGCAAGGGGCTATTCCTCGGCGCCGAACTGGTGAGCGACCGGGCAACGAAAGAGCCGGTGAGCGAGAAGGAGCTGGCCGCCGTGGTGGCCGATTGCGCCGCGCAGGGCGTGATCATCGGCTCGTCCAACCGCTCGGTGCCGGGGCGCAACAACGTGCTGCTCTTTGCCCCGGCGCTGATCGCCACGGCGGACGACGTCGACCAGATCACCGATACGGTCGACCGGGCGCTGGGCAAGGTTTTCGGCTGAATCTGGCCGGTCCCGGCGGCTTCACAGCCAGGTGATCGCCGCCGGGATTGATTTTTCGTCGGATATGTTCTACCTTTGTTCCATATGCAGAGGAGAACAGCCATGGCTGCCATGTATGACCCGACCCCCCTGCCCCCGACGCAGAAGCAGCTCGACTACGCCCGCGCCATCGCCCGGCGGCTCGACACCGCGATTCCGCGTTCCAACCTCGAAAACCGGCAATCGCTGTCGCGCTGGATCGACAGCCACAAGACCGGCAGCGCCAGCGCGCCGGGCGCCACCTCGCGCCAGGTTGCCTTCGCCGAGAAGATCGCCCGGATCAAGCGCCGCGCCATCCCCGACGAATGCTTCCGCGATGCCGGTCTGATGTCGCGCTGGATCGACGCCAACCGTTAAGGCAGCCCCGGCCCCGGTGGTGCCGCGCGGTTTTCCGGGCTGAGCCAGCCGCGCTTGTGCACGATCGACATTTCGCCAACCGTGAACAGGATGCGCACGAGGTGATGCAAGGTCACGATCGCCGGGTTCGCCGCCAGCGACAGCGCGATCAGGCTCATTTCGACCACGCCCCCCGGCGCGAAGCTTACCACCAGCATATCGGTAGGCAGGCCGGTGGCCGCGTGCACCGCGGCCGCGAGCAGCACGCCCAGCACCATCATCGCGCCGACCGAGACCAGCGACAGCCCGGTGCCGCGCAGGAACATCGACCGCGTCATCCCGACAAAGCGGATGCCCAGACCGGTGCCCAGCACCACCTGCGCCACCGCCACCAGCCAGCCCGGCGCGGCGATGCTCACGAGCCCGGTCATCGCCAGCACCCCGGCGACGAGGAGCGGCCCCATCAATTGCGCCGCCGGCAGGCGCAACCGGCCGCCCAGCCACAGCCCCGCCACCGCAATCGCCAGCACCACCGGGATATCGAGCAGGTGCGACACGCCGGGGGTGAAGCTCATTCCCGCCGCCGAGCCCACCGGGTGGCCCTCCCAGATCGACATGCCCACCGGCACCAGCGTGACCACCACGATGATCCGCAGGAACTGCATCAGCGTCAGGATGCGCACATCGGCGCCCGCGTCCTCGCCGAACAGGATCGATTCAAACAGCCCGCCGGGGCTGCCCGAGTAATAGGCCGTCGCCCGGTCATAGCCGCCGAGGCGGCGGAAAATGAGGTAATTCACCGCATGGGCCCCGAACACGAAGACCAGCACCGCCGGGATCGAGACCAGCATCAGCGGCAGCAGCGACAGCACGTCCGGCGTGAGCCGCGCCCCGATCATGGTGCCGATCACGCCGACGAAGATCATCCGGAACTTCATCGGAAACTCGTAGCCGGTGGGAAAGCGGTGCTGGCCGATCACCACGATCAGCGCCGAGGCCGCGAGGCTGCCGAGCATGTAGGGCAGTGGTGTGCCGAGCCAGGCCATCAGCGCGCCGCCAAGCCCGCCAAGCGCGACGAGGAGGCCGGTGAAGGCAATATGGCTGGCGGGCAGGCGTGTCATATCCGTTGGGTATACCGCGGCACACCGGCATACAAGACCGCCAACGTGTTACATCTTTCCGCTCAATCTCTGCATTGAGTAACATATTTCTTGCGCCGAATCGTCGCGCCGACTATCCCTGACCGTGCGGTCGGCTTTGGAGGGGCGCCGCAACAGGGGAGGACCAGCCGGAGATGGCAGACGCCTATATCTGCGATGCGCAACGCACGCCCATCGGGCGCTATGGCGGCGCATTGTCGTCGGTGCGCACCGACGATCTCGCCGCGCTGCCGATCGCGGCCCTCGTCGCGCGCAACCCGCAGGTGGACTGGAGCGCCGTCGACGACGTGATCCTTGGCGACGCCAACCAGGCCGGTGAAGACAACCGCAACGTCGCGCGCATGGCCGCGCTGCTGGCGGGCCTGCCGGTCGAGGTGCCGGGCACGACGATGAACCGCCTCTGCGCCTCGGGGATGGATGCCGTTGGCACCGCCGCGCGCGGGATCAAGGCGGGCGACTACGATCTGGTCATCGCCGGTGGCGTCGAGAGCATGAGCCGCGCCCCCTTCGTGATGCCGAAGGCCGAGAGCGCCTTTTCGCGCGCGGCGGCGATCCATGACACCACCATCGGCTGGCGCTTCGTCAATCCGAAGATGGAGGCCGCCCATGGCACCCATTCGATGCCGCAAACCGCCGACAACGTGGCCGAAGACTACGCGGTGAGCCGCGCCGACCAGGACGCCTTCGCCGCCCGCTCGCAGGCCCGCTGGGCGGCGGCGCACGAAGCCGGGCGCTTCGCCGCTGAAATCTGCCCGGTCACCATCCCGCAGCGCAGGGGCGATCCGATCATCGTCGACACCGACGAACATCCCCGCCCCGGCACCGGCGCCGACACGCTCGCCCGGCTCAAGGGCGTGAACGGGGCCGACAAGACGGTGACGGCAGGCAATGCCTCCGGCGTCAACGACGGTGCGGCGGCGCTGCTCATCGCCTCCGGCGAGGCGGTGGAGAAGCACGGCCTGCGGCCACTGGCGCGGATCGTGACCATGCAGGCCGCCGGGGTGCCGCCGCGCGTGATGGGCATCGGCCCGGTGCCCGCCACCCGCAAGGCGCTGGCCAAGGCCGGGCTCAGCATCGACGACATCGACGTGGTCGAGCTCAACGAGGCCTTCGCCGCGCAATCGCTCGCCAGCTTGCGCGAATTGGGCCTGCCCGACGACGCGCCCCACGTGAACCCCAATGGCGGCGCCATCGCCATGGGCCACCCGCTCGGCATGTCGGGCGCGCGGCTGGTGATGACCGCCGCTTACGAACTTCAGAAATCCGGTGGCCGCTTCGCGCTCTGCACCATGTGCGTGGGCGTGGGTCAGGGCGTCGCCGTCATCCTCGAAAGGGTCTGACCATGTATGCACAGATGGTGAAATCGACCGGCGCGGGCGTCAAGTCGCGCGACGAGATGAGCCCCGAAGAGCGCCGCTTTCAGGACCGTGTCGACGCGGGCGAAAAGATCGAGCCGAAAGACTGGATGCCCGAGGGCTACCGCAAGACGCTGATCCGCCAGATCGCCCAGCACGCCCACAGCGAAGTGGTCGGCCAGCTTCCCGAGGGCAACTGGATCACCCGCGCGCCGACGCTGGAGCGCAAGGCGATCCTGCTCGCCAAGGTGCAGGACGAGGCCGGCCACGGGCTCTACCTCTACTGCGCCGCCGAAACGCTGGGGGTGAGCCGCGATGAGCTGACCGAGAAGTTGCTCGACGGCTCGATGAAATATTCTTCGATCTTCAACTATCCCACCCTGACATGGGCCGATATCGGCGCGGTCGGCTGGCTGGTCGATGGCGCCGCGATCATGAACCAGGTGCCGCTCCAGCGCACCTCGTTCGGGCCTTATTCGCGCGCGATGATCCGGATCTGCAAGGAAGAGAGCTTCCACCAGCGCCAGGGCTTCGACATCATGATGAAGATGGCGAACGGCTCGCAAGCCCAGCGCCGCATGGCGCAGGATGCGCTCAACCGCTTCTGGTATCCCTCGCTGATGATGTTTGGCCCCTCCGACAAGGACTCGGTGCATTCGGCCCAGTCGATGGCGTGGAAGATCAAGATCAACACCAATGACGAGCTGCGCCAGAAATTCGTCGACCAGACGGTGCCGCAGGCGGAATACCTTGGCCTGACCATCCCCGATCCGGATCTGCGCTTCGACGAGGAGACCGGGCATTACGTCTATTCCGAGCCCGACTGGGCCGAGTTCTACGAGGTGCTCAAGGGCAACGGCCCCGGCAACACCGAGCGGCTGGAGGCCCGCCGCAAGGCGTGGGACGACGGCGCCTGGGTCCGCGACGGGCTGATGGCCCATGCCGAGAAACGCAGCAGCCGCAGCGCCGCTGAATAGGGAGAAAAGACATGAGCAAGGAATGGCCCCTGTGGGAAATCTTCATCCGTGGCCAGCACGGGATGAGCCACCGGCATGTCGGCAGCCTGCACGCCCCCGATGCCGAGATGGCGATCAAGAACGCCCGTGATGTCTACACCCGCCGCAACGAGGGCGTGAGCATCTGGGTGGCGCGCGCCGCCGATATCACCGCCTCGTCGCCCTCCGACAAGGGCCCGCTCTACGAGCCGAGCGAAAGCAAGGTCTACCGCCACCCCACCTTCTTCGACATCCCCGACGATGTGGGGGCGATGTGATGGATGCCGGCCTGTTCGAATTCTGCCTGCGGATGGGGGACAACACCCTCGTTCTCGGCCACCGGGTTTCGGAATGGTGCGGCCATGCGCCGGTGCTGGAGGAAGATATCGCGCTGGCCAATACTGCGCTGGACCTGATCGGGCAAACCCAGCTCTGGCTTGGCCTCGCCGGCGAGGTCGAGGGCGCGGGCCGCGATGCCGATGCGCTGGCCTTCCGCCGCGACGCCTGGGATTTCCGCTCGGCGCTGCTGGTCGAGCAGCCCAACGGCGATTTCGGCAACACCCTGCTGCGGCAATACCTGTTCGACCAGTGGCAGGCGCTGATGCTTGCCGAACTGGTGAACAGCAGCGACGCGCGCATCTCCGCCATCGCGCAGAAGGCGGTGAAGGAGGTGGCCTACCACCTCGACCGTTCGCGCGGCACGGTGGTGGGGCTCGGGGACGGCACCGAGGAAAGCCACGCCCGGATGCAGGCGGCGCTCGACCGGCTCTATCCTTACGTCGGCGAGCTGTTCAGCGACGATGCGACCGATACCGACCTCGCCGGGCGCGGCCTCGCCCCCCTGCCCTCGTCGCTGCGCGCCGCCTATGACGCGGCGCTGGACGCAACCATGGCGGACGCTACGCTGACCCTGCCGGAAAGCCGCTGGGCGCAGTCCGGCGGGCGCGACGGCAGCCGCCATTCCGAGCATCTGGGCCATATCCTCACCGAGATGCAGTGGCTCCAGCGCGCCTACCCGGACGCGAGATGGTGACGGGCGCCGATTTCTTTGCAAGAAATCGACCCGGAGTTTTTCAAAAACTCCGGGCGGCGGGGGCTTGGACATGACCCGGCCCTCCACCGATGCGGTCTGGGCGATCCTCGGCACGGTGCCCGATCCCGAGATCCCGGCGATCAGCCTCACCGATCTCGGCATCATCCGCGATGTCGCCTGGGAGGGCGACACGCTTGCCGTCACCGTCACCCCCACCTATTCCGGCTGCCCGGCGACCTCGCTGATCAATTTCGAGATCGAGGCGGCCTTGCGCAAGGCCGGGATCGCGCAGATCGAGCTGCGCCGCCAGCTTGCCCCGCCCTGGACGACCGACTGGCTCAGCGACGAGGGCCGTGCCAAGCTGGAAGCCTACGGCATCGCCCCGCCCGCGACGGCCAAGGGCCCCGACAAATGCCCCCATTGCGGCAGTGCCCATGTCGAGCGGATCAGCCAGTTCGGCTCAACCCCGTGCAAGGCGCAATGGCGCTGCAAGGACTGCCGCGAGCCGTTCGACTACTTCAAGTGCATCTGAGGCAAACCCCATGCAATTTCATGAACTTACCGTAACGGGCGTAGAGAACACCATCCGCGACGCCGCCGTTGTCACTTTGGCGCCGAAACCCGGCGACGAAGCGGCGTTTCGCTTCCTGCCCGGCCAGCACCTCACCCTGCGCCGCGATTTCGACGGCGAGGAACTGCGCCGCTCCTACTCGCTGTGCGTCTCGCCCGGCGAGGGCAGGCTCCGGGTGGGCGTGAAGCGCGTCGAGGGCGGCGCCTTTTCCAACTGGGTGAACGATCACCTGAAGCCCGGCGACGTGATCGAGGCGATGCCGCCGTCCGGCGTGTTCCACCTGCCGGAAGCGCGCGGCAAGGCCGACTATCTCGGCTTCGCGGGCGGCTCGGGCATCACCCCGGTGCTGTCGATCCTGAAGACCGTGCTCGAGGAGGAGCCCGAGAGCAGCTTCACGCTGGTCTATGCCAACCGCGCGGTGAACACGATCATGTTCCGCGACGAGCTTGAAGACCTGAAGAATCGCTTCATGGGCAGGCTCACCGTGATCCATGTGCTCGAGAACGACACTCATGAGATCGACCTGTTCTCGGGCCGGGTGGACGAAGCGAAATGCGCGCAATTGTTCTCACGCTGGATCGACCTCAGCGCCATCGACGCCACCTATATCTGTGGGCCGGAACCGATGATGAAAGGGATCGAGCGGGCGCTTCTGGCGCATGACTTTCCCGCCGACGCGATCCATTACGAATTGTTTGTCTCGGCCCAGCCCGGCCGCCTCGCGCAGAAAGTCGCGGCGGCAAAACAGGCCGGCGGCGACACCGAAGCGATCATCACCATCGACGGCGCCACCCGGACGGTGCGGATGAACCGCGACACCTCGGTGCTCGAAGCCGCGCTCGCCAACGATCTGCCCGCGCCCTATGCCTGCACCGCGGGCGTCTGCTCGACCTGCATCGCCAGGGTGACCGAGGGCGAGGTCGAGATGCGCGCCAACCACGCGCTGGAGGATGACGAGGTGAAGGCGGGCTACGTGCTCACCTGCCAATGCTACCCGCTCTCCGACAAGGTGGTGGTGGACTACGACGTGCACGGCTGAGGCCGGGCAAAGACGCGAACAGGGAGAACACCATGGTGCAGCAACTGGCGAGCTACGTCGCGGGCGACTGGATCGGTCCGGGTTCGGCCGCCCGTCCGATCCGGTCGGCGATAAGCGGAAAAGTGATAGCAGAAGCCGGCGGTGGCGGCGTCGATTTCGCAAGAATGTTGGATTTTGGAAAGTCTGTCGGCGGCCCGGCCTTGCGCGCGATGGGCTTTCACGACCGTGCGGCGCGGCTCAAGGCGCTTGCCCTCTATCTCAATGCGCGCCGCGAGGCGCTTTACGATCTCTCCTACCAGACCGGCGCCACGCTTGGCGACCACAGGTTCGACATCGACGGCGGCATCGGCACGCTTTTCGTGTTTTCCTCCAAGGGCCGGCGCGAAATGCCCGATGGCAAGGTCTATCTCGATGGTGGGCTGGAGCGGTTCGGCAAGGACGGGCTGTTCGTCGGCCAGCACGTCGCCGTGCCGCTGCATGGCGTCGCCGTTCATATCAACGCCTACAACTTCCCGCTCTGGGGGATGCTGGAAAAGCTCGCCCCCACCCTGCTCGCGGGCGTGCCCGCCATCGTCAAGCCCGCCACCGCGACATCTTACGTCACCGAACTTGCGGTGCGGATGATCCTCGAAAGCGGTATCCTGCCCGCGGGCGCGCTGCAATTCATCGCGGGCGGCACCGGCGATCTGCTCGACCGGCTGGGCGGGCAGGACGTGGTCAGCTTCACCGGCTCCGCCGCCACTGGCGGCCACCTGCGCGCCAAGCCCAACCTGTTGCAGAACGCGGTGCGCTTCGTCGCCGAGCAAGACAGCCTCAACGCCTCGATCCTCGGCCCCGACATCGCCCCCGGCTCGCCCGCCTTCGATATTTTCATCAAGGAAGCGCACCGCGAGATGACGGTGAAGGCCGGGCAGAAATGCACCGCCATCCGCCGCATCATTGCCCCCGAGGCTCATGTGCCGGCGGTGATCGAGGCGCTGTCGGCCCGGCTCGCCGCCACCACGATCGGCGATCCGCGCGACAAGGCCACCCGGATGGGCGCGCTGGTGTCAGCCGAGCAGAAGGCCGACGTGCTCGCCAGGGCCGCGATCATCGGGCAGGAGGCCGAGCGGGTCTTCGGCGACCCCGATGAATTTACCGTCACCGGCGATGTCAGCCGCGATGCCTTCCTGCCACCGCTGCTCTACCACTGCGCCGACCCGGATGCCGCCAGCGCGGTGCATACCACCGAGGCGTTCGGCCCGGTCGCCACGGTAATGCCTTACCGCGATCTCGACCATGCGCTGGCGCTGGCCAACCGGGGCGAGGGCAGCCTCGTGGCTTCGGTGGTCACCGAGAGCGGCGATGTCGCCCGCCAGGCGGTGCTGAACGCCGGGCCCAGCCACGGGCGGCTCTATTTCAACAACCCCGCCAGCGCGCCCGAGGCCACCGGCCACGGCGCGCCGATGCCGCACATGATCCATGGCGGACCGGGCCGGGCGGGCGGCGGCGAGGAGCTGGGCGGGGTGCGCGGCGTGCTGCACTATATGCAGCGGGTGGCGGTGCAGGGCTCGCCCGACCTGATCACCGCCATCGCCGACCGCTGGGTGCCCGGCGCGGCCGAGGTCACCGGCCCCGCCCATCCCTTCACCCGCCACTACGACGCCCTCGCCATCGGCGAGACGATCCGCACCAAGGCGCGCGAGATCACGCTGGACGATATCGAGCACTTCGCCAGCTTCACCGGCGATACCTTCTATGCCCACATGAACGAGGCGGCGGCGGCGGCCAACCCGTTCTTCCCCGGTCGTGTGGCACATGGCTACCTGCTGCTGGCCTTTGCCGCCGGACTGTTCGTGCAGCCCGATCCCGGCCCGGTCCTGGCCAATACCGGGCTCGACAACCTGCGCTTCCTGCAACCGGTGGTGCCGGGCGACAGCCTCCGGGTGCGCCTCAGCGTCAAGCAAAAGACCCGCCGCACCGACGCTTACGGCGAGGTGCGCTGGCATGTGACGCTCTACAACCAGCGCGACGAGGCGGTGGCCGAATACGAGCTTCTGACCATGAACGCCTACGCATGACCGCCGACGCCGCCATATCCGCGCTCACCCGCGACGGCGAGCCGCGCACCTGGTCGCTGATCGTGACGATCTTCGGCGATCTCGCCCGCGCGCCGGGGGCGGAGGTGCCCGGCCCGGTGCTGAGCGCGATCACCGGGCGGATCGGTGTGAAGCCCGAGGCGATGCGGGTGGCGCTGCACCGGCTGCGCAAGGATGACTGGATCGCCTCTCGCCGGGTAGGCCGGGTCTCGTATTACCGGCTGACGCCGGCGGGCCGGGCCGAAGCCGACGCGGCGAGCCCGCGCATCTACGCCACCCAAGCGCCGGCGCCGAACGGGTGGCATGTGCTCGTCGCCGGTCCCGGCGAGGTCGCCGCGCGGGTCGCGCAAGACGGCGCGCTCGCCGCCGCAGGCTACGTGGTGCTGGCGCCGGGCGCCTGGCTCGGCGTTGGCGAGGGGGCCGAACGCCCGGGTTTCTTCCGCCTGTCGGGGCGCAGCATAGACCTGCCCGACTGGCTGCGGGCGACGCTCCTGCCGGACGACCTGGCCGCTTCCTACGCCCGGTTCGGCGCCAGGCTGGCGATGGCGGAACAGGCCCTCACCCCCGGCGATCCGGGGCGTCTGCCCGATCTCGACCGCGCCGCGCTGCGGGTGCTCGTCGTGCATGGCTGGCGACGGCTGGTTCTGCGTCAGCCGGCACTGCCGGATTTGATCTATCCCGAGACCTGGGCCGGCCCTGAGTTGCGCCGCAGAGTCGACGCCCTGCTGAAACGGCTCGGCTCCCCCGCCCTTGCCCGGATCGAACCAGCGCCCGGCATCTCGGCTTCGCCGGGCTGACCGCGCGCCGCGCCCGCATCTGCAAGGGCGCACCAAGAAGACCGATCATCGTCATATTCTCGGCCAAGTTGTGCAACACGCTGCGCCGTATTGAACCCGCACGAGAACGATCAGGAAGTGGTGAGACATGAAACTTGCACGATTTCTTCGCAAGGAAGACGGCGCATTCACATTCGATTGGACGGTACTTGGCGCTGCGGTGCTGCTGCTGGGAATCGTCGCGGTCAGCCAGGTTCAGTCCGGCGTCAAGGTTGTGACCGATGACTACGAGGACGTGAATACCGACCAAGGCCTTATGACGATGTTCGTGAATGCCGACACCTCCACCTCCGGCACCGCCGTCGATCCCGATGACGACGAAGAGCCGACAGATACGGATGAGGGCGACGAGGTGGCCGACAACAGCGGCGGCGACACCGGCGGTGACACCGGCGGCGGCTATGTCGGCGATGACGACGATGATGATGATGATGACGACGACGACGATGATGACGACGGCGACAGCGGCGGCGGCGGCAATTGGTGGGACTGGTGGCCCTGGTGGTAAGCCAGACGCGCCAGACCTGACCCGGACATTGTGACGATAGCCGACGACCCGCAAGCCAGCTTGCGGGTCGTTGCGCTACGCATCCCGGTCCGCTTCATCCGACAAGCCGCAAAAAAGCCCACGCTTTTCAGCGCGGGCTGCAACGAGATGCAAAATGGTGCGGTCGAGAAGACTCGAACTTCCACGGGAGTTACCCCACAGCGACCTCAACGCTGCGCGTCTACCAATTCCGCCACGACCGCACTGTCTTGGCTTGGTGGGGGGCTACATAGCGCCTGCCTTGGGGGATGCCAAGAGGGAATCTGAGGTGTTTTGACAAAGCGTCACGCCCGTGCAAATTGACACCATGAGCACCACCCCCCTGCCCCCTCCCGAATGGCGTATCGCGCCGGGCTACACCGCCTATGACGAGGCCGTCGCGGTGATGGAAGCACGCGCCGAGGCGATCGCGCGGGGCGAGGCGGGCGAGCTGATCTGGCTGGTCGAGCATCCGCCGCTCTACACCGCCGGCACCTCCGCCAAGCCTGCCGACCTGGTCGATCCCGACCGCTTCGAGGTCCATGTCAGCAAGCGCGGCGGGCAATACACCTACCATGGGCCGGGGCAGCGTGTGGTCTACGTGATGCTCGATGTCGGCAAGCGCGGGCGCGACGTGCGCGCCTTCGTCCAGCAGCTCGAGGCCTGGGTGATCGCCACCCTGGCCGAGTTCAACGTGGTCGGCGAAATCCGAGAGGGGCGCGTGGGGGTCTGGGTGCAGCGCCCCGACAAGCCGCTCGGTCCGGATCGGCAGCCGCGCGAAGACAAGATCGCGGCCATCGGCATCCGCCTGCGCCGCTGGGTGAGCTTTCACGGGCTGTCGATCAACGTCGACCCGGATCTGGAGCATTTCTCCGGAATCGTGCCCTGCGGGATCACCGACCACGGCGTAACCTCGCTCGTCGATCTCGGCCTGCCGGTGACGATGGACGATCTCGACGTGGCGCTGGCGCGCAGCTTCGGCGCGGTCTTTGGGCAAAGCGCGGGTGTCGACGAGCGGACTCTATGATACGGTGCCCGAGTGGCTTTCCGTCGCTGCTGCGACAGGGTGCCCACTTGAGAAATGAACGAAGGTATACCATCTAGGTCTCAAACGGCAGCCAGGGTGGTCTGTGACCGGAGGAGTTATGCCTTGGCCCATCCGCTGCACAGGGACCTGCGACTCGAACACTCAACAAACCAAGAGGAACGCGATGAAAACCATTCTTACCACCGCCGCCGCCGCCCTGATTGCGCTGTCTGCCCCGGCTTTCGCCGAAAACGACGTGGAGCAGGGCGAGAAGGATTTCAAGAAGTGCAAGGCCTGCCACTCGATCACCGATCCGGACGGCGAAGACATCGTCAAGGGCGGCAAGACCGGCCCGAACCTGTGGGGCGTGATTGGCCGCCAGGCGGGCACCGAGCCGGAGTTTACCCGGTTTTCCGACGAGATCATCGCGCTCGGCGAAGAGGGTCTGGTCTGGACCGAGGAAGAGCTCGCCGCCTACATCCCGAGCGCCAAGGATTTCCTCAAGGAGCGCACCGGCGAATCGGCGAAAACGGCGATGACCCCGCAAAAGCTCAAGGACGTCACCGACGTGATCGCCTACCTGGCGCAATACGGTGCTGACGAAGAGGACGGCGACGGCGAAGAATCCGCCGAATAAGGCCAAATCCGACCCAAACCGAGCCAACCCCGTCCGCGCGGCCCGCGGGCGGGGTTTTTTTGCGCAGTTTGTCGCTGTGACAACTTGCCCCACACGGATTCCCCCTTTACACACATTCAAAACGCTGCGTGCGACGGGAGGTCGCATGTCGGGCGGATAGCAGAGGGAGACTCCTATGGCCGACGCAGCCATTCACGGACAGGATCACCACGACAACCGCGGGTTCTTCACCCGCTGGTTCATGTCGACCAACCACAAGGACATCGGGATCCTCTACCTGTTCACCTCGGGCCTCGTCGGCCTGATCTCGGTGGCTTTCACCGTCTACATGCGCCTCGAGCTGATGGAGCCCGGCGTGCAGTTCATGTGCCTCAACGAGGCCGGTGAACCGGCGGCGCGGTTCCTGTCAGGCATCGGCGCCGAGGCCTGCACGCCCAACGGGCACTTGTGGAACGTGCTGATCACCTATCACGGCGTGCTGATGATGTTCTTCGTCGTCATCCCGGCGCTGTTCGGCGGTTTCGGCAACTATTTCATGCCGCTCCAGATCGGCGCGCCCGACATGGCGTTCCCGCGGATGAACAACCTGTCGTTCTGGCTCTACGTCGCCGGCACCTCGCTCGGCGTGGCCTCGCTGCTGTCGCCCGGCGGCAATGGCCAGGCCGGGTCCGGCGTCGGCTGGGTGCTCTACCCGCCGCTCTCGACCACCGAGGCCGGCTGGTCGATGGACCTCGCGATCTTCGCCGTCCACGTCTCCGGGGCATCGTCGATCCTTGGCGCGATCAACATGATCACCACCTTCCTCAACATGCGCGCACCCGGCATGACGCTGTTCAAGGTGCCGCTGTTCGCGTGGTCGATCTTCGTCACCGCCTGGCTGATCCTGCTCAGCCTGCCGGTGCTCGCCGGCGCCATCACCATGCTGTTGATGGACCGCAACTTCGGCACCACCTTCTTCGATCCCTCCGGCGGCGGCGACCCGGTGCTTTACCAGCACATCCTGTGGTTCTTCGGCCACCCGGAAGTGTATATCGTGATCCTGCCGGGCTTCGGCCTTGTCAGCCACGTCTTCGCCACCTTCGCCAAGAAGCCCATTTTCGGCTACCTGCCGATGGTCTGGGCGCTGATCGCCATCGGCGTGATCGGCTTCGTGGTCTGGGCGCACCACATGTATACCGTGGGCATGTCGCTCACCCAGCAGAGCTATTTCATGCTGGCGACGATGGTTATCGCGGTGCCGACGGGCATCAAGATCTTCTCCTGGATCGCGACGATGTGGGGCGGCTCGATCGAGTTCAAGACGCCGATGCTGTTCGCCTTCGGCTTCCTGATCCTGTTCACCATCGGCGGCGTGACCGGCGTGGTGCTGAGCCAGGCCGGAGTCGACCGGATCTACCACGACACCTACTACGTGGTGGCCCACTTCCACTACACGATGTCGATGGGCGCGGCCTTCACCATCTTCGCCGGGATCTATTTCTGGATCGGCAAGATGTCGGGCCGGCAGTATCCGGAATTCTGGGGCAAGGTGCATTTCTGGCTGTTCTTCATCGGCGTGAACCTGACCTTCTTCCCGCAGCACTTCCTTGGCCGTCAGGGCATGCCGCGCCGCTACATCGACTACCCGGAGGCCTTCGCCTACTGGAACAAGATCTCGTCCTGGGGCGCGCTGCTTTCGTTCGCCTCGTTCATCCTGTTCATCGGTATCGTGGTCTACACCCTGCGCGCGGGCAAGCGCATCACCGAGAACAATTACTGGAACGAATACGCCGACACGCTGGAATGGACCCTGCCCTGCCCGCCGCCGGAGCACACGTTCGAGCAGCTCCCCAAGCCTGCGGACTGGGACAAGTCGCACGCCCATTGACGGGCTGACGGCAGCGATACCGAAAGGCCCGGGCTAACGCTCGGGCCTTTTTTCTTCCCCCGCCGCAACGAGCGCCACACGATGCCTTACGAATGGGATACACCCCTGACCGCCGCCCCGGCGCCCGACGCGCCCGGCCATGCCGAAAACGCCGCACCTCTCGCGGTGCTGCACGCCTGGCCGTTTCGCTCGCTGCCCAAGCGCGGCTTCGCCTTCATCATCGGCATGGCTTACGTGCTCTTGCTGATCCCGCTGTCGGCCTTCATCGGCACATTGGCGATCTGGTGGCTGCTGGTGCCCGGCATCGCCACCATCGCCGGGCTGTGGTGGTTCATCGGCAAGAGCTACCGTGACGGCGAGATCCTCGAAGAGCTGACGATCTGGCCCGATCTGATCCGCCTCACCCGCCACGGCCCCCACGGCCGCCACGCCGAGTGGGAGGCCAACCCCTACTGGGTCACGCTCACGCTGCACCCCAAGGGCGGGCCGGTGCCCGATTACATTACGTTGGCGGGCAATGGCCGAGAGGTCGAGATTGGCGCCTTCCTTTCAGACGCCGAACGCCCGCGCTTGCACGCGGAGCTGGCCGAGGCCCTCGTTCTGGCGCAATCGCGCCGCGCCCGGTGACGCAATCGCATGGCTCCGCGCCCCGGATCGGGCACGGTCGCCGGCGCGGCGCGTGAATCGTCAAGGCATGAGTCGGGCGGCTTCAGCCAAGCCGGGCCTTCACCATCGGGCCGACCTTGCCGAAATCCATCTGGCCGGTGAACTTGCCCTTGAGCTCGCCCATCACCTTGCCCATGTCGCGGATGCTCTCGGCGCCGACCTTGGCAACCGCGGCATCCACCGCCGCCGCCACTTCGTCGTCCGACAATTGCCGAGGCAGGAACTCCTCGATAATGACGACTTCGCCGAGTTCCTTCTCGGCCAGTTCCAGCCGCCCGCCCTCTTCATAGGCGCGCGCGCTTTCCTGGCGTTGCTTCACCATCTTGCCGAGAATGCCGAGGATCTCGTCATCGGGCACCTCGGTTTGCTCGCTGGTGCCGCGAAGGGCGATATCGCGGTCCTTGATCGCGGCATTGATCAGTCTCAGCGTGGAGAGGCGCGTTGCGTCCTTCTCCTTCATCGCGGTTTTCAGCGCCGTGTTGAGGCGCGCGCGCATGTCCATCCGAATGCATCCCCGGTGATTGCGATATCGGCCCCCCGCTTACCCCGTCCGGCGCGCAGAAACAAGCATGGCTGTTGCCGCGCCGCAGCGGCTTGACCGCCGCCGCCCCGCCTCCTAGAAACACGAGAATTTGGCCCAAGGGGAGTCGCCATGTCTGCCGCCGCATCCACGTCGCCGAAATCGAAACCCACCGCCTGCCTCGCCCTCGCCGACGGCACGGTGTTCTACGGCGCAGGCTTCGGAGCCGCCGGCGAGACCACTGCCGAACTGTGCTTCAACACCGCGATGACCGGCTACCAGGAGATCATGACCGACCCGTCCTATGCCGGCCAGGTCGTGACCTTCACCTTTCCCCATATCGGCAATACCGGCGTGACCCCGGAAGATGACGAGGCCAACGAGCCGGTCGCAGCGGGGATGGTGGTGAAGTGGGACCCGACGGAGCCATCGAACTGGCGCGCCACCGATAACCTGCACAGCTGGCTCGCCAGCCGGGGCCGGATCGGGATCGGCGGGGTCGACACCCGCCGCCTCACCCGCGCGATCCGCCAGCAGGGCAGCCCGCATGTGGCGCTCGCCCATGACCCGGACGGCAATTTCGACATTGCCGCTCTCGTCGCCAGGGCCCGCGCTTTCCCCGGCCTCGTCGGGCTCGACCTCGCGAAAGAGGTCACCTGCCGCCAGTCCTATCACTGGGACGAAATGCGTTGGGCCTGGCCGGACGGCTACAAGCGCCAGACCGCGCCGAAGTTCAAGGTCGTGGCCATAGATTACGGTGCCAAGCGCAACATCCTGCGCTCGCTCGCCAGCGTTGGCTGCGATGTCACGGTGCTGCCCGCGACCGCCACCGCCGACGAGGTCAGGGCGCTGAACCCCGACGGGGTGTTCCTGTCCAACGGCCCCGGCGATCCGGCGGCGACGGGCGCTTATGCGGTGCCGATGATCAGCGACCTGCTGGAAGACCAGAGCCTGCCGATCTTCGGCATTTGCCTTGGCCACCAGATGCTCGCCCTCGCCCTCGGCGCGACGACGGTGAAAATGAACCACGGCCACCACGGCGCCAACCACCCGGTGAAGGACCACACCACCGGCAAGGTCGAGATCACCTCGATGAACCATGGCTTTACCGTCGATAGCCAGACCTTGCCCGACGGGGTGAAGGAAACCCATGTGAGCCTGTTCGACGGCTCCAATTGCGGCATCGCGCTCGACGGGCGCCCGGTGTTTTCGGTGCAATATCACCCCGAAGCCAGCCCCGGCCCGATGGACAGCTATTACCTGTTCGAGCGCTTCGCCGAGGCGATGGCGGCACGCGCCTGACGGCGCGGCACGCCCCACGAAACCCGCTGGCGTTAACGCCCCGTTAACACTCTCGCGCCATGCTGCTCTGCGACAGGGCAGCAGGATGAACGATGGGCGCCGAGGGGCAGAGCATATTCCCGGCAGATCCGGCCGGTGAAGCGGAGGTGCATAGCGATGCTGCGCCGGAGGTAACGGCCGTCGCAGCCGGCCACCGGCGCGACAAAGCCGGCCTTTCGCCGCCGGCGCGATCCCCGCGGCGCAAGCCGGTGGGGCAGATCCTCGTCGAGCGCGGCGATCTCAGCCCGGAAGACCTTGCCCGTGCAATTGCCCTGCAACAACGCGAAGACGCGCGCTTTGGCGATATCCTGCTGGCGCAGGGCATGGTCACGTCCACCGCGCTCTACGGGGCACTGGCACAGCAATACGGCACCATCGTCGCCGATCTCGCCGCCGAACCGCCGGATGTGCGGCTGGTCGATGCGCTCGGGGCCGAGTTCTGTATTCGCAACGGCGTGGTGCCGTGGAAGCGGGTGGGCGGGGGCAACGGTGCTGATCTGTTCGCGCCCCGACGAATTCGGCCGGATCACGCCGCACGTGCCCGCCGGGTTGGGCAAGGTGTTGCTGGCGGTTGCTCCGGAAGACCAGATCCAGGCCGCGCTGGTCGCCGCGCGCCACAGGGCGCTGGCGCAACGGGCCGAAACCCGGGTGGCCGCCCATGAAAGCTGCCGCAGTTGGCAAACCGGACCGGCCTGGCGCTACGCCGTCGCCATGCTGCTGACGGTGATCGCCGTCGCCCTCGCCTCGCCCTTCGCCGCCTTCGCGCTGCTGACGGGCTGGGCGGTGATGACGCTTGTGGTCAATTCCGGGCTGAAAGCGGCCGCCGCGATCCTGTATATGCGCCATCGCTCGCAGGTCGACACCCCCGCCGCCACCGCCGCTGGCCCGTTACCGCCGGTCCCCGGCTTCCTGCGCCTGCCCACGGTCACGATTCTCGTGCCATTGTTCAAGGAACGCGCGATTGCCGGTCGCCTGGTCAAACGCCTCGCCGCACTCGATTACCCGCGCGAATTGCTCGATATCTGCCTGATCGTCGAGGAGGACGACGCGCTCACCCAGGCCACGCTGGCCGAAACCGCGCTGCCGCGCTGGATGCGCCAGATCACCGTGCCACGCGGGCTGGTGCGCACCAAGCCGCGCGCGCTCAACTTCGCGCTGGATTTCGCCCGGGGCTCGATTGTCGGGGTCTACGATGCCGAAGACGCGCCGGAGCCGGGGCAGATCCACAAGGTGGTGCGCCGTTTTGCCGAGCGCGGCCCGTCGGTGGCCTGCCTGCAAGGGGTGCTCGATTTCTACAACCCGCGGCAGAACTGGCTGGCACGGGCCTTCACCATCGAATACGCCACCTGGTTTCGCATCGTGTTGCCGGGGCTTGAGCGGATGGGCTTTGCGGTGCCGCTCGGCGGCACGACGCTGTTTTTTCGCCGCACCGCGCTGGAGGAGCTTGGCGGCTGGGATGCGCATAATGTGACCGAAGATGCCGATCTTGGCATCCGCCTCGCCCGCCACGGCTATTGCACCGAGCTGATCGACACGGTCACCAAGGAAGAGGCCAATTGCCGCGCCCTGCCCTGGATCAAGCAGCGCTCACGCTGGATCAAGGGCTACGCGATGACTTGGGCGGTGCATATGCGCACCCCGCGCCGGTTGCTGCGCGAGGTGGGCTGGCGCAAGTTTTTCGGCGTGCAGTTCCTGTTTCTGGGCACCCTCAGCCAGTTCCTGCTCGCACCCGTGCTGTGGAGCTTCTGGGCCCTGCCCCTCGGGTTGCCGCACCCGCTGGTGAACGCGATGCCACCGGCGATGTTCTGGGTTCTGGCCGGCGTTTTTGCCGCGTCCGAGATCCTGACGATCGCCGTGGGGGTGCTCGCGGTCTCGCGCGGCGAGCACCGGTTCTTGATGAAATGGGTGCCCAGCCTGCACGTCTACTGGCCGCTGGCCACCTTCGCCGCGATCAAGGGGATCAGCGAGATCGTGACCAAGCCGTTCTACTGGGACAAGACCGAGCACGGCCATCTGCACCGCGATCACGATATCTGGGCAATCAGGCGCGGGCCTTTTCGGCACCTGAATCGAGCCGCAACCGGGTCTCGAATGCCCGGCTGATATGGGCCCGCAGCGCCTCGTCGGCGGCGTCGCCGTCGCGCGCCTCGATGGCGCGCACGATCGCGTCATGCTCGCCGACGGCAGTCTCTGACCGGCCCTCGACCGCCAGCGAGGTGGTGGCGAGCAGCGCCATGGTGCGGTGCACCAGGTCAAGCTGCTGCACCAGGTAGCGGTTATGGCTGGCCAGGTGGATCTGCTTGTGAAACCGGCGGTTCGCCCGCGCCAGCGCCGCCGGGTCGGTCACCCTCGTGCGGTCGTCCTCGACCATTTCGCGCAGCACCCGCACCTCTTCCGGCGCGGCGTGCTGGGCCGCGAGCCGCGCCGCCAGCCCTTCGAGCTCGGCGCGCACTGCATAGAGCTCGGCCAACTGGTTGTGGTCGAGCGAGGCCACGATCAGCGACCGGCCGTCGCGGATCAGCAGGCTTTGCGTTTCCAGCCGTTGCAGCGCTTCGCGGATCGGGGTGCGCGAGACGCCGAAACGCTCGGCCAGTTCGCTCTCGACCATCCGCGCGCCGGGCTTGTAGATGCCCGCGTCGATCGCCTCGAGGATCAGCGAATAGGCATCTTTCTGCATCGGTCTTTCGTCGGCCACGCGCCCCTCCTGTATACAATTGTATCGACTATGCACGCACGGCACGCAGGATCAAGCCTCGGTATACCGAACGCGACCGAACAGCCATTGCGCCCGTGCCGCGCTCGCCCTAGCCTGCGCCCATGTTGCGCCACCGGTTCTCTCACGTCACGTCCTGGGTCTTCGACCTCGACAACACGCTCTATCCGCCCTCCGCCGCGCTGTTCGACCAGATCGAGGTGCGGATGACGCACTGGGTGATGGAGGCGCTCGGCGTCGACCATGCCGAGGCCGACCGGCTGCGCGCCGCGTATTGGCGCGACTATGGCACCACGCTGGCGGGTCTGATGCAGGTGCATGGCGTCGATCCCGGCCCCTATCTGAACGAGGTGCACGACATTTCCTTCGCCGGGCTCAGCCCCGACCCGGAGCTTGCCGCCCGCATCGGCGATCTGCCGGGGCGGCGCATCGTGTTTACCAATGCCACCGCGCCCTATGCCGAGCGGGTGATCGAGGCGCGCGGGCTATCGGGGCTGTTCGACGCGGTCTATGGCGTCGAGGAAGCCGGATTTCGCCCCAAGCCGCATCTCGAAGCTTTCGAGGCGATCTTTGCCCGCGATGGAATCGATCCGCTGGTGGCGGCGATGTTCGAGGACGATCCGCGCAACCTCGCAGTGCCTCACGCCAAGGGGATGCAGACGGTGCATGTCGCTCCCGAAGCCGCCCCGGCGGCACATATTCATCACCACACCGCCGATCTGGCCGAGTTTCTGGCGCAGCTCACCGGCCCGGACCCGGCGCGCGCGAGTTGAGCGAAGCGCCGTCAGGGCAGCGCGGCAAAGGCGACGCTTCACAACCCGGCCCCGCTTGGCTATCCTTCTGGCACGGAACGTTTTTGCAACCTGCATGGAGGTCTGATCATGGCCGCACTCGTCATCGCAATGCTGGCAGCCACGCTGCTGTTCTTCATCGTCATCATGATGGTTTCGGTCGGCCGCTGAGCCGCCGCCGACCGGCCTGCCAGGGCCAGCAGGCGCACAGCCCGCCCCGCGCGCCGCGCGCGGCCGGTGACGTCTGCGACAAATTGGCTTATTAAGAAATCCGCATATATATCCGACAACGTCCCTTCACCTCAGGAGGAACGCGCCATGGATATGTCAAACAACCCGCATGCAAGCACCAAGCCGCAGCCGCTGCCGGGCGAGCCGCACAACCGCGACCTGTCGAATCCCGGCGAAGTCTGGGCCTTCGTGCTTGCCGCCGTGCTCATCGCCGCCCTCGTCATCGGGTTCCTGGTGAGCGGGCTGGCGGGCGTCGGCGTGGTCATGGTGGCGCTGGTGCCGGTAATCTATATCGTGCTGGTCACGATCTCGGTCGGGCGCTGACGCACCCGGCCACTCAGCCAAACACCTCGTCGAGCGCGGCCTCCAAGCGGGCCACGCTCGCCTCGACATCCACCAGCTTGTCGAGCCCGAACAGGCCGAGCCGGAAGCTGCGGTAGCTGTCGCCCTCGCCCACCATCAGCGGCACGCCTGCGGCGATCTGCAAGCCAAGGGCCGCGAACGCCTTGCCCGATTGCACCTCCGGGTCGTCGGTGTAGGCCACCACCACGCCCGGCGCCTCGAACCCCTCTGCCGCGACCGATTTGATGCCGCGCGCCGCCAGTGCCGCGCGCACCCGGCGGCCTTGCTGCCATTGTGCCTCGGCCAACGTGTCGAAGCCGATCTCGCGGGCCTCATGCATCGCGTCCCGAAAGGCGCGCAGCGCATCGGTGGGCATGGTGGCGTGATAGGCGTGGCCGCCGTTCTCATAGGCCTCCATGATCGCCAGCCATTTGCCGAGGTCGATGGCGAAAGAGGTCGAGGTGGCCGCCCTGGCGCGGTCGCGCGCGGTCTCGTTCATCATCACCAGGCCAGCGGAGGGCTGCGCCGACCAGCCTTTTTGCGGCGCCGAGATCAGCACGTCGACGCCGTTCGCCTTCATGTCGACCCAGACCGTGCCGGAGGCGATGCAGTCGAGCACGAACAACCCGTCATGGGCATGGACGGCCTCGGCCACGGCGCGGATGTAATCGTCGGGCAGGATCATGCCGGACGAGGTTTCGACATGCGGGGCAAAGACCACGTCGGGTTTTTCGGCGGCGATCCGGGCCGTCACCTCCTCGACCGGCGCGGGGGCGAAGGGCGCGGTGGCCTCGTTGCCGGTGCGCCGGGCCATCATCACACTCTCGTCCGCCGGGATCTCGCCCATCTCGAAGATCTGGCTCCAGCGGTAGGAGAAAAAGCCGTTGCGGATCACCAGCGCGCGTTTGCCGGTGGCGAACTGGCGCGCCACCGCCTCCATGGCATAGGTGCCGCCGCCGGGCACCAGCGCCACCGCATCGGCGTTGTAAACCTCGCGCAGCGTGGCGGAGATATCACGCATCACCTGCTGAAACGCCGCCGACATGTGGTTGAGCGAGCGGTCGGTGAACACCACCGAGAATTCAAGCATCCCGTCAGGGTCGATATCGGTGCGCAGGGCGGTCATGGGTTTCTCCTTGAAACAGCGTGTCAGGGGTAGCGCGCGCCGTCCGGATTGGCAAAGAAAAACGCCCGCCTGTGGGGGCGGGCGTCTTCGGGGTCAGGCCAAGCGCGGCGCTATTTCCAGCAGCTCACCAGCACCGTCACATCCGCCGCCAGCGCCGAGAGATCATAGGGCGTAAGCGCGCCCTGGATGTCGGTCGAGACCGAGAGCACGCCATTGGCGGCAAGGAACTCGGCCAAGGTCTCGGCCTTGGCGGCAAAGCCCACATCGGCCGGGAGCAGGCGGCCGTCGCCCGAGGACGAGGCGAGCAACATGCCGACCACGGCGCCACCCTGGTCCAGCACCGGCCCGCCGGTATCGCCATCCTGGGCGCGGATATCGAGCCGCGCGATCGTGGTTTCGCCGGCAAGCCCGGTCACCTCCGCCAGCGTGCCGAAGGTCAGCGTCGGCGACGACAGCCGTCCGCCATAGGAATACCCCGCCACCGCCAGCTCGGATTGCAGCCGCGGCTCGAAGCTGAGGAATTCGGCCACCGCCATCGGCGCGAGCGGCTGGGTCGGGGTGAGCAGCGCCAGGCCAAGCTCGGCATCCACCGCGCTCACCGTCGCGTCGTAGCTTTCATCGAGGGTGATCCGCCCGCAGCCCTCGACGGCCTCGGTGGTGGTAATCACCGCGCCCTGCGTCGAGACAAAGAAGCCCG
>SWCA01008578.1_pt1 | contig 45631 bp, 47 predicted proteins | sample 4692961 | NCBI WGS metagenome assembly SWCA01 (sample SAMN10267275, study PRJNA491770) | bioreactor metagenome | isolation source: DHS bioreactor inoculated with | place: Japan: off Shimokita Peninsula | reverse complement strand
TTTTTTTTGGCGATTATTGGTTATTTATTGTGATTGAATTGAATTATATTCTATTTCCTTTCATTTTCTCTTATTTTCTTTATTTTAAATCATTTTTCTTTTTTTTTGCTTTTTTCTAATATAAATAGGAAGAAAAACTTATAATCATAAAAAATCATATTAATAACCTATCTATATTTTTCTTATAGATCTGCTATTCCTTCAATCATAGATTCCTGCTCCATAAGCCACTTTTCCTCTATAAATCCAAAGATTTTATTAAAAGATTTAGAAGTAAAACCTACAATTAAAGCCGCAGCAATGGTTCCCTCTCGAACACCCATAAGGGTCTTAAATAATACGAAGGAAAGAATGCAAGAAATAAGAACCAGTGTTACATCAAAGAACACTTTAGTTATTCCAAATTCTTTATTACATTTAGATGAAATGGCTTTTACAAATGCTTCTCCTGAAAGCATAACCACATTTGCAATAACCTCCATAGTAACACCGAATGCAAGAATTATGCAGCCTATTAACAAAAATAAAATCTTAAGGGTGTAAGTTGTTGGATTTAAAAATGAAAGTAATGACATGGTTAAATCAATAAAAAATCCAAAGATAATTGAAATAGGGATTTGCATGAGTTGGATTATTTCAAAATCCTTTTTTAAAAGGGCTACTTGACCTATAATTAAAATCATATTTAGAATAAATGTTAACGTACCCATTGTAAGTGGAAATCCTATACTGAGTGTATAAGGAACACTTGAAATAGGAGAAGTTCCTAATTGTGCTTTTGTAATAAAACTTACACCAAATGCATTCACAAATAATCCTATAATAAAAAATGTGTATCTTTTTAATAATTCCTTTTTTGATCTATTCATTTAACCACCTTCTCTATTCTTTCTTTTCTTCAATTAAGTTATTGTAAATCCTATAGAATTTTTCAATAAAATCCATTTCTTCTTCTCTTGAAAATCCATCAAATGCAATCTTTTCAAGATCTTCAAATACTTCGCTGACTTTTTCTAGTGATCCCCTCCCTTTTTCCGTAAGAAATACATACAGTGAACGCCTATTTCCATTTAGCATTCTTCTTTCAATCAAACCAGATTCTTCCATTCTCGAAAGTAGATTCGTTACTGTTGATGGCTCGATTTCGCAAGCTGTTGCAATATCTTTTTGTACACATCCATCATGATATTTTAAATAATCAAGCACCTTTGGTTGACCTGAAGTAAGTCCACTACTACTCAAATTGCTAAATACCTTTTTGCTAAATATTGAGTATGTACTTAATAATAAGTTATGTAGCGTTTTATTCATGAAAACCTCCTTTTATTTTCAAAATATTAGCTTTAAAACAATTTCAATTGAAACTATTAGCATACTACTTATCCTATACTTGTAACTTTATTTTGTCAAATATTCTCCTGTCATCTTTAAATTTATATATAAATAAAAAAGGGGAGAAATCACACAATAAATGTGATTTCTCCCCTTAAACACTTTAATTCAAATTTCCTTTGGTATATAATACTTTCCTATTATAATATAGGAGAAAAAAGCCTTGCTGCGGATTCTTTAATTTTTTGCATCATAGATCGATTTAAATATTCCTCTAAGGTGATCTCTTTACTATTTTTTATATCCTCTAAAAAGTCTTTTTCTAATCTATTTCTTATTTCCTTATCATATATGAATCCATTGATTTCAAAGTTTATCATGAAACTTCTTACATCCATATTGGTGGTTCCTATAGAAACAATATCTTCATCTACAAGAAGTACCTTTGCATGTATAAATCCTTTTTCATATAAATATACTTTTCCCCCTGCTTTTAATATTTCTTCGAAATAAGATAAAGAAGCTAAATGAACAATCTTATGGTCTGGTTTTATGGGAAATATAATTCTAACATCTACTCCACTTAAAGATGCGGTTCTTAAAGCCATTAAAATGCTTTCATCTGGTATAAAATAAGGAGTTTCAATATAAATTCTCTTTTTTGCTTGAGATATGGCAGTAAAATAGGCCTGATGTATGGCTTCCCAATCCGCATCAGGACCACTTGCAACAATTTGAACAATATGTTCTCCACAATAGGGAATAGAGGGGAAATATTTTTCATCAAAAAGCTTTTCTTTTGTAGAAAAATACCAATCTAACAAAAAGGTAAGCTGAAGCATATATACTGCTTCTCCTTGTATTTTCATATGGGTATCTCTCCAAAATCCAAACTTTTTATTTTTCCCTAAATATTCATCTCCTATATTAATGCCTCCTGTATATCCTATGTTTCCATCTATAATGACTATCTTTCTGTGATTTCTATAATTTACCTTTCTGTTAAAAAAAGGAAAAAAAGCGGGTAAAAAGGCTTTTATTTGAATTCCTGCCTTTTCCATTTGATTAAAAAAATTTCTTTCAAACCATAGCTTCCAACAACCTACATCATCATATAAAATCTTAACTTCTACTCCAGCTTTCGCTTTTTTTATAAGAATTTCTTTGATAATATTTCCAATCTCACTTTCTTTTATAATATAATATTCCATATGAATATATTCTTTTGCGTTTTTTAAATCCTTTATCAGTTCTTCAAATTTTTCTTTTCCATTTGTCAATATTTTCACTTTATTGTTTAAGGTAAAAGGAGATCTTCCTGTGTTTAATAATAAATTCATTACCCTTTTAACCGCAAATCGGTTGGGCTCCATAAATATCAGATCTTCCATTATAGCTTCTTTTTGCACGATAATTAAACTTTCAAATTCTTTAAGACTTTTAAATACTTTCTGGGTTTTGATCTCCGAGAATAATTTTTGCGTCTTAAATATTTTTTTCTTTCGTATATTTTGACCAAACAATAAATATAGTATAAATCCTACCATGGGAAATAAAATAAATAGCAAAAGCCAAACGATGGTTTTAGAGGGATCTCTATTTTCAAGAAATATGACGATGGATAAGAATACTGCTGAAACAGAAAATACAATTCCAAATGCCCATAGCAACGAATCTATAATCTCCATAGATGCCTCCTACTTCTTCCCTATTCCTAATTCTCTTGCATAGTAAAATAAATATTGTTGTGCAAATCCAGATAACATTCCAAATTTATGGATTCCATATTCTCGTATTTTATTTAACGACATTTCTTCTTTTAAATAAAATTCTTCCATAACTTTTTTCACCCAAACATCTACAGGAAAAACATCGTATTTTCCCATAGAAAAAAGCATAATGCAATCTGCCACCTTTGGTCCTACTCCAGAAAATTGCAACAATTCTTTTTTACACATATCTGTATTCAAATTTTTAAATTTATAAATATATTCTTCATCTGAAGATAAAATAAAGGTGGTATCTTTTATATACAATGCTCTAAATCCAGTTTCACATCCTCTTAAATTTTCTTCGGATAATCGATTCATTTTCTTTATAGTTGGAAAGGAATAATACTTCTTTCCCCTAAATTCACCAATTTCTTCTCCATAATTTTTGCAGATCTTTTCTATTCCTCTTTTTATTCTTGGTATATTATTATTCGCAGATATAATAAAAGATATTAATGTTTCCCATGGATCTTGCTGCAATATTCTTATTCCTTCTCCAAATTCTACTGCATTTTTTAAATAATCATCTATTTTTCTAAGTTCATTTTTTATTTTTGTATAATCTCTTTCTAAGTCAAAGTAGTGATACCATATAGTATGAAATTCTTGTAGATTTGTGTTGTTAAAATGAACTACATTATTCTCTTTTTTTATATTTAATATTTTTCCCATTACTACGCCTGTATAGGAGTGATCTTCTTCTTTATTCCATCTAAAACATTGACCACATTCAAATATATGCTTTGGCTCAAAATCCTTTAGATTTTCTACGATTACTTTATTTTTTTCTTCCTGTATTTTCATATCGTTTCCTTCTTTCTATTATGTATTATCTTATTAATTTACCCAAAAAAATTTTATTTTAAATATTTTGAAGGAATTTTGTAAAAAAAATCGAATTATTATATTCTAGATACATGTTATTTTTTAAGGTGCCCTTTTATGGGAGAATAGGGAATTAGGTTAAAATCCTAAGCGGACCCACCACTGTACGGTGAAGCTATATGAAGTATCCACTGGAAAATTTCTGGGAAGGAACATATAGCCATGAAGCCAAGCCAGGAGACCTGCCTTAAAAGATTCAGATTGGATGACGGTAAAGTCCATATCTTTATTTTGCAACGCAAAATAAAGATATGGACTTTTTTTAATTTACGAAGGAGGGGTATACATGAAACTTTTACAAGAAACTATTGATTCCATAAAGGAAGTAGATAAAAAGTATATGCAAGAAGCAAAGTCTAGATTAGATAGTCTTTTTAAACCGATAGGAAGTCTTGGAGCACTAGAGAATATATGTATTCAATTAGCAGGTATATATGAGAATAAATATTTTGATACTTCTAAGAAAGCCATTATTACTTTTGCAGCAGACCATGGCATTTATGAAGAAGGGGTAGCTCCAGATCCTCAAATATTAACAAAGCTTCAAATTCCAAACTTTGCAAAAGGAGTAAGTGGAGTTGGTACTTTAGGAACCTTTGCAAAGGCTAAAATTATTGCTGTAGATGTAGGAGTAAACTGCGATGAAAAACTAGAAGGGGTTTTAGATTATAAAATAAGAAAAGGAACTTCTAATATAGCAAAAGGTCCTGCGATGACCCGTGAAGAAGCAATTAAAGCGTTAGAAATTGGAATAAAACTTGCAAAAGAAGCAATAGAAGAAGGACATAAAGTACTTGGAATTGGAGAAATGGGAATTGGAAATACCACACCAACTAGCGCTATTATTTCTGTATTTGGTGATTTTGATCCTATTGATGTAACTGGAATGGGGGCTGGTTTAAATCATGAGGGAATTATCAAAAAAGCAAAGGTGATAAAAGAAGCAATTGCTCTTAATAAGCCCGATAAAAAAGATGCCATTGATGTGTTATCTAAAGTGGGAGGATTTGAAATAGGCGCCATGGCAGGTGTAATCCTAGGTGCAAGTGCTAATAAAGTACCTGTAGTGATCGATGGATTTATCTCTTATTCCTCTGCAATCCTTGCCCTTAACTTAAATCCATTATGTAAGGACTATATGATCGCTTCTCATTTTTCAGCTGAAGCAGCTTCTCAAAAAGCCCTAAGTTTACTAGATCTAGAGCCCATCTTATATATGAATATGCGCCTTGGAGAAGGCTCTGGAGCAGCCCTTGCTTTTAATATTATAGAAGGGGCTAACTTCATGTATAAGAATATGATTACTAGAGAAGAAGTAGGCATTTAAATAAAAAAAGTTTTATTTAAATGCCTACTTCTAGATTGGACATGTGAAAAAGTACCTAGTTTATAGGTACTTTTTCTATGCCTTTTATTCATTCCATAAATCTAGTTTTTCTAATACATAATGTATTATTTTCTTACGTTTAGTTACAATTTGTACATCTGCTGTCATACCAACCTTGACTCTTTTCCTACCTCCTTTATATCCATATAAAGGTTAGTAATCAATGTACCCATCGTAAAAAGACATTTTTCAGATGCGAAATGAATATTTCATTTCAAGAAAGTAGTTAAAATCTAATTCACATCAAAAATTTACCCTTTTACTAAAAGTATGTTGATTTTGAAATTTTAAAATGTTTTAATAAGTTTATCGCGGCGATAAAAAAATATTTTAAAATTTCAAAGGGAGATTTTATAATGAAAGAATTAAAAATGGATGAAATGATGAATTTAAATGGTGGGCTTGATGCAGTAAGAGACGTGTATTAGGAATACCCAAATGCTAAAGATATTGATTTTGATTATGATCCAGATAAAAAAGGTGTACGTATTGTAGTAAGAGATGGTGATGGTAGAGAATATAGAAAGTATGAAAAGTGCGTTGAAGTAATAATGGAATATGCTGCATATAAGTTGAGGACGCATATTTTAAATTTTTAAAAACAAAACTCTTTGGTTTCCATAATCATTTTAAACCAGGGAGTTTTATTTTATCGAAGTTTACTAAAATCAATATTTAAAAATCATAATACGATTTGATATCATTCATCTAAAATAATACTATTATAATAAAAATATAAAGGAGTATATATATGAATAAACTAAAATCAATAGCAATGTTAATTACTCTGATGTTAATTTCAATGAGTTTTGTGGCAAATGCACTAGGAGGAATTGAAGTACGATGTAAATATGTTAATAAAAGTGTAACTGATTTTGTATATAATGATGAAGATCAAAATAATCCCTATGTTATGGTTTATTTTGATGATGGTTCTCAAATTAAAGAAAATATTCTTATATCTGAATTTGGAGTTCATTATGTAAGTGAAAAAGAGTTAGTAAAAGAAAAAGCCCCTGAGTCTATTACTATAGATGGGCAAAAATTAATTCCAATAAGAATAAAATATGCTAATAAAGGGGTAACTGATTTTGTATACAATGATAAAGATCAAAATAGCGCCTATATCATGGTTTACTTTGATGATGGTTCTCAAATTAAAGAAAATAATATTCAATTTAACAATGGAACTTATTATGTAGCTGAAAAGGAGCTAGTAAAAGAAAAACCCCCTGAATCTATTGCTATAGATGGACAAAAATTAATTCCAATAAGAGTCCAATATGCTAATAAAGGGGTAACTGATTTTGTATATGTTGAGAAAAACAAGAATAATCCTTATATTCTGATTTATTTTGATAATGGACGTAAAGTTTTAGAGCATAATATAGTGGTTAAAGATGGTATTTATTATATAAAAGCGATGTAATCCATTAATATCTTATATAATAGTATCAATATTAAAATGAATAAAACATTGTATGTTGAGCAAAAAAAAATATATTTTAACCTTTTAGATGAAAAATATTACCTCTTACGATAAATTGTTTTTTATAAATTGCATTTTCACTACAATATTGTTATAATTTATATTAATTTGAAATTATTGGATATAATTTAAATCTTTTTTTCAGCTATCTATCCAATTATATATGAGACATTCAATAGGAGGTATGCTAATTATGAGTATTTCTAATACACTAAAAAAATTAATAGCTACAATTATTTTCAGTTTTGGATTTTCTATGGCAACTACATCTGTTAGTCTTTGCTCTCCAAGGGGACTTATGGAAGAGCCTATAGCTCCAAAAGCATTAATAAAAAAGTAGATGTACATCTACTTTTTTATTATAATTTCTATATTAAATAAATTATCTTTTATTTTCGCACTTATACACATGTTAGGATATTTTTTCTCATTTAATTCTCTTACTATATTAAGTCCTAGCCCTCTATTATCTCCTTTGGTTGAATATCCTTTTTCAAAAATTTTATGGAGTATAGGCTTATCTTTAAAGGAGTTTGAAATAATAATATATATCTCACTATCATCATTTGATATGCCAATATTTAATATTTTATCATAAGATTTTACACTTGATTCTATAGCATTATCAATTAATATTCCTAATATTTTGCATATATCAATATCTTTTATCTTAAAATCATCTATAGGATTCGTTATGTTTATATTTAAATTAATTTCTTTAAAAATAGCATTTGAAATTTTTCCATACATTAATCCTTTAACAGGACTGTTTCTTATATTAACTAATCCATATAAATTTTTATTTTGTATGAATTCATTATTTGCTATATTTTTATAAAAATATGTTTTTAATCCTTCTATATCATTATTGTCTAAAAATCCGCCTATAGATAATAATATATTTTTTTGATCATGTTTGTATACTTTCATATTATCTAAAGATTCTTCTATTATAGAATTATACATTTCCACATGATTTCGTTGATTTTTTTCTATGTATAACTTATTCAAAATCATAAACATAAAATAACTAATAAAAAGAAAAAAACATAGTACTATTATAGAAGTAACAATTATGCTTTCTGTATTCTTCGTATTATTATAATAATATATAAAAACCATATATACTACTATAATAATATTTGTATGTATAAAAAGTAATTTATTTTCTTTTATGGTTTCAAATTTATTGATACTATTCAATTTTAATATTAAATTAGCTAATAAAATAGCTATACAAATTATTAAGAATTGAAATATTATTGTGTTAAAACATATATTTGAACTCAAAAAATCACCTAATATTGCGTTTTTATATAATAAAAGTCCCGCAATTATATCCGATATTTGATATATCCAAAATGTTAATATATATGCCATAAAAAAATTATGTTTATCCTTTGTATATATTCTATATATAAATATCTCTAAAAGTATGTAATATATACCTAATTTAATAGGCTTAATAAGCATATAAGATAATAAGATATCTATCATAGATATTAAAAATATATATTTTATTTCTAAATTTTTATTAGAATTTGTATCTCCTTCAATTTTTTTGAATACATAAATAAAAAAATACGTAAAACAAAATGTCATCATCATATCACATACCCTAGTCATTTTTGCTTACTAATCCTTTAAGATAATTTTTGGATAAAAGACTTTTTTCTCCATTTGTCATGAGAATGTATAAGTTATATTTTTCTTTGTTTATCATTTTTATATATTCTTTATTTATAATACAGCCTCTATGGGATCTATAAAACCTTTCATCAAGCTCATTTTCTATATCTTTAAGATGCCCATAAAACTCTATTTGCCCATCTATAGTAGATGCTCTTAATTTTCCATTTATACTCGTAGTTTGGATATTAATTATTTCATCCAATTTTAATGTATAGACTCTCGTTCCACATTTAACAATTATACAACTTTGTTCCCTACTATTTAAAAAATTATTTATTATAACTTCAAAATTTCCTATTAATCTTTGTTTTATATCCTCTTGTTTGTCTATAAAATCTAAAGCTTTTAATCTCAATTTAAATACATACATTACCATGGTTACATGACTTGTTAAAAATATTATTTCTCCATTATAATCATATTTTCTTATTTCTTTTGCAAGCTGCATTCCATTTTGAGTATCTTGAAGATCAATATCTAAAATATATACATTTTTTTTATCCCTATTTTGTTTTACATAATCCATAACTCCTTTTGCCGAATCATTCACAAACCCTATACTAAAGCTATATTCTTTTTCTGACATATAAGTATTAATAATATCTATAACTTTGGCTACCATATTTTTATCATCTTCACAAATTATAAAATTAATCATTGCTGTATTCCTTTCGCTGAATAAACCATTTTTATTTTCTGTATGCAAATTATCTTTTGTTGCTTTCCTAATTCTATATGGGTTTAATTCCCTCTTGGTACATATTATACCATATTTCCATATAGTTCCTTTAATTTTTTTCCCATAAACTTCTAAAATTGAGCAACATTAAAAAACTGTGCCTAAATAATCCTTTCTAGACACAGTTTTTTAAATTAAATCATATACTTTTTTATTTGTTAGGTTACACAGCTATTTACCAGCCCTTTATTCTATCACATGGCGCTTTCTGTTTTAAAATAAAGAAGAAAGATGTATTACAATTTCATTGTTTATTAAATCTTCCTTTATTCCTGTAAAGGTAAATTCGTTTTTTAAGAAAAAATTTATTCCTGGATAATTTCTAGCATCCACCTTCATATAAACCCCTTTAGCCCCTACATATCTTGCATATCCTTTAGAGGATTTCATGAGTTTTTTTCCTACTCCCTCTTTTCTTTTATCTTCTCTCACCCAAATATTCATGATTTGAGCCATTTTCTTTTCTTCATCATATCCCATTTGTATAAAGCCTATTATTTCTTCTTTTTCTTCTATTACATTCACATGTATTTCTTTTAAATTTCCTATGGTTAAATCTAATGTTTTTTTGAATAGAGAATTAAAATCTTTTAAAATTAAATTAAAAGAAATAGATCCATTCTCTATATTTTTTTGAAGAGAAAAATATTGATCACTTTCATAATAATATTCTATCTCTTTTGTTGCTTCCCATTCCTTTTCCTCTAATCGTCTTATAAACATATTGTTCTCCTTTACTCTACTATTTTTTCTATTAGTAAGGTATGTTCTTGTATTAAATCTACTATTTCCCCTCCTCTTTTATCCGAACAAACAATCTTTAAAATAGGACGTAGGGGATAATTTTCGTGAAGCTGTGTTACTTCTCCTATTTCTCCTGTATTGAGCGTTACCTTACATCCTATAGGATATACTTTTATACTCATGCAAAAACTTCTAACAATATCTATATCCAGCTGATGATCTGCAAGGCAATATAAATATTCTATGGCTTCATATTTTTTTAATTTTTGTCTATATACCCGATCTGTTGTTAAGGCATCATATATATCTGAGATAGCAACAATTTGAGCAAGCTTATTAATTTCTTTTCCTTTTAATCCTTTGGGATACCCACTTCCATCTAACTTTTCATGATGCTGACACACAATATCTAAAATATCTTGATCTTCTATGCCAGAGGCTGCGAGTATCTCTTCTCCATAAAAAGGATGTTTTTTCATTTCTTCAAATTCTTCCTCACTTAATTTTTCTGGCTTTAAAAGAATCTCTTTTGGCACCTTCATCTTTCCTATATCATGAAGAATGGATCCTATTCCTAATTTTTTCAAATCCTCCTTGCATAAGTTTAACTTTTTTCCCACAATAACAGAATAAACAGAGGTTTCTACAGAATGAAAATACGTATATTCATCCTTATCCTTAAGATGATTCATTGCCTTTAAAAAACCATCCTTCATCAGCGCTTCCTCTAATATGCTTTCAATCATTTCTTCTACTTTTTCTAAATCTATCTTTTCATCTACTATAACATGTTCAAATATTTTTTTTGTATTGTCAATAGTGTCTATGAAAAGCATCTTTTGAAATTCATTATTGTTTTTCTCATACCACTTAATTTTAATTTTATCTATTTTAAAATATCTTAACTTTTCTATATCTTTATTGGTTAACTTTAAATCCTTACTTAAAATCAGCACATCCTGTATGTAAAGGTCTTCTCCTATTTCCATACCTTCCTCTAAATCCCATACCCTTACAAATGATATATGTCTAGTCATGGACTCCCCCCTTATAAAATATATCCATAACCTCTTCTTCATATCTTATGTTTATTTTTTCAATATGATTATATCATTAAACTTTCTTAAACTAAATCTTAAACTAAATTTATATTATAAAAATAGACCTATCCATGATGGATAGGTCTATTTTATATGAATTACTTCATATCCTAAATCTTCTATTATTTCTTTTATTTTCTCCTGGGGGATATCTTTTTCTATTTCTATTTCTGCATTTTTATTTTCTAGGCTTACTGCTACATTTTTTACTCCCTCTAATTCACTTAAAGCTTCTTTAACGTGATTCACACAATGACCGCAACTCATTCCTTCTATTGATATAATTTTTTTCATATATACCCTCCTCTATGTCATTATATATATTATTACCACAATCTTTTTATTTATAAACACAATATAAACCCTTTACCCCTAACAGGTAATTACTTTTTTATAAAAAAAGGCACTTATTACATGCCTGCCTTCTCCAAAGAGTCTTTTAATCTATCTGGATGAACTGGTTTGATTATAAAATCCGTAGCGCCACTTTTAATTGCTTCTATAATTTTGTCATGTTGGCCTATATCCGATATCATTACGATCCTAGCCTGATGATCTATTTTCTTTATTTCTTTTAATGCGTCTATTCCATTCATTTTAGGCATAGTTATGTCCATTGTAACTAAATCCGGAGTTAATTCTACGTATCTTTCAACCGCTTCTTTTCCATCACATGCCTGCCCTACAACCTCATATCCAAAACGCTGTATATTATCCATTAAAAAATTTCTCATAAAAGTGGCATCATCTACGATTAATACTCTCATGGTTTCCCGCCTTCCATATATATCTCTAATACTATTTTACCATTTTTTATATAAAACTTCAATCGAACTTTTCATTGAAACTTCTACCTATACACCCATTACAGTTAATATTTCCATCTACAATATTGTAGAATAAAATCGATTTTTTTGATAAACTATTTTGGAGATTATTTTAAGAAGGGAAGTCAATCATGAAAAATCATAAGAAAAAAGGCTTATTTATTTCTGTTGAAGGTCCTATCGGCGTTGGTAAAACCACACTTGCCAATATATTACATTCTCATTTTCATTCTTTTTCTTTAATGGAAATAGTAGAAGAGAATCCGTATTTATCTCAATTTTATAAAAACATAAAAGAATATGCACTTCAAACGGAAGCGTTCTTTTTCTTTAATCGTGTAAAACAATTAGAAGATGCAGAAAAGATTCTAAAAAAAGGAAATATGGTCATCAGTGATTATAATATCATAAAAAATTTAATATTTGCGGGATTGACGCTAAATGAAAGACAATTTCATAAATACAAGCAGGTTTATGATGTATTTGTAAATAATCTTCCTCAATCGGATATTATCATCTATTTAAATTCAGATACAAATACTTTAATGAAAAAAATAGCGCTACGTGATAGAAGCTTTGAAAGAAAAATGGACATTCATTACATAGATAATTTACGAGAAGAATATGAATATTATTTTAATGATCGTTCTTTAAAGCATTATTTTGGAGAAAAAATTCCAATTATTATTCCTGTAGATAATGCAAATTTGGACTTTTTAAACAATGAAGAAGATAGAAATTGGATTATAAAAAAGATAGACAGTGCCATGGAAAGCCTAGGAGGTATATAATGCTAAAGCTTGTAAATCATAGTGCCCTTAAAAAAAAAGAAAATGGTTCTTTATTTATTACAGTAGCTGGAAATGTAGGTGCTGGAAAATCTACCCTTACCAAACTATTAGGAGAAAAATTACAGTTTAAAACCCATTTTGAGAAAGTAGATTCTAATCCTTATTTAGATGATTTTTATTCTGATCAAGAAAAATGGGGATTTCATCTTCAATTATATTTTTTAGCACAAAGATTTAAACAACAAAAAGAAATTTCTAATAATGGATTTCATAATATTCAAGATCGAAGTATCTATGAAGATGTTGAAATATTTGCTAAATCTTTATACGAAAATCAAAAGATGTGCAAAAGAGATTATGACACTTATCGGGATTTATTTTATGATATGATCCCTTATCTTAAAAAGCCTGATTTAATGATTTATTTAAATGGATCCATTGATACCATCCTTAAAAGAATTCATTCAAGAGGAAGAGATATGGAAAAAAGAGTACCAAGAGATTACTGGGAAAATCTACATCATAAATATGAAAACTGGGTTAAAAACTATAAAGAATCTCCCATCTTATATGTGAACATAGATAAGGTGGATTTAATAGAAAAACCAGATCAACTAGATTTCATCGCAACAGAAATTAAAAATAGTTTAAAAATAATATAGCCAAAAGCCTTTCCATAAAATTTTGGATTTAAATTTTATGGAAAGGCTTTTTTATCTTCTTATTCTACACACTGGGTAACATTTTTTACCCATTTACCTGAAAATAATCTACCTATACTAATTCCTATTTTTACAATATCTTCTACATACACCATGGCGACTACCAAATATATGGGTAGTTTAAGAAAAACAGCACCTATAAAGGCTAAGGGTACACCAATTAACCACATGGTAACCATTTGCATTTTAAAAGAATACTGAGAATCCCCTCCTCCCTGAAGAACACCTATGGCAAATACAGTATTAAACATCTTGAAAAGCATCATTGCAGCAATAATATAAAGAGTATACAAAGCACTCCTTTTCACATCCAATGAAACATTAAAGAAAGTCAGTATAAAGTGAGCACTTAAAGCAAGAATACTTCCCAAAAAGAGTCCCAGTACTACAGATATAAAGGAAAATCTCATTCCATAAAGCTTTCCTTCTTTTTCCTCTCCTTCTCCAATCTTATTTCCAATCATCACTGCTGCTGCATTGGCAATCCCTATATTGATTACCATAAATAGATTTTGTACGGTTGTACATATTTGTACAGCAGCCAAAGCTTTTGTTCCAATTTTACTATAAGCAATAACATAAAAAATGTTCCCAAGAGCCCAGCATGCTTCATTCAAAATAACAGGCATAATCACTTTAGATGCATTTTTTACAAAATTCATATCTATGTTCATCATTTCTTTAAATTTAGATGCTAACACCCCTTTTGACCTATATATATACATAATCATCAATATCATCTCTATTACTCTTGCAATTACCGTTGCCCAGGCTGCTCCTACTATCCCCATAGAAGGAATTTGTTTATAGCCAAAAACAAATATATAATCTAATACCCCATTCATTATTATTGCTATAGCGCTTACAATCATAGGAGGAAGCGCTTTTTCTATGCAGCGGCAAGCACAGGCAAAATTAACACTGATTCCTGTGAAAAAGTAACTTAAGCTGATGATCCTTAAAAATCTAATTCCTTCTTTTACAACTATTGGATCTTGATTAAATGCTTTTATAATCATCTCTGGAAATAATAAGGCCATAAAGGTAAACAGTAAAGAAATTATGGATACGCCCATCATTCCTAGCCCTAAAAATCTTTTAATATTTTGGGTATCTTTTTTACCCCAAAGCTGAGCAATAAAAATACCACATCCACTTACAAGCCCAATAGAAATTAAATTAAATAAAAAGAAATATTGATTTGCAATTCCTACAGAAGCAATTGCTTCATCTCCTAATTTTCCCACAATAACCATATCTACCATGTTTAAGGAGCAAGCAATGAAATTTTGAATAATAATGGGTAAAGCAAGTTTAAGCAGGGTGTTTCTAAAGTTTTTGTCTTCATATAATTCATAAAAAAAATTCAATCCTCTTTTATACACTTATTTTCCTCCTTCAATATAATTTCAAGCAAAACAAAAACCACCTTGATAAATTCCTCTATCAAAGTGGCTCATCTATTAACATATAAACCAAATCAAAAAATAAAGCCACTTTGATGAAGTTTTTTATCAAAGTGGTTAGCTTCTGCACTTAGTAAGATTATTTTTTCTTACCTAAGCTAGTATAGCTTATTTTCTTTTTTCCTTCAACTCTTTTATTTTTCTTATTTATTGTTTTCTAATAAAGCAACTACTTTTTCTAGGTCATTCACCGGTTCATTGCAATGAAAGTTCTTACAAACATAAGCAGTAGCTTGATTTTCTATCATTTTTTCTTTTTCTTCTTCTAGTTTTAAAAGCGTATAGGGCAAAAATAGTGTATTTATTTTTTTTAGCATTTCTTTCGTGTCTTTCTCTTCCTTTATTCCTGCAATCAAAATTTCTTCTAGGCCCTTTTCTTTTAGAAGAAAAGCAGTTAAAAAGTAGGTATATCCTATTGGGTAGTCTTTTACTTGTTTTCCAAATATCTTAAATAATATATTTACTTTTTCCTTTATCTGTTCATCTCTTACATATTGACTTAATTTCAGTATATTAAGTGCTGCTACAGAATTTCCAGAAGGAACTGCTCCATCATATACTTCTTTAGGTTTTAAGGCAAGCTCCTCTCCATCTTTTCCATACAGGAAAAATCCGCCTTCTTCTTCATCCCAAAAGATAGAAAACATATCTTTTACAAATTCTTCTGCCTTTTTTAGATGCTTTTCTTCAAAGGTAGCTTCATAAAGCTCTATTAATCCCCATACTAAAAAAGCATAGTCTTCTATATATCCAAGATAGGCTGCTTCCTTTTCCCTATATCGTGCTAGAAGTCTTTTGTCTTCTCTAACAAGCTTTTTCAATATGAAATCCAAGGCTTTTTGGGCACATTGTATATGCTTTTCTTCTTGAAATACGCTACCACCTCTAGATAAGGCCGCAATCATGAGCCCATTCCATGAAGTGAGTATTTTATCATCTTTATGTGGATGTATTCTTTCTTCTCTATATTCAAATAATTTTTTTCTACTTTTTTCTAATTGTATTTTTATCTTTTCATTTTCTTCTAATTCCCATAGATTTTCCTTTACTAGATTGGGTATATTTTTTCCTTCAAAATTTCCTTCTTTTGTTATGTTATAGTACCTGCAAAATATTTTTCCTTCCTCTTCTCCTAATACATTTTTTATTTCTTCTTCTCTCCAAAGATAAAATTTTCCTTCTACTCCTTCGGAATCTGCATCTTCTGCGCAGTAAAATCCTCCTTCTAAGGAAGTCATATCCCGCATCACATAAGTAAATATTTTTTCTGTAATTTCTTTATAAAGCTTTTTTCTTGTAATTTGATATCCTTCTATATACGCCATGGCTAACAGGGCATTGTCATATAGCATTTTTTCAAAATGAGGAACAAGCCATTTTTCATCTGTAGCGTATCTTGAAAAACCAAATCCGATATGATCAAATATCCCTCCTTGATACATAGCATCTAGTGTTTTTAATGCCATATGAAGTGCTTCTTCATTTTGTGTACTTTTATAGTATCGAAATAAAAAATATAGATTATGGGGCGTTGGAAACTTAGGCGCTCTTCCAAATCCACCATACAGGGGATCATAATTATCTTTAAAAAGATGAAATGCATTTTCAAGCACGTCTTCTTCTAAATCCTCTTTTGCTTCTATTGCCATACTATTTTTCAGTGCCTTTGTAATTTCATCACTATATATTTCAAAACCTTCTCTTTTGCTACTCCATTTTTCTTTAATTTCTTCTAAAACATCTATTAAACCAGCTCTGCCGTATTTCGCCCTTTTCGGGAAATAAGTTCCTGCATAAAAAGGCTTTTTATCTGGAGTCATGAGTATAGTAAGAGGCCATCCTCCTTCTCCAGTAATGGATTGACAAAAGGTCATATAAATACTATCTATATCTGGTCTTTCTTCTCGATCTACTTTGATAGAGATAAAATTTTCATTTAAAATATTGGCTACTTCTTCATCTTCAAAAGATTCTCTTTCCATTACATGACACCAATGACAAGTTGAATATCCGATAGAGAGGAAAATAGGTTTATCTTCTCCTTTGGCTTTTTCAAAAGCTTCTTCACACCATGGAAACCAATGTACAGGATTATGGGCATGCTGCAGTAGATAGGGAGACTTCTCCTTAAATAACCTATTGGGTATTCTATTATTCACTGTCATATTACCACCTCCTAGCTAAAATTAAAATATATATTCTATATATATATTTCCCCAGTAGCAAATTTATATATACTAAAGTAGGAGAATATAGTATATCCCTATTTTAAAACCCAAAACATGCTTTAAAATATAGCAATACCGTGTATGTAATGATATAATTTATAAATAATATGCTACTGATTAACATTATTGATTGGTATAGGAGGGTCTTATGAAATACATTAATTTTGACAATTGGCATAGAAAAGAACACTATAAATTTTTCGAAAATGTTGACAATCCTCAATTTAATATTTGTATGAATTTGGATATTACGAATTTTAGAAAATTTGTTAAGGAGAATAATTTATCTTTTTATTATAGTATGGTATATGCATCAACCTATGTTATGAACCAAATTGAAGATTTTCGTTATAAGATTAGAGAAGGGCAAATTATCCTTCATGATGCTTTGCAACCATCCTTTACGGATATACAATCTGGAGAAAATTTATTTAAAATCGTTACACTACCTTTACTTGATGATATGAGAGATTTCTCCATTGCTGCAAAAAAAATTTCAGAATCTCAAAAGGAATACTTTCCTAAAGTTAATGTTAATCAGGACAAGTTGATATACTTTTCGTGTATTCCTTGGATTTCATTTACTAGCATCTCAAATGAAATAATTATGGATAGAGAGGATTCTATTCCTAGAATATCATTTGGTAAATATTTCACTCAGGATAATAAAATCTTATTACCTTATTCAATACAAGTAAATCATATGCTTTTAGATGGAGTTCATGTTGGTAACTTTGTAAGGCAATTACAAAGATTCATTAATGAAGTAAAATAAAATATGGAGGGAGATAAAATGAAGAAGTATGTTATACCATTGCCATTGAATTTTAAATTTAAAGATATTGAATTAACAATTCATCCAACAATATTAAATGATGATAAAGATTTGATTTTAATAGATTGTGGATATCCTTACTTTAAACAACAAATCCAGCAAACTATGAAAAAGCTTGGTTTTTCTATAAATGATCTCACCAAAATTATTATTACGCATCATGATCATGATCACATGGGAGCATTAAAAGAAATTATTGATCACTATCCAAATATACAAGTTTTTTGTTCTGCAGAGCAAGCACCTTACATAACAGGAAAAAAGAAGTCTTTACGTCTTATTCAAGCAGAGAAAAATCATATGCTTTTAAATGATGAAGATAAGATTAAAAATCAAGAATTTATAGATATGATTGCATCTGTAAAAACCATTAATGATGTAACAATTGTGAATGATGGCGATATTCTTCCATACTGTGGGGGAATAGAAATTGTCAATACAAGTGGGCATATGCCTGGACATATCTCTGTTTATATTCCAAAAGAAAAAACGCTCATTGCAGGAGATGCCCTTGGCGTTTGTAATGATAATTTATGCATAGCTAACCCACAATTTGTATTAGACATGGATAGAGCTACCCAAGCTATAGATAACTTATTAAAGTATGATATTAAAAAGATTATATGCTATCATGGCGGTGAATATGCCAATGACGTTAAAAATAGCTTAAAAAAGATTGTGGAAAATGGTTCCTTATAAATGTATACGTGATATCCATCTACTGTACGTGCATTAGTAATGTTATCTATATTTATTAATATCAGAGAATTATATTTCTTTTTAAATTAAATTTTATCTATCATATCTAGGCACTTCCCTGCACCAAGAACGGCACAATCAAGTGGATTTTCTGCAATATACGCAGGTATATGTATTTCACTATATATCAGTTTATTCAATCCTTTTAGAAGTGATCCTCCACCGGAAAGCATTATCCCCTTATCCATTATATCCGCTGCGAGTTCTGGTGGGGTTTGTTCAATGACAGCTTTAATTCCTTCAATTATTGAAATTACTGGGTCTTTCAAAGCTTTCCTTATTTGACTCTCTGTAATCATAGCAGCCCTTGGAAGCCCAGTTACTAAATCTCTTCCCCTTATTTGCATATTTCTTTCATCCTCATCATCTTTATATACGCAGCCCAGCTCAATTTTAATCTTCTCTGCTGTTCTTTCTCCTATAATCAGATTGAATTCTTTTTTTATATAGCTTATAATTACTTTGTCTAATTCGTCTCCTGCTACTTTCAAGCTTTTACTTGTAACAATTCCCTGAAGAGAAATAACGGCCACCTCAGTAGTGCCTCCACCTATATTAACAATCATGCTTCCAACAGGCTCATTTACAGGTAGCCCTGACCCTATAGCTGCAGCCACAGATTCCTCAATTAACATAACCCTTCGTGCACCTACTTGACTTATTACCTCATTAATTGCTCTCTTTTCTACCTCAGTAATTCCTGAAGGATGTGAAATTGCAATCCTAGAGCTTTTAAAAACACCTTTGCCATTAACCTTATCCATAAACTTTTTCAACATTTGCTCCGTTAAATCAAAGTTCGCAATTACTCCATCCTTTAAGGGTTGAATTGTTTCAATCCCTTCTGGTGTTCTACCTGTCATGTTCTTAGCCTCTAATCCAACTGTTAAAACTTGTCTATTCCTGGTGTTTATAGTTACCACAGAAGGCTCTCTTAATAGAATTCCTTTTCCTTTTACATATAAGAAGGTATTTGATGTCCCTAAATCTATTCCTATATCCTTAGAAGTTATAAAAAATCTCATTACTATTTCTCCTTTCAAAGTTACAATCCGTCTTCTTTTCCACAATATTAAGCATCATATATAAAGTCTCTACTAGATTAGTTTTATATATAAACATACGGTATGTGATCTATTTTTAGGGAGGGTAAATATCGTTGTTGTAGTAAAAATACATAAAAAAATACGCTTACTTCAATAGCAAGCGTTATTTTAGTTATATTAATATACATGAAATGTTTAAAATTGAAATAAATACTAAATATTATTTATTTCAATAAGTTCATACTTCATTGTTCCTAAGCCTATTTTTTCTGCATGTATAAGAGATGACCTACCTTTTTCAAAAAGTTCTTTTCCGCTACTTTTTTGCACTAAGTCTAGACATGCGGTATCCAAGGCAACAGGGTCTTTTCCGGCAACAATACCGATATTATCTACAATTGGTTTCATAGGTATGCCGGCACAGTCGCACTCCTTGGTAATATTATGAATAAAGGTAATGTATAAGATATCCTTATCTTTTGATGCTCCGTAGGCATATTCTGAAAGTTTCTCATAAAAATGAGATCCCGACCAGGAATTACTAATTGCGCTTTTAGGACAGACAGCAATACATCCGGCGCAACCACTACATTTACTATCATCAATTTGTGCTGTATCTGTTATATGAATGGCACCAAAGTCACATTTGTTAACACAAATTCCACAGGAAATACATTTTTCAGCTTCTATGATAGGAGATATATCCGTATGCTGTTCCAACTTTCCACCGCGGGCAGCAAACCCCATAGCAAGCTGCTTTATAGAACCACCAAATCCCGCTGCAACATGCCCTTTGAAGTGACTTGTAACAATAAATTGTTTGTATTTTCCATATTCCTTCCCTATTTTACACTTATTGAAAAAATTTTTATTTATTTCTACTTCATCGTATTCTGTTCCTATCTCTCCGTCTGCTATTATAATTGGAATCTGTGTGAATCCATGGAATTTTGCTGTTTCAATATGATCCTCTGTAGTAGTCCTTGATCCTCTATACAGTACATTAGTTTCGATATACGATGGAGATACTCCGTTTTCTTTTAGATAATTTATGATTCCATCATAGCATTTTGCAGGAATAAAAGTTTTATTTCCTTTCTCACCAAAATGAACCTTTATGGGCACTTCTTTTTCAAATCTATGTTCAGTTTCCGATACTATTCTTTTCAAAAGCTCCACAGCATCTTTTCCAAGCTTTTCATAATTAGCTTCTGAATTTTTAATAAAATATACTTTGCTCATGTCAACATCTTCCCTTCTCAATTTTTTATCTATAATAGTGAATTCATCGGCAGTTCATATTACATCTTCTTAACCTATTCAAATTTTTCAACTTCTTATTTTTTATATTATAAGTATACAGCTTAAAGTTAACTTTAAGTCAATACCTTTTGTATTAAAGTCTCTTTTCTTTCCTATAAACATTAAATAAAACACGTATAGTTACTTAATTTAATTTTCAATTATCTTGCTTAATTGTTTTTTATAAGATATACTAAGATTGAATTGTCGACAGTATACAGTTTAAAATATATATACTATGATCTGTCAACTAAGCTTTAGCCATCGGAGGAAATGAAAATGCAAAATTATAAAATAGAAAAAGCACCATCCTACTATATGCAAGCTTATAATGCTATAAAAAATATGATTTTTAATGGTGTGTTAAAGCCTGGAGATAGAATTTATGAGTCAAAAATTGCAAGCGAGTTTCAAATTAGCAGAAGTCCCGTAAGAGAAGCTATCCGTTCTTTAGAAAAAGATGGTTTACTTTTACTAGATAATAAATCAAGGATCACCGTCTATCAACCGACTAAAAAAGATATCGAAAACATTTATGAATGCCGTCAGGCTCTTGAATCTCAGGCAGCAAGATTAACAACGAGAAATGCCTCTGATAAGGAATTAGATGAGATTCATGCGATCTTGTTAGAAGCCCAAAAAAACATAAAACAAATTGATGATCACTTAATCAAAACTATTATTTCACTAAATACACAATTTCATGACTTAATTTTAGATTATTGCCAAAATCCTCGTCTTCAAAAACAAAGCAAAGATTTGAGTATACTTACTTATTTTTATAGATCGATTGATATTTATGAAAATGACCGTCTTATGGATATTTTTAATTATCATCTTGAAATATTTCACTATATTAAGCAAAGAAATGAAGAAAAGGCGGCGCAAACAATGTACAATCATATAGGTAATGATCTAAAGCATTTAGAAGATATTTTATCCATAGAATGTACAATTTAAAGTTCACTATTCAATCATAAAAATTATTTTATTACAGGAGGAAATATAAAATGGTTATTTTAAATGCTTTAGGAAGTGTATTCAGTATCGTTCTAATGATTTCTGCAGGGTATTATCTATCTCATAAGGGATGGTTTGATGAAAAAACCTCCCAGCTTTTTTCAAAACTAGTATGCAATCTAGCAATTCCCTGCTTAATGATTACTCAATTTACAGCGCGATTTGATAAAGAAAAATTACTTCATCTTGGAACTGGATTATTTGCTCCCTTTGCTTCCATGGCAGTTGGATATTTAGTTGCTGTAATTGTATCTAAAGTGATTAAAGTAAGTAAAGGGCGAATTGGTACCTTCCGATCCATGTTTTTTGTATCTAATTCCATATTCATTGGCCTTCCAGTAAATCTAGCTTTGTTTGGAGAAAAAAGTATCCCTAGTGTTTTATTATATTACATAGCCAATACCACTTTTTTTTGGACAATAGGTGTATATGAAATCAGTAAGGATGGACAATCTTCTAAAGCCAATATCTTTTCTTTATACACCATAAAAAGAATCCTTTCTGCTCCATTATTAAGCTTTATATTTGCAGTTTTACTTGTGCTGCTTAATATTCATTTACCAAAGTTTGTGCTGGATACTTGTAAGTACTTTGGAAATTTAACCACACCTTTAGCCATGTTATTTATAGGAATAACCATTCATGCTGTGAATTTAAAGGAATTTAAATTTAGTAAAGACATACTGGCAGTCATTTTAGGTAGATTTCTCGTTTCTCCCATATTAATGTTAATGCTATGTAATTTTGCAAATATCCCGCTACTTATGAAAGAGGTCTTTGTCATTCAATCCGCCATGCCAACTATGACAAATACAGCTATCGTTGCAAAAAGTTATAATGCTGATTACGAATATGCCACAATAAATACGATTATAACCACTGTTTTTAGCCTACTCGTTATTCCTATTTACATGTTACTACTACACTAGATATATTTCATGATTTCATTTATGCTATCTCCTTTTTCATCTATAAATGATTGTTAGCACAAATATAGAGGCTATTTCAATTCATATCTATGGATTTAAAATAGCCTCTATATTTGTGCTTTTTTGATTTTCTTATTCCACCTTGAACCTGTAGCCAACACCCCAAATGGTTTCAATATATTTAGGATTAGAAGTATCTACTTCTATTTTTTCACGAATTCTTCCAATATGAACTGTTACAGTGGATATATCTCCAAAAGAATCAATACCCCATATTCTTTCAAATATTTCTTCTTTTGGAAATACACGATTCGGATTTCTAGCTAAAAGACATAAAATATCATATTCTTTTGAAGCAAGTAATACTTCTTTATTGTTTACATAAACACGCCTTGAATAATTGTCTATAGAGAGGCCTTTAATTTCAATTACTTCATCAATAGATTTTTCTTTTTTAGTAAGTCTATCGTATCGATTTAAATGTGCATTTACTCTAGCTACAAGTTCATTTGGACTAAAAGGCTTTGTTATATAATCATCCGCACCAAGTCCTAGACCTCTTATTTTATCAATTCCTTCATCTTTTGCCGATACCATCAATATAGGTATATCTTTTACTTTTCTAATTTTTTTACAAATTTCAAACCCATCTATTTGTGGAAGCATTAAATCTAATATGATTAAATCAAAATTTTGTGAACTAGCTTTTTTTAATCCTGAAATTCCTGAATGCTCTATATATACCTCAAATCCATTTATTTCCAAATAATCTTTTTCTAATTCTGCTATGCTAATATCATCTTCAATAATTAAAATTTTCTTCATCCCTATTCTTCCCTTCCCATTTTTTTAATGTAAAGAAAATACTTGTTCCTCTATCTACTTTGCTTTCAGCCCACATTTTTCCTCCATGGCTTTCTATAATCTGAGCACATATAGAAAGACCTAATCCACTTCCATTAATGGATGTGTTTCTTGATTTGTCTGCTCTATAGAACTTATCAAATATGAAGGGGATATCTTCTTTTGAAATTCCTATTCCATTATCTTTAATCTCAACAATTATATATTCCTCTTGATCCCTTACCTTAATATGAATATTCGGGTTTTCTTTATCCATATATTTCATAGCATTATCTATAATGTTCATAATCACTCTTTTTAGCTTTTGTAAATCAGCAACAACAAATATAGATTCTTTTTCATAATCCAAATTTATTTTAGCATTTCTCTTTTCTAAGTCAAAAGATAAATCCTCTTCACAATACTTTAGATAATCAACAATGTCTATACGTTGAAAATCAAAGGAAACCTTTTTTAGATCTAACTTTGAAAATAAAAATAATTCATCTATTAACATTTCCATATCCTTTGCTTTTTTATAAATGGTATTAATATATTTATCCATCTTCTTTGGAGTATCTGCTACCCCATCTTTAATTCCCTCAATATACCCTTTTATCGCCATGATAGGTGTTTTTAAATCATGAGATATATTAGAAAGTAAATTTTTTCTATTCTCTTCATACTTCATCTGTATATCTTTAGATTCTTTTAATTTCATTCTCATCTCTTCAAAATCATGACTTAGCGCTCCAATTTCATCTTTTGAATCATTTATTATTGCATAATCTAAATTTCCATTTTTAATTTCATTAGAAGCATATTTGAGTTTATTTAACTGTTTTATCATATCTCGATGAATAGAATAGGTCAAAATCATTGAAGTTAGTAATATTATAAATATAACAACAATTAAGGATACTGTCCTATATTGGTCAATATTTTTATCAATCAAATTTTTATTCACTACAAAAAACACACTTCCTTTTGATCCATCATTAAAGTAAAAATCATTTTGCTGCAAAATTACATATCCATCCTCAAGATATACCAAATTTTTTATACCGTAATCCGACTTAAATTTAGGAAGCTTCTTTAAAAAGAAAGTATTTTCTAATAGTTTTGATGAATATAGTATCTTATTATTCTTTTTAACAATAATTCCACTATAAATTTCATCTAGCCCCTTATCTAAAGATTTAATATATCCCATATTTTCAAGATTATCTTTATTTTCAAGTATATTTAAATTTACATTTCTAGAGATCCGAGTGAACCTTGGAAAAAATTTTTCCATTTGATGCTTGGGATTTCCAAAGTTTATAATATCTGTTTTATCTTTAAAATACGCTGTATCTGCTATAAAGCTTAATGATACGATTAAAACAATAGGAATGATGATCATTCCAATATACGAAAGCATTAATCTAAATCGAATAGACATAAAAACCCCCTATAGCTTAAATAGGGTAAGTTAATACTTACCCTATTCCTTTTATCTATCATTATTTACTATGGTTATTTTGCTACTTTCCTCTATATATTCCTGTCCTTTTACTACTAATAATTCTCCTACATTTAAGCCTTTTTTTACTTGTACAAAACCATTCTCCACAAAGCCTTTTTCAATTACAACTTTCTTAAGACTATTTTCTTTGACTATATATACATACGCTTCATTTCCTTTTGTAAGTATGGATTTTTTCGGAATTTGAATCTGATTTTCTATTTTTTCAATCTCAAAATATACATCGGCAAACATCCCCGTTTTTAAAGAAAAATCTTTATTGGATATTTCTATTTCAACAGGATAGATATTAATATTATTGACTCCAACAGGACTGATGGACGATACCTTCCCCATATATTCCTTAGATTGAATATTTACTTTCACACGCTTCCCAAGAGATAAAGTATTTATAACATCTTCTGCTACATTTGTTTTCACTATTACACGATCCATATTTACGATAACAAAATCTGATCCACTCGTTAGTTCCCCTACCTCTATATTTCTTTCAGAAACAATCCCGTTAATAGGACTTTTAACAATGGTATCACTTATTGAAGAATCAAGAGATTTTGAATTAGAAGATAAATCCCTTTGTGCTTGTTCATAGCTTAATTTTGCTTTTTCATAGGTAATTTGTGCATCTTCAAAATCTGTTTTAGATATAGCTTCTGATTCATATAAGGCCTTCATATTATTGAAATCCTTAAGTGCTTCCTCATATTTTATATTCGCTTCCTCTACAGATGTTTTATATTTACTTTTTTGTAAATTCGCATTGTTTATTACATCTTCATTTTCTATCGCGTATAAAACATCTCCCTTTTTCACTTTATCTCCAACTTTAAAATTTACACGCACTACTTTTCCATTTACTTTACTCGATACCGTTACTTCTTCACTAGCATATACCTTTCCAATCGTTTCATAATTATTTGTTATCGTTTTTGGTTCAACTTTCATCACCTCTACGGCGATACTATTTTCTTCCATTGCTTCTGCTTTGCTCTTCTCTTTTGAGCACCCAGATAATATTAAGGGAATAACCAAGATACATATTATTATTAGCTTTTTCATATTCAATTTCCTCTCTCCTCTTTCCTATATTTTGTCAACCAATATAGGAACTCTCTTTTTTATTGAAGTCTTACATTTTTCCATAGAAAAATAGGATATTGGAATAATTACAAGGGTTAAAACAGTACATACTGCTAATCCAAATATTAATGCAAATCCCATTTGAGCATAATCAGGATCTTTTAAAGCCAATGGAAGTATCCCTCCTATTGTAGTAATAGAGGTTGCCATTACAGGTAAAAATCTGCTTTTTCCAGCCTCTACTATTCCATCTATCAGCGCATATCCATTTTTTCTTAGATAATTAATATAATCTACTAAGACTATGGCATCATTTACCGCTATACCTACTAGGGAAACAATCCCCATAAATGCATACAATCCAAAATTATTACCGGTTACAATTAAACCTACAATAGCACCTATTACAGCTAGAGGCAGGGAAGACAATATAACCATAGGCTGTGATAAAGAGTTAAATTGAACTGCTAATATAATAAATACTAATACAATAGCAAATATCATATCCTTAAACATATCTGTAAAAGATTCAGTTATATCTTCTGATTCTCCACCAAAAGAAACTTCAACATCTTCTGGCATAGAATAGGTTTTTATTTTGTCTTTAAATTTTTGTATTATCTCATTTGAATTGCCTCCTTTGACTACATTACTTTCAACCTTAACAATTCTTTTTAAATCCTCATGGTCAATAGCATTTAATCCCTTTGTCTCCACCAAGGAAGCAACTTGAGAGAACTTTATTTTTTCTCCATTACTGGCTGTAAAATATATTTTTTCAAAATCATTTATACTTTTAATTTCTTCCTCCTTTGTTCGGATTATAATATCTATTTCATCTTGGTTTTGCTTAAATTTAGAAATTTCTATTCCTTGTATAGACTTTCTTATCTCAGAAGATATATTTCTTACATCTAATCCTAATAGACTGGCTTTTTCTTTGTCTATGATGATTTGAAGTTCTGGAGGTTTATCTTCTATACTGGTACTCACTTCTGCTGTACCTGAAATTCCTTTAAGTATCCCTTGAAGGTCATTTGCTATGGAAGATAAACCCTCCAAATCCTCTCCTTTTATTTGTATACTAATGGGTTTTCCTGAAGAAGGTCCATTTCCGGATTGCTCTACTGTTATTTTTGCACCTGCAATTTTTTTTACGTCTTTTCTTAGACTATCCACAATTTGCATACTACTTCTATTTCTTTTATTTTCATCTACTAAATCTATAGAAATTTTACCTTTGCTGGCATTATCTCCACCACTACCCATGGCACCTGTACTTCCTATCTTACTTACAAAATCTTTTATTTCTGGATAGTGAAATAATATTTTTTCTACTTCTCCTACAACATTTTTCGTATCTTCTAGTAAATATCCTGATGGTGTTTGTACATTTATACTCAAACTTGTACTATCTGTTGTAGGAATTAATTCTATTTTCAAAATGCCTAAAGGAATAGTCAGTAAAGTAATAAAAAATATTACTATTGCGGTGGACACTATGGTTATTCTTTTTATTTTACTGCTTAGGACTTTATTCATCATATTTGTATACATACCTATAATCTTTAAATTTGAATGAGATGCATTGCTTTTGTGAAATTTAAACTGCTTAATATACATGGCTCCTGAAAAAATGACAGCGCAAAACCAAGATAAAAATCCAAATGTTCCATCTATCATAAAAGCATATAAAGAAAGAACAAATACCAATGCAACCGATGATATTTTTTTAATTTTTTCTAATTTGCCTTTATTTTTATCTGTTTTCTCTTTATGCTTGCTTAAAAATCTTGAACATAGGGCTGGGGTAATTGTAAGTGATATTAAAAAAGATGATCCTATGGCAAACATTACAGTAATTGGAATAGTCTTTAAAAATTCTCCCATTATACCGGAGGCTGTACTCATGGGTAAAAAAGCTGCCATGGTAGTTAATGTTGATGCAAAAACAGCTGATGCTACTTGATTTGCGCCTATCCTTGATGCACTAATTATATCTAACCCTTTTTCCCTGAATCCATCTATATTCTCCATTATTACAATAGCATTATCTACAAGCATACCTAGCGCTAAAATTAATCCTAAAAGAGATAGCGCATTAAAGGTCATCCCATTATATTTCATTAGTACAAAACTAGAAAGTAAGGATAAGGGAATAACAAAGGCTACTATAATAGATTCTCTGAATCCTATAAATAAAAATAGTACAATGATAACAATTACTAATCCTGATATAGTATTTCCTACCACATCATTAATGGCATCCTTTACTGTTACTCCTGAATCTCCAGTAATGGCAATAAAAACATCCTTTGGATATAATTTCCCTTCAGATTTTTTTAATAGTGCTTTTATTTCACTACTTATTGCTATGGTGTCAGAGCTAGCTTCCCTTGTAACAGATAAGGTAATAGTAGGTGTAACCTTTTTACCTTTTGATACTCCCTTTTCATATATTTGTGAATAGGAGGTTTCATCTTTATATGTATCTTCAACCCTTGCAACATTCTTTAGATAGATAGGCATTCCATCTTGAACGGAAACAATAGTATTTTCTATTTCCTTTATTTCCTTAAATTGTCCTATAGTACGAACATTAAAATTCATATTATCTAATTCTATATTTCCACCTGGTGTATTCATGTTAGAACTTGCAATGGCATTTTTTATTTGGTCCATAGAAATGTTATAAGAAGCTAATTTTGATGAATCAACATATATATTGATTTCTCTCTCAATATCCCCTACCATAGTCACTTCACTTACTCCATCAATCTTTTCAATCTCATCTTGAATATCTTCTGATACATTCTTTAATGCAATGGGGTCATAATCTCCACTTATGTTTAGTGTTATGATTGCCTCATCACTGGTTTCAAAACCAGCAATAACAGGTTCATTGCTCTCATCAGGTAATTCATTTTGAATCTCCGATATTTTATTTCTCATTTCATTCACTTTTTCATCAATATCACAGCCAAGCTGAAATTGAATAGTTACATTAGACACTCCATTACTAGATGATGATGTTATGGATTTAATATCATCAATTTCTTTTAGCTTCGTCTCTATTTTGTCCGTAATTAAGCTTTCCATTTCTTGTGGGGCAGCCCCACTATTGACTACAGTAACTGATCCAAATGGAAATACTATTTCTGGTCTGATTTCTCTAGGTAAAACATAGTAAGCTTGAGCACCTAACAAAATTATTGCTGCAATAATTAGATATGCTCCCCTGTATCTATCAATAAAAAAAGCCGATATTTTCCCTAATATATTTTTAGGTTCCTTATTCAATTCCTTTTCCCCTCCTTTAATCTATCTAAATATATATTAGGGTATGAATCTTAAGTATTTAAAAAGTAAATATTAACTTTTTATTAACTTTATCTAAATTAATGATTAATAAAGATTTCAATATTACAATCTTTTGAAATAAAATTTGACATTGTATAATTAGGATAGTTGTTGTATTTGAGCATTTAAAATTCCCTAAACGTTGTCAACTGATGATTTTTCTAGGGGAATACTCAATGAGCAAATGGGTGAATTTTCACTGAATATAAACATATGCTTAAAGAAAGGGATTTTTTATACATAAAATCTCTAGATGGATTAGGAAGAAATAAACAGATGATCTTAGATGAATGGCAGGAACTTATAAAAATTAAAAAAAGAGAGATAGTTGTTTTAGACATGCCTCTTCTTAATACACAATTTTAGATTCATATTCTATTCATTGGCAAGTTCTATATTTCAACGATATATATATGATATATTTTCGAATTTATACAGTTTGATTTATGCATATATGATATAGTAATTGTAATATTTACCATATTTATTATGTATTAAAAAGGAAAGGAGATATAGTGATATTTTTCACTGAATGTTCATATGAATAAAATAAAGTTATCCAATATAATTGTATGCCTATCAAGCATTAATCTGATTTGTTTAATCAGTTTTCTTTTATTAAATTTTATGAGGAATGGACCATTAAATTATTTACTTCCATATATTCTTATAATTGCTTCTTTTTTTATTTTTGTTCATTATCTTTTTATAAAATTATTTACTAAAGATAAAAAAAATTTATCTACTGATTTAAGCAAATGTAAAAAAGTGCCCATCAATAAATCATTATTCACAAATAAATTATTATTTGCTTTAAATGCAATTATCGTTATCCCATTTTTTTTACTAATGCTATTTATTTCTCAATATGCATAGTAAAAACCCATACGAATTTTTTAAATTCGTATGGGTTTTTTTAAGTAAATTTACCAAACCTCATGATTTTTTTGATAATCTGCTTTAACTTCACTTAATCTAAATTGTTTGGCATAGGTATCATAGTTATTTTGTGCATCTTGATTGCCCAAAAATTTTAATATATTTTCTGCCGCTATACTATTTTCTCTAAATGCGCTTCTTCCTGTATTTTCAATGTTTCCATATTCATAAAATGGCTCCACATCACATACTATATGTCCACTCACATTGTTAGGCCCTACGTAATTATAAGTTCCCATGTTCAGATAATTATTATTTTCTGTTAATAACTCTCCATATTTATTATAAGCAGCTTCATAGCATTGGTTATTTACTTTTGAAATCAAATTAGAAATTATATTTTGATAATTTTTCTCTCTTTCTTCTTGCATAACATCTCTTTTTTCTTGCGCTTTAAGAATATAAAATATAAGACCTATAGCAAGTATAGCCCCTATTCCTTGTGAGGAAGCTAATCGTAAAATCTCTTTTTCCATAAAAAATAACCTCCTTTCTAGTAATACATTCCTTTTTATATAAAAATCAGCTATTCTTTGATCTTAAATTTTTCTATACTTTTGAGAAATTCTATACTGAGCTCTTGAAAAAAATCCTCATTTAACTGTCCATTTACATAACTATTTCTTTTTAATAAAGGCTGAAACATTGATAATAAACTATTAATAGCTTCCTTATCTTTTTTCTGAGCTCTTTTAAGTAATTCTTCTATATCAACTTTTTCATGATTCACATCATCACCTTCTTCTTTAATTTTTTAAATCAGTATTTGTATTTAACAGACTTTCATTTAATTTTTTTAAAGCTGTTTTTTTTGCTTTATTTATGTATTGAAAACTTATATTTAACTTTTTAGCAAGTTCCCTTTCTGATGTTTGACTTACATATAATTCATATATTATATATCTTTGTTTTTCTGTTAATTTTTCAATACTTTGAATAAGCTTTTTATTTTCAATAATTTCATTAAATCCTTGTAATTTCTTACATAGAATACTGTCTTCTATATTGCTAGCCTCATCTGCAATCAAATTGATTTTCTCTTGTTCTTCATAGATTACATTTAAAGAAAGTTCTTCTAAATTATATAATTTTTGATATTTTATTTTTAATTTGATGGATTTATATCTTATAATCTTGGTTATATAATTTAAGAAAGATGCGTTAGCTCTACTTATTTCATACTTAGTCATATTTGTAATTTAATCCCTCCTAATACAAAAATATGGAACTAATATCTATATTTTACAGAACATATGTTCTATTGTAAAGTAAAAAATATATATTCTACTATATAACATTCTTTTTCTTTCAAAAAAATCAACTTATAGTTGATTTTTTTGAAAATTATTTTTTCATTTTATGTAATTACTACGAACCAATCTTTTCTCTTAAGTCATCCTGAATATTGAATATAATATAGTATAGTTTTATGGACACATTTAAGCTAAGTCTTTAAAATATAAAATAAAGATGTATAAAGAAAATCACTCTGTGTCTTTTTTATATCTAAGATATTGACATAAGTATAAATATATATTATTTCATTATAGAAAGTAGGGAATTAATATTAATAAACGAGAATTAAATTACTTTTTAGAAGTTTATGAATATAAAAGTATAAAAAAAGCAGCTGAAGCTCTATTCATTTCTTCTCAAGGATTAAGCAAAACGATTAAAAACCTTGAATCTGAATTAGGAGTAGAATTATTTAAACGTACATTTCATGGAGTTGAACCTACAATACATGCACATAACCTGAAACGAAGAGCTAAAATTATTATTACAGAGTTTGATAATATAAAAAATGATATGCTTTTGGAAAACGAAGTAACAACAACCGTACTTCGTGTATTATCCACTTCCGATATGCTAAAATATCTTACGCTGGATTTTGTACAAGATTTTTATGCAAAATATCCTAATATTCGTTTAAATATTGTGGAATATCCTGAAGGTCCTATTGAAAATATGCTTAAGAAGGAACAGCTTGAAATAGCTTTCTTATCAGCACCTGTTGATACTATACATTTTGAGGCTAAATTTTGTATTTCTCACAAAAATTGCCTTATTATTCACAAGAGTAATCCTTTGGCACAAAAATATTGTATTACATTTGAAGATCTAAAAAACGTTCCTCTAGTTGTCAATGGCAGGGAATTTAACACATATCATAATAGTGTTTAATTTATGGCTGAAAAATGGGGTTACTCCTAATGTATTATTAGAAACTTCTGAGAAAAATTTGATTCATGAAATAGCCAGAAGAAACTAAGGGTAAATAACTAATCCTATTGGCAGTTATTTACCCTACAATAATTAATGTATCACCCTCGAACACTCCATTTTGTACCCTCTCTCGTATCTAGAATTTCTATATTCTTTTCTAGTAGAAGTTCTCTTATTTTATCTGAGGTTTCCCAGTCCTTATTTTTTCTTGCTTCTTCTCTTTCTTTTAATAGTTTTTCTATCCAGTGCACTTTTTCTTCTCTTATATTTTTGTTTTCTAGATTATTTTTTATAAAATCCAATCCAAATACTTTATCAAAATCTTCTATTAAAATCTTCTTTTCTAGGTTATTTAAAGCATCCTCTTTTATAACATTAAATAGTACAGTGAATCCATTGGCTAAGTTTAAATCCTCATTGATATATTTATTAAATTCTTCTTTATATTTTTTGATTTTATCTGGATTTATGGTTTGACTTTGATCTATATTGTTCATTATAAAATTTATTTTTTGTTTTAGATTTGTTAAGGATTTTTTTGCTTCTTCTAGCCTTTCATAGCTAAATACTAGAGGTTTCCTATATTTGGATTGCAGTACATAATACCTATATACCAATGGATCAAATCCTTTTTCTATCAACTTCTCTAAAGTTAAAAATTCACCCTTTGATTTAGACATTTTTCCATTATCCAATATTAGAAATTCCCCATGCACCCAGTAATTTACCCATTTATGACCAAGAGCACCTTCTGATTGAGCTATTTCATTGGTATGATGTACGGGTATATGATCTACTCCTCCACAGTGAATATCCATATATTCTCCCAAATACTTTATAGCCATGGCAGAGCATTCTATATGCCATCCTGGAAATCCTACTCCCCAAGGAGAATCCCACTGTAATATATGGTTTTCATATTTAGAATTTCCAAACCACAATACAAAATCTAGCGGATTTCTTTTAAAGGGATCCACCTCTACTCTACTTCCTGCTTGAAGCTCTTTTTGTGTTAGTTTTGCTAACTTATAATAATCTTTACACAAATCAATTGAAAAATACACATTTTTATTTGCTGTATATGTATATCCCTTTTCTTCTAAGATCTTTATTAAATTGATCATCTCTTCAATATGTTCTGTCGCCCTCGGTACTAGGGTTGGAGGCTTTACATTGAGTTTTTTTAAATCCATCATAAAGGCTTCTTCATAAAATCTAGCTATTTCCAATACACTTTTGTCTTCTCTTTTTGCCCCCATTTCCATTTTATCTTCACCCGTATCTCCATCGGATTGTAAATGTCCCACATCTGTTATATTCATTATATGCCTTACTTCATATCCTTCGTATTCAAGCACTCTTTTTAATGTATCTTCGAATATATAAGTTCTTAAGTTTCCAATATGGGCAAAGTTATATACCGTAGGACCACAAGTATACATTTTTACTTTTCTTTTTTCCATCGATATAAACTTTTCCACTGTTTTTGTTAAGGTATTATAAATTTTTAATCCCATTTTATTTCCTCCTTTTATTTTTAGACACAGGTCTGTTGTTATTTTAAATTTTGCTTTATTTTTCTATTGACAAACAAGGTTTATCCAGATAAACTTTTTTTATAAGGTCTATTACAATAAACTTTAGGAGGTTAGTTCTTATGGAGGATTATAAACTATTCGATGCAGAATATAAATTTGCAAATTTAATTTGGGAAAATGAGCCCATTAACTCCACTAAACTGGTAAAACTCAGTCTTGAAAAACTTGGTTGGAAAAAATCAACTACCTACACAGTTTTAAGAAAGCTTTGCGAACGTGGAATACTGAAAAATGAAGATGCTATGGTTTCTTCCATTGTAAAGAAAGAAGATGTTCAAAAATATGAAAGCCAAACAATAATTGAAAAAAACTTTGATGGTTCTCTTCCTCGGTTTTTAACTGCATTTTTAGGAGAAAGAAAAATTACGGAAAAGGAAGCAAAGGAGCTAAAGCGTATTATAGAGGAGGCAGCTAAATGACAAATCTATTTACCGTCATACTTAAAATGAGTATTACTTCAACTTATGTAGCTCTAGCAGTTATTATAATACGAATGATTTTAAAAAAAGTTCCTAAAATTTTTTCTTACGTACTATGGCTCCCTGTTTGGATAAGACTTGTTTTCCCTTTTAGTTTTTCCTCTACCTTAAGCTTTTTAAATTTTTTAAAACCTACTGTACAAACAGATACAAATATAATAAATCATACTTCCAATACTATGCCTTTTATTCAAAGTACCAATGCAGATATGAGTCTACATACAGTAGGAAATTCTATAATAAATCCTATAGATTCCAGGATGAAATTTTTTAGCATAATTTGGATTATTGGCATTGTCATTTTGCTTATTTATAGTATTATTTCCTACTTGAAAGTAGTCAAAAACGTGGAAACTGCAACCCTTGTAAAGGATAATATATTTGAAACGGATAGAGTTACTACTCCCTTTGTATGTGGATTTATTAAACCTAACATATACATTCCTACAGGAATAAAGGAAAAAGAATTACCTTATATTCTAGTCCATGAGCAAATTCATATAAAAAGATTCGATTATCTTATTAAACCCTTTGCCTTTTTAGGGGTGATCCTTCATTGGTTTAATCCTTTAATTTGGTTATCCTTCGCATTAATGAGTAAGGATATGGAAATGTCCTGTGATGAAAAAGTGCTTAAAATGATGGGTAGTCCTATTAAGCATAATTATGCAAATTCTCTTTTTTTCCTTTCCACTAAAAAAAGTGGTTTACTAGGGAATAGTTCTCTTTCCTTTGGAGAAAGCAATATTAAATCAAGGATTAAGAATGTGTTAAGATATAAAAAAGCAAATTTTTGGGTTATAGGAATTACAATTATTATAACCGCTGCACTGATCGTATCCCTTACAACAAATCCTAAACATAAGCAAATAATCCCTTCTGCCTACAATGGATATAATATGAAAGCTTTAATGATGAACAAAACTCCTTATGTAGGAAATAATAGCAAGGTTGTTGCCCTCATAGATGCTATGCCATGGCCAGTAGGTATTATCCGTGATAGTATAGTTCTTCAAACAAGGAATTCTCCTTATGAAATCACAATGAATTGGATTATGACGGAGGACTACAATATAAAGAAAAAACTTATAAATAAAGATTATTTTTATCCAAATTCCATGCTGCTTTTTAGCCTAATTGACAATGTGGATCGCATCCATTACAAAATATTTCCTGACAAAGATAAAGAGGATATACCTTATGAATTTACCTATACAAGAGAAATGGGGGAAAATCTTCTAGACAAGGATATTTCTAATGAAAATACCCTTAAGACCCTGATTAAAAAGCTTAATGCTCTGCCAAATGATCAGCTTGAAAAGTATCTAGAAATAATTATACCTTCCTCTAATCCATCTTCTAACCCTGATGTTTACAGAAAATCTCATTCAAAAGAATATGAAACAAAGCTACCGGATTTTAATAAAAATTTCCATAGCGAAATAAAAGCCCTTGTTTATGATGCAGCAATAAAACAATACGCTAAACCCAATGATGGATTTACCATTGTTGCCCCTACAATATTGTATAGCTCTAAAGAAGGCAATAAACTTAAAATTTTTGTAACAGTTTTTAGTAATAGATATAAGCTTTATGATAAAACCCTCTTTGATGTAGGAGGGTCCGTTGTTCCTGCAGCCATTACCTATACGAAAAATTCCCATAACACCTATACCTTGGAGGAGTACTTAGAAGCCATGGATGGCTCCTACTGGTTAAAATCCATAAAAGAATATTGCGTCATGCCCGTATCTAAAAAAGAAATTGAAGGGCTTTATGAGAAAATAGTTAAAGATTATGAAAGTAACACAAATCGTTCAGAATTGCTCATGAAAAATCTCATTGATCATCTTAAAGCAAATAATCAAAAAGGCATTTTTCTAAAACAACTCTCTGGTGAATTACTTCCTTTAACATAAATGCATATTAAAACCACTTGGCCATCCAAGTGGTTTTATTTATTATTATATATATGTAGTAACCAAATCTGTAAAAAGAATTCCTTCTAAGTGATCTATTTCATGACAAAAACATTTTGCCAAATCTCCTGTGCCCGTCAATACGATTTCTTTTCCATACTCATTTAATGCCTTTACCGTTACATTTTTAGGTCTATTTAATTTACCAAATGTATTTGGAATACTTAAACATCCCTCTATCACCTCTTGATGTCCTTCCTCTTTGATTATCTTTGGATTGACTAGTTTTATCAGGCCTTGACCCATATCGATTACCACCAGCCTCTTTAATATTCCTATTTGAGGAGCAGCTAATCCTCCACCATTTTCTGTATTATACATAGTATCTGCCATATCTTCTAATATCTGTCTTATTTTATCATCTATTACCGTTACTACTTTGCTCTTTTTTCTTAATATTTCATCATCAAATAACCTGATTTGTCTTATTGCCATTTAAATTACACCTCTACTTTTTTGTGCTCTGGATTTTCTTTCACTTTCTTCAAACAGAAAAATTTCTTCGATAGAACAGTGAAATACTTGGCTAATATCATAAGCTAACCATATGGATGGTTCAAACTTTTCTGTCTCAATTGCATTAATTGCTTGCCTAGATACTCCTACAAGCCCTCCTAATTGTTCTTGCGTCAGCCCAAGAGATTCACGTAATTTCTTTAATCGATTTTTCACAAATTATTCCTCCTGTCATGTTTGCCTTACATCATGAATATAGCATTATTTTATTTTCAAGTCAAGTTAACCTTACATAATACTTGTAATCAATCGCTTCTCTAACAACAATATAATAAAATCATATATTTTTTATTGTATTATTAATATTGACTTTATCACAGTGATAAGGTTTATAATGGTATCATAATCCGGATTTATGCTATAAAAGGAGGTAAAATTTTGTTTAAAATAGGTGAATTCTCTAAGTTAACAAGAGTATCTACCAGAATGCTCAGGCATTATGATGAGGTTGGCTTATTCAAGCCTATAAAAGTTGATGACTTTACAGGATATCGCTATTATTCAGCAAAGCAAATTCCACAGCTTCTCAAAATAACTATATTTAGAGATGCTGGCTTTAACATAGCTGAAATATCTAGGCTAATTAAAATGACAAAGGATGAAGATATTTTAAGAGAACTTAAAAAAAAGAAATTTGAAATTGAAGAAAATATTAATAAGGATAGAAAGAAAATATCTGATATTAATACTATTATTTCCAACATAGGAAAGGAGATATTTAAAATGAATTATGAAGTGAAATTAAAAGAAATACCATCTTATAAAGTAGTATCAACAAGAGGCATTGTAGAAAATTACAGCAATGAGGTGGATTTATGGGCCATGTTGGGTGCGTTTGCCCAAAGTAATCAATTAAAGCCAAACGGAAGTCCTTTTGCAATATATCATGATGGAGAACATAGAGAAAGCAACATAGATATTGAAGTTGTAATGCCTGTGGAAATATTACAAGAAAATAAAGGAAATTTTGTTTTTAAAGAAGTGGAATCCGTCCCTTGTATGGCAACAATTCTATACAAGGGGCGTTATGAAAATATAGATGAAGCTTTTTTCTTTCTTGCAAACTGGATTGAAGATAATAAATATAAGCCTTGGGGAAAAGCGCGCCAAGTATCCATTAAAGGTGCATGGAATGAACCTAATCCTGATAATTATCTTGTAGAAATCCAAATTCCTGTACAAAAATATTGATACTCCCGAGCTATAGTAGGGTAAAAAAGAACTTCTTCTTGTTAATACTTTAGTTGCTGATAAATAACAAGAAAAAGTTCTTTTTTACTTTATTTCTCTATCAATACTGTTCCATCCAACGCATCTAACTGAATAGACTTTCCATTTAAAGGCCTTAAATCATATACGAGTGTAACTTTCTTTTCACCCTGTTTATTCATAAATTTTTTATAAAAAAGTCTTGCTTCATAATATTCAAAATATATATTTTCTGCTTTTTCTTTTTCTATTACTTCATATATTTCTTTAAAATTTAAATTTTCGTCCCAATCAAATTCTAAGGAACTTACTTCTCCTGTTTCCAAATCCATAGAAATCTCTATCCCGTTTGTATCTATTGGTAGTTTATTAACCACTCTAGAAAAAAAATACGTATCCTTTTTATTAGAAAATTCACTATACTCATATCCCTTTGGATATTTCTTTTTTGTTTCTATCTCCATTATTTTTTCAGGATAATATCTTCTTATTAGTTCCACCGCTTTATTATATCCTTCTTCCCAATTCATCTTTGTATCCATATTTTTCTTTTCATCCATGGCGGTTTCTTTAGTCGCTAATATAATTTCTTTCGTTACAGCATCAATTACTAATTCTCCTTTTTTATTGTCATTTTTTTTAATAAAATGGGCTATCCATGCTTTTTTTGTATTTCTACATTCTGTTTTTGAGTCTTCTAATATTAAATCTTCTAAAACATATTCCTCCTTAAATATTTCTTTAAATACATCCTTTACTATCTTCTCGGCTTCCTTGGCAGTAATTATTTTATTAGAGGCTTTTGATTTTTTAGCAGTTTTGAAGATTTCTTCTTTTTCTTCTTTGCTTATATCCTTAAATTTTATTTCTGTTCCTTCGTAGTAGTCTACTAATGTTCCTTTTTTAGCATCAATTAAATTTTCATCGCTTAAATTATCATATATAAGCCTTGGTTTCTTATTTTCACCCTGATTTTTTTCCATAAGATTTATATTCGCATATTTTTTTAATAATTCTTTTGCCTTATCCTTTCCTATAACATCTTTAGCTTCTTCAAAATGTAAATCATTATCCCATTCCATATTATAACTAACAATCTCACCAGTTTTTGAATCTATCCCTACACCTATTTTATTGTCATCAAAATCTATTCCATTTACTATTCGCCTATAATCAAAGTAATACTGCTGATTGTCTCTAAGCCTTATTTCTTTAAATTCATTTGGATTCATTCGTTTCAATAAGTTCTCTACAATTTTTTTAGCTTCTTCTTTTCTTATCTCTACTCCAGTGTCTTTTTCTGTATCTTCAATATTTTTGAAATTTTCAAAATGTATAATTTTCCCATTCTCTGCATCTATAGATACCTCTACATCTATTTGTTCATTCTCCCAGTTAATTTTCCATACAGGTATGTGAGAATCATAAGTTTTTTCACAAAATTGGGCAATTGTTTTAAATTTCTTCTCCTCTATTTTAATATTAAAATACTTATTTAGGCTGTCCATGGCTATTTCTTTGGCTTTATTCTCTGTCATAACAGATTGTCCATATCCTTTTATACAAATGCCTACTATTAATATAAAAATGAATACAATCAGAAGTACCTTTTTCTTTTTCACCGAACTCCCCCTATATATACTTATTCCTTCTATTTACATACATCTATCCCTTGTGCCTTTGTAATTTTTCCTAAATCTTGTTCAAAAAATCCTTATTTTCTCTCTTTTAAACTAAATTGACTCTTTATTGCATGATGAGGACAATTTCCTATGCATTCTCCACATCTTATACACTCTAAGCTATTTGGATTTTTATATACATTAATATCTAGCTTACATTTTTTACTGCAAATGCCACATCTTGTGCATTTACTGGAATCTACAGTTAATCTATATACACTTATAGGATTAAATATTGAATAGATGGCACCTAAAGGACATATAAACCTACAAAATGGTCTAAATATTAAAATAGACAATACAATCGTTATTATTAATATTCCTATCTTCCATACAAATAAAAATCCTACTGCAGATCTTAAAGACTCATTTAAAGCAACAAGGGGTATTCCCCCTTCAAGGGTTCCTGCTGGACAAATATACTTACAAAAAGTTGGAGATCCCATCCCTATAGGATTCACCCAAAACATAGGCAGTAAAATTACAAATACAATTAATATCATATACTTTAAGCATTTTAGCTTTTCAAATTTTTTACTGACTTTAAATTTGGGAGAAGGTATTTTATAAAGTAACTCCTCAATTAAGCCAAAAGGACACAGCCATCCACATACAAATCTTCCAAATAAAACCCCCACTAACATAAGAAATCCTACTACATAAAAGGAAAACTTATATTTTATGTCCGATATAATTGCTTGCAAGGAACCAATAGGACAAGCGCCTAATGCTCCTGGACAGGAATAACAGTTTAATCCAGGAACACATATTTTTTTCAAATCCCCTTTATAGATATTTCCCTCAGAGAATCCTTTAAAATAACTATTTGCTCCCACACTACTTATGATTTGAACAATTTTTCTTTTTATCTTATCCAATTCCTATACACTCCAGACATATATTGATTGCTTTTATCAGTACTTTTCCTGCCTCGCCTCGGTATATCCCTAATGTAATAAAAACCGTTCCTATAATGAATAATCCTGCTCTTACCTTATTTTTCATCCTTTTCACCTACTGTATATTTTTTAAAACTTCTTCAATTATTTTTTTATATTCTTCTTTGCTTCTTGCCCCAACAATGGCCTCTCCAACCATTTCTCCTTTTTCATTTACAAAAACACTCGTTGGAACACCAGATACATCTTTTAGTAATCCATTTTGTATATTTGCATCTGGAATAATATTGGTATACTTTACTTTTGTTTTTAAAATGATTTCTTTCGCTAAGTCCTCATTTCCCTCTACATCCGAAATAATTCCAACAATATTTACATTTTCATTTTTTACTTCTTCATAAAGTTTTTGAAGATCTGGCATTTCATTAATACAAGGTCCACAAAAGGTTGCCCATATATTTACCATAGTTAATTTGTTTTCTTTAAATAAATCGCTACTTATCGCTACTCCATGGATATCTTTTGTTTCAAATTCAGGGAATTTATTCATAGCGCTCATTTTTTCTTCTGGTGATATAGGCTTATATACTTTCATGCTTTTCTTAATGGTTTCAATGCCTAAGTACAGTTCATCATATGTCTTTTGTGACACTTGTGATAAACCAGTTATATCTTCTTTATTTGGATAAGATAGATAATATACAAGATTGTCTATTTCTCCTACTACTATATTATTTTTCGTTTTTGTCAGTTCTTCTATGGATTTGTCTTTTAGCAAATCTTTATTATAAATATTAATATCTAATAATGCTTTTTCCTCCTCCAATAATTTTCTTATTTCTTCTCTACTTGGCTGTTTTCCACTTTTTTTAATTTCTTCAAACTTTTTAATCGTTTCATTGGACACAAAGTTAAATTGTATTCCTGGATTTTCATCTCCTTCTTCTGGCAGTCCAAATACCACAGCATCAATATTTTTGCTGTTTGCCCATGCTTTAGGATTATTGAAACTTAAACCCATTTCATCAAATTTCATCACATCTGAATTTTCCTCATTCACTTCTGTTTTTTTAGAAGAAGCTTCTTCTGATTTCTCCATATTCTTACTTTTACATCCCACAAAAGTAAAAGCAAGTAATCCAATTAATAAAACCAATATAATTTTTTTCATGGTAAAACCTCCATTTCTAATTTCTTAAAAGCATTATTTTGCAGTAAAATTACTTTTCTTCATTCTCTACAGTATATTCTTTTATATATTGAATATTAAATTTTTCTTTTTCCTCATTTCCCTTATAAAAGCTATAAAATTTCAATGATTTTCTGCCATAATGTCTCTATTTATTATTTATTATACCTTATTTTGCTAAAAATAAAATATAATGAATAATAAATACCTAGGAATGCAGAACATAAAAAAATCCTCTATATTAGAGGATCTTTCTACTTCCTGGCTTTACTACTGGAATATTTTCTTTACAAAGTGGACAATCATCTTTTTCATAAACTTGTATTTCCAGTTCTATTGCACTATATATTGGAATTCCTATATCATTACTTGTTCTATCTGCTATACAAGCAACCCCTACTACTTCTCCGCCCAACTCCTCAAGAAGCTTTTTCACCTCAAGAGTAGATTTTCCTGTAGTTACTACATCTTCTGTTATTAAAATCTTTGCACCTTTTTTTATTTCAAATCCCCTTCTAAGTGCCATGACATTATCTACTCTCTCCGTAAAGATGGCTTCCTTTCCAAGCTGTCTTCCTACTTCATAAGCAACTACAACCCCTCCCATGGCAGGTCCTACAACTAAATCTATCTCCAAATCCTTCACCTTATCTACTACAAAAGAAAGTACTTTTTCAGCATATTGGGGAAATCTTAAAACCTTGGCACACTGCACATATCGATTACTGTGCTTTCCTGAAGAAAGTAAAAAATGTCCTTCCAACAATGCATCACTTTTCTTTAAAATATCTATAATAGCTTCCTTACTCATACCTATTCATCCCTTTCCATCTTTTCTCTTTTACTTATACTGTTTCTATCTGTGTATCTTTTCTTTATTTATTTATACTGTTTCTATCCTGTATATTTTCTTTTTTACTTATATTATTTTTATCTTTATATGTTTTCTTTTTCTATTCTCTTTTTCCACCTTTTCGAGCAATGTGTTGCGTAAATATAAGCTTTTCTTTATAAAAATTTTATGAGAAAACAGGTTGTATGGAATGATAAAATCCGTTAAAAAGCTTCAATTGTCTGAGCCATAGCGAGTTTTGAAGCTTTAGGATTTTTTCATGAAGTACAACTTAGTTTTCTAAAATTTTTTATTGGAAAGGCGGTATTTATGCAATATATGCGCCTTATATAATCCCCCTAATCTCCTCAAGAGACTTTATATTCTCTTCTTTCATGAACTTTTCCATCCCATGGATAATATCTAGTCCAATTCTAGGATTCATAAAATTCGCCGTTCCTACTTGAATACAAGTTGCTCCTACCATGATAAATTCTATAGCATCCTTATAGTTTGTAATTCCTCCCATTCCCATTACAGGAATGGATACATTTTTACAAACCTCATGAACCATTCTAAGGGCGATAGGCTTTATAGCTGGTCCAGAAAGTCCTGCATAAGTATTTTCAAATACATTCTTTCTTTTTCTTATATCAATTGCCATGGCTTTAAAGGTATTCACAAGAGAAATTCCCTCTGCTCCTTCTTCCTCACAAACCACTGCCATTTTCACAATATCCTCTGCATTTGGAGATAGTTTTACTACTAAAGGAAGCTTTGTAGCCTTTCTTGCCTCTTTGATCACTTCTCTTGCAACGCAATCCTTTATTCCAAATGCCATCCCTCCTTCTTTTACATTAGGACAGGATATATTTAGTTCAATTATATCTATCTTTTCCTTTGATATCCTTTCTACTGCACTTACATAATCCTCTATGGTTGATCCTCCAATATTGGCAATCTTAATTAAATCAAGGTTCTTAAAGAACTTTAGTTCATTTTCTATGAAGCCTTCTATCCCCGGATTTTCAAGTCCAACACTATTCATCATTCCACTAGCCGTTTCATGCATTCTGCTTCCTGTATTTCCATCTCTTTTATGAAGAGTAAGCCCCTTTGAACTAACTCCTCCTAATTTTTCAATATCATAAATTTCACTATATTCTTTTCCAAATCCGAAAGTTCCCGATGCCATAATTACTGGATTTTTAAATTTTAAAGAAGAAAATTTCACTTCTAAATTACCCATGAAGCATCACATCCTCTCCCAAGAAAACAGGGCCATCCTTACAGGTTTTCTTGTTTCCTTCTTTCGTCTTACAAGTACATACAAGACAAGCTCCTACACCACATGCCATTTTATTTTCGATTGAAACATATACCTTTGTACTTGTTTCTTTTCCCATCTTTACAATTATTTCCATCATTTTCTCTGGTCCACAGGTGAATACATAGTCATATTTAGATACATCCAAATCATCCGTTACATTTTTCCCAAGAGACACATATACATTTTCTGCATGCTTTTCATATTCCTCTACTAGAATCGCTTTTTCTCTGAATCCCATATAAACATCTGTATTTTTTATTGTTTTTGCTGCAAGATATAATGGAGCAAGCCCCATTCCTCCTCCAACTAAAGCAACTTTCCCTTCTACCTTTGGGAATCCATTTCCATAGGGTCCTTCTAGTTTTATTTCATCTTCTGGTTTTACTCTGCTTAATATTTCTGTTCCTTCTCCAACCACTCTATATAAAAAGGTAATATAATCCTCTCCTATGTCATGTATGCTAATCGGTCTTGATAAAAGAGGATACAAATCCCATGCTCTTATCATATAAAATTGACCCATTTTTCCTTCAAAATTTCCCCCTATTTTTAGAAGATACATATCCTCTCCTAAAAATTCATTCGAAATTACTTTAGCCATTTTAATATGTCCTCCTTCATCTTTAGGACTGCTTCTCTTGGATTTTCTGATGTGATGATTCCTCTTGATGAATTTACAATTCCGCACATATTATTTTTAAATAATAAAGATAAATCTTCTCCACGTCCTCCTTGCGCCCCATATCCAGGGATTAAAAAGAACATGTTTTTACAAGCTTTACTGATTTCTACGATTTCCTTTGGATGGGTGCATCCTACCACTCCACCGATTAAGCTAAATCCGTTTTTTCCAATGTATTTTTCTCCCCATTTTTTT
>SWCA01001540.1_pt1 | contig 45660 bp, 42 predicted proteins | sample 4692961 | NCBI WGS metagenome assembly SWCA01 (sample SAMN10267275, study PRJNA491770) | bioreactor metagenome | isolation source: DHS bioreactor inoculated with | place: Japan: off Shimokita Peninsula | reverse complement strand
TAGGCCGACTAAACCTTGTGAGAAAGCCGCAAAATGCGCTTTTCAACTTGCCGGAAAAATCCCGGCGGCTGTGGGGGAGCGCCCTCACCCCGGAAAGGACGCGCGGGTTCGACGGAACAGGGCGCCGGGTTGCCCCGACGCCCCTGCTTTTCATCGGCCCCGGTTCACTCGGCCCAGCGCACACCGGTGAGATCGTTGGCCTGGGTCGGCGCGTTTTCCCACAGCCCTTCGATCCTGGCGTTGGCCACGCCGGTCTTGGCGAGCTGGAACAGGTAGGCGTTCACGTAATCCCTGGCGATCATCTCCTGCGCTTGCTGGTTCAGTGCCGTGCGCGTCTCCGGATCGGAGGTCACGCCAAGCTCGGCGATCAGCGCCTGAAAGGCGGCGTTGTCATACTGGAAGTAGTAATCCGGGCGGGCGTAGATGTTGATATCGGCGGGCTCGGTATGGCTGACGATGGTCAGGTCGAAGTCCTTGCCGCCAAACACCTGTTCAAGCCACTGGGCCCATTCGAGGTTGGTGATCTCGGTCTCGATCCCGACATCGCGCAACTGCGCCGCGATGATCTCGCCACCGCGCCGGGCATAGGACGGCGGCGGCAGCATCAGCCGCAGCGGGGCGATCTCGCCGATCGAGGCCAGGAGCGCCCGCGACTTTTCCGGGTCGTAGTCCGACAGGTCGGTCAGGTCGACGTAGTCGGGATTGTGCGGCGCAAAATGGGTGCCGATGGGGGTGCCATAGCCGAACATCGCGCCGTCGATGATGTCTTGCCGGTTGATCGCATGGGCAATCGCTTCGCGCAGGCGCACATCGTCCAAAGGCGGCTGCTTGTTGTTCATGGCGAGGATGGTCTCGCCCTCGGTCGAGCCGACGATCACCTTGAAGCGCGGATCGGCTTCGAACTGGCTCAGGGTCTCGGGGGCGGGGAAGTTCGGGAAGGCGTCGACATCACCCGCCATCATCGCGGCGAAGGCGGCGTTGGGGTCGGAAATGAACTTGAAGGTGGCCGAGGCCAGCGCAGGGGCGGCGCCCCAGTAGGCGTCGTTGCGGGTGATCGTCACGTGATCGCCCTGCACCCACTCGGTGAAGGTGAAGGGGCCGGTTCCGACCGGTGCGGTGGCGGCGGTGTCGATGCTCTCGGGCGCGACGATGACGGCATCGCCCCAGGCCATGTTGAACGGGAAATACCCGTTCGGTTCGGCGAGCGTGACTTTCACGGTCAGCGGGTCCACCGCCTCGACGCTCGTGATCCCGGCAAACAGCGCCTTCTGGGCGTTGGTGGTGTCTTCCGCGCGGGCGCGGTCGAGGCTGAACACCACGTCTTCGGCGGTCATGTCGGTGCCGTCGTGGAAGGTGACGCCTTCGTTCAGATGGAAGGTGTAGACCGTGCCGTCGTCGCTCACGTCCCAGCTCTGGGCCAATGCCGGCAGCACCGCGCCATCGGGGCCGAAACGGGTGAGACCCTCGAAGATATTGGCATAGACCACCTCGTCGATCGCGGCGGCGGCGCCGGCGGTCGGGTCAAGGTTGGGCGGCTCCAGCACCATGCCGAGGGTAAGGCTGTCTTGCTGCGCCTGGGCCATGCCGGCGGTGAGCGCGAACACGGCGGCAGCGAGGGTGAGGTGTTTCATCGGGCGGTCCTTCCTGTTGGCCCCCGCGCGGGGCTGTGGCGCAATCAAACGCGGGCAGCGGGCAGGGCGCAAGGATTTTCGCGCGTGGGCTGACACCTGGCGCGCGCTCGGGCCGAGCGACCTTGCGCGGCGGTCAGCGCCGCACCGGGGCTACTTGCCGCGCCAGCTTTGCCACCAGCGGCCGAGGCGGCTGCGCTTTTCGTCGAGATTGGCGTCGACCTTCTCCCAGGCGTCGCGGGTGTCTTCGAGCGCCGGGTCGATGGCGCGTTCGCGAAACTGCCGCCACATCGCCCGGATGAACAACAGGCCCACCGCGAGGACGATGAAGAAGAGGATGTTGAACACCGGGATCACCCGGGCGTCGGGCCCGGAAATCGGCCTGATCGCCACCGCGTTGGGGAAGGACGAGAACAGTTCGAGCCGCCAGCCGTAATGGGTCATCACCGCCCATTTCGGGGTTTCGGGTGTCGAACGCAGATCGTCGGCCTCGGTTTGCAGGCTGGCGGTGTCGAACTTGAAATAGGGCGGCCAGGACCAGCCGGTGTCTTCGTTGCGGTAGACCATCACCCCCTCGGCATCGCGGCGGATGAAGCCGAACAGGAAGGTCTTCTTGCGCACGGTCTGGATGAACTGGACATCGCGGTTGACGAGGCCCGCGGCCTGATCGTCGGGCTTGGCCCAGAACACGCGGGTCCAGTCGTTCAGATCCTGCCGCTCCTGGTAGGTGTTGACGACGCGCACGATGTCGTGCTGCGGCAGCGTGTAGTGCAGGAAGGCGCCGATGATGAGCACGAGAACGGCAATCAGGGAATTTCGGAAGATGCGCATGAAACCGGGCCTCAATAGGCGTTGATGATGATCATCGTCACCGCGACGGTGATCGTCGGGATGATATAGACGAGCAGGATGAGCTTGCGGCGCAGGCCGTTCTGATAGGCGATCATACCGTCTTCTATATAGGCGTCACGTTCGGGGCTGTCATCGTCGCCGGGATGATCTTCTGCCCAGTGCTTTTCCAGCTTCTCGCGCCGGATCGAGCGCGAATAGATGCTGACCACGAGGTAGATCACCGACAGCGCGAGGAAACCGAAGACGATCAATCTGAAAAATGCCATCGGCTACCTCCGCACCGCGCCCCAGGGGCCCACAAGATCAATGATATCATCTTTCGCGCCCCAGGGGCCAGCACTGGCCGGGGCGCTGCGCCCGCCAAACAGCGCCTCGCGCGCGCCGGCCTTGTTGGCGGCATAGTCGGAGGCGAGAAAGTCTGCCACGTAGTCCTTCTTGGCCTCGGGCCAGTCGCGGTAGGCGGCGTAGAAAGCAGCCTTGTGGGTGATGAACAGCTGGCGGATGTCGAGCGGGGCCAGCTCCGACAGAAGCTGGTTGATCAGGTCGCGGTCGGGATGATCGGGCCGGGCGCGCAAGGTGTAGAAATAGGCCGGGTTGTCCGACGCGATGCGGGGCCATTTGCCGCCGTTCAGCGCCCAGCGCACCAGCGCGTTGAGCTTCTGGAAGGCGTCCGGAAGGTCCGACCCCATCCGCCCCGCCAGCCGGTGCAGGCTGCGCGGATCGAAGCCGTCGATCGTCAGCCCCTGGCTGGTGGCGGCGTCGACGAGGATGAAATCCATCTTCTGGCGCAGGATCGCCGCGCCATCGACGCCGCGCGCCTTGATCACCGGCTCGACCAGATCGTTGGCCTCGAGGAAGGTGGCGATGCCGTTGCGCATGGTCAGATCGAAGGCCTCGATCGGCATCGCGCCCAGCACGGCGCGCGGCCGCGCGGAGATCGCGGCGGGCACGGCCACGTCGCGGAACACGTAGATACCGCCGAAATGGGCGGTCCAGAAATTGCCCTGCTCGTAGCTGGCCCGACCAAGATCTATCGGATTGCGGGTCACGTCGCCGGTGCGCTTGGCCAGCTCGATCATGTCGGCGATCAGAACGTCGTCATACCAGGCGTCCGGCGCGGTCTGGAACCGTTCGATCTTGTCGGCGAGCAGCCGGGCATTGGCGACGTGGCTCTGGGTGGTGTCGGCGACGACGGTGATCTTGCGGATATCGAACAGCCGGGCCGGGGTGGTGACTTCGAACACCGAATTGTCCAGCTCTCCCGCCACCGCGTCCTGCGCGGTCAGGGCAAAGAGCTGGGCCTCGTTGTCTTCGATGAACTGCTTGAGGATCGCGCGCGAGGTGGAAAACTGCGCGTTGAGCAGCGGCGCTTTCTTCTGCTCGGTGGTGAGGATGATGAACTGCCGGTTCACCCCGTTGGGGTTGAGGTAGAGATGATCGCCCAGCTCCTCGCCGATCTCGTAGGAATAGCCCGAAATGTCGATATGGAAGTCGCTGAGCGTGGTGCGCTTTCCCGCCAGCCGCTCCAGCGCCCGGTTGTAGCGCTCGACGAGGGCAGGGCTGTCGACCCGGATCAGGTTGCCGAACATCAGGCCGCGGGAGATCAGGCGTTTCATGGGTGGCGACCCTTCTCCGGTTGCTCGGGCGTGCGGGCTTGAAACCGGGTCTCGTCCGATCCGGCAAAGACCAATTTCCTTGTGTGTAGCGAAATCATTGCACCGTCCCCTTCCCCCGCCGAAACACCAGCAAAAACGTCACCACGTAAGCCGCGATCGGCACGAAGCTCGCGGCAAAGGCGGCCACGTAAAACCGCCCGCCAAGCGCGGTCTCCGGTTCGATCCCGGCGCGCGCAAAAAGCCAATCCACCACCACGGCGAGCTTGGCCGCGCCCTGCAAGACCACGGCCGAGATCACGATCGCCAACAGGATCACGCCCGCGCCCAGCTCGCCCTCGGCCCGGCCGATCCGCCCGGCAATGTCGCGCGCCACCAGCGCCACGACCAGCGCGGCTGCCAGAGTCACCCCCAGGAAGATCACCCAATCCATCCTATCCGCTCCGTGCCATGTCCTGCCCGCGCCGCCGCTCCACGCCCTGCGCGCGCACCAGCCAGGCAAGCGCCAGCAAAGGCCCCCAGGCCAGCGCTGACAATCCGGCCGGGCGCAACACCGCGCCCCAGCGCAGCCCGTTCCCGGCCCCGGCATGAAGCCCGGCGAAAAGCGCCAGCGCCGCCACGAAGGTCAGCCCTGCCGCCGCCACTATCCCCAGCCCCAGCCGGGCCTGCGAGCGCGTCGCCCTCGGCACCGTCACCAGCGGCAACACCAGCGCCAGCACCACCAGCCCCGCCAGCGGCAGGAAGGTGTTGGCCAACCCGATATTGCCGAAATTCATCATATGTCTTTGCGGTCCAGATAGCGGCGCTTGGCCTCTTCGGTGAGGCCGAAATCGCGCACCATGGCCTCGATGGCCGCTTCGTCCGACTTGTCGGCATAGCGGAACTCCGAGTCCGCGTAGCGGTTGATCTCCTGGATCACCATCTCCACCGTGATCGGCTGGCGCAGCTCTTCGATCATGCCCTTCTTGACGTCATAGGGTTTGAACAGGAACAGCTCGGGCTCTTCCATCCACTCGTCCGGCAGCTCGAAATCCATCGCCCGCACCTTCACCGCGTCGGTGATGTTCTTGATCGCGCGGCCGGTAAAGCGCTCGTCGGCCTCCTGGATGCCCTTGAGATAGGTGCCGAGCTTGGCGATGGTGTCGAGCTTGCCGATATCGCGCGAGACCCGCTCGAACACACGCTCCAGCCCCGCCTCTTGCGGGCGCGAATGCCGCTCGAAGCTCTCGGCCACGGCGCGCTTGATTTCCTGGGCGGCATAAAGCGCGTGCTCGCCCAGCGGGATCGCGTGGTTCTTGCCCATCAGCAGCGCGAGGATGTCGATATAATCGTCGCGCGTGCGTGGCCCGTCGACGAGAAACCGCGCGCCCGCCCGCTGGCGCAGCGCGTCGTCGACATTCTCGGGGTAGTTGGAAAACATCCCGAAGGTGCAATTGCCGCGCACCACGGTATTGGCGCCGGCGAAGCTTTCCATCAGCACCGCCGTGATCTCCAACTGCCCCGCGCTCGACTGCCGGTCGCCGCGCTTGCCGGCGAGCTGGTCGATATCGTCGATGGTGCCAAAGCCGATCACGCCCGGATCGAGCACGTTGTTGATGAACGCCTTGGCGTTCTGCGCGCTCTTGCCCTGGTAGCTGTCGATGCTCTCGGTCGACAGGTTCTGAAAGCGAAACGGATAGCCCGCCACCTCGGCATAGCCCGAAATCAGCCCCGCCATCATCTGGATCAGGGTGGTCTTGCCGGTGCCCGGCTTGCCGTCACCCATGAAGGTGAAGATGAACCCGCCAAGCTCGGCGAACGGGTTGAGCTTGCGCTCGAAATCGTAGGCCATGAGCATTTTCGCGAGCTTCATCGCCTGGTATTTGGCGATATGGTTGCCCACCACCTCGTGCGGTTTCTTGAAGCTCATCGTCAGCTTGGTGCCACGGGTCTGGCGGCTGGGGGCAAAGCCCGAAATCACCAGATCGTCAGCCTCGACGCGGAAATTGGCCGAGGTGAAGGGCGCGAGGCGCGGCGCGGTCTGGGCGCGCAGGGCGGCCTTTTCCATCAACTGCTCGGCAAAGGCCATGACGGTGGCCACGAGGCGCGGCTCGTCCTCGGCGAAGGTGGCGATGTCCTGGTCGAGTTCCCACAGTGCGCCATGCAGCGCCAGCCCGGCATTGTCGGTCAGCACCTCCTCGACATTGCCCACGTCCACGCTCACCTCGGTGGCATGCGGCGACAGCAGAAAGGCGGTGGCGTTGGCGAAGACCGACAGCGCCACCAGGCTCTCGGCGGCCAACAGCTCGGAAAACTCCGTTGCCTGCGCCTTCGGCAAGGCGGCTTCGAGGTTCTGCTTCTTCAACGCCTTGAGCCCGGTCTGCTCGGCAAAGCCCTCCGCCACGGCCAGCGAGATCGCCAGCGCCCGCCGCAACACATGCAGCACCGTGGCCTGCACCGGCGACAGGATCGGGTCGCCGCCATCGGTGCCCTCGATCCGCGCGATCAGCTGCACCCCCTCGGGGCGCGCGGTCGAGCGCGTCACCAGCCCCGGCGTGGTCGACCGAAACGTCCGTCTGCGCGCGATCCCCGGCGACCGGTCTTCCGTCGGCGCAGCGGCCTTCGCCCTGGCGATCCGCGGTGTGTGATCCAAGCCCGCGAGCAGGGCTGCTGCGGCTGCGTAATGCGCCCGGATCGCGTCTTCGCGAAGCTCCATCTGGTCGGCCGGAACTGACATCGCTCACCTCTTTTTCTTGGCCCCAATACTCCACGGGGGTCCGGGGGTGTGAAACCCCCGGCCTCACCGATACGACAATACCCGCCCGCCGGTGCTGACCACGAACTTGCGCACATCCCTAAACCCCGGCGGATTGGTCTCGGCCAGCACCTGGAACGGCCGCTGCGGCAGGATGATCGCGCGCTCCATCCGGGTGCGCCCGGCATCGGCGGCACCCGAGAACGGATCGAGGCTGAACACCTCGCGCTCGACGCTGCCGAACCAGCCCGACTTTTCCTGCTTCACCTGCGCGCTCTCCAGCTCTTCCATCGTCCAGGCCAGGGCCCAATCCTCGCCTTCGGGGGCGTGGGCGGTTTCCAGCACGGTCTTGAGCGGGCCGGTCTGGCGGGTAAAGGCGTTGGAATACATCGGCCCGAGATGGAAGCGCCTGAGCCGCTTGGGGTGAAGATCGTCGAAATCCGCGTCAAAGCCGGTGGCGATGGTGACGAGCTTCAGCCCCGCCACCGATTGCGCCATCAGGTGTGCCTGTGCCGCGGGCCAGCGTTTTTCGTCCTTCGGCAGCGCGGTGCGGCCGGTATCTTCAAGATCGAGCAGGTAGATCGTCGGGATATTGACGCTGCTGTCGTAGACCGCCCAGTGCACCAGGTAGCTCCGGCGCGGATCGCGAGCGCCCTCGGTATTGCCAAGCCAGATCGCGTCGGGGTCGTTCTGGGCCCAGAACAGATCGCCGCGCACCAGTTCCTCGTAATAGAGCCGCTGGCTCATCGCGTATTGCAGCTGCGTCGGCACGGTAAGCCTGCCGACGATCTCGGCCACCATCTGGCGCTTGATTTCCTGGGCGTCGGGCAGGTTCTTGAGGTGCTTTCCGGCCTGCGCCGCGTCCGATGCCATTTGCAGCAACTCGGCATGAACCGGAAAGCCGCTTTCCTCGCGGTCGAAGGTGAGCTTGCCCGGTCCCGGCCCGCTGCTGCGCCCGGCCATGTGATACTTGTTGGCCAGCGCCCGGAAGGTGAAGCCGAGCCCGACGATGTAGCGCGCCAGCACCTCGACCTCGTGGCGGCTCAGCGCGCCTTCGGCCTCGAACTGCGCCGCGACCCGCGCCAGATGCCCGGTTATCGCAGAGAACGTTGCGAAATAGCGCCGGGTGACGGTGGTGTCTTCGAGCGAAACGTGGTCGCGGGTGAGGTCAGGGCTGGCCACTTATGCCCCGTAGAGGTTCTTGTCGTGTTTCTCGACGATCTCGGCAAAGCGGCGGGCGAAGCGTTCATCGGCCTTGGCCTTGGCTTCCAGCACGTCGCGGGCAAAGATCATGTGCTCCTCATGCGCCTCCATCATGTCGGCCATCTTCTGGTTGGTGGCGGTGCCGATGGCGGCCATCGCGGCCTGGGCTTCCTTGTCGGTCTCGACGCCGATCTCGTTGATCCGGTGTGCCACGTCCTGCTGCTGCGCGGTTTTCAGCGACTTCGACAGCGCATCGTAGAGCACCACCCGCTGCTTGGTGTCGGTTTGCAGCTTGTTGATCAGCACCATCTGGGTCGCGGCCTGGTTTTGCAGGGAGTCGACCCAGGTCTTGCCCTTCTCGATATAGCGCTCCAGCGTCTGGCTGCGGGCGAGCTTCACCTGCTCCTCCTGCACCAGCGCGTTGTAGCGGGCGTTCATTTCGGCAAGCTCGGTTTCCAGCTTGGTGCGCGCGGCGGCGTCCTGCTCCACGGCGATCCTGTTTTCCAGCTCGATGATCGCCGGGTCCATGCCCTGGATCTCGGCGCGCACGTTTTCCAGCTCGCCCACCGTCAGCTCGCGGTCGTCCAGCGTTTCGGTCAGGTTGGTTTCGACCCGGCTTTTCTGCTCGTTCAGCATGTCGAGCTGGCCTTGCAGAAGTTGCACGATCACGTCTGATTTCGAGATCAGGTCCTGCAACTTGTCGTCGATGCTGGCGGTGCGCATCCGCTCCTGCCGCAAGCTCTCGGATTTCGCGTTGGAGAAGATGCCGACAAAGCTTTCCCAGCCTGTCTTCGAGCGCATCTCGTTGAAGTCCTTGGAGAACCCGGCGGTGACGTCGTCCAGCCCCATGATCAGCTCGGCGATATTGGCGTTCATCACCTGGGTATGGGTGTGCACGTCGTCGAGCGTGGCGGTCTCGATATCGATGGTTATGTCCTCACCGGTCAACGCCTTGGCCCGCACCGTTTCGATCCGGCTGGTAAGCTCCGCGATCTTCGATTGCGCTTCGGCAACCTGTGCCTGGCTCTCCTTGATCTGGCTGTCGAGATTTGCGGCCATGGGCGTCCTCATCAAGTTAATCGGTGTAACATTCAATGATCTGGGGCGAGCCTAGCGCGATTTCAACGTCATGGGGAGGCGCAAAACGGGGAAATGCCGCTGAAAGTCCCCCTCGCCGTTGTGCGGGCGGAAAAACCGGCCTAGCGTCGCGCCATGACCGACATGACCGATACCATTCTGGCCGAAGTGGTAGCCCGGCGCGCGGCGCTGATCGCGCTTACGCAGGAGCTCGTGCGCATACCCACGTTGAACCCGCCGGGGCGCAACTACCGGGAACTGGTGGACTGGCTCGGCGCCCGGATGGAAGCGCATGGCTGGCAGGTGGAGCTGATCCGCGCGACCGGCGCGATCGGCGACAGCGACACCTATCCGCGCTGGAACCTGCTGGCGCGTTACGAGGGCGCGCGGCCGGGCGAGGTGGTGCATTTCAACGGCCATCACGACGTGGTCGAGGTCGGCAATGGCTGGAGCCGCGATCCCTTCGGCGCCGAGATCGCCGATGGCCGGATCTATGGCCGGGGCACCTGCGACATGAAGGGCGGCATCGCCACCGCGATCATTGCCGCCGAAGCCTTCATCGCCGCCAACCCCGATTTTTCCGGGGCGATCGAAGTGAGCGCCACGGCGGACGAGGAAAGCGGCGGCTATGGCGGCGTCGCCTACCTGGCGGAGCGCGGCTATTTCAATCCCGAGCGGGTGCAGCACGTGATCATCCCCGAGCCGCTCAACAAGGATCGGATCTGCCTTGGCCATCGCGGTGTCTGGTGGGCCGAGATCGAGACCAAGGGGCGGATTGCCCATGGTTCGATGCCGTTTCTCGGCGACAGCGCGATCCGCCACATGGGCGCGGTGCTCGAGGAGATGGAGCGCGCCCTGTTTCCGCTGCTGGCGCAGAAGCGCACCGACATGCCGGTGGTGCCCGAAGGTGCGAAGCAGTCGACGCTCAACATCAACTCGATCCATGGCGGCGAGCCGGAGCCGGAACCCGGCTTCACCGGCTTTCCCGCGCCCTGCGTTGCCGACCGGGCGCGGATCGTCATCGACCGGCGTTTCCTGATCGAGGAGGACATCGGCGACGTGAAGGACGAGGTGCGGGCGTTGATGGAGCGGGTCAAAGCCGCGCGCCCCGGATTCGAATACGAGATCCGCGACATGCACGAGGTGATCCCGTCGATGACCGACGAAAGCGCCCCGGTGGTGCGCTCGACGGCTGCGGCGATCGAGCGGGTTCTCGGCCAGCGGCCCGATTACGTGGTCAGCCCCGGCACCTATGACCAGAAGCATATCGACCGGATCGGGCGGTTGCACAATTGCATCGCCTACGGGCCGGGCGTGCTCGACCTCGCCCACCAGCCCGACGAGTGGATCGGCATCGACGACATGGTGGATTCGGCCGGGGTGATGGCGTTGGTGCTGGCGGAGTTGCTCTAGCGGGCGTGGCCGGGGGCGCTGCCCCCGGACCCCCGGGATATTTCCGGCAAGATGAAAGACAGGGCAGGTCTGACCCTTCATCTTGCTCCAAATATCCTCGCCGAAGACAAGAAAATTCAGATGCAGCGGTGACTGTTAACCAGTCGTTTGGACAATTCAGGCCAGTCTTCCGGCGCGGAACAGGCGGGGACGCCGATGGCCGTGCAAGGTGAAAGCCGCCCCGCCCTGACAAGGGCGGGGTTCTTTCATTAACGGATCATTCACCCCAGGGGATCCAGGTGGTTTTGACTTCCGTCGCGTGGTGCAGGAAGTCGCGCCCCTCGCCCTCGGCGCCGAACCAGTCGCGGGCCTGGGCGTTGTTCACCCAGGTGCGCTTGAGGTTGCCCGCGCTCTCGTGTTCGACCAGCGCCGAGAGGTCGGCGCCGGAATGGGCCCAGACGGCATCGACGTCGAGGTGGCCCGCGAGGGTTTTCGAGAAGTCGTTGTGCAGGCCGGTGACGATGTTGACCACCCCGGCGGGCAGATCGGAGGTTTCCAGCACCTGGTAGAAATCGGTGGCGGCGAGCGGGTAGGGCTGCGAGGCGGCGAGCACCACGCGGTTGCCCATGGCGATGGCCGGGGCCATCAGCGAGACGAGACCGAGAAGCGGCACTTCGTCGGGGCAGAAGGCGCCGATCACGCCGACCGGCTCGTGGGTGGCAAGCGCCGCACCACGCATCGGCACCGGCTTGACCGCGCCATCATACTTGTCGGCCCAGGCGGCCCAGGTAAACAGCCGGTCGATGGACTTTTCCACCTCCGCAGAACCGTTCCGCTTTCCGGTCATCTCGTTGATCCGGCTGGCGAATTCGTCGGCGCGGGCGGAGAGGTTTTCGCCGATATAGAACAGGATCTGGGCGCGCAGATGGGCGGTGGCCTTCGACCATCCGGCGGCATTGCGCGCCGCCTCGACGGCATTGCGCACGTCCTTGCGGTTGGCCAGCCCGGCATGGCCAAGGAGCTTGCCCTTCGGCGACCAGATCGCGCGGGAATAGCCGCCATCCGGGCGGGCCTGCTTGCCGCCGATATAGAACTTCGCGGTGCGGTCGAGCGCGTCCACCTGGGCGTCTTTCGGCGCGGGTTGGGCGGTGACCGGGGTGAGCCGTTTGGCCCCGGCTTTCGGCCGGGTATAGGCCAGCAGCCCTTCCCAGCCGCCTTCCCGCCCGTAGCCGCTTTCGCGCACGCCGCCAAAGCCCGCCGCGGCGTCAAAGGCGTTGGTGGTGTTGAGCCAGACCACGCCCGCCGCCAGCTTCGGCGCCACGTCGAGCGCGAGGTTGATGTTTTCGCTCCAGACCGTCGCCGCCAGCCCGTAGCGGGTGTTGTTGGCAAGCTCCACCGCCTCGGCCGGGGTGCGGAAGGTGGTGGCAACGAGGACCGGGCCGAAGATCTCTTCCTGCATCAGCATCGACGAGGGAGTGAGGCCGGTGATGAGGGTGGGCGGGTAGTAGCAGCCCTGGTTCGGCAGGCGGCACTGCGCCTGGTAGACCTCGCCTTCGCGGCCGCCCTGCTCGACCAGCGCGCTTACACGGTCGTGTTGCACCGGGTCGACCAGCGCGCCGACGTCGATCGACTTGTCGAGCGGGTCGCCGATGCGCAGCTTGTCCATCCGCGCCCTGAGCTTGGCATGGAAGCGGTCGGCGATGCCCTCCTGCACCAGGAGCCGGGAGCCGGCGCAGCAAACCTGGCCCTGGTTGAACCAGATCGCGTCGACCAGGCCTTCGACGGCGCTGTCGATGTCGGCGTCGTCGAAGACGATGTAGGGCGACTTGCCGCCCAGTTCGAGAGTGAGCGATTTGCCGGTGCCCGCGGTGGCTTTGCGGATGATCCGGCCGACCTCGGTGGAGCCGGTGAAGGCGATCTTGTCGATATCCTCGTGGGCGGTGATCGCCGCCCCGGTGCGGCCGTCGCCGGTGACGATGTTGACGACACCTTTCGGCAGGCCCGCCTCGGTGCAGATCTCGGCAAAAAGCAGCGCGGTGAGCGAGGTGTATTCGGCCGGTTTCAGCACCACGGTGTTGCCCATGGCGATGGCCGGGGCCACCTTCCAGGACAGCATCAGCAGCGGGAAGTTCCACGGGATGATCTGACCGGCGACGCCGAGCGCCTCGCGGTCGGGCAACTCGGCGTCCTGCAACTGGGCCATGCCGGCGTGGTAATAGAAGTGGCGGGCCACCAGCGGCACGTCGATATCGCGGCTTTCGCGGATCGGCTTGCCGTTGTCCATGGTTTCCAGCACCGCGAAAAGGCGGCTGTGCTTCTGCATCAACCGGGCGATCGCGTAGAGGAAGCGCGCGCGCTTGTGGCCCGAGAGCCCGGCCCATTTCGGCTGCGCCTTGCGGGCGGCGCGCACCGCCAGTTCGATGTCGTCCGCTCCGGCCTGGGTGACCTCCGCCAGAGTGTCGCCGGTGGCGGGGTTCCTGGTGGCGAAGGTATCGCCGGGGGCAGTCCAGGCGCCGTCGATGAAAAGCCCGAAGCGGTGGTTGTGGTTCTCCAGCCAGGCTTGCGCCTCGCTGTCGCTTTCCGGTGCGGTGCCCCAGTCCATGGTCTCGAAAATGTCCTTGATGGTCATGGCGTTACCCCATCGCGTGGCGGTGGCCGGCCGAGTAATGGCCGGTGACGTGGTGTTCAAGCTGGCGCTCGATATCGAGCAGCAGCGACGAGGCGCCGAAGCGGAAGAGATGCGGGGTGAGCCATGCATCGCCCAGCTCTTCCTTGACCAGCGCGAGGTAGACCAGTGCGTCTTTCGCTTTCGAGATCCCGCCTGCGGGCTTGTAGCCGACGCGATAGCCGGTGCGCTCGAAATAGTCGCGGATCGCGCGCATCATCACGAGAGAAACCGGCAGGGTGGCATTTACGCTTTCCTTGCCGGTCGAGGTCTTGATGAAATCGGCCCCGGCCATCATGCAGACCAGCGAGGCGCGGGCGACGTTGCGCAAGGAGCCCAGTTCGCCGGTGGCGAGGATGGTCTTGATATGGGCATCGCCGCATTCCCGGCGCATCTCGGCCACTTCGTCGTAAAGCGCCTGCCAGTTGCCGGTGAGCACATGGCGGCGCGAAATCACGATGTCGATCTCCTGCGCGCCGGCGGCCACGCTCTCGCCGATTTCGGCGATGCGCAGCCGGTAGGGGCTGAGGCCCGCCGGAAAGCCGGTCGAGACCGCGGCGACCGGGATGCCGGTGCCTTCGAGCGCGGTGACGGCGGTCGCCACCATGTCATGGTAAACGCAGACCGCGCCGGTGGTGATGTGGTCCATTCCCAGCGCGTCGAGCAGGTCTTGCCGCACCGGGTTGGCGGCCTTGGCGCAGAGGCGGCGCACCCGGCCGGGGGTGTCGTCGCCGGCGAGGGTGGTCAGGTCGAGCATGCTGATCGCCTTCAGCAGCCAGGCGGCCTGATACTCTTTCTTCACGCTGCGCCTTGTGCCGATAGTGGCGGCGCGGCGCTCGATGGCGGAGGTGTTGGCCTGGACCGACATGACCCAATCCAGATCGAGGGGCATACCGGGATTGCGGGCGTCGATTGCCTGCGGCAACTGGGCGGCCGCGGTCACCTTGGCCGGCTTTTGCGCGCTTTCGCGTTGCATGGTTCCTCCCGATCTCAGGGTTCTGATCCGAGAGTCGCACGAGCGGCGGGGATTGGCAACATTTACCGAACGGTCAAAGTTGAGCGAGTGACGTAGCGTTGCATTGACCGGTTCGGCTGGCGCGCGCAGGCCGTAACACGATGAAACAAGGCGGGTTTTTCGTGACGATTTGGTAAAGAGATTTCCCTTGCGTAAAGAGTTGAGCATAGGCGGGTGCTGCGGATAGAGTGTAATTATCCGCGTGCGCATCCGGGCGTGAGTCTCTCGCCCCGGCACAATCATCGTATCCGCGCCCGTGCGACTGCAACGCAGAGAGGAGTCACAAAGTATGAACATTTCCCTTAAATCGGTTCTGTTGGCGTCGGCCTTCGCCTTCGCCTCGCCCGCGCTTGCCGCCGGCACCGGCCCCAACGGTGAGGCGCTGGCCGACGACCAGACGTTTACCTACCGCGTTCTCGACGAGCACAGCTCGGTCGATCCGCAGATCGTTGAAGACGTTTCGGGCTCGGAAATTGTGCGCGACCTGTTCGAAGGTCTCTACAATCAGGACGCCGACGGCAATCTCGTGCCCGGCGCCGCGCTCAGCCACACCGTCTCGGACGACAAGCTGACCTACACCTTTACCCTGCGTCCCGAAGCCAAGTGGTCGGACGGCACGCCCGTAACCGCCGGCGATTTCGTCTATGGCTGGCGCCGCCTCGCCGATCCCGAAACCGCCTCGCCCTACCAGTGGTTCGTCGAAGTCATGGGTCTGGCCAATGCCGGTCCGGTGATGGCCGGTGAAGCGCCGCTGGAAGATCTCGGCGTGAAGGCGATCGACGATCATACCCTGGAAGTGACGCTGGCCAGCCCGCTGCCCTACTTTCCGCTGACCACCACCCATGCCTCGACATTCCCGAGCCCGAAATGGGTGATCGACGAGTTCGGCACCGACTGGACCAAGCCCGAAAATATCGTGGTGAACGGCGCCTATACGCTCACCGAGCACGTGCCGCAGGAACGCTCGGTGCGCACCCGCAACGAGATGTATTGGGACAACGAAAACACCATCATCGATTCGGTGACGGCTCTGGTCATCAACGACGAGAACGTGGCGCTGACCCGCTTCCTCGCCGGCGAGCTTGACCGCACCGAAGTGCCCGCCGGGCAATATCCGGCGCTGAAGGCCGAGTATCCCGACACCGCGCTGAGCTTCCCGCAGCTGTGCTCCTACTACTTCAACTTCAACCTGTCCGACATGGGCCCCGAAGCCACGAAAGACGTGCGCGTGCGTCAGGCCCTGTCCTATGCCGTCAACCGCGACATCATCGTGGAGAACGTGCTTCAGGGCGGCCAGTTCCCGGCCTATTCCTTCACCCCGGCCGCGACCGCGAATTTCGAGGTTCCGAACATCGAATACAGCACCTGGACCCAGGATGAGCGCAACGCCAAGGCTGTCGAGCTGATGGCCGAAGCCGGCTATGGCCCGGACAACCCGCTTGACCTCACCTATCTCTACAACACCTCGGAAGCGCACAAGAAGATCGCCATCGCGGTTGCGCAGATGTGGAAGCAGACGCTGGGTGTGAACGTTTCGCTGGAAAACCAGGAATGGAAGACCTTCCTCGAAACCCGCGGCAACCACGACTTTGAAGTTGCCCGCGGCGCATGGTGCGGCGACTACAACGAAGCCTCGACCTTCCTCGACCTCGTGCAGTCCGGCTCGGGCTACAACGATGCGGCCTACAGCAACGCCGAGGTTGACCAGCTTCTGGCCGACGCCAAGTCGATGGACGATCCGCAGGCCAACTACACGCGGGTGGAAGAGATCATCGCCGATGAAATGCCGATCATCCCGATCTATCACTACACCAGCGTCTACATGATGAACCCGGCAATCTCGGGCTCGTGGCCGGTGCAGAACGTTGAGCAGAACTGGTATTCGAAAGACCTCTACAAGGTCGCCGAATAATCGCGTTCTGACTGATTTGGGCGTCGCGGGGGAAACCTCGCGGCGCCTGTCCTGACCTTGGGGGCTCCCTCTATGCTCAGCTTCATTGTCCGGCGGATGGCGGTGGCCATCCCGACGCTCCTTGTGCTGCTCGTCGCATCCTTCTACCTGATGCAATTCGCACCCGGCGGGCCGTTTACCTCGGAACGTCCGCTGCCGCCGCAGGTGATCGCCAATATCGAGGCGAAATACGGCCTCGATCAGCCGACATGGAAACAGCTCGTGAGCTACGTTGGCGGAATCGTCACCGAGTTCGATTTCGGCCCGTCCTACAAATACAAGGACCGCACGGTGAACGACATCATCGCCCAGGGCTTTCCGGTGACGCTGACATACGGCACCATCTCGTTCATTCTCGCCATCATCATCGGCGGCGCGCTGGGGATCGCGGCCGCGATCCGGCAGAACTCCTGGCTCGACTATTTCGCGGTGGGCATCACCATCGGCGCGCAGGTTCTGCCCAACTTCGTGATGGCGCCGATCCTCATCCTGGTATTTTCGCTCTGGCTCGGCTGGCTGCCCGGCGGCGGCTGGAATGGCGGCCAGTGGAACCACGTGATCATGCCGGTGATCGCGCTCAGCACCTCCTACATGGCCTCCGTCGCCCGCCTGATGCGCTCGTCGATGCTGGAAGTGCTACGCTCGAACTTCATCCGAACCGCGCGGGCCAAGGGCCTGCCCGACCGGGTGATCATCTGGCGCCATGCGCTCAAGCCCTCGATCCTGCCCGTGGTCTCCTATCTCGGCCCGGCCTTCGTCGGCATGGTCACCGGCTCGTTCATCATCGATTCGATCTTCTCTACCGGCGGGATCGGCTATTTCTACGTCAACGCCGCCTTCAACCGCGACTACGCGGTGATGATGGGCCTCACCATCCTGCTCGGCTCGATGACGATAATGTTCAACATGGTGGTCGATATCCTCTATGCGTGGATCGACCCGAAGATCCGGCTGTGAGGGGAGGGCGCAGAACATGACACATATCCCGTTCAACCCGCAGCAACCCAAGACCGCCGAAATGGCCGAGCGGATGGCCGAGGTGAAGGGCCGTTCGCTCTGGGCCGATGCGCGCACCCGCTTTGTGCGCAACAAGGCGGCGATGGTCTCGGTGGTGGTGCTGCTGTTCGTCGCGGCCTTCGCCTTTTTCGGAACCGCCCTCAGCCCCTATGACAACGAAACGATCGACTGGAACGTGCTCGGCAAGGTCAAGGAACTCGGCGCGCCGTCATTCGAGAACGGTCACTATTTCGGTTTCGACGATTCCGGGCGCGATCTGTATAACCGGGTCGTCCAGGGCACCCAGATCAGCCTGATGGTCGGCGTGGTCGGCGCGGCGATCGCGGTGATCGTCGGCACCGTCTATGGCGCGGTGGCAGGCTATGTTGGCGGCCGCGTCGACAGTTTCATGATGCGCTTCGTCGATATCGCCATGTCGATCCCCTACATGTTCGTGCTGATCCTGCTCTTGGTGGTGTTTGGCCGGTCGATCACCATGCTGTTCGTCGGTATCGGTCTGACCGCCTGGCTCGATATGAGCCGGATCGTGCGCGGCCAGACGCTGTCGATCAAGAACAAGGAATTCATCGAGGCGGCGGTGGCCACCGGGGTGCCCACCTTCACGATCATTCGCCGCCACATCGTGCCCAACCTGCTCGGTGTGGTCGTGGTCTATGCCACGCTTCTCGTGCCGCAGATGATCCTGACCGAGAGCTTCATCTCCTTCCTCGGCCTCGGTGTGCAGGAGCCGCTCACCTCGTGGGGGGCGCTGATCTCGCAGGGCACCAGCACGATGAACTATGGCACTCTGTGGCAGCTGTTCTTTCCGCTGGCGTTCTTCGTGATCTCGATCTTCGCTTTCTTCTTCATCGGTGACGGGCTGCGTGATGCGCTCGATCCGAAGGACCGCTAAGAGGCCCCCATGACACTTCTTGAAGTCCGCGACCTGACCGTGAAATTCGACACGCCCGACGGCACCGTGACGGCGGTCGACAACATCTCGTTCGATTTGCGCGAGGGCGAGACCCTCGGCGTGGTTGGTGAAAGTGGATCGGGCAAGAGCCAGATGGTGTTTGCCATCACCGGCTTGCTTGCCGCGAACGGCCGCGCCTCCGGATCGGCCAAGTTGCACGGGCAGGAGATTCTGAACCTGCCCGACGCCAGGATGAACCGGATCCGGATGGAAAAGATCGCGATGATCTTTCAGGATCCGATGACCTCGCTCAACCCCTACCTGCGGGTTTCCGACCAGATGGCGGAGGTGCTGGTGCATCATCGCGGGCTGTCCAAGCGCGCGGCGATCGCCGAAAGCGTGCGGATGCTCGACGCGGTGCGTATTCCCGAAGCGGCGGCGCGGGTGACGATGTATCCGCACGAGTTTTCGGGCGGGATGCGCCAGCGGGTGATGATCGCCATGAGCCTGCTTTGCCAGCCCGACATCCTGATCGCCGATGAGCCGACCACGGCACTGGATGTGACGGTGCAGGCCCAGATCATGAGGCTGCTCGCCGATCTCCAGAAAGAGTTCGGCATGGCGATCGTGCTGATTACCCACGACCTTGGCGTGGTCGCCGGGAGCTGCGTGGAAACGCTGGTGATGTATGGCGGCCAGGTGATGGAACATGGCACCACCACCGGCATTTTCGAGCGTCCGACGCATCCCTACACGATGGGCCTGCTCAAGGCGGTGCCGCGGCTCGACAAGGAAACCGAAAAGCTCGAAACCATCCCCGGCAACCCGCCCAACATGATGAACATGCCCGCGGGCTGCCCCTTTGTGCCGCGCTGCGATTTCGCCGACGAGCAGTGCTGGAACGTGCGCCCCGAGCTATTGCTGGCCGAGGGCTTCAAGACCCGCACCCGCGCCTGTCACCGCACATTGGAGGAGTTGGCATGAGCGAAACGATCCTCAAGGTCGACGATCTGAAGGTCTGGTTCGACGTGAAAAGGCAGGGCGCGATGCCCTGGGTGAAGGCGCGCAAGCTCAAGGCCGTCGATGGCGTCAGCTTCGATCTCAAGGCCGGCGAGACGCTGGGTATCGTCGGCGAAAGCGGTTGCGGCAAGTCGACCCTGGCGCGCGCGGTGATGCAGATGGTGCCGGTGGAATCCGGCAACGTGGTCTGGCTTGGCGATGAACTGGTCGGGCTCGATACCCGCCAGATGCGCAGCCACCGCAAGGAAATGCAGATGATCTTCCAGGATCCGCTGGCCTCGCTCAACCCGCGCATGACCATCGGCCAGATCGTTGCCGAACCGCTGAAGACGCATTTTCCGGACATTTCCGGCGACGAGATGAAGGCCAAGGTGCAGGATGTGCTCGATACCGTCGGGATCCTGCCCAACCTGGTGAACCGCTACCCGCACGAGTTTTCCGGCGGCCAGTGCCAGCGCATCGGCATCGCCCGCGCGCTGGTGGTCGATCCGCAGCTCATCATCTGCGACGAGCCGGTTTCGGCGCTCGACGTGTCGATCCAGGCGCAGGTGATCAACCTGTTGATGGAGTTGCAGAAAGAAACCGGCGTGGCGCTGATCTTCATCGCCCACGATCTCAGCGTGGTAAAGCACATCTCCGACCGGGTGATGGTGCTCTACCTTGGCAACGTGATGGAAATCGCGGCCTCCGCCGAGCTTTATGCCAACCCGCAGCACCCCTATACAGAGGCGCTGATCTCGTCGGTGCCGATCCCCGATCCGGCGCTGGAAAAGGCCAAGGCGGTGATGCTGCTGGATCAGGACATGCCTTCGCCGCTGGATCCGCCGTCGGGCTGCGTGTTCCGCACCCGCTGCCCGATCGCCGAACCGCGCTGCGCCGAGGTCAAACCGACGCTCGACGACAAGGGCAAGGGCCACATGGTCGCCTGCCACCTGCGTTAACCGACACAACCCGGACCGGGCGGTATGCTGCGCTTTGGCGCCGCCGGCGTGCTGCGCGTTATCGGGCAACGCATCGCCCTTCCAAATAACTGACCGGTCAGTTATATAGTGGTCATGACGAGCCCCGACTCACCTCAACCGAAGTTTCGCCGCCGCGCCGAGCACCGGCCCGACGAGCTGCTCGACGCCGCTCTCGCGCTGTTCGTCGAGAAGGGATATGCCCACACGTCGGTGGCCGAGATCGCCAGCCGGGCAGGGGTGTCGAAGGGCGCGCTCTACCTCTACTTCCCGTCGAAACAGGCGGTGCTTGAAGGGTTGGTCAAGCGCGCCGTCGCGCCGATCGCGGCGCAGGCGGTGCAGGCGGCCGACCTCAACACCGGCGACATGCGCCATGCCCTGCGCGCGATCCTGACCGTTGTCGCCACCGCGCTCAGCGATCCGGGCACCTTCGCGGTGCCGAAGATCGTGATCCGAGAGGCCGTCGTGGCGCCCGAGATTGCCGAGATGTATCGCCGGGCGGTGTTCGATACCGTGCTGCCGCCCGCCACCGAGATTCTCCGGCAGGCCGTCGCCCAGGGCAAGATCCGGCCGGTCGATCCCGAGATGACGCTGCGCTCGATCATCGGGCCGGTGATCATGCATGTTCTGCTCGCCGAGATATTCGGCATCGTGCCCGAGGGGGGCCTTGCCCCCGAGAGGCTGATCGCGAACCACCTCGACATTCTGTTCAACGGCCTTTTTGCGCCAACGGAGCCCTCAGATGTTTGAAACCGTCACCGCCTGGTTCACCGTCCTGCTTGCCGCTCTCCTGCCCGGTTACGGCGATGATCCTACGCCGGTCTACAATGGCTATGTCGAGGCCGAATATGTCTATGTCGCGCCCTCTGTCACCGGCCGGTTGCACAACATGACCGTCGACGAGGGCGCCGTGGTCGTGGCCGGCCAGTTCCTGTTCGAGATGGACGCCACCAAGCAGCGCGCCGCGTTGCGCGCCGCCACCGCAAGGGTTGCGCAGGCGGAAGCGAATTTGCGCAACCTCGAAACAGGCTCGCGCGAGGCCGAGATTGAAGTGGTGCGCGCCACGCTCGAAGAGGCTCGCGCGTCGCAGGCACTGGCCCAGTCCACGCTTGCACGCACCGAAAGCCTGTTTGCGCGCGATATCGTAACGCAAGCGCGGGTCGATGCCGAGCGCGCGGCACTGGAGCAGGCCAATGCCCATGTCGCCCAGCTTCAGGCCCAACTCGCCGTGTCGGAGCTGCCCGCGCGCGACGAGCAGGTGATCGCCGCCGAAGCCACGCTGAAAGCCGCCCGCGCCGAGGCCGACCTTGCCGCTGCCCAGCTTGACGATCTGCGGGTCACCGCGCCGGTGCAGGGCTCGGTCGAAAAGGTCTACTACGAGGCGGGCGAAGTGGCGCCGGCGGGGGCGCCGGTGATCTCGATCCTGCCGCCCGACGCGCTCACCGTGCTGTTCTACATGCCCGAGGCCGAACGCCCCGGCTTTGCCATCGGCGAGGTTCTGGCGCTCAGCTGCGATGGCTGCCGCCCCGGTCTTACGGCAACGATCACCCGGATGGCGTCAGACCCGCAATATACGCCGCCGATCATCTATTCGCGCGACGAACGCTCGCGCCTGGTGTTTCGGGCCGAGGCGGCGCTGTCGCGCGGCAGCGGGCTGTTGCCGGGCCAGCCGGTGACGCTGGAGCGCATCGAATGACGCAAGAGCCGGCCATTTCGGTCACCGGGCTGACCAAGGTTTATGGTGACAAGACGGTGGTGGACGCCGTCGACATGGAAGTGCCCAGGGGCGCGATCTACGGCTTTCTCGGCCCCAATGGCTCGGGTAAGACCACCACGATCCGGCTGATGTGCGGGCTGCTCACGCCTGACGGCGGCGAGGGCCGCACCCTTGGCCACGACATCCGCACCGAGGCCCGCGCGATCAAGGAAAGCGTCGGCTACATGACGCAGAAGTTTTCGCTCTACGGCGACCTGACGATCCGCGAAAACCTCGATTTCATGGCCCGGATGTATCGGATGAAGAACCGCAAGGCGGTGGTTGAGGGCACGCTGAAGGATCTCGGGCTTGAAGGCCGGGGCGACCAGCTTGCCGGCACGCTCTCGGGCGGCTGGAAGCAACGCCTCGCGCTCGCCGCCTGTATGCAGCACAAGCCGCAACTCCTGTTGCTCGACGAGCCCACGGCGGGGGTGGACCCGAAGGCACGGCGTGATTTCTGGGACGAGATCCGTCGGCTCTCCAAGCAGGGTGTCACGGTTCTGGTCTCGACCCACTACATGGATGAGGCGGTGCAATGCGACTACATCGCCTATATCGCCTATGGCCGTAAGCTGATCGACGGCCCGGCGCGCGATATTCCCAAGCGGGTGGGGCTGACCACATGGCGCGTCGATGGTCCCGACCTGATCGAGCTTGAAGACGCCCTGCGCGCCGATCCGCGTGTCGATCAGGTGGCGCGGTTCGGCGCGGTGCTTCACGTCTCGTCAATCGACGCTACCGCGCTCGATGCGGTGATCGCCGAGTGGAAGGCGAAGAACGGAACCCACCGCTGGGTGAAGAGGGATGCCGAGCTGGAAGAGGCGTTCATTTACCTGATGACCACATCCGAAGACAATTTCGGTCTGAACGGCGGGGCAAGAACATGAGCCTGTTTTCGTTGTCGCGTTTCGCTGCCGTTTTGTTCAAGGAATTCATCCAGATGAAGCGCGACCGGCTTACCTTCGCGATGATGATCGCGATTCCGGTGATGCAGCTCGTGCTGTTCGGCTACGCCATCAATACCGACCCGCACAACCTGCCCACACTGGTCGAGGTGGCCGATGAAAGCCCGGTTGCGCGCGCGGTGCTGTCGGGGATGGAAACCTCGGACTACTTCGATTTTCAGGGCTACGTGTTTGGCGCTGAAGCGGGCGACAGGGCGCTGCGCGACGGCACCGCGAATTTCGTGGTGGTGATCCCGCCCGACTTTGAACGCGACATCATGCGCGGCCTCTCGCCCAGCCTTCTGGTCTCGGCCGACGGCTCCGATCCGATCGCGGTGGGCACCGCGGTGGGCGCGCTCTCCGGCATTGTCGAGACAGCGGTGAAGCAAACCCTCAACGGCCCGCTCGCCTCGGTGGCCGGGTCACCGGCGCCGTTCTCGGTGGTGGTGCACAAGCAGTTCAACCCCGAAGGGGCCAGCTCGGTCAACACCGTGCCCGGCCTGCTTTCGGTGATCCTGTCGATGACGATGACGCTGATCACCGCCGTCGCCATCGTGCGCGAAACCGAGCGGGGCACGATGGAAACGCTGCTCGCCACGCCGGTGCGCCCTCTGGAAGTGATGCTGGGCAAGATCCTGCCCTATGTCTTTGTTGGCTATGTGCAGACGCTGGTGTTTCTCGTTGCCGCGCAACTGATGTTCGATGTGCCCTTCATCGGCTCGACTTTCGCGTTTTTCGTCGGGTTCAACGTCTACATCGTGGTGAACCTGGCGATCGGGTTTCTGATCTCGACCCTGGTGCACACCCAGATGCAGGCGATGCAGGCGAGCTTTTTCACCATTCTCCCCACCATCCTTCTCTCCGGCTTCATGTTTCCCTTTGCCGGTATGCCGGGCTGGGCGCAGGCGCTGGGCAACGCGATCCCGGCCACGCATTTCCTGCGGATCGTGCGCAAGGTGATGTTGAAGGGCGCCGAGCTTGGCGATATCCGCACCGACCTGCGCGCCATCATCATCATCGGCCTGGTGGTGACCACGATCGCGCTGCTGCGCTACCGCCAGACGCTCGACTGACGTCCGCTCAGCCCTTTGGCAGCACCGGCGCGCTCCTGTCGAGCGCCAGCTCGGCATCGGAGAACCGCCACGGCCCGCGCACGCCGGGAACGCCTTCGGGGGCGATGCGCAGGCCCCGTGCCACGACCTGCGGGTCGGCGAAGGCATCGGCGATATCGTTGATCGGCCCGGCGGGAACCCCGGCCTGTTCCAGTGCCGCCAGAAGCGGCGCGCGTTCCCACACCGCCGTCGCCTCGCCGAGAATACCCATCAGCAATGCGCGGTTTTCGATCCGCGCGGCATTGCTGGCAAAGCGCGGGTTGTCGGCCAGCATCTCCATCCCCAGCAAGGCGCAGAGGGCGCGAAACTGCCGGTCATTGCCGACCGCGATGATCGCGTGCCCGTCCTCGACCGGCACCACCTCGTAGGGCACGAGGTTGGGGTGGGCATTGCCGAGCCGGCCGGGGCTGGTGCCGGTGGCAAGGTAGTTCATCGCCTGATTGGCGAGCAGGGCGGTGGCGGCGTCGAGCAGCGCCATGTCGACCATCTGGCCACGCCCGGTGCGGTGGCGTTGCTCGACGGCGGCGAGAATGCCGATGGTGGCATACAGGCCGGTGACCACATCGGTCACCGCCACGCCCACTTTCATCGGGTCTCCGTCCGGTGTGCCGGTGATCGACATCAGCCCCGACAGCCCCTGAATGATGAAATCATACCCCGGCTGGCGGGCGCGCGGCCCGTCCTGCCCGAAGCCGGTGATCGAGCAATAAATCAGCCGCGGGTTCAGCGCCGACAGGCTGGCATAGTCGAGCCCGTATTTGGCGAGGCCGCCGACCTTGAAGTTCTCGATCAGAATGTCGGCATCGGCCACCAGCGCGCGCACCCGGTCGCGGCCTTCGGGGGTGGTGAAATCGGCGATCACCGAGGATTTGCCCCGGTTGGTGGCGTAGAAATAGGCGGCCGTGCGGTCACCCTCGCGCTCGATCCAGGGCGGCCCCCAGCGGCGGGTATCGTCGCCCTCGGGGCTTTCGACCTTCACCACCTCGGCGCCCAGATCGGCCAGCGCCTGCCCGGCCCATGGCCCGGCGAGCACGCGGGCGAGTTCGACCACCTTGAGGCCTTCGAGCGGTTTCATGCGGGGTCTCCTCAGAGGTAGGGCGGCGTGCAGGCCGAGATGATGCGGGCGGGGGTGCTGCCGACATTGCGGAACCGATGCGGGGCGCGGCTGTCGAACAGGTAGGCATCGCCGGGGCCGAGAATGGCACGTTCGCCGCCCACCGTCACCTCGATCTCGCCGGCCACGACGATGCCGCCTTCATTGGCGTCATGGTCGAGCATCGCCTCGCCGGTATCGGCCCCCGGCGCGTAGGTTTCCGACAGGATTTGCAGGCCATGCGCCAGCGCATCGCCCACTTGCGCGATCGCCACCCCGTCGCCGAGATGGCCGGTCAGGTCGGTGAGGTCGCGGGCGCGGAAAAAGACCTGCCCGCGCGGCGTTTCGTCCGGCGCGAAGAAGGCTGACATGGTGATGCCGAGGCCGCCCAGAACCCGCCGGAGCGAGGCGACGGAGGGCGAGGAGCGGCTGGTTTCGATCATCGAGATCTGGCCGTGCGGCACGCCGGCGCGCTCGGCAAGCTGGCGCTGGCTCAGCCCCGCCTGCTGCCTGAGCGCCTTCAGTCGTCCGCCTACGTCAAACTCGTCGTCCATGCCGCGCCTCGCTGCGAAATTGCGCAAATTTCTCCTAGCATTGCTCAGAATATTGCGCAATACCGGGGGCAACACACGCGACGGAGATTCACATGACCCACGAGCTTCCTGCCAAGAGCCGCCCCGATCTGTCCAGCTTCGATTGGGTCGATCCGTTCCGCCTTGACGACCAGCTTGAGGAAGACGAGCGGATGATCCGCGATGCGGCCCGCGCCTATGCCAGCGAAAAGCTCGCCCCCCGCGTGATCGCTGCCTTCGAGAATGAAGAGACCGATCCCGGCATCTTCCGCGAAATGGGCGAGATGGGGCTGCTCGGGGTGACGGTGCCGGAGGAATATGGCGGGCTCGGCGGCTCATATGTGAGTTACGGGCTGGTGGCGCGCGAGGTGGAGCGAGTCGACAGCGGCTATCGCTCGATGATGTCGGTGCAGTCGAGCCTGGTGATGTATCCGATCTATGCCTACGGCTCCGAGGCGCAGCGGCGCAAATATCTCCCCGGCCTCGCCAGCGGAGCGCTCATCGGCTGTTTCGGCCTGACCGAACCCGATGCGGGCAGCGATCCCGGCGCGATGAAGACCCGCGCCGAGAAGACCGCGACCGGCTACCGGCTCACCGGCTCGAAGATGTGGATTTCCAATTCCCCGATCGCCGATGTGTTCGTGGTCTGGGCCAAGTCCGAATCCCATGGCGGCAAGATCAGGGGCTTCGTGCTGGAGAAAGGCATGGAGGGATTGTCGGCGCCGAAGATCGGCAACAAGCTGAGCCTGCGCGCCTCGATCACCGGCGAGATCGTGATGGATGGCGTCGAGGTCGGCGACGACGCGCTGCTGCCGAATGTCGAAGGGCTGAAAGGCCCGTTCGGCTGCCTCAACCGGGCGCGCTACGGCATCTCTTGGGGGGTGCTGGGAGCGGCCGAGTTCTGCTGGCACGCAGCGCGGCAATACGGGCTCGACCGGCGCCAGTTCGGCAAGCCGCTGGCGGGCACGCAGTTGTTCCAGAAAAAGCTCGCCGACATGCAGACCGAGATCACGCTCGGGCTGCAAGGCTCGCTGCGGGTCGGGCGGCTGATGGACGAGGGCCGCGCCGCGCCTGAAATGATCTCGCTGATGAAGCGCAACAACACCGGCAAGGCACTTGATATCGCCCGGATGAGCCGCGACATGCATGGCGGTAATGGCATCTCGGGCGAGTTCCAGGTGATCCGCCACATGATCAACCTCGAGACCGTCAACACCTACGAGGGCACCCATGACGTTCACGCGCTGATCCTCGGCCGGGCCCAGACCGGACTACAGGCCTTCTTCTGATCCTTGTCTGAATCGCGTCTTTGATGCGGATGGCGGACCCCAAGTCAGGGCCCGCCTTTCAGATTTCACGCAATCAGGGTTGCTGCGGCACGCCCCAATAGGCGGCCAGCTCGACCATAAGAGCGTAGCGGCTGCGCAGGATGTAGCCGTCTTCGGTGCCGGCGACGTAAGCCAGCATGTCGAGCCGCTCGCCGCGAATGGTCTGCGCGGCCACGTCGTCGGGCATCACCACCGATTGGCCGTAGACGGTGCGGTGGGTGAAGCCAAGCTCGGGCATGGCGAATTCCACCAGCCCGGTGCAGGCGAAGCTCTCGCCGGTCGGATCGATCCCGAGGGCAAAGTTGAACGGCTTGCCCATCACCGACAGCATCCGTTCGAGGGCGCGGCGCTTGTCGGTGACCGACAGCGCCGGACGCATCAACAACACCTGATCGGTCTCGAATGCCTTGTGCGGCTCGATCAGGTGCACGTCGGGCCAGGCGGCTTCGATCAGGGTTTTTCCGGCGCGGATGTCGTCGTGGTAGGGCGCGAGCGCGGGATGGGTCCAGAGCCCGGCGGTGCGCAGTTCGGCCTCGCTGCCGACATAGATCAGCGCATGCGAGAACCGGCCCGGCATCAGCCGCCCGAACATGTAGGAATGGTTGGAGACCAGCAGGATATCGAACGGGTCGAGGCGCCGGACGATCTCGGCATGGGCGTCGGATTTGCCGGTGAGCAGGCCGGGATATTCGCTGGTTTCGTAATCGCCATAGACCAGCTCAGAGGCGGAAGGCCCGAGCGCATTGCCAAGCGCCAGCGCCAGTTCGGTGAACCCGGCGGGATAATACTTTTCCGGATCGGCGCAGCACTCGAAGGTGGCCGGGTCCATGTTCTTCGCGGCGACGGTGAAGTCTGGCCCGACACGGGCATAGGAACAGGCCGAGAGCGTGAGCAGGGCCAGCAGGGCCGCGATCCGGCGCGTCCAGCGTCCCGTCTGTGCTGCCGTCATCGTTACCGTCCTTTGCCGCCCGCGCTTGCGTCGCAGTGTAGCGCCTTGGCGGGCGCGTGCAAATACTCAGACCGGCGGCGGCCCCCAGAACGCGGCGATGTCTTCCATCGCCCCGAGCTTGCCCTCGACGACGAAGCCGCCATCCTTGATCCCGCGCACATGCTCGACAAAGCTCAGGCCGTCGCCACGAATGCCTTGCGCGACCATGCTGTCGGGCATCACCGCCGGGCGGCCGTAAGATACGGTTTCCTCGAAGTCGATCCACGGCATCGCGTAGGCGATAAGCTCGGTGCAGGCGAGATCCTCGGGCGTGCGGCTGTCAAACCAGTAGTCGAAGGGCACGCCCAGCTTCGAGACCCCGCGGCGCGCGGCCTCGCGGCGCTGGGCAAGGGTCAACTTGGGGCGCAGGATCGCCACCGCGTCGGTTTGCAGGATCGTTTCCGGCTCGATCAGCCGCACGACCGGGCGGAAGGCTTCGAGAAAGATCTTGCCGGCGCGGATGTCGTCTTGCAGCGGGCGAAAGGCGGGATCGTTCCACAGCCCGACCGCGCGCAGCTCGGCCTCGGTGCCGAGATAGATCGCCGAATGGGTAAACCGGCCGGGCACGAAGCGGCCGCCGATATAGGTCTTGTTGGCAAAGAGCATCACGTCGAGCGGACGGGCGACCTCGACGATATGGGCATGGGCCTCGGCCTTGCCGGTGAGGGTGCCGGGAATCTCGCCCTGGCCCAGCGGGTTGAAATCGAGCGCCACCGGGGCGATCGACAGGCTGAAATTGGCGATCGCTTCGGGCCAGCGCTCGGGGTCGTGGCAACAGGTGAAGCTGGTGGGATCGGGGTCCGGCCCCAGCCCGTTATAATCGGGGTGGACCTGTGGCAAGCCGCAACCGGCCAGCGTCAGCCCGGCGGCCAGCAGCGCGGCGGCGGCTTTTCGGAGGGGGGGCAGGGATGTGGGCATGGACCGGTCCTTGTGATCGGGCCTATCACATCAAAGCCTGCGGCGGGGTGCAATCGGAAATGCCTCGACAACCTTTCTTGCCTTCGGCGAGGATGGGCCTGGCAAGATGAACGAGGTGATTGCGATGAAGCCTGACAATCCCGAGCACCAGCCGCCAGACGACGCAGCGGCCCGCCGCGCGGTGGCGCCGGTATTCGTGTATCCGCCCGAGGCTTTGCCGGCACCCGATCTGGCGCTCTACCGCGCGGCACGGTCCGGGGCGGCGAAGGTGGGCGAGGTGCTGGTGCCGCCACGCGATGCGCGGGCCTTCGAAGTGGCGGCGGGGCAGTTCTTTCGCATTTCCAGCGTCGAGGGGCCGCAAGTGGGCGATCTCAACCTGTGGAACGCGCGCGACCTTGCCGAGAGGTTCTATTCGGGCAAGACCCGCGCCTTGCACGGCACCCATCTGTCGACCGGCGACAGGCTGTGGTCGTCGTTTCCGTATCTGCGGGCGATGGCGACCATCACCGACGACACGCTCGACTGGTATGGGTTTGACGGCGATGGTGGCGCCGTGCACGACGTGATCGGCACCCGGTGCGATCCCTATACGCAATGTCTGCTCGGCGGCGATCCCTACCATTATTGCTGCCACTCGAACCTGACGCGGGCACTGGCCGACCACCTCAAGTTGCCGCTCGCCGAGGCCGAGGCGCAGGTGCATGACGTGCTCAACGTGTTCATGTGCACCGGCTTCAGCCGTGACACCGGGCAGTATTTCATGAAGGCGAGCCCGGTCCGGCCGGGCGATTACCTTGAGTTTTTTGCCGAGATCGACCTGATCGGGGCGCTGTCCGCCTGCCCCGGCGGGGATTGTTCCGCCGGGCATTCGTCAGACGAGGCGGCCTGCTTTCCGCTGATGGTCGAGATCTTCGCACCCGCCGACGGGGCGCTCACTGGCTGGGCGCCAGCGCCCGCCAGCGGCTATGACCGCTCGCACGGGCGTCAGCAATAACGTTCGATGCCGACGAGTTGCTGGTAGGAGTAGCGATCGCCCATCGCCCAGCCGGGCGGCAGGAGCCGGCCAAGCTCGGCGCGGTCGTCATCGCTGAACACGATAGCGTCGGCCCCGGCCCATTCGGCGAGGTGAGCCGGCGAGCGGGTGCCGGGAATCGGGATCAGGTGCTCGCCCTGATCGAGGGTCCAGGCGATGGCGGTGGCCGCCGTGGTCCAGCCGCGCGCCTTTGCAAAATCGCGCAAGGCATAGACGAAGGTCATGTTGTAGGCGAAGTTGCGGCCGATGAAGCGCGGGTTGGCGCGGCGGAAATCGGTCTCGGCGAAGTGCTTCGGATCGAGGTCGGTATCGCCGAGAATGCCGCGCCCGAGCGGCGAGAACGGCACGAAGGCGGTGCCAAGCTCCTCGCAGGCCTGGATCATTCCCAGTTCGGGCTGGCGGCTCCAGAGCGAGTATTCGCTTTGCACCGCCGCGACATGGGCAACGCTGTCGGCCAGCCGCAGCGAGGCGGGCGAGATCTCGGAATAGCCGAACCCGCCGATCAGCCCTTCGACGCGCAGTTCTTCGAGGGATTCGGTCACCGCTTCGATCGGGATCGACCAGTCGCGCCGATGCACGTAGTAGAGCTCGACGCTGGAGACCCCCAGCCGCTCCAGTGAGCCTTCAATGGCTCGGCGCAGATGCTCGGGCGAATTGTCGTTGGTGCCGCGCGGCGCGCCCAGCACGATGCCGCCCTTTGTGGCGATCTTGAACCGCTTGCCCCGGTCGGCCTGCCAGGCGCCGATCACGGTTTCGCTCAGGCCGCCGCCATACAGCTCGGCGGTGTCGAGAAAGTCGATCCCGGCATCCCAGGCGGCATCAAGGGTGGCAAAGCTCTCTTCCTGCCCGGTCTTGCCGTAGAATCCGGCAAAGCTCATGCAGCCGAGGCCGATGGCCGAGACTTCGGGGCCGTTCCGGCCCAGTTTGCGTTGCTTCATCGTGCCGCTCTCCTCAAATGACAAATTCTCCGGCGCGCATGATCGGGTGGCGCTGGCCATCGGCACCGATCCCGGTGACAGACATTTCCGGCCCGCCAATCATCACGTCGTGGTGGATCTTGCTTTCGTTCATGCCCGCCTTGGCCCGGTCTGCGCCGGCGACGATATTCATCGCATAGGCGTTGCCGAAGGCGATGTGGCAGGCGGCGTTCTCGTCGAACGGGGTGTTGAAGTAGAGCACCCCCGAGCGCGCAATCGGCGAGCTTTCGGGCACCAGCGCCACTTCGCCAAGGCGCCCGGCGCCCTCGTCGGTGGCAAAGAAGGTGCGCGCCACGTCGGCGTTGGTGTCGGCGTCGATCTTCACCGCCCGGCCGCCGGCGAACTCCACCACCAGGCCCTCGACGATGGTGCCGTTGATCACCGAGGGCTTGGTGAAGACGGCACGGCCTTCGGCGCGGCTTCGGTCGGGCATCGAGAAAATCTCTTCGGTCGGCAGGTTCGGCGCATAGGCGGTGCCGTTTTCCAGCGCCAGACCGCCACCGGCCCAGACATGGCCCTTGGCAAGCCCCAGGGTGAGGTCGGTGCCGCCGCCCTCGAAGTGCAGCGCGTCGAGGGCGAGGCTCTGCAGATGCGCCTTGCGGGCATCGAGCGTTTCAAACGCCGTGCGCCAGGCCGCTTCGGGGTCGTCGTGATCGAGCCGCAGCGCGGTAAAGACATGGCCCCAGAGCTTTTCCACCGCGTCCGCCTCGGGCAGATCCGGGAAAACCTGCCGTGCCCAGCCGGGGGTGACGAAGGGCACGATGTTCCAGTTGGTCACGCCCGAGGTAACGGCGTCGATCACCGGCTTGGCGGCCTTCGAGGTGGCGGTATTGACGCGGGCGACGTGGTCGGGGTTCTGCCCGGCGAGCAGGCCGGGCGTGGCCCCGGCAATGGCGAGCCGCGCCGCACCGTTTTGAAGTGCACCCGCGATCGCCTCGAAATGCCAGCCGGGGGCATAGTCGAAGGCGGCGTCGGTGCCGTGGCTGTAGCGCGCCAGCGTGCTGGCATCGTCGGCATAGAGCGCGAGCACGTTGGTGGCCCCGGCGGCGTAGGCGGCGCGGGTGATCCTGCGCACGAGGTCGATGGCGCCGATATCGGCGGTCAGAACCAGTTCCTGCCCCGGTTTGAGGCCGAGGCCGAAAGACACGGAGAGTTGGGCGAGGCGGTCAAGTTGGGCTTCAAAGTTCATGGGGTCCTCAGGCAAAAGCGGCGTCCAGGGCGATCTCGACCATATCGCCGAAACTCTTTTCCCGCTGGTCGCTGGGCAGGGATTCGTGGGTGATCAGGTGGTCCGAGATGGTGAGCACCGCCAGCGCGCGCACGCCGTAGCGGGCGGCCAGAATATACAACTCGGCGGCTTCCATCTCGACCGCCAGAATACCGTGGCGGATCATCTGTTCGTCAAGATCGGGGCGTTCGCCATAGAATACGTCGGAGGAATAAATTCCACCGACATGCGTTGGCACGCCCTTGGCCATGGCGGCGGCATGGGCGGCGCTGAGCAGGCCGTAATCGGCGACCGGCGCATAGTTCAGCTCCCGGAAAAACCCGGCAGATGGGGTCGAGATCGTCGATGAGGTCATCGCCAGCACCACGTCGCGCACATTCACATGGGATTGCATCGCGCCGGCCGAGCCGATGCGGATGAGCGTCTTGGCGCCGTAATCCCTGATCAGCTCATTGGCATAGATCGACAGGCTGGGCATGCCCATGCCCGAGCCCTGGACCGACACCGGATTGCCCTTCCAGGTGCCGGTGAAGCCCAGCATACCGCGCACCTCGTTCACCAGCGTGGCATTGTCGAGAAAGGTCTCGGCTACCCATTTGGCGCGGTAGGGGTCGCCCGGCATCAGCACGGTTTCGGCGATCTGTCCGGGCTCGGCCCCGATATGGATGGTCATGGGATTCTCTCCTTGGCTGGTGGCGCAATCATAGCCGCGCCACCGGCCAAGGAAAGGCGATGTGTCAGATCGCGAGATCGTCCTTGCTGCCGCCCGCCGCAAGATGCGCCTCGACCCATTTCGGGGCGCGGCCACGGCCGGACCATTTTTCATCCGGATTATCCGGGTTGGCAAATTTCGGCTGCACTTTCGCGCGCCCGTCATTGCCGCCGGAGGTTTTGGCCCGCGCCGGTTTGCGGGTGGTCGCCGGGCTGGCGGCGCTCGGCTTTTCGGGCTTGCCGCCGGTCAACTCGGCAAGAGTATACCCATGCGCCTTGGCGGCTTTTTCGGCAGCTTTGAGCGCCTCTTTCTTTTCGGCCTCTCCAATACGGTCGAGTGCCTTGTCGACATCGGCGCGCAAACGCTCCAATTGGCGACGGTTCAGGTTTTTCAGATCGAATTTCATTTTCACTCCATCGGCGAAATAAAAAATTACCCTGCAAGATGCGGGCTAGCAGCTTTGCGGTGATGTGAAAAGGGAATTCGCGGGGGTTGCGCGCCGGGCATTATAGTCGGGTTATGGGTTATTAATCGGCTCAATCGCGCGCTGTGCAGGAATATTCCGGACCATCCGGGGGCGTAAGCGTGATGCTGTCAGACGAGGTTTCGTAGCCCCAATCGCTCCGGCTCGCATCGTCCCATTTGATTGCAAAGATGCCATCGGCGGCGTCATAAAGCCCGGCGCGGTAGCCATCGCCCAACAACTCGATCGAGCCGAGGCCGGTAATATAGGCGCGGGTTTCGCCGCATTGCCAATCGCCGACAAGGGCGTCGTCGATGCGGCCGGGAAAACTCTGGGCGGCGGCGGCGAGGGGGAGGATGGCGGTGAGGGCGAGGGGGGCGAAAATGCGCATGGCGGCTCCGGTTTCCTTTGGCACAAGGCTACGGCGCCGCGCTCTGGTCTGGCAAGATTACTCTGCCTCAATGCGGGCACAATGCTGCTTCAGCCGGTGATGCGAAAGCCGGGCGGCACCTCTGCGGGGTTGGCCGGCGTGGTCTCGACGCCGGTCACACCGGCCCAGCGCGGGCCGATATGAAGCGCCTCGACCATCTCGGCCACCGCCGCCGCAGGGCCGCCAATGAGCGCCGTCACCGCGCCCTCGGGCTCGTTCCTGACCCAGCCTTCCAGCCCGAGCGTGCGGGCATGGGATTGGGTCCAGGCCCGAAACCCAACCCCCTGCACCCGGCCGGTAACGCGCACGAGAAGAGCGGTGTCGGGCATCATTCGGCCGCCTTTGCTCTTGGATCGGCGAGGGTGACGATATCGGCCATGATCGTGTTCAGCTCGAAATCCTTGGGGGTATAGACCTTGGCGACGCCCATGGCGCGCAGCCGGGCGGCGTCGTCTTCGGGAATGATCCCGCCCGCGACGACCGGCACATGGCTCAGCCCGGCCGCCGCCATCCGCGCCATCAACTCTTCGATCAGAGGGATATGGGAGCCTGAAAGGATCGACAGCCCGACCACGTGGGCGCCATCGCGCCGGGCGCTCTCGACGATTTCTTCGGGGGTCAGCCGAATACCCTCATAGGTGATGTCCATGCCGCAATCGCGGGCGCGGGCGGCGATTTGTTCGGCGCCGTTCGAGTGCCCGTCGAGGCCGGGCTTGCCAACCACGAATTTGAGCCGCCGCCCCAGCGCGTCGGACACGGCGTCGACCCGTGCGCGCAGGCTTTCCAGCCCTTCGGTGCGATTCGACGGGTTCTTGCTCACGCCGGTGGGGCCGCGATACTGGCCGAAGGCGGCGCGCACGGCATCGCCCCATTCGCCGGTGGTGGCCCCGGCCTTTGCCGCCGCGATGCTGGCGGGCATGATGTTTTCGCCGGTTGCGGCCACCCGGCGCAGCTCGTCCAGTGCGCTCTGCACGGCGGCGGCGTCGCGCGTGGCGCGCCAATCGGTCAGGCGGGCGATCTGGTCGGCCTCTGCTTCCGGGTCGGCCATCATGATCGCCTCGGGCCCGGAGGTGAGTGGCGAGGGGGCGTGTTCGGTCCATTTGTTGACGCCAACAACGGTGGTATCGCCCGCCTCGATCCGGGCGATGCGCTCGGCGTTGCTCTCGACGAGGCGCGATTTCATGTAGTCGATCGCTTCCATCGCGCCGCCCATCGCGTCGATCTGGGCCAGTTCGGCGCGCGCGCCCGCTTTCAGTTCGTCCACCTTGCGCTCGATCACCGGGTTGCCATCGAAAATATCGTCGTATTCCAGCAGGTCGGTCTCGAAGGCGAGGATCTGTTGCATCCTCAGCGACCATTGCTGATCCCATGGCCGGGGCAGGCCGAGGGCCTCGTTCCACGCCGGCAATTGCACGGCGCGGGCGCGGGCGTTTTTCGACAGCGTAACCGCCAGCATTTCGAGCAGGATGCGGTAGACGTTGTTCTCCGGCTGCTGCTCGGTCAGGCCCAGCGAGTTTACCTGCACGCCGTAGCGAAAACGCCGGAATTTCGGATCTTCGACGCCGTAGCGCTCCGCGGTGATCTCGTCCCACAACTCGACGAAGGCGCGCATCTTGCTCATCTCGGTGATGAAGCGGATGCCGGCGTTCACGAAAAACGAAATACGCCCGACCATGGCGGGGAAATGCTCGGCCGGCACCTTTTTCTTGAGGTCATCGAGCACGGTGGTGGCGGTGGCCAGCGCAAAGGCCAGCTCTTCCTCCGGTGTCGCGCCGGCTTCCTGCAAATGATAGGAACAGATATTCATCGGGTTCCATTTGGGCAGGTGTTCGCGGGTATAGGCCGCCACGTCGGTGATCATTCGCAGACTGGGCTTTGGCGGGCAGATATAGGTGCCGCGCGACAGGTATTCCTTGATCAGGTCGTTCTGCACCGTGCCTTGCAGCTTGCTCACGTCCGCGCCCTGCTCCTCGGCGGCGGCGATATACAGCGCCAGCAGCCACGGGGCGGTGGCGTTGATCGTCATCGAGGTGTTCATCTGTTCGAGCGGGATCTGGTCGAACAGCATCCGCATGTCGCCCAGATGCGCGACCGGCACGCCGACCTTGCCCACCTCGCCACGCGCCAGCGCATGATCGCTGTCGTAGCCGGTCTGGGTCGGCAGGTCGAAGGCGACCGAAAGCCCGGTTTGCCCCTTGGCGAGGTTGGTGCGGTAGAGGGCGTTCGACGCCCGCGCCGTGGAATGGCCTGCATAGGTGCGGAACAGCCACGGCCTGTCGGCCTCGGTCGATGTGCGATCGCGGGTCGGGGTCTCGGAGGTCATCGGCGGACTCGGTTCATGTTGCAGTGCAGCATTTCTGCCTTAAGCAACAAAGTTACGCAAGGCAGAATTGGTCCGGAATTAACTTGCGCAGCGGTTTGCCGAAACCCCGGCTGCGATCACTGGGTATAGGTGATGGTGAAACCGCCACACACGTCGACGCCGAATTTCTCCAGCACGTCGCCATCGATGAATTCAGCGCGGAAATCGAAAAAGCATCCCTTGCCGGCATTGTTGAGGTTGATCGTCGAGGTATATCCCGAAGGGACTTGTTTGGAGACAAGACGATCCTGCCCCCAGGAATTGGTGTTGGTCGGCGTGGCATACCAGCGATAGAGCACGACGGCTGTCTGGTTGCGGATCTTGACCCACCGGTCGGCGCTCGCCGCGCTGGTGGTCGAGACGAGGGCCACGGCGAAGACCGCTGCTGTCATCATCCCCCTGAACAGGTTTTTCATGTTGCTGGCTCCCTGATGAAAACAATGGTTGTTTGGCCGCGCAGATCAGGTGACCGGCGGCAATCGCCGGCACAGCCTTTCGGCGCAGCGGCTAGGATCAGTTGTAAGTGAAACTGCCAAGCTCGCAGACGTTGACGCCGAATTTCTCCAGCACGTCGCCATCTTCAAATTCGGCGCGCAGGTCAAAGATGCAATAGCCGGTGCCGTCGTCGAAGTTGATCACCACTGAATTGCCGGACGGCAGCACTTCGCTGCCGAGGATATCTTCCTGCCACGAATTCGCGTCGGTATGCGATCCGTAGAACCGGACGATGGTGAAGCCGGTATTGTTAATAATCCGAACCCGCCGATCGAGGTTGTCGGCGCTGGCGGCGCCGGCGAGGCCGAAAATAACCAGGGCAATGGCGAGTGCCGCGCGAAAACCAATAAACCGCATGAGAATTCCCTCCCCCTATAAAACGCTTCAACTCTAGCCCAGCCGCCGTCAAAGGCGAAATGATTTCGCGCGGAACCAAGCAATTTCATCGCTTTGGCTGGACGCGCCCCGGTTTTGGTGAAACCGTGCGCGGCATGACCCGCATGGTGGAACTCCCTCTCTGGGCGCTCGTCCTGATCCTCGCCTTCGCGGCGGTGACCTTCGCATCGCACTTCCTGTTTCCGTCGGTGCGGTGGTTCTTTCGCAAGCGGGCGGAACGGGCGGTGGCCGAGCTTAATCGTCGGCTGACTCGGCCGATCGAACCGTTCAAGCTGGCGCGCCGCCACGACATGATCCAGCGGCTGATCTATGACCCGAAAGTCGCCGAGGCGATTGCGGTATACGCCAGCGAAAATGGTGTGCCGGACGAAGTGGGGTTTGAGCGCGCGCGCCGTTATGCCCGCGAGATCGTGCCGCGGTTTTCGGCCTTCGCCTATTTCGGCTTTGCGATCTGGCTGGCCAAGCTGCTCAGCCGCGGGTTCTACCGGGTGCGGCTCGGCGCGTTCGACGAGGCCGGGCTGGAGAAGGTCGATCCGGAGGCAACGGTGGTCTTCGTGATGAACCACCGGTCCAACATGGACTACGTGCTGGTCACCTGGCTTGCCGCCGAGCGCTCGCATTTGAGCTACGCGGTGGGCGAATGGGCCCGCACCTGGCCGCTTTCGGCGCTGATCCGGGCGATGGGGGCCTTCTTCATTCGCCGCCGCTCGCAAGACGGGCTCTATCGCCGGGTGCTGTCGCGCTACGTGCAGATCGCCACGGCGGGGGGCACGACGCAGGCGATGTTTCCGGAGGGCGGGCTGAGCCTCAATGGCACGGTGGGGGTGCCGCGGATGGGGCTGCTCAACTACATGGTCGAGGGGTTCAAGCCGGGGCAGGGGCGCGACGTGGTCTTTATCCCCGTCGCGCTGAACTATGACCGGGTGATCGAAGACCGGGTGCTGGTGGCGGCCAATATCTCGGGCACCCGCAAGTTCCGGATGCGCTGGCGCGATGCGGCGCGCCATGTCGGCAAGCATTTCTGGCAGCGCGTTACCGGGCGGTTTCACCGCTTCGGCTATGCCTCGGTCAGCTTCGGCAAGCCCTTGTCGCTTGCCGACTTTCTCAGCAGCAATCCGCAGGTGGCGGCGGCGCCCACCGGCCTGCTTGCCCGCACCCTGATGGACCGGATCCGGGCGGTCGTTCCGGTGTTGCCGGTGCCGGTCGTCGCGGCGGTGTTGTTGGAGCAGGATGGCCGCACCCGCGACGAGATCGCCGCGCGTTTCGCAGCGCTGGTGGCCGACATGGAGGCGCAGGGGGCGCATATCCACATGCCGCGCGGCGACCTCGATTATGCCGTCGAAGTCGGATTGCGGCTGCTGGAGCTGCGCCGGATCGTGACCAGCGGCGATGGCCGTTTCCGGATCAACCCGCCCGACCGGCCCATCCTGGTCTATTACGCCAATTCCATTGCGCATCTGTCACCGGCAATTCCGTCGCCGGAGGTAGCCGTTTCACCGGAAACCGAGGTCGCCGCCGATGCAGAGTTTGGCGCGACATAAAATTACAAAAATATAAGATCGGCAGTTGCATTCTTGCGGGCCCGTTCGTAATGCTGCACTAGCAGCCGCAGTTCTGCATTGCGGCAAAGACACGGATTCGCATCACGGAGGCTCCCATGGCGCTCGATACCAACCCGGCCGTTGCCGACTACGACGCCCCCCGCAAAGACCTGTATGAAATCGGCGAGATGCCACCCTTGGGCCATGTGCCGCGCCAGATGTATGCTTGGGCGATCCGCCGCGAACGCCACGGCGAGCCCGACAAGGCGATGCAGGTCGAGGTGGTCGACACCCCGGTGCTGGACAGCCACGAGGTGCTGGTGTTGGTGATGGCGGCAGGCGTCAATTACAACGGTATCTGGGCTGGCCTCGGCGAACCGATCTCGCCGTTCGATGTGCATGGCGCCGAGTATCACATCGCTGGTTCCGACGCCTCGGGGATCGTCTGGGCGGTCGGCTCGAAGGTGAAGAACTGGAAGGTGGGCGACGAGGTGGTCATCCATTGCAACCAGGATGACGGTGACGACGAAGAGACCAATGGCGGCGACCCGATGTTTTCGCCCAGCCAGCGGATCTGGGGATACGAAACGCCGGACGGCTCCTTTGCCCAGTTCACCAACGTGCAGGCGCAGCAGCTTCTGCCGCGCCCCAAGCACCTGACATGGGAAGAGGCGGCCTGCTACACCCTGACGCTGGCCACCGCCTACCGGATGCTGTTCGGCCATCACCCGCATGAGCTCAAACCGGGCCAGAACGTGCTGGTCTGGGGGGCGTCGGGCGGCCTTGGCAGCTTCGCGATCCAGCTCATCAACACCGCTGGCGGCAACGCCATCGGGGTGATCAGCGAGGAAGACAAGCGCGATTTCGTCATGGGGCTGGGCGCCAAGGGTGTGATCAACCGCAAGGATTTCAATTGCTGGGGGCAGTTGCCGAAGGTGAACAGCCCCGAATACAAGGCCTGGTTCGGCGAGGTGCGCAAGTTCGGCAAGGCGATCTGGGATATCACCGGCAAGGGCGTGAACGTCGACATGGTGTTCGAGCATCCCGGCGAGGCGACCTTTCCGGTCTCGACCTTCGTGGTCAAGCGCGGCGGCATGGTGGTGATCTGCGCCGGCACCACCGGCTTCAACCTCACCATGGACGCGCGCTATGTCTGGATGCATCAGAAGCGCATCCAGGGCAGCCACTTCGCCCATCTCAAGCAGGCCGCGGCGGCCAACAAGCTGATGGTGGAGCGGCGGATTGATCCGTCGATGTCGGAGGTGTTCGGCTGGAGCGAGATTCCGGCGGCGCATATGAAGATGCTGCGCAACCAGCACAAGCCCGGCAACATGGCGGTGCTGGTGCAGGCGCCCAAGACCGGGCTGCGCACCCTTGAAGACGTGCTCGAGGCCGGGCCGAACGCCTGACACCGCACACAGGGACCAGCGTTCGAGGCTCTCCGCATTGCGGGGAGCCTTTTTGTTCCGAATTTCATCAAATCTTAATTGGTTCGCCTTCTGGTTGTTCTCGTCCTGTTCTATCGGACGAATCAGTCGGTGTCGTGATCGGGTAGAGATCAGGGAAGATATGCAATTCCAGCCATTTGACGGTAGCAACCCCGCCGGAAATGGGGAGGATGCGCCTGCGGATAGAGTGAGAGCGCCATACATGCTATGGTTGTGCGTGAAAACGGAGGATGGGAGCTTTACATGCCAAACGATTGGATCATTGATGTGTTGGCCGACCTCAAGACCTATGCCGAGATGAACGGGATGGCAGCGACTGCCGCGAGCCTCGAGGATACGACCCTGATCGCGCTCGCCGAAGGTGTCTCGGCACCGGCCGAGGCAGAGACCGGCGAGGGACAAATGGCGCAAGCGGGGCATGACGGCGACGCAGGGAAGGTTACTTGGCTCTTTGCGGGCCGCGGATTCGCCTGAAGCTCTTCAAGCCGCTGCGCAACGGGTCCGCGACCATTTTTCCGTTCGCCATGCGGTCGCGCGGCTGGTGGCGATCGGGTTGTTTATCGTCTGAGGTCTCGGGTCGAGCGGGCAGGGCGCCTGGCCGGGGCGGTTTCGTGCGGTGCGCACGGCCCCGGTTCGGCCGGAAGCGGCTTTTCCCCGCCGCGCGCGCGGGGTAGGGTCGCGCGCATGTCCGCGCCCACGCTCACCTTTTCCGAAGATCAGGCTGAAGCCTATGACCGCCTCGCCGAGATGCTGCGCGGCGCCGGTGTCGATATCGTCGAGGGCACGCTCACGCCAGCGGCCGAAAACCGCGATCAGGCCATGGCGGTGATCGGCAAGGCCGGGTCCGGCAAGACGCTGCTGCTGGCCGAGTTCACCAAGGCGCTGACCGAGGCGGGCGTCGAGATCGTGTCGGGCGATTGGGAGGGCAAGCGGCGCAAGGACCGGCGCACGCTCGCCATTCTCGCCCCCACCAACAAGGCGGCGAGCGTGCTGCGCAACCGGGGGGTGCCCGCGACCACGATCCACCGCATCCTCTATACCCCGGTCTATGCGCCCGAATACGAGGCCATTGCCGAGTGGCTGGCGGGGCAGGGGCCGAAGCCGCAGGTCGAGGGGCTGACCGATCTGGCGCTGGAGCGGGCCTATGCCTTTTACCAGGCGCAGAAGTCGATCCCCGGCGCGCTGGCGGCGGCGGGGCTGCGCGGCTCGGACTTCATCGCAGGCTGGAAGCGGCGCGACGATCCGCTCGATATCGGCTTCGTCGACGAAAGCTCGATGCTGGATGAAAAGCAGTATACCGACCTCAAGGAAATCTTTCCCTCGCTGGTGCTGTTCGGCGATCCGGCCCAGCTACCGCCGTTCGGCCAGTCCGGCGAGATGATCTTCGACCGCTTCGAGGCGGCGCGCAAATGCGAGCTGCACCGTGTCCACCGGCAGGAGACCGACAACCCGATCCTCGATCTTGCCCATGCGCTCAGCGATCCGGCGCTGCGCTTCGAAGATTTCGAACAGATGGTCGATGATGCCGCCCGGCGCGACGACCGGGTGGTGCGCGCCCCGCGGGTGAATGCCGATCTGATGGCGCGCTCGCCGGTGCTGGTCTGGCGCAACGTCACCCGGATCAGGTTGATCACTGCATTCCGCGCCGCCCATGGTGCCCCGGAACACGAACTTCTGCCCGGCGAGCCGCTGATCTGTGACGGGATCGAGCTGCCGCTCAAGCACCGCAAACGCCGGATCGAGCTGGAAGCCAAGGGGCTGATCAAGGGCGCGCAGGTGGTCTATCTCGGCGCCGGGCGCAAGCTGGGCTTTTCGCGGCTGCACGTCATCGGCGCCGAAGACCCGCGCATCTCGGTGGCCTCCATCGTCAAGATCGAGAAGCCGGACGAGGAAGAGCCGTTCATCCCCTTCGCCGCGACGATGGGCGCGGCCTTCCTGCATGGCGCGGCGGTGACGATCCACAAGGCGCAGGGCAGCCAGTGGCCCGAAGTTCAGGTGTTTGCCCCCGACCTCTATGCCGCTGCCCGTGCCGGTCGGGTCGAGGCGGGGATACCGCTGTGGAAACGGCTGGCCTACGTGGCGATCACCCGCGCCGAGACCCGGCTGCACTGGGTCACCCGCTATGCGCTGGCCCGGCCACAGGAGGTGCTGGGCACCTCCGATCTCGCCGTCGCGTCCGCGCCGCTCGTTCTCGAAGGAGAGACCGACGATGCCTAGCCTTCTCGTCACCGGCGCGAGTGCCGGGATCGGCCGGGCGGTGGCCGAACGGTTTCTCGCCGAGGGCTGGTGGGTGGGACTCGTGGCGCGCCGTGCCGCCCTGCTCGACGAGGTGGCGGCGGGGCACAAGCGCGCCGTGGTGCTTCCGGCGGATGTGACCGACGCCGCGGCTGTCGACCGGGTGTTCGCCGATTTCGCTGCGAAAGCGGGGCGGCTCGACGTGTTGTTCAACAATGCCGGTATCTTCACGCCGGCTGCGCCGATCGACGAGATCCCGCTGGCCGACTGGCGCAGCGCGCTTGCGGTCAATCTCGACGCGATGTTTCTCTGCGCCCGCGCCGCCTTCGGGCAGATGCGGCGGCAGAGCCCGCAGGGCGGGCGGATCATCAACAACGGATCGCTGTCGGCCCAGACCCCGCGCCCCGGCTCGGCGAGCTACACCACGACCAAACACGCGATCACCGGGTTGACCAAGACGCTCGCGCTCGACGGGCGCGCCTTCGACATCGCCGCCTCGCAGATCGACATCGGCAATGCCCGCACCGGTTTGTTGCAGGGGATCATCGACCGCGCCCGCGCGGTTGGCGACGTGCCCGAGCCACCGACGATGGACGTGGCCGACGTGGTGAATGCGGTTTTCTACATCGCCACCCTGCCGCCCGAGGCGAACGTGCCATTCATGACGGTGATGGCGACGAAGATGCCGCATATCGGGCGCGGGTAGCGCGGCGCGATCTGTTGCTGGTGCGGCCGCGCCTCAGATCGCCCGCATATGGGCCTCACCCTCGACGAACCGGCCGATGATGGCCGCCGGATGACCAGCCTTGCGCAAAGCGTCGAGCAGCACCTCGGCCTTGTCTTGCGCCACCGCGGCAAGCAGGCCCCCGGCGGTTTGCGGATCGTGCAGGAGCGCGCCGCGCGGGCCCTCGGCGCCGTCTACCGGCGCCGCGGCGCGGTTGGCCTCCCAGATCGACGAGCGGTGCCCGGCTTCGGCCAACGCCAGCGCGCCGTCGTAGAGCGGCACCGCCTCCAGATCGACCTCGCCCGCCACGCCGGAGGCCTTGCAGATCGCCAGCATATGCCCGGCAAGGCCGAAGCCGGTGACATCGGTCATCGCGTGGGCATGTGGGGCGAGGATCGACGCCGCCTCGCCTTGCGGGCGGGCCATCGCCGCCAGCATCGCCGCCACCTGCCGCCCGTCGGCCTTGCCCTGCATCTCGGCGGCCAGCAGCGTGCCGGTTCCGATCGGACGGGTCACGATCGCCACGTCGCCCGGCTTTGCGCCGGCATTGGTGATCGCGGCCCCCGCCACCAGCCCGGTGATGGTGAAGCCAAGCGTCATTTCGGCGCCCATGGTGGAGTGCCCGCCGACGATCTCGGCCCCGGCGGCGCTGAATACCTCCTGCGCCGCCCGCATCACTTCGGCCAGGCTGCGCGCCTGGAGCGGCTGGGCCATGCGCGGCAGGATCACCGAAGCCAGCGCCGCCTGCGGTTCTGCCCCCATCGCCCAGATATCGCCAAGGGCATGAACCGCCGTGATCCTGGCCAGCAGGTAGGGATCATCGGTGAAGGCGCGCAGATGGTCGGTGGTGATGACCTGCTTGGCCCCGCCAATCGCCAGCACCGCCGCGTCGTCGCCGGGGCCGGTCAGCACATCCGCGCGCCCGGTTGCGGGCAGTGCGGCGAGGGCCGCGCCCAGCGTGCCGGGCCCGACCTTGGAGCCGCAGCCGGCGCAGAGCGGCTTGTGTTCGCCGGCAAGCTCGGCCTGCACCCCCTCGGTCAGATCGCGCGGCAGGGGCGCGGGCGCCATCTGCGGCAGCGCGTGAAACATCGCCATGAACTTCGTGTCGATCCGGTTTTTCCAGCGCCAGAGCAGCGGGCCGGAGATCGTCCGCCCCCACTTTTCGGCGAGCGCCGATTTCTCGCCCAGAGAGACCAGTTTGAGGTAGTCCTTCTGCGGGTGATAGGGCCGTGTCCTGCCGGTGCCGGTGAGCACGGCGGCGAGGTTATGCAGCAGGATCGGGGCTTCGCGCACGGCATAGACCCCGGCCTTGGGCCGGGGCGCATGGCTGAGATGGGCGCAATCGCCGGCGGCGAACAGATCCCAGTGCCCTTCGACGCGCAGATGGCTGTCGACCCGCACGAAGCCGGCTTCGGTGAGCGGCAGCGGGCTGTGGCTGAGCCAGCCATGGGCGAAAGCCCCGGCGGTGCCAACCGTGAACCGTGCCCGGACCAGCTCGCCATCGGCCAATTCCACCCCGTCTTCGCGGATGCGAACCACCTCGGCATTGGTGTGGATCGCCACGCCATGTGCGGCCATCGCCGCGCGCAGGCGCCGGGTGGTTTCGGGGTTCTTGCCGGCGATCTCCGACCCGGCCTCGATGATCGCCACCCGCGCGGCGGCGCCCACCGCGCCGCGCAGCGCATAGGCCGAGGCCAGCGCCAGCTCTACCCCGGCCACGCCCGCACCGATCACCGCCACCTCGGGCGCGACCCTGCCCGCCTTTGCCGCCGCGAGAAAATCGCGCCAGCGCCCGGTGTAGGTATCGAGCGGCTTGGCCCCGAGCGCGTGTTCGGCAAAACCGGGGATCGCGGGCATCTCGGTGTGAATGCCGACATTGATCGAGGCCACGTCATAACCGATCTCGCCATGGCCGGTCACGGTGACGGTCTTGGCCACCGGGTCAATCGCGGTGGCCGCGCCCAGCACCAGCCGCGCCCCGGCGAAGCGGGCGAGCTTCACAAGGTCGATATCCAGCGCCTCGCGGCTGTAATGCCCGGCGATATGGCCGGGCAACATGCCCGAATAGGGCGCGGTGGGGGCGGGATTGATCAGCGTCAGCCGGGTGCCCGCCAGCGGCTTCATCCCCCACATCCGCGCCACCAGCGCGTGGCTATGGCCGCCACCGATCAGCACCAGGTCGCGGGTCAGGGGAAGGGGCATCTGCATCATCGGGGGGCACTTTCTTCGCCGCAGGTCGGGGCGCTTCCACTTTGAGGGCGCTCGACTGCTACTGATTGCCGGCCCAACTCGGTGTGCCGCTTCGTAGCATGCGCATTGCCCCGCAAAAAAGGGGTGATCGCGGCACTTGCCTGCGGTGTCATGGCAGGCCGTGGGCGCGCGCCATATCTTTAACGAATTCGACCGTGGATTTTGGAATCTCGCTCGCGGTGTCGATCCGTTCCGTCAACTGGGCCAGTGCCTTCTGGTTGGCGATGCGCTCCGGGACAGGTCGTTCATCCAACATCAAATCAAGGTCCGGGAAAAACGCTTCTCGCCCCGAAATCTCACGCAACCAAACTTCGATCGGGAGAAAGGCGTCGTAAAGCCGTCGTCGGTTTTCAGCGCCAAACATCTCAACCGCGTTATTTTTGGGAAGATCCAGCTTGTCACTTATCGACGTAAGGTATTCGTGAAGTGCGCGGGCCTCAGGTCTTGGCAGGTCGATATGCGCGCGTCGCATAATCTCGGCCCAGGCGTTCGAAATCGAGGGGTTTTTGGAGCGGCTTGGAAGTAGTCCGCCGGGCATATCAATGGCGATCTGTTCGAGGAAATCTTCGACGGAACCTCCGGTCGCGAGCACGTCGGCGTAGTTGCGCAACCGAACTCGGTCTGCGCCGACACGCTC
>SWCA01008926.1_pt1 | contig 45697 bp, 40 predicted proteins | sample 4692961 | NCBI WGS metagenome assembly SWCA01 (sample SAMN10267275, study PRJNA491770) | bioreactor metagenome | isolation source: DHS bioreactor inoculated with | place: Japan: off Shimokita Peninsula | reverse complement strand
AAAAAAAAGAAAATATCCAATTTTTTACCAACCATCATAATATGAATTTTATAGATGGATGATATCCATCAATTTAATCAGAGCGACGATCAACCAAACGTTTAGGTCTACCCCTTATCTTGTAGAATTCGAGACCTCCCGGTCCAGTAAAATTAAAGTGGATGTTAAAGCTACCATCCAAGTGTGCTTCAGATAGGGGAGGCTTGTACTGGAGGAATGATTTTAGAAAGTTTTCCTTAACCAGTTCCTGTGCACAATTTTTGGTATCCTGACACTCCACACTTACCCGGAGGGTAACCTCCTCTTCATCACCATAGAGAAATGCCTCATACTCCCCGGTAAGATAATCCATGTTTTCCCGCTGGAAAACACCCCTCTCCACATCTACCCTGTTAAATGGCGCACCCATAACCCATGATGTTTCTGCCTCTCTTTCAGGATTCAATATCCTCATATGAGTCCTTCCACAGGGACATTTATCACTGCTTACCACCACTGAAGTGTCTTCAGTGTCATAATTCAAAAGTAAAGTACCAGTCTTACCTCCAGGAGGTAGAAGAGATGTTAAAACGATCCGACCACATTCCCCTTCATCTACAAAGTTTTCCAGAGCAGGGTCATAGAGGTCCAGGTGCACCATGTCTTCCGGAACATGCAAACCCACCTTTTCATGGCATTCACCACACATGGTCCCCTCGGTGCTGCCGTAGGTATTGTAAACTGGAACATCCCATACTTCCTCAACATAAGCCCGTGATTCATCAGCAAAACTCTCCCCACCAGCAATTAAACGTTTTATACTTGATTCTTGAGGATTTATTCCTTCTTTTTCCATTCTCCGAGCTAATTTGAGGAGTTTGAACACACTAGCCACTATCCCCGTGGGTTGATAGCTGGTCATGATTCGCACTGGAAATGAACATTTACCCTCCGGAATGATGGCCATTCCAATTTTCTGGGCTGCAAGGGTCATGGTATTGGCCCCCACATTCATCCCATAGCTAGCGCATATCACCACCCGGTCTCCAACTCCAAAATTTTGGGAAACAAAAGAACGGGCGTATTTTTCAGCGTAACGATTCCAATCTTCCCAGGTTAAAAAGAATGACTTAGGCATACCACTGGTGCCACTGGTCTCATGTATGGTGTAAATATCATCCCAATCCATACATTTAAACTCAAAATCTTCCGTTTCTGGGGGTTGCTGTTCCCGCATGACTTTCCCACTGATGATGGGCAGTTCACGCAGATCTTCATGGTCTTTAATATCTTTAGGATTAATATTATTCTGTTTGAACCATTTACGATAAAATGAAGAGTTATCCGCCGCATATTGAATAGTATACTTGATTCTTTCATCAACCAAATCATCCAGCTCATCCCTAGGCATGGTTTCGATTTCTTCCCTGAAGTAATTCATGTTTAAGTCCCCCTCACATTAAACCATTAATGAGTATTCAAAGCGTCTTATTATCCGTTGATTAAAATATGTACTCCCAAACAAATAATGATTACGAATCCGGAATTACCCAAGGAATAATAAAAAAGGATTAACAGTGAAAAATGAGCCGTGGGGATGAAGAACCGGGAAAACAGTGATATTTGTAACCCATGACCCCTAATGTGAACGAATCTGGTTCTGGCTGATAGGATGGGAGGTCTTAAGTCGAAACCCGAGAAAAATCATTAAAAATTTCCAAATTGAACTTAACCGGATAAGGGGCCGAACTACGCCCCAGTTTCTGGAACTTAAAAAAGAAATAACCAGTTATCTGGATGATGAATTATAAACCATTAAAAAAAGAAATTATGGCAATTTAATGAGTTTAAATACCATATAGATACTTATCTACCCTTTAATATCTCAACCTTTTAATATTTCAAGAAATCCATCCCTATCCTTAAGGTTCTCCAGTACAAAATCCGCTCTGGCTCTTTCCAGCTCATGACTGGAATATCTGCCTGTGGCCACGGCTATGGTTTTAATATTGAATGGTCTGGCTGCTTCCACATCACGGGGAGTATCCCCGATAATAAATACCTGATCACCCTGATATCCATGTAATTTTCTGGCACGTTCCAGTGCCTTTTCCACCAGACAGGGCCTTTGTGCACTGTCACTACCAAAACCTCCAAAGGAAAAGAAGCCGTCAAGACCAGCTTTGCCTAGTTTAGCATAGGCAATTGGTTCCAGATTACCGGTGGTGAGGCCCATCAGGACATCTTCATTTTTTAATTCCTTTAAAAGATTATTTACACCACCCAATGCTTGAACATTCTCCCGGTGTACATTTGCAATGTAGTATTGAGTCATGTAGTCCAAACAGTCCTGGAAGTTCTCTTTGATGGTTTCTTCTGGCACATGTCCCATTGTAAGGACTTCCATCAGTATTTGAGGGTCAGTTTTCCCAGCGTAGTTTATGCCACTGATATCCTCTTTCATCCCGTAGTACTTGTTTACGGCATGGACAAAGGCCTGATAGTGGCAGCGTGCCCCTCGAACCAAGGTCCCGTCAATATCAAAAAGGGTTAATATTCCATTGTAATCCATTTACATCACCTTATTTTAGAGAATTATCATTTCCTACTTAAAAAAAATCAATATGAAGGATAAACAATATTTAAATGATTAATAGACATTTAATCCTTAGAAGATCATCTAATTTTTAGTGTTAATTTTCATTAACTGCGCGATATGAGGTCTTCTGCAGCGCTTTCAGCAATTTCCATCACTTCAACCTCGTCAAGGGCTAAAACTTCCCTTTCACGCATCAGGATCTCCCCATTGCATATAACTGTGCTCACATCTGCCCCCTCGGCAGAGTAGACCATGTGGGAAATTGGATTTCGGTAAGGAGTTAAGTGGGGTGCTTTCATGTCCACTAAAGTCATGTCCGCTTTTTTCCCAACTTCAATGCTTCCTATCTCGTTTTCCATGCCCAGGGCAGTGGCACCATTGATGGTGGCCATTTCCAGCACCTGAGGTGCAGGTAAAAGTGTGGGATCGAACTTGTTAACTTTTTGAAGGAAACTGGACATTTTCATCTCCTGGAACAGGTCCAGATTGTTGTTAGATGCAGCTCCATCAGTTCCCAGAGATACACAGACATCTTTAGCCAGTAAATCTGAAACTGGTGATATTCCCGACGCTAATTTCATATTACTCAATGGATTATGAGACAATTTAACATTATTATCCTTAATTAAAGCTATTTCAGCTCCAGAAATCCACACTGAATGAGCTGCTATGACATCCGGTCCTAAAAATTTAAGATCCTCCAAATACTCGAAGGGTCTCTTCATCCTATCGTTTAAACTGTCTTCCACTTCTTTTTTAGTTTCTGAAACATGGATGTGAATTCTGAGTCCTTTTTCATCGGCTTTCTTACGAACCCAATTCAATAGTTCTGGGGAACAAGTGTAAGGTGTGTGGGGTCCTAATGCCACTTGTATCCTGCCGTCGGCTGTGTTATGGCATTTTTCTATGATGCGGAGAGTTTCTTTATATTCTGCCTTTCTCTTTTCATCATCGAATAGATCGATCATTCCATGGCAGATGAGGGCTCTGATTCCAGATTTGTCCAGGGCACGGGCCACGTCATCCATGAAGAAGTACATGTCATTGCAGGTGGTGGTTCCGGATTTGATCATCTCCAGTGTTGATAACAAAGCTCCGGCGTAGCAGTGTTCCCCTTCCAGGTGCGCTTCCACTGGCCAAATATGGTCATTCAACCATACATCCAGAGGCAAATCATCGGCTAATCCCCTCATTAAACTCATGGAAAGGTGGGTGTGGGTGTTAACCAAGCCCGGGATGAGAAACTTTCCTTCGCCATTAATGATTTCATCTGCACCATTACTGGATTTATCAGAGGTTATATCAACAATTTTATCGTCTTCTATCAGTACTGATCCTTTCATAACTTCAGGGGCGAGGATCCTTGTGTTTTTTATGAGTATAGTCTGGGTTTCCATGGGACCACCTATCTATATAAGATTGAGGAAAATAACATAAATATCTACAGTATACAGTATGGTGAAATTTACCTGTACCCGGTACTGTATTACCCGGTTTCAATCATTTTTACTAGATCATGTTTTAGATGCACCTATTAAAGTTTTTAACTAAAAGGTGCATGCGAGGAGGATTTTTTAGATGGAGATAAAAATAGCCCTTCCATCCAAGGGAAGGATAAGTGACCCTGCAGTTGAACTCCTATCCAAGGCAGGGATTGGATTGAAGGATGCAGTTAATCGCCGGCTTTTCGCTGAAACCTATGATGACCAGATCAGTGTAATGTTCACCCGAGCCGCCGACATCCCTGAATTTGTGGCTGATGGCGCTGCTGACATGGGAATGACTGGCCTGGATTTAATAGAAGAAAAAGAAGCCACTGTGGAAATACTGGAGGATCTGAATTTCGGAAGATCCAAACTGGTCCTGGCCGCCCCTGAAGACTCAGACATCAAAGAATTGGAAGATGTTAATGATGGCTCCATCGTGGCCACTGAATTCCCCCACCTTACAGAAAGATACTTTAAAAATCAGGGGATTCCTGTTAAAATTGTGGAACTCAGTGGATCAACTGAAATAGCTCCTTTTATTGGAGTTTCAGACCTTATCACTGATCTGACCAGTACTGGAACCACCTTAAAAATGAATCATCTCCAGATGGTGGACACCATCCTGGAAAGCTCAGTGCACCTTATAGCCAACCCCGACAGTTACCAGAGTAAGAGAGAAAAGATTGATGAAATCCAGACTGGAGTGAAGGGTGTTCTGGATGCCGAGGGTAAGAAACTGGTGATGATGAACGTGGATAAAGAAGTCCTGGATGAGGTTAAAAATGCCATGCCTGGTATGACCGGACCCACCGTATCCCAGGTTCTATCTAACAAGGGGGTAGTGGCAGTGCACGCAGTGGTCAATGAACAGGAAGTATTCCAGGTGGTTAACCGACTGAAAAGGATTGGTGCCCGGGATATTCTGGTGGTCCCCATTGAAAGAATCATTTGAATAATATAGGCTGAAATCCTGTGACTAAAAATAGACTATAATTGGTGTTGGATTGGATATAGTAATTCTAAAGGATATATATTGACATATAAATAATTTTTAGCATATGAAAAGATATAAGGGGATTGTATGAAACTTTTAAGATTTAAAAAGGATGCTGTGGAGAAAACAGGGGTGGTTATCAATGGAGGGCTGGTGGAAATATACCATTCCCTACTGGAAGCTTCCCGATCACCCTTTGATGATCTGGAAAGGAAAGAATTTTACCCCCTGGATGAGGTTAATTTCCTCCCACCGGTTGAACCCGGTAAAGTGGTTTGTGTGGGTTTGAATTACCGGGACCATGCGGAAGAATTGAACATGGAACTTCCTGAGGAACCCATACTCTTTCTAAAACCAAACACCACGGTAATTGGCCATGAAGATAGCATTATCTACCCCCTTCAATCCCATCAGGTGGATTACGAAGCTGAACTGGCAACGGTAATGGGGAAAGAGGCCCGTTTTGTTAATAAAGAGGATGCTATGAACTATGTTGCGGGTTATACTGTTTTAAATGATGTAACTGCCCGTGACCTCCAGCAAAAAGATGGGCAGTGGACTCGTGCCAAGAGTTTTGATACCTTCTGTCCATTGGGACCGTGGATAGAAACGGATATGGACCCTTCAAATCAGAATATCTCCTTAAAATTAAATGGAGATGTTAAACAGGATTCCACTACTGGAAACATGATTTTCCCGGTGGAAGAGTTGGTGGAATACATATCCCATATCATGACCCTTAATCCAGGGGATGTCATTGCCACTGGAACACCTCCCGGTGTGGGTGCCATGCAAGTGGGGGACGTGGTTGAGGTGACTGTAGAAGGTGTTGGAACACTTATAAACCGAGTTAAACCTTAAAATCTTAAAATGAATTCAAATCTTGCTAAAATTATACGGATAACTTTAAAATTGAGGAAAACATTTACATGCGAATAATGATAAAATCAAATTTTCAGAATTCTCTTTATGTAATTAAATGAATTTAAGCATGCCAAGCCCTCATAACCATGTTTTGACTTTTTTTAAGGTGTTCTCCCTCAAAGTCTTCCATTAACATTCGAACCACACTTTTCTCTATCCTGAAATCTTCCCCTAAGATGAAATCCACCAGATCATGGTAACATGTGTTAACCTCCAGGAGAACTTCCCCCGGACCATGAATTTCACGGAATAACCTTAAAATTTCTTTTAAAATCTGATCTTGGCGAGGATGGGGTTTCACTGCCCCCCATAAATGTAGAAATACACTAGGATAAAATGTGAGGAAACCCACTGGTTCATCCTTATGCAGGGCTATGAGGATATCTCCACCACATCTACTGGCTAAATTAAGGTCTTTAAGATAGCTGACTCCCCCTAATTCTTGCCGGGTCCACTTGTCAATCTTTTCCAATACAGTTTCCTTCCTATTATCCAGTGTGGGTTGGAAAAGTTCCACCCTAAGATTATCATCATCCTGATTAACTCCATCTCCAAGGTTGGCTTTCTTTTCTGGACCTGATAATTTCTCTGGGACTTTCAGTATCAAAGAGGGATAGGCAGAATTGAATCCCAGTTTATGGTAAAGACCAATATTATTCCCTGCTTCCGGACGCACCTCCAAACCCACCACCTTACAGTGCCTCTGGAGGTAATCTAAACTACGTTGAATTAATTTTTTACCACGACCCTGTCCCTGTAATGATGGATGGATCCCCAGTGGTCCCAGGTAGCCCTCTTCCCCCATGGTTTTGGAAAATGAGTAGCCAACCAGTTCTTGGCCATCCATCAACACGAAACAGCCTTCTTCATCCCCTTCTCTGAGCCCCTGGAGATTCTGGAGACTTCGTGGTTCTTCGCGTTGGAAGGCCATCTGGTCGAGTTCTATGATGGTTTCCAGATGTTCCTCTTCCATCAGGATTATCTGCAATTAATCACTCCGCAAATTGCACTGGCCCCTTACTTGCTATTCCGATTTAGGTGTCCAGTTTTTTATTCCAGGTAAATTGCTGGTTTATAGGGTAAGGCATTCCGGGCCTTATTCTGAGGATCATAGGTTGGTTCTTGATATACAACAACTTTATCACCAGTTTCCCGGGCAATATAGCCCTGTGCATCTTCCAGGAGTTGTTTTTCATCCACCATTCCCACGTAGTGTATTTTGGTCATTTCCCTGGCGATTTTCTGGGCAAATCCAGCCAGTTCCTTCTTATCATCATGAACATTTGCCTGGATGGCCTGTCCCATTATACGTCCAATATCTGGTTTTCCAACCTCACGGGCAATTTCAAAGACTTCCCATTTCCATGTGGGAGCTAGATATATGTGTATCATTTCCGGTTGGCTTTGGGTTATCTTTTTTATCTCCCGGATGTCATCCACCAGGCCCTGGATGATTTCTTCACCCTTGTGCACCTTTTCATCAATTAAGGCCAGATCAGCTTCAGGCCATGGTGCTTCGGATACGAATCCCTGCCCCCCGTGACGGTTCCACAGTTCCTCACAGGCATGAGGTGTGAATGGAGCCATTAACCGTATCCAGATTCCCAGTACATAGGCCAGGACATCAGTTATCTCCTCATGGTCATCTTCGTTTTTGAGTTGGTGGTCCACCCGGTGCAGGTAATGGTCAATGTCCTTTTTGAATAGGAAAAGTGATTCCTGGAGAGCTTTACGGGTTTGGAATCCTTCCAGGGCCTGGGTGGCGTCGCGGACCCTCTGGTTTACTTGGCTGATCATCCAGGCATTGATGGCCTTATCCACTGCTGGGGCTTCGGTGTAATCACTTAATTGTATCTGGGAGCCATGGAGTTCATCAACCATTGCCGCAAATCCTGAAAACCATTCTAAACGTTTTTTGGTTCCAATTACCTCTTTTTCCCTCCAGTCGAAGTCCTGCCATGGTTCTGCCGAGGACATTAAGAATAATCGTACCACGTCGGCTCCGTGGATTTTAATGGCATCTTCCAGGAGAATGATGTTTCCCTTGGAAGAAGACATTTTATGTCCTTCCAGTAATCCCATTCCAAAGACTACCACTCCGCGGGGTCTTTTTTCCTCGGGGAATATGGCTGAATGGTGAAAGATGTGGAATGAAAGGTGATTTCCCACCAGGTCCTTGGCAGACAGTCTCCAGTCCAGTGGGTACCAGTAGTTAAATTCTTCCTTCATACCATCGGGTATGTTGGTTTTGGTGGTTGGTTTATCCAGGAATACGTGGTCGAAGAATTCTTCGTCCAGTTCTTCCGGGTCTATGTTTTTCAGGTGCGGGGCGATGGCGTAGTAACTCATGTAGATGGTGGAGTCACTGAGGGGTTCGATTAACCACTGGGTGTCCCAGGGTAGTGGTGTTCCCAGACCGATCCGTCGGGCGCATGCCCAGTCATGGAGCCAGTTAAGGTAGTATTGGAAGTTGGATCGTATCTCCTCTGGTACGGTTTTCATCAGGGAGAGTGTGTTCTGGGTGGTGGTGGTCCAGTCTTCGTCAGAATACTTGAGAAACCACTGGTTGTCCAGGATCTTAACCACGCACTCGGTACCGCAACGGCAGATCACTGGTTTTTCTGCGAATTCATGCATTATGTCCCCTTTACCAGCTTCTAAGAGATTATCTTTAATGGCATCCCTGGCCTCGGGCACCCTTAAACCAGAATAACCAGTGACGTGTTCATCCATAACTCCCTTGGCGTGTTCCAGTTTGTACATTTCATTGGTGGCTTCTTTGAGTTTAGGGTCTTCCTGGCTTTTAACACCCATTTTTTCCACCATTTCCACTGCAGGGTGTTCGCCGAATCCTTTGAGACGTATGAGTCCTATGGGCTGGATTTTCTCCACTTCGTCTTTTATCCCATATTTTTCCAGAGTTTCCGTGTCCTTTTTAAGGTCTACCAGGGCGATGTAGTCTGCTGGGGCGTGTGCCGGTACTGAGTAAACCACCCCTGTAGCATAATCCGGGTCGACAAATGATGCCGGTAGAATAATGTGCTGTTGCCCGGTCACCGGGTTTTCCACGTATTGGCCGATTAAACTTGGGGCATCCGCATCTTCAATTAGTTCCAAGTCGGTTTTCTGATTTAAAAGGTTGTGGTATGCTTTTTTGCTGATAACCCATTCTTCCCCACTACTTCTAACCTTAACGTATTCTTCAGATGGATTAAGCCATAGGTTGGTGGCTCCGAAGAGGGTTTCCGGACGGAAAGTGGCGGCTACTAAATATTTTTCTCCCATTTTAAATTTGATGAGGGTTAATTCATTGATGGCCACTCCTTCTCCTTCCAGAAGGTCATGGTCCCCTACTGGGTTTTCATCATCAGGACAGTACTTTACCGGGTGGGCCCCTCGGCGTACCAGTCCTTTTTGGTTGAGTTTTTCAAATTGCCAGGTGATGAATTTCTGGTAGTGAGGGTCGATGGTGGTGAATTCGCGTCTCCAGTCAATGGAAAATCCTAGCTGAGTCATGACATTGTGGTACTCTTCACTGAAATATTTGACAATGTAATGGGGGTCGGTGAATTTGTTAAGCTCGTCCTCGGGTACTTTATGAACGTTCTGGTATATGTCCAGAGTCCAGGGATCTCTTCTACCGATACGTTTGGCTATCCCTATAACTGGAGCCCCGGTAACGTGCCAACCCATGGGGAATAATACATTGTATCCTTGCATTCTCTTAAAACGAGCATAAACATCCGGAACAGTATAGGTACGGCCGTGGCCCACGTGCATTGCCCCACTAGGGTAAGGGTAGGCCACAGTTAAGAATAGTTTTTCACGATTATCAGGATTAGATTGGAATAATTTTGATTTCTGCCATTTTTTCTGCCATTTCTCCTCAATTTTAATATCTGTCACTAAATCACCGCCATGATAATATTTTAATTTGGTAAAAACTAATTTATGATTAATTAACATTAATTTCAATTAATAATAGATTATAAACCAATAATCAAAGTTTTAATGCTTTTCAAGTGAGTTGTCCAGCCAGTCCAAGTAGTTCTCTGAACCCCTTTTGATCTGGATTTCCAGTGCACATGGTGTCTGGTAACTGTGGATTTCTCCAACCCTATCTATAACTTTATCCACTAATTCTGAACGGGTCTTCACCAGGAGGATGGATTCAACATCTTCCTCCAAACTCCCCTCCCACCAGTAAATGGATTCCATACCAGATATTATATTGGCACAGGCCACTAGTCGTTCATTTAAAAGAGTTTTAGCTATTTTTTTAGACTCTTCAACTCCGGAAGCTGTGATATAAACCATTGAATACACTTTAAACATCTCGAACTACTCGGTTATAGGATGAATTATTTTATTATCCCCATATTATTTGATCTACTATGAACTATCTCAATCAGGAAGTAATAATTCAACACCACTGAATTATCTAATTATGGGAGGTATGGGAGGCATTATTGTTTTGTGTTCAGCAGCCAGCATCATCACCTTAACCCTTACCACTTCATCCAGTTTTATCTGCAATTTGTGGGCTGTTTCATCCTCTTTCATCCCGTGTTCAGTCATCAAGTACAGGATTTTATCTAAAAGATCGTATTTGATTCCCAGATCTTCCTCATCAGTTTGTCCCGGCCATAAACCGGCAGTGGGATCCTTGTGGATTATATCCTCATTGACATCAAGATAACTTGCCAACCTGCGGACATCTGTTTTGTATAAACCCCCTATAGGGAGTATATCAACCCCACCATCACCATACTTAGTGAAATAGCCAACCAGGAGTTCAGTTCTATTACCAGTACCCACTACCAGACGATTTAGAGCATTAGCATGATAATAGAGTACTACCATTCGCATTCGTGCCTTAAGATTCGCTCCGGCAAGTTTATAGTTTTCATCATTTTCAGAACGGCTGCAAACATCTTGAACTGGTTCAATGAGAGGATCTATAGGTATGATTTTGTGTTTTATTCCTGTTTCCTCTGCCAACTTCACTGCATCATCCACGTCTTCTTGACTAGTGGTCTGGCTGGGCATGATGAGGCCCAAAATTTTATCCTTGTTCACCACTTGGGCACATAGTTTGGCAGTGGTGGATGAATCTAATCCACCACTGAGACCTATAACCAGACCTTGCGTGTTGGATTCGATCAATGAACTTTCAATAAAGCTTGATATCTCTCTTGATGCCCTTTCCACATCTAATACTGGTAATATCCCATTATAATCGCCCATATTATACACCCTACTAATTATTTAACCCACATAAAATTTATTATCCATTAATTTCAGTTAATATCCCAACAAAAGCATGCCATCAAATAAAACCTTTTATTGGTCCTTTATTGATGATCGGCCCTCACAGCTGAAATTACACTGTGGTTTGGAAAATATTTCCATATTGATTATAGGATTATATTTAGGTTTTATTAAATATGGATTTTGCACAATTATTATATGTCCACAGAATTTAAGTAAGATAATCAAATAGAAACTATTTAACTTGGAAAAAATGGATGTTTAATATTGAAGTTTATTTTAGGCTTATTACGATCTAGAATAAATAATGGAGGCATTATATAATGGCAATTAGAGACCTTTTCCAATTTAAAAAAGGAAAAACAACATTCGTGTTTATTGGAGGGAAAGGGGGAGTGGGTAAAACTACCGTATCCGCATCAACTGCCCTATGGTTAGCTGAAGAGGGTAAAAAAACTCTGGTAATATCAACAGACCCTGCTCACTCACTTTCAGACTCTTTAGAGAAGAAACTGGGACATGACCCCACCCCCATAGGTGAAAACTTGTGGGCTGCAGAAATTGACCCGGAAGTGGCAATGCAGGATTATCAGGTTAAGATGAAGGAACAGCAGGCCCTTAACCCTGGCATGGACATGGGTATGATGGAGGATCAGATGGAAATGGCCACCATGGCCCCTGGAATCGATGAGGCAGCTGCCTTTGACAAATTCCTCCAGTATATGACCACTGATGAGTACGATGTTGTGGTCTTCGACACCGCACCCACCGGACACACCCTGAGATTACTATCTTTCCCGGAAATGATGGATAGCTGGGTAGGGAAGATGATCAAAGTCAGGAGACAGATCGGTAGCATGGCCAAAGCCTTTAAGAACATCATGCCCTTCATGGGAGATGAAGACGAAGAGGACAAAGCCATGGAAGACATGGAAGCCACCAAAAAACAGATACGTGTTGCCAGGGAAGTTATGGCAGACCCAACACGAACATCCTTTAAAATGGTGGTTATCCCTGAAGAAATGTCCATCTACGAATCTGAAAGAGCAATGGAAGCACTGGAAAAGAACAACATGCACACCGATGCAGTTATCGTAAACCAGATCCAGCCAGAAGAAGCAGACTGTGATTTCTGCCGTGCACGACGTCAGATCCAACAAAAAAGAATGGAAAGTATCCGTCAGAAATTCGGTGGCCAAGTAGTGGCTGAAATACCATTATTCCGGGAAGAAGTTAAGGGTACTGATAAACTAAGAGAAGTTGGTAAGATCCTGTACGGGGAGAGCGAAGTAGCTTCCTAAAACCTCTTTTTCCAATTTCATTCTCTTTTATTTTTAACGCTATTTTTAGATAATCTCTATTATTTAGTCGATAGTTCCATATTTGAAAGAAGAATTTGGTTAAGATAGTTTCACACTTAAGAGAAGAGTTTCAGTACGTTTTTTATAAATCCTTCCAGAGCCTGGTTATAGTTAAACCAATCCTTTTCATAATGTTTGGTCTGGCTGATCATGAAGGTGTAAGAATAGAGGGAAAGGGCCATTGCATTATAGTCCACGTCCCGTCCAGGAAGGTTTTCTTCCAAGTATTTACTCATATATTTCACAAATTCAGCCAGCATGGGATCAGTGCTACCACTTTTTTGAGTGTTGGAAAGAGAAATGAATTCATAGTGATCCTCGGCTATTCTGGCCATGTCGGTGATTAAGGTTCTTAAAAAAACATCAGGATCAGTGGAAACATTGGTAGCCAGGGCTTCATCCACATCTTCTTTAACTTTCACTATGTTCTGATTCAAAACCTTGTTAAAAAGATTTTGTTTTGTTTTAAACTTTCTGAACAAAGTTAATTCACTGAAACCTGCCTTTTGAGCTATAAATCTAGTTGTAGCACCTTTATATCCTTTTTCAGCAAATATTTCCAAAGCTGCGTCTAAAAATTTCTGTTCCGTTTTATCAACCATGTTTACATGCAACCATTAATCCATATCCATAGATTTCTAAACCAGAGGGTTTTAAAAAATAATTTCCAGGGTCACCTTATAAAGGTTAACCATCAAAAACCCGGCGATCGATAGATGATATTTTAGATTATTAAATATTAGAGTTTCTGGACTAAATAAGAGTCAGTTATCTATGTTTTTCAGATAATTAAAGTTTATTGTCAATAATTACCAAATAAATTTTGTAGTATATAATATGGAATTGGGTTCTAAGCTTAGTTAATTTATAAGATAATATGATTTATTCTAAGAAACAACACCATTAACCGCCATATATGATAAATCAGCTGCCTTATTAAGACATTGCTGTATATAATTATCGTCATCTGTTTCCAACCATGATTCCCATGCATTCTCGCTCATTTGGTCACAGGAAGATAATTCACTATCCCATTTGCCTGTTTTATCCGTAAGGTGGGGTTCCAGGAGTATTGCTTGTAGCTCACAGCTAGTGTGATCATATCCCGAATTACCCCCAGAATGTGGTGGGCATACACTATCAGAGATATAATGAGTTGCCACACCAAAACAGTAGCTGGCCGGTTTATAATTTCCATTCTGATAATAATCCCTACCTTTTTGAAGCCAGTAGTTGGCTTTTTCTTCACTGGCCGGGTAGTGATGATACTGGAAGTCAAAAAACTTATAATCAGGATCATCAGCCCCATCCAACATTTCTGAAAGATCCAGCTTGTCCTGAGCATCAGCAGGGAGCGAGTAATAAACTTCCTCAACAATGGCATAATGATTAGGAGCCGCCCAGGCAGATACGGGATGGGGTATTGCCAGGACAATAACAAATGTAACAAAAATCATTATCAGGGTTCTTTTCATGGTTCCTCGAACTTAGGGTAAATCTAGAAAATCAGTTAGTCGGTCTAATGAAAATGTGTAGTAAGTACCCATATTTAAACATATGCAACAAAAAGTCATTGGAGAATTAGATTGCAAAATTTAGATTCCATGGATTTAATGTACTTTGAAAAACTAAATTAAATTATTAAACTGGATAAAATAGTATTAATGATCCAATCCCGGTGATATCCAATGCATGGAAAATCATGTCCCATTGATTTGAAACAAATACCCCCTTGGAAGCGGTATTTAAGAGGTTTTCTAAGGATAATCATCCTGATTAACGCAGTGTACCATGTCGTCTTGGGTGAGGTTTTCTTTGGATTTTTAGCCCTATTAGCCCTTACAATCCTTCTTGTTCCCCGATTTTTTACAAAAAACAAGATATGTGTCGTTCCAGTGGATATAGAAATACTTTTTTTAATCGTGGTCTTTTTTGAGTTAATAGTGGCCGATGCCTATAGTTTTTACAGCAGAGTGCCTTACTATGATAAGTTCATGCACCTACTGGTCTCTTTTATTGTGGGCCTGGTGGGAATGGTGATCATTTACACATTCTACGCCCTTGGAAAACTTCAAGCCAGTACTGGGGTGATGTTTGCCCTTATTGTTTTAATAACCATGGGCCTGGGTGCTGGTCTGGAAATGGCAGAATATTTCTACGATCAAATCCTATATCCCTTAATTGGCCCTTACCTACCCACTGGACTCACCCAGGGGTCCATGGTGGCATCACCCCTGGCAGACACCATGGAAGATTTATTTGTGGATACATTGGGAGGTATACTGGGGGCGGCAATAGGGATAATTTTGATTAAAAGAGAAGAGAAAAGGGGAAGAGAACTGGAAATACTGGATGAACTGGAAGTACTGGCCGGGGGAAATAGTGAAGATGACTTGGAATAATCATGGATCCATCCTCTGGCATTAAATTAAATGGTTGTGGTAACATAGATTATAAACGAATCCGTAATATTTCCGTGGCTTTTTTAGTATTTCTAATTATTTTAGTGAGTTTCAGCTTTTTAGCTGGATTACTAGGTGAAACCTCATCCACAGGACCTATTAAAATATTTTCATGGGTTATTGGTTCGATAATTGCCTTTAAGATATTTGAAATCATGGGGGATAAAAAAAAATAGTTCTCTTAAAAAATAGGTTTTTTTAAATAGAACCTTAGTTTCCTCAAATAGAAGAAGTTTATCTAAAAAAAGGTTTTTGAATGGAAAAAATCTTGAAAATGCCCTAAATGAAAAAATGACCTAAAAAGATATAATTATTTTTTTGGTGATTCAAAATGCTTATAAAATCTCTTAAAAAATGCGAATACTTCCAAGTATCCGATGAAACTGTTCTGTGTGAGCTTCTGCACCCTGTAAATGAAAATATAGAAATGGGTTGCAGTGTGGCCCATGCCATCATCGAACCCGGCCAGGCATCTTTACCCCACAAATTAAAAAGTTCAGTGGAAATTTACTTCATAATAGAAGGTGAAGGCATAATGCACATTGACACTGAATCAAGAGATGTTAAACCAGGTGATGCTATCTACATACCTCCAGGATCATCCCAGTGGATAGAAAACACAACCAAGAACAATTTAAAGTTTTTGTGTGTGGTAACACCACCCTGGCGGGAAGAAGATGAGGAACTGTGCGATTAAAGGATTATCCAGCTGTTGTTTAAAAACTGTATGATTAGATGTCCATTATTAAGAAACTAGTAAATGACAAGAACTAACTAGTAAATGACCATCACACACAGATAACTGAACTCCTTACCCGCTATTTCCTTTAAAGTCCCCTTAAACAGTCTTTCATCAGGGTAACTGAGCCTTTCACACACTGCTACTTTTCTTTCCAGGTGAATTCCATTTTCAAGGAGGAACTGTGCCAGTTTCTCCACCCTGAAGTCTGGTAAAACAATGGTGGGCTTCCCGTTATCCAGATAATCCAATATTACTTGGGAGTTTCCTTTCCCATGGAGGGTGAGGAGGTTGGCCTGATCCCATGGGAGTTGTAGCCGGGCTGCAGCCAGTTGCAGGGAGCTGATACCCGGAATAACCTCAATGTCCAGATCATCCCGTAGATTAAGAATAGGTTTCAGGACCCCTGAAAATCCAGGGTCACCGGTGGATAGAATGGCCACATCTTTACCTTCATCCACCAGGGAAATTGACTTTTTCATCATTTCATCCATATTCCGTGCCCTTAATACCAATGTATCCCCCACAAATCCGGGGAATAAATCCAGAGCCCTCTGACTCCCTACCAGCACATCAACAGATTCCACAGCATCTATAGCTGCTTTGGTTAAATAGTCACTTGATCCAGGTCCGGTTCCCACCAGGTAAAGTTTTGACATCTATAATTGCTCCTGTTCTCAATATTAACTGCATAATGATGATATAATACTAATTTTAATATGTTTAGTTTAGTGTTTGAATTTCTAGATATAACTAACATTTCATTTGTTGATCTTCCCCTAAAATCTTTAATAACCTGGTAGGTAAAAAGACTAGTAGTGATTTATTATGCTCCAAATTGCAGTTACCGGAAAGCCCAACGTGGGCAAATCATCTTTTTTCAACGCAGCCACCCTATCAGAAGCAGACGTGGCTGGTTATCCATTTACCACCATCGACGTTAATAAAGCAGTGGCCCATGTGGTTAAACCCTGCCCCTGCCGAGAATTAGAGGTGGAATGTAATCCTCGAAACTCCCAATGCCATGATGGTCAACGACTGATCCCAGTGGAACTCTTAGATGTTGCTGGCCTGGTACCCGGAGCCCATGAAGGCCGTGGTCTGGGTAACAAATTCCTGGACGATCTACGCCAGGCCAGGGTATTCATCCACGTCATTGACGCCTCAGGATCCACTGACGAAGAGGGAAGACCCTGTGAGGCAGGTTCACACGACCCCCTGGAGGATGTGGACTTCCTGCAACATGAAATAACCATGTGGCTCTTTGGAATCCTCAATAAGAACTGGAACCGTCTGGTGCGCAAGGCACTCTCTGAGAAACTGGACATTGCCAAGGTTATAGCCGAACAACTCAGTGGAGCTGGCATAATGGTGGAAGATGTTCTGGAAGCCAAGAGAAGTGTTACCAAGGAATATAAGGACTGGGAAGATGAAGATCTCATTGAAATATTGGATAACCTTCTTAAAATTGCCAAACCCATGCTCATCGTAGCCAACAAGGCCGATCTCCCCCATGCAAAGGAGAATATTCACAGACTCCGGGAAAAGTACGATAATGTGATTCCTACTTCTGCCGAGGCTGAACTGGCATTAACCCGGGCTGCAGAAGCCGGTTTAATCAGTTACGTGTCTGGTGAATCTGACTTCAAGATCCTCCAGGAAGACAAACTGAGCCCTCAGCAGATAAATGCCCTGGAATACATACGGGAAAATGTTCTCCAAAAATACGGAGGTACCGGAGTCCAGAAAGCCCTTAACCAGACCATTTTCAACCTGCTGGATATGATCGTGGTTTACCCTGTTGAGGATGAGCACAAACTCTCCGACCAGAAGGGTAACGTGCTCCCCGATGCACTCCTCGTTCCTAGTGGTTCCAAACCGAGGGATATGGCATTTCTCATACACACCGATATTGGAGAGGGTTTCATGCACGCCATTGATGCCAGGAGTTGTCGTAGGGTGTCAAGCGACCATGAATTAGATGATGGGGATATAATTAGTATTATCTGTCGTTAGAATGGCTATAAAAAGTTTGAGAAGTTAATAAAAACGTGAAACTGTTATTATACCCCTTAAATCCAGGAAGATTTCTTCTAAGGAGAAGAGTATGCTTTTAGGCAGCTAAATTAATAAACTAAAATGAATTCGATTTTATTTATGACATCGGAAATCGCAACCCCCTGAGCTTACTTTCGTTAGCTCTGCTACTTTTCGGATCTGAGAATATTAGTATTATATTCGTTAATAGACATAATACAATAATTTATGCCACTAAAGTTAAATATAATATGAACTTCAAAGACAATATTGATGAATGTAAGTGGCTAATAATAATTAGATAAAAATATACTCATTTCATGGAATTTTACATATTCTGGTTGGATTTCTGTCCAGATTATTTCATTATAGGGGGATGGGCATTGTTAAAAAATATTGGAACAGTTGTGATGTTGGTTGCCGCGGTTTTTCTAGCTGTGGTTCTTGTGATATTACCCCACAACCCAACCATGCATGATAAAAACACTCCTGATCCAATTCAAACACCCCTTAACCCAGAAATCCCCCAAAATAATCTTATTAATATAAATACTGCTAATTCTGCTTTCTTGAATGTGAATGCATACTCTTCAACCATTTTCCACAACCCCAACATGGGAAATGGGCCTGTTGGTACTTACCCCCCAGATATTGAAAAGGTTATCAGTTTATTCAATTCCTACGTTGAAAACCAATTCAAAGATAGTCTTATCCCCGGAGCAGCGGTGGTTGTAGTCTACAAGGACAAAATAGTGTACCTGAAGACTTTAGGGGTGAAAAAGGTGGGTGAATCTGATCCCATTAACTTGGATACCATCTTCCAGATTGGTTCCTGTTCCAAGGCCTTCACCGCCACGGCAATAGCATCCCTGGTCGATGCCGGAATAATGACTTGGAATGACACTGCCCAACAGTATTTCCCTGATGATAACGAGTTCGTACTGCAGGATCCCGTGGCCGCCCAGGAAGCCAATATGAGGGATTTGCTCTCCCACAGAAGTGGCATGCATGATAAAGCCGGTAACGAACACGTTCTGGACTTCAAGTACGATTTCAGTGAAATTCTCTACCGTATGAGATATATAGCTGCTCAGAGTGAGTTTAGAACTAAATATGCCTATAACAACATTATGTTTTCCCTTGCAGGCCAATCCTCTGCCCGGGCAGCATCCACCACTTGGCCCCAGTTAATAAAGGAAAAGATTTACCAGCCCCTTAATATGGATTACAGTGTGGTGACTTATCAGGAGTTTGTTGATAATCCCAACCATTCCGGCACCCATGTCATATATAATGGAGTGGCTTACTACGTTGATCCTCTTAATCTAGATGCCATGGGTCCTGCTGGGAGTTTAAGCTGTTCAGTGGATGATATGGGCAACTGGCTCCAGTTCCAACTTAACAACGGGGTTTTTAATGGGCAACAGGTAGTTTCATCCCAGTCCCTGGCTGAAACTCGCACCCCCCAAATATTAGTTGAATCCAATCCCAACATGGAAATATGGTATGCTATGGGATGGACTGTGGTTTACACCCAGGGCAGGACATTCATAGCCCATGCAGGGTCCACCCGGCTATCTTCAGCTTACACCCTTCTGCTTCCTTCTGAAGAGTTAGGTGTGGTGGTTATGGCCAATGAGGCCACTTTTGGCCAGGATTTCTGTGTGGATATTGCCAGTGAACTGATATCCATATACTCCCAGAACCAGGGTGGTTCCCTTTCCAGTTCTCCCGAAGAGATGGGAGGGACTCCTGTGGAAACACTGCCCATCTTATCATCAACCACTGACCCCCTGCCCTATGCAATTGATAACTACGTTGGTACTTATTATTCTGATTATTATGGTAACGTTCGGGTGGAGAAATTTAACGACACCTGTCTAAATTTATACCCTGGAAATAACGTTGATCCTTCTCCCTTAAACCATGAAAGTGGTAATACATTTAAAGATGCATATTACGGGACCAGTGTGGTTTTCAGTAATTTTGATACTGGTATTCCCCAGGAAGTTTATACTGAAAGGTGGGATGTGAATGGTGGTAACGGAACCTTCAACAGAGTATAATCTAAGAATCTAATTCACTAATCCCCATTTAACCAAACATCCTTTTAACAACACCCACTGAAAATTCTAACCAAATATAAAGGTTATTAATTGCATGTTCATCGTGAAAATTAGATTTTATAGGTTTTAACCCCATAATTATTCTTTAAATTCAGATTATTCCTGTTAAAAAATAGAGAAAGCTATTATTACCAATCCCATGATTACCATTACCACCAGACAGAGAGAGGTACGTTTCAAGTGTAAAAAATGACGATTAACGAACTCCCCCCTGAAGACGTTTACCAGGAATTAAACTCTTCTCAAAATGGTTTGAATGATAAAGAGGTTGCTAAGAGATTAGAAATATATGGGCCCAACCAGATTGAGGAAGTTAAAAAGAAGCCGATTATTTTAAAGTTTTTAGCTAATCTTTACCAGTTGCTGGCTTTACTCCTATGGACAGCCAGTATTCTTGCCTTTTTAAGTGGCACACCCCAGCTTGGTTTTGCAATTATCGCCGTTATTATAATTAATGCTGTTTTTAGTTTCTGGCAAGAGTACAAAGCAGAAAAGGCCCTAGAAGCCCTTAAAAGAATATTACCCTCCCAGGCCAAGGTAATTCGTGATGGCCTGGAAAAGGAGATATTATCGGCCCAGCTGGTTCCGGGTGATGTTTTGGTTCTGGAAGAGGGGGATAACATCTCTGCTGATGCCCGTCTGGTGGAATCCAACCAGATGAAGGTGGATAACTCCACCCTAACTGGTGAATCCCGGCCAGTTCGTAAAGTAGCCCATGCCAAAGAATCGGAAGGTAATAATCTTATTGGAACTCCCAACATAGTTTTTGCAGGTACCAGTGCGGTTGCAGGTTCAGGCAAGGCTGTTGTATTTGCAACTGGACAGGATACCGAGTTCAACCACATTGCCAGCCTGACTCAGGAAATCAGCCAGGAGGCCAGCCCCCTGCAGAAAGAATTGTCCAGGGTTACCCGAATTATCGCTTTTATTGCTGTGCTTCTTGGTATAATCCTCTTCGCAGTGAACCATTGGGTGGTTAAACTACCCCTGCAGGTGGCCTTCATTTTTGCCATAGGATTGACTGTGGCCAACGTGCCGGAGGGACTGCTTCCCACGGTTACCCTGGCACTGGCTGCATCTGTGCAGAAAATGGCCCGTAAAAATGCCCTTATTAAACGTTTATCCAGTGTAGAGACTCTGGGGTCCACCAATATCATCTGCACTGACAAAACCGGAACCCTGACCAAGAATGAGATGACAGTAAGTAAGGTCTGGTTGCCCTTTGAGATCATTGACATCACCGGGGTTGGATATTCACCTGAAGGAGAGTTCTTGCACAAGGGTAGCCCTATAGATCACCGGGAAATCCGGGAGCTTAAGCTTCTTATGCGTTCGGCCACCTTTTGCAATGATTCCAAACTGGTGGAACCAGATACCGACGGAGGGAAGTGGAAGATACTAGGGGATCCTACCGAAGCCGCTCTTCTGGTAGCTGCCCGTAAAAGTGGCTTTATCTGGGAAGAACAGCTGGCCAGGAAACCAAGAATAGTAGAGTTGCCCTTTGATTCCCAGCGTAAATCCATGAGTAGTATACACCAAGATACTGGTAAACAGGTAGCTTATGTTAAGGGTGCTCCTAAAAAGATCATTAACCTATCCCGTAACATATCAGTGGATGAAAAGGTACGGTCTTTCTCCAGTGAAGAAAAAAAGAGAGTGATAGCCAAACATGATGAACTAGCTGCTTCTGGCCTGCGTATCCTGGCCATGGCCTACCGGGATCTCCCTGAGGATTATGATGACTACAGTGCCCAGGCTGTGGAACGTGACCTTACCTTCCTGGGTATGGTGGCCATGCAGGATCCACCACGTCCAGAGGTGAAACCAGCAGTGGAAGACTGTCACAAAGCAGGTATCCGTATCATCATGATCACCGGTGACTACGGTCTCACCGCCCATGCCATAGGCGAAGAAGTGGGAATTGTAGGGAAAGGCCCCTGCCGGATTATTAAGGGAAAGGATCTCAACCAGATGGATGATGAAGAGCTTAAAGAGGTTTTACTTTCCGGTGAAAACGTTTTATTTGCCCGTGCTGTCCCAGAGCATAAGTTGAGGATCGCCAGTATTCTGGAGAGCATGGACGAAATTGTGGCCATGACTGGAGACGGAGTAAATGATGCCCCAGCCCTTCGAAAGGCAGACATAGGTGTAGCCATGGGTATAACCGGTACTGATGTGGCTAAGGAGGCTGCGGATATGATTCTTACCGATGATAACTTCGCCACCATTGTGGAGGCAATTAAGGAAGGCCGTACCATCTACGAAAACATACGGAAATTCATCACCTACATCTTTTCCCATGAAACCGCGGAGATAGTGCCCTTCGTGATGATGGTCCTTTTCAGAATTCCACTCCCCATTACTGTGATGCAGATCCTGGCCATTGACTTGGGAACAGATACTGTACCTGCCCTGGCTCTGGGGGTGGGTCCAGCTGAGTCAGATGTCATGGACAGGCCACCTCGGCCACGTAAAGAACGCCTCCTGAACTTTGGAGTTATATTCCAGGGTTATATTTTCCTGGGAATAATAGAAGCAACCCTGGTTATGTCTGGATTTTTCTGGGTTTTAATGAGCAGTGGCTGGATATGGGGGCAGCAACTAGCCTTCACTGACCCAGTTTACATGAAAGCCACCAGCATGGTCTTTGCTGGGATTGTGATGGCCCAGATGGGTAATCTTCTGGGATGTCAAACTAACAGAACTTCGGTACTGGAAGTGGGAATCTTCAAAAACAAGTGGATTCCGAGAGGTATTCTATTTTCAGTGATTGTTCTCATTACTATAATCTATTTACCCCCGTTACAGGGACTTTTCGGAACAGCAGCCCTGGGATTAACAGAATGGCTCTACCTGCTTACCTTCGTACCCATAATGTTCCTGGCAGATGAACTGCGCAAATACCTGGTTAGAAAAAATCTTAAATAATCCGTGAAATGAAATGAATCATTTCATCCTAAAATACTCAACATCCCCTAAATCTGGTTAAACTGTAGAAATAATGGGAAAAACATCTTAAAAATCCATTGTTCCCTGTGAGGATATATGATCAGTGCTCGGTTAAAAAGACTTGACTCCTACATGATAAATCATATTAAATTATAAATGAAAAGCTAAATATCAACTGTTAGTATTCAAATTAAAAAAAAAAATAAAAAAAGGAGAAATAATAATGAAATGGCAAATTGTACTTTTATCATTTGTAATTCTTGTTTTTATGTCATTTTCAACCGTTTGGGCTAATGATGATTATGCTGAGGAATCTGATTCCCAAATAAGTGCATCAAATATGGCAAGTATCGCCCCCTTAGTGAAAAGCAGTGGTAGTAAGAGCAGCAGCTCCAGTTCTTCCAAGAAAATCAAAGTAAAGAGTGGGGATGATGATGACGAAGATGATGCTACTGGAACTGATGATTCCAGTGGAGGGTTCCCCTGGTGGTTAATCATTGTTATCGGAGTAGTCATTCTGGCGTTAATAGCAGTAGCAGTATGGTATCTCTTCCTTAGATAAGGGAATGATTCAAGATAATTCCCTATTCATGAATTTGAATATTAGGATTTGGAGACCCACATGTTTGTACTTCTAAGGGTACTCAGAAAAAGCATACCTCTAGTGGCTAAACAGAGGTTGACCTGGATTTTGATCCTGGTCCTCTGTATAATTGCCTACGGCACTCTTGGTTTTCATTTCATTGAAGGCCAACCATGGACTGTGTCTTTTTACTGGACCTTCGTAACTATAGGGACCGTTGGATACGGTGATTACAGCCCTAAAACCACTTTGGGAATGTTTTTCACCATCAGTCTGATTATTCTGGGCATTGGAACCTTTGCCCTGGCAATAGAATCCCTGGTGAACCTGATCTTCAAAAGACAGCAAATGAAATTTATGGGGCTGATAAATGTGGAACGATCAAAACACGTAGTTATTTGTGGATGGACCGAAAGTACTGTGGAGTGTATTAAGGAAATCGGCAAGGAAAGTGAGGTATTTGTGTTAGATGAGGATGAAGAGGTCCGTAAAAATGCTTTGAAAAATGGGGCTAACTTCGTTCATGGTGATCCCACCCGTATCAAGGACCTGGAAAAGGCCAATGTCAAGGGAGCGCAGGCAGTTATCGTGGACATGGACTCTGACTCTAAAACCATCCACTGCATTTTGAGTGTTCGCAAATTAGACCAGGATGTGAGAGTGGTGGCTGAGGCTCAGCGTTATGAGAATATTGAACAGATAAAACTGGCTGGTGCTAACCAGGTTATCTCCCCCTTCGTAATTTCCGGACGTCTCATGTACAAGAGCATTGATGATGGTTATGAGGCAATGTTCGTCCAGGATGTCCTGGCAGAACACACCAGCCGGGAGATGAGAGAAGTTAAAATCAGCCCTGAAAGCCAATTTAACGGTTTAAGCCTTTTAGAAGCAGATATTCATGAGAGAACCGGAGTAGTAGTGGTGGGAGTGGGTCGTGACGGAGACCTGACCATTGACCCCCCACGCAATTACACCCTGGAAACTGGAGATGTGGTACTGGGTATAGGGAAAGTTGAAGAGTTCGAAAAACTGGAAAACATGAAAGTAACCTGATTTGCTGGTAACAAAACCTAATGTTTAAGATTTCCGGTAAAAAAACTAATCTTAAGGTTGAAGAGTTTACTTGAAGATTTAACCCTTGCAAATGATTTAAACAATTCCAAAATTCTACTAATCAAGATTTTTTTGTTTAAGTTTGTTTAAGTTGTTTGATTTAAAGGTTTAACTATTACATCTACCTTTTTTAATGGTTTTAATTCCAATTCTTTTTTATCATAATTTAAAGTGAAAGAATAGGCGATTATCAGAACATTTTCCTTTTCTGCTTGTTTTAGTGTCCTGGAAAAATCAGGATCCATCTCCCAGTTTGGGGAAAAAACTTTAGCATCCCCTCGTGGAATAATAAACAATACTGCAGAATCAATGCCCTCATTTTTGGCTTTAATCAACTCTTCCAAGTGTTTTTTCCCCCTGAGGGTGGGTGCATCTGGAAACCGGGCATGACCCCCTTCAACCAGAGTGCATCCTTTAACTTCCAGGAGCATATTTTTCCAGGGAGTAGGCACCTTACTATTATTGTGATTAATTACCTCATTATTATGAGGATTGGGCACCTTACTATGGATATTCTTAAGTAAAAAATCAATACGACTCTTCCCAAAGGTGTACTCCCTTTTTTCCACCCGGTAATCAGATAATTCCCCTATAAAACCTGATTCGATTAATTCTCCTGCCAGATCACTGTGAAAACCAGAGTTGATGAGCACCCAGATGTCTTCACACCACACTGCAATTACATCATATTTGGTTTTGCGATTGGCTAAGTTATTAGCCGGCCGGAGTAGTAAACGAGCCCCTGGAAATAGCAATTCCTTGAGTCGGCCAGGATCCCTTAAATGCGCCATTTCCAGAGCTCTATCAGCTTCAAATATTACTGTGAAACGGTTAGGTCTTTCTTTGAATGTTCCTTCTATTAGATTTGGGATTTTCATTTGCACTCCTTCTGAAAAATAGAAAATAAATTTTGGGAAAATTAATGCTTTCCCCTGATACATGAACTTTCTTTAGAGGGATAGCCCGTCAACCACCTCTACAAACTCCGTAGCTTGCCGGAGGGTTTCATTAAAGGGTGCATATGTATAAGTTTCATAGACCATGGCCGGAGTTCCAGACTCTATAATGGGAATGGTCACGTAGGGCCCACTGGTAGGGCCACCATCAAAAGGTGGGACGTAAAATACCAACCAGGGAATCTTGCTGACAATTAGATTGGCCAGGGTTAATGAACGGCTATCCTGGGATGGAACTGAGATAAACTTGGTTTCAGGGTAATCACCCCGGGTAGAATGCACATCCACCACCATATCATACTTACTAGCCTTAACATCCGGTACTACATAGTCCAGAGCCAATTGCTGGCCATTGATCCTTCCCTGATTGTAATCATCCTTATTCTTGGTCACAGTAATTTGATAAACGTAGTAACAGTGTTTCAAGTTTATTTCACCGGAGATAACTGCCATCATGGCCTGATGTGCCTGAACTTCCATGGGGTGCACCCCCACTACATAGGCCACCTTAACCGGAGAGTTCACATTGCCATAGGGCCCGTAACGGACCACAAAGCCATAATCACGTTCACCCAAAAACTTAACCGTGGTCAAAGTACGGTTAGTCCCAATTTGGCCGGAACTATCATTACTAGAACCATTGAAATTATAAGAAATCCCATTTAAGTTGGTAGTTCCCAGGATAGTTACAATCAGTATTAAAATTATCAAAAACCAGTTTTCTCTGCTCATATCATAGCCCCCACAAATATATCCGAATATATGATAATTTATTAATCAATACACATGTTGTCGGTGCATTGCATTTAATATAATGGAGAATTGTATTCTATTAAAATTTATTAAAAGTATCTAAATTTATTAAAATATCATGCCCACAGATTTAACTTATATTTTAATGACATTAGTTATAATGGTTAATTTAGATAGAAATAATGAAAATTTATCATTTAATGTTTTTTTACAATTCCCAATCCAAAAAAAAATTAGAGGTGAAATAGATTGCATCCCAGACCCAGCCCCATTGCAGCATCCCTTTACACTCTCCGAGACTTGAACGCCGACGTTATCATCCTACACGGACCCCATGGCTGCTGCTTCCGTACGGGCCGTCTTCTGGAAAATGACGGAGTGAGGGTGGTAACCACTGCCATGTCAGAAAACGACTTCATATTCGGCGCATCCGCCAAACTGGAAGAAACATTACACGAAGTAAATGAACTATTCCATCCCCAGCTGGTGGGAGTAGTGGGAACCTGTGCCAGTATGATCATCGGTGAAGATATGCAGGACGCTGTTAACAATGCGGGAATCCCAGCCAAAGTACTGACTGTAGAGTCCCATGGTGGTTTAAGTGAAGGGGATAACACTGAGGGAGCCATAGCAGTTCTGGAAGCTGCTGAGCGTGAAGGAGTGATCTCTCCCGAGGAAACTGAAAGGCAGAGCAGGATGCTTAAAAGGGCCACTGAAATTGAAAAAACCAGAGGAATGGCCCAGGGTAAATATATCGCCCCATCGTACGGTGATGACAAAGAAGAAGTGGCCAGTGTACTATTGGAAGCCTTTGGAAAGGGATATAAAATTGCAATTGTGCTTAACTCCAAAAAAGAAACCTCTTACCTCTTTGCAGACCTTCTTAAAATCCCATTCAACCAGATGTACCCTGAAAACAGGCCCCTGGTCATTGCCAACCTGGACCTGGAAACTGGTCTTCCCCGTATACAGCAACACGCCCAGAATATTACCGAAGAACTGAATGATGCAGGATTGGAAATTGATATTATCACCGGTGGACTGGATGAGTACCCTGTAACTGGGGATAAAGCAGGTGAATATCTGGAAAAAGAAGACTATGATCTGGTGGTGGTGGCTGGAGTGCCCCATGCTCTGCCCATTGAAAAACTGGATATTCAATCAATTGCCATTACCGATGGCCCTCGCCTGGTGGAACCACTGAAAAAATTAGGATACAATTGGGTGGTTACTGAACTGGATGCCCATGCAAAAACACTTGGAACTGATAAAATAGTTGAATCTGATTTTGGAAATGTTTTAAGACAAATAAATGATGAACCATCATGAATCCCGGGTTGAATGGTAGATTTGGTTTTAGAGTTTGTCTGCAGTTGGTGAATTTTATATATACTGGCTTAATAATATAGCCAATAGAAATAGGGAATTTATGATGAGATAATAGATTTAGAATCTGGATAAACATTCATGGATGAATTTGATTTGAAAAGATATCTTGATTAAAGATGAAATAGTGGTGATGAATTATGACCAGTACAGTAGGTATGATACTCTGCGGAGGATTTGGAAAGAGATTACGACCACTCACCGAAAGGGTGCCCAAACCCCTCATTGAAATTAAAGAAGACTACACTATCCTGGATAAGCAGCTTTTTGACTTTAAAAATGCAGGTGTTAACCAGGTTTTCCTCTTAACCGGTTTTTTAAGCGACAAAATACGGGAAAGATTCGGTGACGACTACATGGGCGTTAAAATAGAATACGTAGAGGAAGACAAACCCCTCGGAACTCTCAACGCCATAAGGTTGGGGATGGAAGCTGTTGGTCCGGGTAAACAATGTGTTATACGAAACGGTGATGTCGTCGCCGACTTAAACATTAAAAAAATGATTGAAAGTGGTGAAAAATCAGACCACCCTTTATCCATATTCATAACTCGTATGGTCTCCCCCTACGGCATAGTGGAAATCAGCGGTGATCGACTGGTATCTTTCAAGGAAAAACCAGTCCTGGACTATTACATTAACGGAGGAGTTTACTTCTCCAAAGGAGATATTGACTTCGGAGACTTTGATGTGGGAGACATTGAAAAAACCGTGTTCCCCATGTACGCCAAAAACAACCAGCTAGGCTACTACCAGGAAGACGGATTATTCTGGATGGCCATCGATACCTCCAAGGAACTGGAAGAAATTCGAAAAGAATATCAGAACCGGGAAGACAAACCCTGGGGATACGAGAAAATCCTGATAAACACCGAGAAATACCTGACCAAAGAATTATTCATCCGGGAAGGATACCAGACCTCCTACCACCACCACCCCCAGAAGGATGAAACTATGTACATCCTCAGTGGAGCCGGATACATAGAATTCGAGGACCGTAAAGAGTACTTTGGCAAAAACGACACCATCCGAATTAAACCACTTGAAAACCACACCATCGTGGCCATGGAAAACACAGTACTCCACGAAATATCCACACCACACCCTGACGACACCGTCCGTGTTAAGGACTACTACGACATCAGGTAATCCTATCTCTTTTTTAAAACAAAGGCGAGGAGTAAAAGGATAGTTCAACTCAGGATTAAAATATGATCTAATAAAAAAATTTACCCAAAATTCAAGGAAATAAATTATTTTAATCCGAGATTAATCAAGTAAACGTGTTTTTATTACCTGAAAATCATGATAGCTATTATTGACTACGGCAGCGGGAACCTGAAAAGCATTCGTAACGGATTCCACCGTATTGGTGCCCAGGCACTGGTAACTAATGATAAAAGGGAGTTAAAAAAGGCAGATGTAATGATCCTCCCTGGTGTGGGGGCCTTTGGAACTGCCATGGGAAACCTCAAAAAATACGAGGACATCATCCACCAGCACATCCAAGAGGAGAAACCATTTTTAGGCGTTTGTCTGGGTTTACAAGTGCTCTTCAGTGAGAGTGAGGAAAGTCCAGGAGTCAAGGGTTTGGATGTATTCTCCGGGAAAGTAGTACGCTTCCCTGAAACACTGCCTGCTGAAGGTCTTAAAATACCCCATATGGGCTGGAATAACCTCAATATAAAACGTGAATCTCCTTTACTGGAAGGTATAGGTAGTGATTACATGTACTTCGTCCACTCCTACCATGTGCACCCTGATAATGAGGGAGTGGTGGTGGCTACTGTAGATTACGGTGTGGAGGTACCCGCAGTGGTGGCCCAGGATAATGTATTCGCCACCCAGTTTCACCCTGAAAAAAGTGGAGAGGTAGGTCTAGAAATACTGAAAAACTTCCTTAAACAGGCTTTATAAATTATTTTTTAATCTCACATTCAGAAGATTAGCTTAATACAAAGAAAAAGTAACAAAAATATAAATATTAGTAATACTATAAGAGGTGTTAGTGTGGATATAGAAGGTTTCGCCAGGCGTGCCCTGGTAGATCACAGCGAAGAATCTGTACAAAAAAGCCTCCAGGAAAAAATCCTGGAATTTAAAGACATCAACCAAGTACAAGCCGGCCAGATGGCACAGGCCGTGCTGGATGAAGTCAAATACACCCTGAAAATCGAAGACCATCCTGATGAATCACTTAAAAACCTTATAAAATATCCTAAATCAGGAATCGGAATGGGCGAAATGGGTGTGGGTTCCCGTGGAGCAGGAGACTTCTTCGTACACCGTCAAATCGCTGAAATCGTTAAAAGCAGCCACACCAACGCCTTCATCAACCCCACAGCCCAGGATGACGGAGGAGTGGTTAAAGTAACAGCCGGAGCCGATGAAGTATACATCACCACAGCAGTGGATGGAATACACTCCCGGCTAAGCGAATACCCCTTCCTGGGAGGTTTCCATGTGGCCCGAGCCTCCATGCGGGATGTCTGCGTTATGGGATCCCAACCAGTGGCACTACTGAGCGACCTCCACCTGGCAGATGATGGAGAGGTGGCTAAACTCTTCGACTACACCGCCGGAGTATGCGCTGTTTCCGAACTCACCGGAGTTCCCCTGGTAGCAGGCAGCACACTACGTGTGGGTGGAGACATGGTCTTAGGAGACAGGCTGGTCAGTGCCGTGGGCTCAGTGGGAATATCCCCCCATCCCCCCACTGCCCGTAAACGGGCCGAAGCCGGGGATGTGATCCTCCTAACTGAAGGATCAGGCGGAGGAACCATAACCACCACTGCCCTCTACCACGGCCTCTTTGACGTGGTGTGGGAGACCATGGACATAAGCTTCATCCAGGCCTCCGAGGCCATACTGCAGGATGGCCTACTTCCAGAAGTCCATGCCATGACCGATGTGACCAACGGAGGACTCCGTGGCGATGCCCACGAGATATCCCAGACCACCGGCCTGGGAATGGCCTTCTGGGAGGATGAAATCAGGGCCCTGGTAAACCCCAAGGTACTGGAGATGCTGGAAAGCCTGGACATCGACCACTTGGGTGTTTCCGTGGATTCACTCATGATCGTGGCCCCGGAAGATGTGGCCAGCAAGGTGGAAAAGGTAGTTTCCAGTGCCGGAGTTCGGATTGGTAGGATCGGGGAAGTTGATGATACTGGAATCCCCCGCCTACTAACCGACCATGGTGAAGAGGAACTCAAACCCCTCTTCCGAGAGGCAGCCTACACCAAGATTAAAAAGATCGTTGGCGACTTGCAACCTGAAGACTTCGAGGAAATGAAGCAGAAAGTGGAAAGATCAGCACTGGAAGCCATTGCCAAGAAAGATGAAGTGGTAGCCCGTATAAAGGAAAGGCACGAGAATTAAGTGCTTTAATCCAATACCCATTCTATATCCATAGATAAAACTAATAATTCCCATAAAGGTAAGAGTTCCCTTAACATACCCCATAGTAGTTTTATCTTACATTCAATGGGATTAAACTAATTAATGTGAATATTTATGGATGAAAAAGGATTTGGATACACTCTAGATGCCGTACTGGCCATTATACCAGTTATGATTGTTCTTTTTGGGGTTAGTAACCTCGCTCTATCCCCTGAATCTCCCCTCCAGATCCATTCCTCCCAGAAAGCCCATGATACCATGGAGTTGATGGTTAACTACCGTGAAGGAAATGCCCTATCAGTTTTAGAAAAAATGTCTGCTATTCTCAATTCCGGGAATAATAGCCCAGCCAGCATAACCAGTGCTGGGGAGCTTGCCTCTGATTTTCTGGATAAAAACCTGGCAAGTAGTGAATACCTTTTAACTGAAGAAAGCCAGTTGGGTGGGAAAGCCCTGGCTGGTAGGATGGAATTGAAAAATACAGATAATGTGGCTACTGCCATCCGTAACTCGGGTAACTACACCTACCGGATTTACATAACCTGAAACCCCTAAATTTCCTAACCAGACCCTTAAGGGACTCACCTGACTCTAAAAGAAAGATTTTATTAAGCAGTAGTTTTAAAGAGGATATATCGCTGTAAACTTCTTATCCTCATGAAAAATATCTACTGGAATGACATTAATGCCCCTTTTCAATCGTTCTAATCAAAACACAACCCAAAAAGAAACCCTGGCCCATTTCATATCCGCTGTCAGCAACCCCCCACTGGTTGCCATCCCAGTTTTTTTGGTTATTAACTACGTCCTACTTTATGGAGGTGACTGGTTATGGTTTTCAGGCCTTAGTATCTTATTTGTGAGCATTCTACCCATTATTACCAGTACATTATGGATAAAAAGGAAAGAACTGGAAGTGGATATGCCACAGAGGGAGGACCGGATTTACCCCCTTTTAATGGTGATCCTATCCTACATCATAGGGGTGATGGTTCTATACACCCTTGGAGCACCCACACTAATCACCACTTTAATGATCTGCTACCTTAACAACACCGTAGTCGTGCTCTTGTTCAGTCTTTACTGGAAGATCAGCATACACGCCATGGGCATGACTGGTCCGGCAACTGCAATCATCTATCTTTTTGGATGGACCGGGCTTATCTTCAGTTTACTGGTGCCCCTGGTTCTTTGGAGTAGATTACACCTTAAAAGACACACCCCGGCACAGTTAATTGTAGGAACGGTGCTGGGTTACTTGTTAACAGCAGCCCAGATTTACCTGTTAATGGTATTATAAAAAAGAGAATTATGAAAAGTAATTCTAATAATCAGTTATTCATAAATACTTAAATCGAGTCAACCAATGAACCATATCATCCAATTTTAACTAGAGAATGGGGTTTTAGATGGAATGTGAGTATTTTGAAAAATTAAAGGATCATCAGTTTGGTGAATTACTGGCTGAGACTGATCACTGGCTAATTATCTTGGCCCCAGACCAGAGGAACCTGGGAACCTGTGTTGTAGCCCTTAAAAGGGATGAAACTGAGCTTTCTGGTTTGAAGGATAGTGAATGGGATGATTTGGCCAGAGTGGTTAAGAAATTGGAGTCCGCTATTAGGAAAGCCTTTAATCCCACCCATTTCAATTGGGGTTGTTTGATGAACTCCTCCTACCGGGAGGATCCTCCCTGCCCCCACCTGCACTGGCATTTCATCCCCCGTTACCAGGAGCCAGTTGAATTTAGGGGAGAAAGATTTGATGATCCCTGTTTCGGCATGAGCACCATGCATGACCGTAGGAAAATGGTTCCCCTTTCCGATGAATTTAAAAATGCTATAAAAATTAAAATTCTGGAAAATCTGGAGATATGAAGAGTATTTTCAGCTTTATTATTTGCATTAGATGATTAATAGTTATCCAATTAAAGTAAACCATCCCACTAATGAGATCTTCTTTCAGATGATGATCAATATCTTGTTTAAAATTCTAAAACAAAACTTAAATACATAAAAAATCAATTGAGTATAAGTTCCAACAAATGTTGGGATCAAAAACTACTGTTTTGTATATATTGCCCTGATAGTGTAGTGGATATCACTTAGGATTGCGGATCCTATAACCCGGGTTCAAGTCCCGGTCAGGGCATATTAATTATTTTAGCTTTAATCATTCAAAAAAAAAAATTACATAAGATTAGATTTTTTTTCATCTAATTTTCATCTTTGGTTTGTTCAAGAATTTTTATGAAGTTAAATTTTTTAGAATTAATAAAGTTAGAACCAATGCCGGAATTAACTTATAATTTAACTCAAAAAAAAGAATAAAATCAGAAAAATTTACCTTATGAACTATACTGATAAATCAGCAAATCTTATCTCTGCAAATATCCTTCATTTTTATTGTTTTTATTCAAAACAATACTCTTCTTACATTCATCCTTGGTTTCTGGGAAATCAGCACGGTAATGTGCTCCCCTGCTCTCCTCACGGATAATAGCAGACTTGGTAACTAATTCAGCTATCAAAACCATGTTCTCCAGTTCCAGAGCATCTAATAGGTGCGGGTTATATCCACGTACCTCCGGTAGCTTCATTCGAACCATTTTATCTTTAATAGCATGGATGGCATTTAAAGCTGATTTAAGGCCTTCATCCCTGCGGATTATGGCTACATTATTCCACATGACTTCCTGCAGTTCTTCTTTAATCTGGAAGGGATAGTAATCCCCGTCCTTGAATAGTTTTTCAATTCGTTCTTCTTCCATTTCCAGAGATTTTGGATTCAATTTGAATTTAGATTTGGTTACGTTTTTTGCGGCTGCTTTTCCGGCTCGTCTTCCGAATACCTGGGTTTCGGCCAGTGCATTTCCACCGAGCCGGTTGGCACCATGAACTCCACCAGCAGCTTCTCCCGCTGCGTAGAGGTTTGAAATTTTGGTTTCACACTGTGAATTTATCCGGGCTCCTCCCATGAAGTGGTGGGCGGTGGGTGCTACTTCCATTGGTTCTTCCCGGATGTCCACCCCTACATCCTGGAATTGTAAGAGCATTGTTTCCAGTTTTTCTTCAATGACCTCGGCCGGGAGGTGAGTCACATCCAGATAGACTCCACCGTTTTCAGTGCCTCTTCCTTCCATTATCTCGTTGTAGATGGCCCTGGCTACCACGTCCCGTGTGGCCAGCTCTCCACGTGAGTCATAGTTGGTCATGAAACGTTTCCCCTGGGAGTTTATGAGTCTCCCCCCTTCTCCACGAACCGCCTCGGTCACCAGAACTCCCCGGCGGGAGTCAGGGTACAGCATGCCGGTGGGGTGGAACTGAACCTGTTCCATGTCCAGAAGATCTGCACCGGCATTCCAGGCCAGAGCATATCCATCCCCAGTTTTTTGAAGGGCATTAGAGGTTACCGGGTAGATCCAGCCCGCCCCTCCAGTGGCAATGATGGTGGATTTAGCATGGAAAACCACAAATTCAGTACTCTCTAAGGACACTCCACATGCTCCCCCCACCCGTCCAGTATCATCCTGGATAAGTGAGGTGATCATGACCTCGTCCACAGTCTGAATACCCTGACGAATAACCTCCTCCTTGAGGGCAGTCATCATCTCGTGACCAGTGCGGTCCCCCTGGAAACAGGTTCTAGGGTAAGTTTGACCACCAAATGGTCGCTGGTTCAGTTGGCCTGATTCCTGTCGGTCAAAGAGGGCCCCGTAGCTCTCGAGTTCGGTGAGTCGGTCTGGTGCTTCTTCCACCAGGATACGTGCCAGTTCAAGGTCGTTGAGGTAGCCCCCTCCTTTGAGGGTGTCCTCCAGGTGTGCCTGTACACTGTCATCTGCATCCACATAGGCAAAGGCAGCATTGTAGCCCCCCTCTGCCAGAGTGGTACACCCTGATTTGTAAGATAATCCCTTGGATACTATAATCACGTCTAAATCATGCTTTTTTGCTTCGATGGCTGCTCTGCACCCGGCTCCCCCGGATCCAATGACCAGTACATCGGTGTGGTAAGTCTCCCTTTCCATACTATGAATTTGCACCCGGTTTTATTTAAGTTTTTTAAGTAGAGTGGAGAGATAGTTTAAGGGTATGACCCGATATAAAAATATGTTTAAAAAAATTTTCAATATTATCTTTAAAGTAAGGGAGGATGTGTAGTGAAGAAAAAGGAGATATTAAAGCTGGCGAAGAGGGATTTTGAAAAGGCCTGGGCTGAAACAGGTAAAAATCTTAAAAATCCCCATCATGATGAGGAATATCCACGTTTGCACTTCAAACCCGGCCAACCCCATCCACTCTCCGATACCATGGCCCAGCTCAGGCAAGCCTACCTGCTCCTTGGTTTCCAGGAAACCATCAATCCCCTCTTCATTGAAGAAGATCATGTTTACCGCCAGTTCGGACCAGAAGCCCCGGCAGTTCTGGACCGTTGCTTCTACCTGGCAGGACTACCCCGACCAGATATAGGGATCGGTATGGATAAAATAGCACAGATCGAGGAAATGGGTGTTTCCCTTGATGAAGATAAGATCAGGGAACTGAAAGAGGTATTCCGGAGCTATAAAAAGGGCGATACCAGTGGTGATGACTTGGTCCTCCATGTGTCCCTTGCCTTGGAAGTAGCCGATGCCACCGGGCTACGAGTTATGGAGAGGGTTTTCCCTGAACTTAAGGAGTTAACCCCCATCTCCAGCAAAACCACTTTACGTTCACATATGACTTCTGGATGGTTCATCACCCTGAATGCATTGAACCAAAACAACACATTGCCAGTTAAACTATTTTCAATTGACCGTTGCTTCCGTCGGGAGCAAAGAGAGGATTCAAGCCACCTTATGACCTACCACTCCGCTTCCTGTGTTTGGATGGATGATGAAGTTTCTTTGGATATGGGAATGGCTGTTTCGGAGAGCCTTTTGGAGTATTTCGGATTTCAGAAGTTCAAATTCCTGCCTGATGAGAAGAAATCCAAGTACTACATCCCTGGGACTCAGACTGAGGTCTACGGTTACCATCCTAAACTGAATGAATGGGTGGAGGTGGCTACATTTGGTTTGTACTCCCCCATTGCACTGGCCAAGTATGGTATTGACCAGGAAGTCATGAACCTGGGTGTGGGTGCTGAGAGAATTGCCATGATCCTCGGTGGTCACGAGGATATTCGGGAGATGGTTTATCCCCATACCTATGGTAAGTGGGGTCTCAGTGACCGTGAAATGGCATCAATGCTCCACTTGAACCTGTATCCAGTGACGGATGACGGGCGAAGTTTGATGGAATCCATAATCCAGACCGCCGTAGAATATGGTGACACCAGTTCACCCTGCGAGTTCAGCGCGTTCCAGGGAGAATTCATGGGTAAAAACATTGAAGTAAAGATCATTGAACCCGAAGCCGGTACCAAACTACTGGGACCTGCCAGCTGGAACCGGGTGCATGTTTATCAGGGAAACATCGTTGGTGTGCCCCAGCCAGCAGAGATAGAACGTTTCCAGTCACCTGATGATATTGCAGAAAAGCTTCTAAGCATGGGAAAAGAGGTAATGGATGACCTGGCTATTCAGGCCCTTAAAAAGGGCATACCCACCGGTATCAGTTACATGGACGGTGTGGCAGCCCAAGCAGCCTACCGTATGGAGGAGATGGTGGTTAGCGGAGAGGAACAACTTAAGTTACGTGCCACCATAGCCAAATCCCCCTCGGACATCAACCTTAAACTGGACGAACTGGCCATGCGCTACATAAACAGCAATAACAAAGTTATAGACATCAGGGGGCCAATATTCTGCACAATAACTGGTGAGATTAAAGACTAAATTATATCTCTCCGGTTCATGAAATACTGGGCAATTGATGTTAAATAAAAAAATATTTTTTTTTCTTTTTAGGAAAACTCATAATTCTCTAAAAGGATAGTTCCAAATAAGAGATTTCTTCCTAATAAAGATAGTTCCAAAAAGATAATCATGTCAAAATCTTTAAAAAACAAAATTTTCCACGCAGATAATGTGTATCCATAACTTCACCCAAGAGATAGCTAATATACAGTTCTCCCTGGCAGATAGGGTGTTGGAAGAAGACTGTTTTAACAGTTTGGATACTGTGGCCGGAGTGGATGTTTCTTTTTCCGTGGATAACCGGGCAATTGCGGCAGTTGTGGTTTTGCAACTGGGAGATCTGGAGATACTGGAAAAGAGAACACTGCCCGTGGAACTATTTTTCCCCTACAGCCCTGGTTTTCTCGGTGTTAGGGAGGCTGATGCAGTTATTTCAGTACTGAACACTTTAGAACACGATTTCGATGTTCTAATGGTTAATGGTCACGGTGTTATGCATCCCCGTGGCTTTGGATTGGCCTGTCAGGTGGGTGTCCTCTGTGATGTTCCCACCATTGGGGTGGCAAAAAGGTTAATTGATGGAAGGTATATAAAGAGGGCCACCCAAAGACACCACGCCATTGGCGAATTTCAACTGATAACCGAAAACAATAATGAGCTTGGGGCCTTTTTTAAGGGGAAATACGTGAGCTTTGGGCATAAAATATCTTTAAAAACTGCATTGAGTATTGTGAAGATGACCAGCGTTTTCAAAACTCCGGAACCAATCAGGCAAACCCATATACTGGCAACAGAAACTTTTAAACAGGAATTAACGAGTAATTAAGAATTAAATTAATATTTTTAATACCTACAAATGAATTAAAAGAAATTGAAGGAATTATATGGAAATCACAGGCAAAGTCATCTCTGGAACTCGTAAAGGCACGTATTTCATGTCTTTAGAGGTTTATAAGGAGGAGTTTAGGAAAAAGCTTAAATTTGAACCATTTCCTGGTACTCTTAACCTGAAAATCTCTCCTGAAAACGCAGCCCGTATATCGAGTATGCAGGATAAAATGAGAGTCATTGAAGGGACTGGTAATTATGGGGATGTTAAATTTCTCCCAGCTCAACTCAATGGAATGGTAGAGGGGGCTATTCTGTTCCCGGTTAAGACTGAGCACTCCCCAGAAATATTGGAATTTGTGGCCCAGGAAAATCTTCGAAACACTCTCAATCTCAATGACGGAGATGAAGCTACTTTAAAAATAAATTGAGGATCAAAATTATTTTTGTTTTAGATATAGAAACCATGATTGTATGAAATATGGAAAAATGTTTAACTTATAAAACAATTGTTAACTAAACTACTAAAAATTTAATTATCAAAAAAAAATCTAATCAGTGATCACATGATAAAAAAAGCCATAGAATCATTTAAAAAGGGAGAAATTGTTTTAATCTTTGACGATGACAACCGGGAGCGAGAAACTGACATGATTGTGGCTGCGGAGTTTATGACCCCCCAGCACATGACCACCATTAGGAACGATGCTGGTGGTCTTTTCTGCGTCCCCATATCTGCAGAAATCTCCGATAAACTGGGAATTCCATTCATGACCGATTTGATGAATGAAGCCAGTAAAGAATACCCAGTTCTAGCTGAATTAACCCCTAACGACATACCTTACGATGAAAAATCAGCCTTCTCCATAACCGTGAACCACAGGAAGACCTTCACCGGGATCACCGACAATGACCGGGCCTGTACCATCAAGGAACTGGGATTACTATGTAAAAATTGGAATTTCCAGGATTTTGGTAAATATTTCCGTTCCCCGGGACACGTCACCCTGCTTAGAGCTGCTAAAGACCATGTTTTAAAAAGGAAAGGTCATACTGAGATGAGTATTGCCCTGGCTGAAATGGCCGGGCAAACCGAAGTGGCAGTTTGCTGTGAAATGATGGATGATGAGACCGGTGGTTCAATGAACACCGACAAAGTAGGAGAGTACGCTAAAAAGAATGACCTGGTATTTTTAAGCGGAGCAGAGTTAATAGAAGCCTACCATGAGTTTAAAGGTCTTTAAACTCAGGTATTCTAAATTTTTACCCCTTCTTTTTTCCATGGACTTATTTTCAATTCTTTAAATCATCATTTTAGGAATCTTCCAAGATTATTAGAAGAATCTAAGAGAATCTAAAGGACATTTATCTGGAAAAAGTAAATATTAAGAAGTAAAAAACGAGTTTCAGGATAAATAAACATCCCTGATTTTATCATAAGAAATGTAGCCTGTGAATACTGGTTTTCGAGCCATTTTCATGATTTCATCCACGTTTAGGTGTTTTTCAACTGTCTCCATGGCTTTCAGGCAGAAGTCCTCCAGTTTTATCTCCACCTCGGGGGTTCCACCCCGTGCTGCCAGCTGGGCCTTGGGAACCCTGGCCACCCAGTCCAGTCCCGTGGCTTTTTGAATGTGCCTGGATGCGTTTTCAGCTATTCCCTCATGGTACACCTTGTTTAAAATAGCCCCACTAACTTTTATGCCCAGTTTCTGCATCATTTTCAGGTGGGATGCCAGGTCCAGGGCTGCTGTTTCAATACCGCCCTTATTACATCCTGAAACCATTATAGTGGGGATGTTACCGGCCAGGGCGATTTCCGCTGCTGAGAAGGGTGTTTTTTCATTTAGTAGGCCTGTGAATATACTCATAACCCCTTCAATAAGGATCAAATCATATGGTTGGCCTTTGAATCCTGTGATTATTTCTTCCAGGCCCTTCCAGCCCAGTCCTCCGATTTTTATGGAGGAAAGATTGATCATTTTTTCTTTGTTAAGGTAAAGTGAGGGTACAATGTCTCGAGTATCTGGTCCAACCTTTAAAACTCCCACTCTATATCCTTTCCTTCGAAGAGCACCTACCATGCCCGTGGTGAGGAATGTTTTTCCAGAATCCGATCCAGTGCTGGCTATCATGAGAAATGGGGGGATTTCAGTAGTTTTTTGTTTTAAGGATATCCTATAATCAGAATAAATATCCAGGCCAATCCCTATTTCTCCCTTAATTTTTTTCAAGAGTTCCTGGTTGGCTTGTTGGATATGGCGGGTTTCCTCTTCATCTGCATCCAGGTAACAGAGCATGTTGTTAACCAGGGATGGGTTTTCATCCAGAGAACCGTGGATCATTGTTCCTACCACGTTACCCTCATCATTTCGAACACCAGCCAGGATTTTACGGGGATTATCTGTGTAATCGGTTCTTTTAACCTGTGAATAGAGTATTGGTGGTGCTTCCCCCCTTATATCCCCGTAGGTGTGGCAGTGGAATCCGGTGACTGTTTCACCCACCATTCCCCTGGTTAGGAATGATTCATCGGCCACTTCTGCTTCCACCCGGTCGGTCCCAATGAGTGGGTGGAAAGTGACATCCAGTATCCCCAGTCCCTCACGTTCCACTGGACAGGGTGATTTCCGACCTATGTCGGTTTTATGGGCCAGTACCTGGAATCCTGAGCACATTCCCAGTATGAATTTCCCCTGGCTGTTCATTTTCTTAATGACCCTAGTTACCTCCTGGGTGATGCTCATTGATTCTACTATACTACCCCCAGGGATTATCAGTCCATCCAAGACTTCATATGCCTTTTCCCCGTTTACCATCCCGTTGTCCTTTAACAGGTGTGTGGGGAGTTTTCCAAAGTCCTCGAAGTTGGGTAGTGATCCTTTAACATAGAGGATGCCTATTTTTTTCATGGGAATTCACTGGTTTAATTTGATTATTTGTACATTTGAATTAGTTATAATTGATTTTAAGTGAGTTATAATTGGTTTGAAAATAATAAAAAATAAATAAAAATTAGGGGAAGGATTTTAGTTCAATCCTTCCTGAGCTGCCATTAGCTGTATTATTTTTTCATCATCCAGTGGTTTAGCCTGGAACTGCATTCCTACGGGTATTCCCTTAACATCCCCGGCAGGTGTGCTGGCCGCAGGTATACCGGCCAGGTTGGCTATAACGGTCAGGACGTCATAGGCATACATTTCCATAGGTTCCAGTGAGGTGCCCAGTTTATGTGGGAGTTTGGGAACTGTAGGACCTACCAAAACATCCACATATTTCAGTAATCCGGTAATTTCTCTTCTTAGGAGTGATCGGGCCTGTAATGCTTTTTTGTAGTACTTGCCACTGAATTCTTTCTGACTGATGTAGGAGCCCATGTGTATTCTGCGCAGTACTTCCTCTCCACACACTTCTTCGATTCGTTCCCCGTATTTTCGACCATCGTATTTTCGGGTGGCGGAGAAAAACTCCACATAGTTTATGAGGTAGTAGGTAGGTAGGCATAATTTAAGATAATCGAAGTTTAATTCCACTACTTCTGCCCCTGCCTCCTGCATCTGGTTGATGCGATCTTCAATAATATTAACTATGGCCTCATCGGAGACGTCAAAGAATTCCTTCACTACACCCAGCTTCATTCCTTTAAGTACATTTTCAGGATCATTGATGGAAGAGGTGAATTTTGGCACTTCCCAGTCAATGGTAGTGCACTCCCGGCGGTCTTCCCCGGCAATGACTTCCAGCATTAGGGCCACACCACTGGCGTCCGTTGAGAATGGTCCGATCTGGTCGAAACTCATGGCCAGATCCAGCAGTCCCTGCCTGCTCACTGCACCGTAGGTTGGTTTGAATCCCATCACCCCACAGTGGGATGCGGGGTTACGGATGGACCCCCCGGTATCTGAACCCAAGGCCAAGTCACACATCCCAGCGGCAATTGCCGCCGCACTGCCCCCACTGGATCCACCAGGTATACGTCCGGGTGCTGCTGGGTTGTCGGTGTGTCCGAAGAAAGATGTTTCGGTGGAACTTCCCGCTGCGAATTCATCCATGTTGGTCATACCAATTATGATCCCATCCTCAGCCTTTATCCTCCGGGTTACAGTGGCATCGTAACTTCCCAGATAGTTTTCCAGGGTTGGTGAGGCTGCGGTGATGTGGAAATCCTCCACATTAATGTTACTCTTGATCCCTACTACCATACCGGCCAACTTTCCAACTTTCTGGCCATTATTTATTTTATCATCAATTTCTTCTGCCTTTTTCCGGGCATCATCAAATTTAAGTTCAACAAATGCCCTTATACTAGAATTATCCTTTTCTATTTGTTTAATGAATGTTTCCAGATTATCTTTTGAGGTTAATTCATGATTCCTGATTGATTGTGATTTTTCCAAAATATTCATATTCCCACCTAAAATATGTGAGTAGCAAATCTAGTACTAGTTAATCATTACCATCCTTTGTTTTAGAAAATGAATCTTATTATATTTACCATTCTAAAGATTAATTACTCCTCAGGAGTTGCTTCTCACCCGGTAAGAAATGAAAAATCAGGAGGGCAAAGACCGATTCACCCTGATTAAAAAGATTTAATAGATTTTTTCCTGATAAAATTGGTTATTAATGTTTTTATCAAATTTATAATTTCATATGGAAGTCATATGCCTACATTTCAACATATTTCTTTTCCATTGGCATCCCTAAGCACCATGTGGGTTTTAAATTTGAATTAAAATGATGGGCCTGTTCTGAGTTGGAGTCAACGTTTATTCGCATCACTGAACATACCAAACTTCTACTGGACATCAAATTAGTAGGTACTGAAATCAATGTTAGATTCTGAATGATGCTAAATTCTGAATTTTTAATTAGTAATCTGTAGAAACTTAGTGCCTATTTTTACCATACATTCATAAAATGAAATAAATTTCCCAAATCCAGTACACCCATAAGGTAAAGGATCAGTATGAGCAGTGGTTGGTGCAGGAGGTAGATGAGTAGGGAGTGCCGTCCCATGAAGCTGAATATCTCTATAGAGGGGTTTTTGGAAAGTTTCGGTAGGTGGAATCTCCTCTTGTAATCGGGATAAAGTATTTTTCCGGTGAAAAGTCCCAGGGAAACCACCCCCAACCAGGGAAGTAATGGGAAGTAGTCCACGGTTATGAATCCGGCAGGTTTCAAGCCTAACCATAACAGCCAGGGATAACTGACTGCAAACTGGGCCAGGATGAAACCAGCGATGATGAAGATGAATCCCAGAACCAGATTAAGATATTTCTTGTTTAAGAAGGGATATTCCAGGATTATTGCTATTCCAATGAAATGCAAGACTCCGAAAACTATGAAATCATCGGGGATGAAGATCCAAGTGGCCAGGGTGACCAACAATCCCAGTAAGAATATCTTAACCCCTCTTTTGAAATACTTAGTGAAAAGGGTTTCATTTACCTGTTCCAGCCCCTGTAGTTGCCTCCGGGTGTAACTCAGAGTGAGGGAAACCCCCACTAGGAACAGGAAGATAAAGGCTACTGCACGGGTGAACCACCATAGGAATCCTGATGAGAGGTTAAAGGAGAATATCCCGAAGTAAGTGAGATCAAAGATCAGGTGATAAATCACCATCACCAATATAGCTAGACCTCGCAAGACGTCTATTTCCCAGAATCGCTTGTTTAAATCCTTCATTTTCCACACAAGATTTTAATGGCAAAATAATATGACTACTGTAAGTTTCCCATTTGTTTTTATGTTTGTTGAGCTTATTAAAATCCATGTGCAACCTTAATTTCCTAAAAAGTGTTCTCATATGCACAAATAGTTATAGTTAAATGTGTTTACATCTATAAAATCCCCGTGTATTAGGTCCCAAAAAATCTAATTATTTAAAAGAATTGATTATTTAGAAAAATTAGATTATTTAGTAATAGCAATGGGTTAATTACTTGAGTTTTGTTAATTGATATCATGGTTTAAAGATTAAGAGGTGCAAATTCATGTCCGGAACTCTTTTACTAAAACAAAGTGAAATAAAAGAACTTATTAGCATGAAAGAAGTTGTTGAATCAGTTGAAACTGCTTTTAAGGACTTTGCAGAGCGTAACGTGCAGATGCCTGCCAAGGAGTACCTGTTTTTCCAGGAAGGAGATCTAAGGATCATGCCCTGTTACGTGCGCAGTAGTGAAGAAGCCGGAGTTAAATGCGTGAATGTGCATCCTCAAAACCCCCTGGAACACCAGTTACCCACGGTGATGGCAGTCATTGAACTGGTTGATCCAGAAACTGGGTTCCCCATGGCGGTGATGGACGGGACCCTAGTTACTGATCTTCGGACCGGTGCATCGGCCGGGGTGGCCACCAAATACCTGGCCAGACCCGATTCAGAAACCCTTGGAATAATTGGGGCCGGTAAACAGGCTTGCACACAGTTGATGGCCCTGAATGAAGTGATGGACATTCAAAAAGCCAAAGTTTTCTGCAGGACCTGCAGCACCCGTACCAACTTCGCCAAAGCAGCCACAGAAATCTATGGTTTCCCTGTGGAAGCAGTTGAAAGTGCCGAAGAAGCAGTGAAAAATGTGGATGTGGTGGTTACCACCACCCCCTCCCGGAAGCCCCTGATCAAAGCTGAATGGATCAGTCCCGGGACTCATATTAATGCCATGGGCGCTGATGCTCCCAGTAAGCAGGAATTAGAAACCCGGTTACTCTTAAAGTCAAAGATCATTATTGATTCATGGGATCAGGCCAGCCACAGTGGTGAAATCAACGTCCCAGTCTCACAAAATGTTCTTAAAAGGAAGGATATCCATGCCAAACTGGGAGATGTGGTTATTGGAAAGGAAACAGGTAGAGAGGGCAACGAGATCACCGTATTTGACTCCACTGGCCTGGCTGTTCAGGATGTGGTTACTGCCGGGCTCATATACCGAAGGGCCCGGGAACAGGGCATTGGAACGGATTTTGATTTCATGAGCTAATTCTAATCCCTTTTTTTAGTTTTGGAAAGGTGGGGAAGTCCAACCCTTCCCTTTGGGTAAAATATATAGGTTTGAAAGTTCAATCTAGTTCTGGTGATGTGAATGTACCAGAAAGTAAATCGAAGCGAAGTTCTGAGTAGAATGGGCCATGTGTACGAACGCTTCCAGTTTTTATCCAGAAACAGATCCCTCTCTGATGAGCAGATTGCAGATATAGATCAGCACTTATCCCGGATTATAGAAGTGTTAAATCAAACCTAAACACTGGTGTATTTAGAATTCAGGTGTTTGTTGACCCATAATAGGAATAATACTTTATTTCAGATATCACATCAAAAAGTACACTATTTATACTCATAATAATTAATATCCATTTTTTCCAAGGGAATCAATTAATAATAATCAGGAATATTTATTTTCCAAACTATGTATCTAAAAAAATGATTTAAATGTGGTTAGAAATTATTTTATTCGCAACTGCCTCCTTCTGGGTGGGTTTATCCGGGGCAATGGTCCCCGGACCCATGTTGACTGTTACTATTTCTGATTCTCTTAGAAAAGGATCCCAGGCTGGGCCCCTGGTGGTTCTGGGTCATGTTATTGCTGAGATCAGCCTGATTATACTCCTGGTACTGGGTTTAGGGTGGGTTATTGGATCCCAGACAATTACCATGGTCATCGGGGGAATTGGAGGAGTGATGTTAATCTACATTGGCTACAGCATCGCCAGATCCCCGGTTCCTGAAGAGATACCAGGTGATGATAAGCCTATTGAAAAACGGGGATCAGTTTTAAGTGGAGTCATCACCAGTGTCACCAATCCCTACTTCTACCTCTGGTGGGCTACTGTGGGTTGGGCCTTCATGCTCAAGGGAATAGAGTTAGCCGGGATCATTGGGGTTTTAAGTTTCCTGGTGGGTCATTGGGGGG
>SWCA01007967.1_pt1 | contig 46025 bp, 38 predicted proteins | sample 4692961 | NCBI WGS metagenome assembly SWCA01 (sample SAMN10267275, study PRJNA491770) | bioreactor metagenome | isolation source: DHS bioreactor inoculated with | place: Japan: off Shimokita Peninsula | reverse complement strand
AAAAAAAGTGTTATAAAGCCTAATGATGAAAATAAGAAATTAGAAATAATAGAAGAAATTTTAACAAAGAAGAACATTCAGTTAGGACTGAAAACTGTTTCCAAAAGAGAAGCTATTGAAAGAGCAGGAAATCTTCTTGTAGAAGGTGGATATGTGGAAAAGAAATATGTAGACGCAATGCAACAAAGAGAGGAAATATTAAGCACTTATATAGGAAATGGCGTTGCTATTCCCCATGGGATTTCGGATGCGAAAGAAGAAATTAAAAAATCTGGAATCGTAGTACTGCAATATCCACAAGGAATCGATTTTGGAGATGGAAATAAAGCACATTTGGTGATTGGTATTGCAGGAAAAGGAAATGATCATTTAAATATATTATCTAATTTAGCAAATATATTAGAAGATGAGAAGATGGTGAAGGAATTATCAGAGACAAAAAATATAGAGAAAATATATAATACACTTTTATTTGAAGCATAGAAAGAATTTTAGGAGGGAGATAAAATGAAAAAAGCACTTCAGTTTGGGGCAGGCAACATAGGAAGAGGATTCATAGGTAGTTTATTGTCTTCTTCTGGATATCATGTAGTATTTGTAGATATAGATCAAAATATAATAGATTTGATTAATACAAAGAAAAAATATCTTGTAGAAGTAGTAGGAGAAAAAGTAGAAAAATTTTATGTGGAAAATATTTCTGCAGTTTCTTCTTTAGATCCATCCTTAATTCAAGAAATAAATGAAGCAAGTATTATAACTACAGCCGTAGGCCCAAACGTATTAGATAAAATAGCACAAACAATTGTGAAAGGAATAAAAGAAAGAATTAAAACGAACAATACATCGTTCTTGAATATAATTGCATGTGAAAATATGGTGGGTGCATCAGACCATTTAAAAGAGCAAATTCTTAAAGAGCTAAATGAGGAAGAAACAAAGTTTTTAAAAGAATATATAGGATTTGTAAACGCTGCAGTAGATAGAATTGTTCCACCGATGGAAGATAATAAAGAAGATGATATACATGTAGTGGTAGAAGAATTTAAAGAATGGATTGTAGATCAAACGCAATTTAAAGGAGAAATTCCCCAAATAGAAGAAATGCAATTAACAGATAATTTAATGGCGTATGTAGAAAGAAAAATATTCACATTGAATACAGGACATGCAATAACATCGTATCTAGGATATTTAAAAGGATACAAAACAATAAGAGAAAGTATACTGGATACAAATATAGAAAAGCTTGTCATGGGAGCCATGAAAGAAAGTGGAGAAGTTTTGATTAAAAAATATGGATTTAATAAAGAAGAGCATGAAAAATATATTCAAAAAATCATAGGGAGATTTAAAAATCCATATTTAAATGACGAAGTTTCAAGGGTAGCACGACAACCTTTAAGAAAATTAGGTAAAGATGATAGATTAATCAAACCTTTTATGGGCGCTGTAGAATTTGATGTAGCAAGTGAAAATTTAATTAAAGGAATTGTATATGCACTTTGTTATAACAATCCAAGTGATGGAGATGCAGTAAAAATACAAGAGATAATAAAAGCATCTTTAAAGGATGCAGTTAGCAAAATAACTGGACTAGAGGAAGGGTCAAAGGTGACAGATTTGATTGTAGAGGAATATTTAAAATTAAATGCAATGTAAAAAATAAAAAAATCTCTCATCTAAATGAGAGATTTTTACTGAAAAAGGAAGACCTAAAAAGGAGGATTTAAAATGGAAAAGAAAGTAATAATAAAAAACGAGAGTGGTTTACATGCAAGACCAGCAGGACTATTAGTAAAGAAAGCCTCTGAATTCGAATCCCATATTGAAATGGAATGTAGTGGGAAAAAAATAAATGCTAAATCTATTATGGGAATTATGAGTTTAGGAGTGAGAAAAAATAGTGAAATAAAGATTATTGCAAATGGAGAAGATGCTGAAAATGCAGTGGATGCAATCATTAAGCTTATTGAAAGTGGTTTTGGAGAAGGATAGGTGGAAAGGAGCATAAGATATGATTAAAGGAACAAGTGCATCTCCTGGGATTGCAATAGGAAAAGCACTACTTATTGACCATGGAGAGTTAAATATAGAAAAGAGAAATATTGACAATATAGAATTAGAAGAAAAGAAATTTTTAAAGGCCATAGATCAATCTAAAAAGGAATTAATAGAAATTAAAGAAAAAGCATTCAAAACACTGGGAAAGGATAAAGCATTAATTTTTGAAGCACATTTATTAGTCCTTGAAGATCCAGAATTTATGGATGCAGCTATGAATAAGATTAAGCAGGAAAAAGTGAATGCAGAGTATGCTTTTAAAGAAGTGAGCGATAGGTTTATTGGCATATTTGAGGCCATGGATAATGAATATATGAGAGAAAGAGTATCGGATATAAAGGATGTATCAAGCAGAGTATTGAGGAATATTTTAGGAACAAAATTCGTTGATTTATCTACCTTAGAAGAAGAAATTATACTAATTGCCCATGATTTAACTCCTTCAGATACGACTACGATGAATAAAGAAAAGGTATTAGGTTTTTTAACCAATACAGGTGGACGAACATCTCATACGGCTATCATGGCAAGAACGCTAGAAATACCGGCAGTAGTAGGATTAATAAATATAACAGAAAAGGTAAAGGATGGAGATTATATCGTATTTCATGGAGATACTGGAGAAGTTATACTCAATCCAAATACTGAAATCATAGAAGAATGTAGAAAACTAAAAGAAGAATTTGAAAGAGAAAAAAGAGACCTTGAAAATGTAAAAGGGAAAGAAAGTAAAACCTTAGATGGAAGATATGTAGAACTTGCAGGAAATATTGGAACGCCAAAAGACGTAAAAGGACTTATAAAAAATGATGCAGAAGGGGTCGGTCTTTATAGAACAGAATTTCTTTACATGGATAGAAATTCTTTTCCAAGTGAAGAAGAACAATTTGAATCCTATAAATTCGTTCTAAAGTCTATGAATCCAAAGCCTATCGTAATAAGAACTTTAGATATAGGTGGAGATAAAGAACTTTCTTATTTAAAAATGGATAAAGAAATGAATCCATTTTTGGGATATAGAGCCATAAGACTATGTCTAGATAAAAAAGACATATTTAAAACCCAGCTTAGAGCCCTATTAAGAGCAAGTATATATGGAAATTTAAGAATAATGTTTCCTATGATATCAAGTCTTGAAGAATTATTAGAAGCAAAAGAAGTTTTGGAAGAAGTAAAAAAAGAATTTGATCAAGAAAATATAATTTATTCTAAAAATATAGAAGTTGGAATGATGATAGAAGTTCCATCTGCAGCAGTTATATCCCATGTTCTTGCAAAATATGTAGATTTTTTTAGCATAGGAACAAATGATTTAATACAATATACTTGTGCAGTAGATAGAATGAATGAAAAAATACACAATTTATATAATCAATTCAATCCAGCAGTATTAAGGTTGATAAAATTAGTTATAGACAATGGACATAAGGAAGGAATATGGGTAGGTATGTGCGGAGAATCTGCTGGAGATAAGAACATGATTCCAATACTTCTTGGAATGGGATTAGATGAATTTAGTATGAGTCCTATATCTATACTTCCAGCAAGAAAACTTATAAATTCATTAAAATATGAAGAAATGCAAAAACTAGCGCATAAGGTATTGAGCATGGGAAGCGCTAAAGAAATAGAAGCGTATGTTACAAAATCCTTTGCCTAGGCAAAGGATTGTAATATACTCTACAAAAATTGGACAAGATTTAATAAAAAATAAAATTATATTAACATAAAATATAAAAAATGATATAATGAACTATGAAGAAAGTTAAAACCAAAACAAGCGCCAGGACTTAAGTGTTTAATAAATCTTAAGTTGACGAGGAAATAGAGTGATCGAATTTTCGGCGGATGCTCTATGGGAGCTCACATCCCCAGAAGCTAATAAAACCTAAAAGTAATTTTGGGTACAAAAAAGCTTTAGTGAGAACTTTCTTCTTAAAAAATAAATAAATTTAAGGAGGAATTTTTTTATGTGTGGAGTAGTTGGTTATTTAGGATTTAGGCAAGCAAGTGAGGTAATTGTAGAAGGGCTATCGAAATTAGAGTATCGAGGATATGATTCTGCTGGTGTTGCCATTAATGCAAAAGAAGGATTAGAAGTAAAAAAATACAAAGGAAGATTATCTGTTTTAGAGGAAAATTTACAAAAATATCCTATAAAAGGAAATTTAGGAATAGGACATACAAGATGGGCAACCCATGGAGCACCATCTGATGTGAACTCTCATCCCCATTTAAATATGAATGATACTATTGCAGTAGTACACAATGGAATCATTGAAAACTATATGGAAATAAAAGAAGAATTAATTTCTGAAGGAGTAATCTTTAAATCAGAAACGGATACAGAAGTGATTGTACACTTAATTGATAAATATTATGAAGGTGACTTATTAAAAGCAACATATAAAGCTATAGAAAAGCTAAGAGGGGCTTATGCAATTGGAGTAATAGCAAAAGATCATCCAGAAGAATTAGTTGCTGTAAGAAAAGATAGCCCACTTGTAGTAGGGATTGGAGAAGGAGAAAACTTCGTTGCATCGGATATTCCTGCAATTTTAAAATATACAAGAGATGTGTATTTCTTAGAAAATGGAGAAGTAGTGTATTTAACAAAAGATAAAATACAGATATTTAATGAAAATAAAGAAGAAGTAAAAAAAGAAGTATATCATGTAACTTGGGATGTAGAAGCAGCATCTAAAGGTGGATATGATCATTTCATGATTAAAGAAATACATGAGCAACCAAATGGAATTAAAGAAACATTAGTTAGAAGACTAGATGAAAATGGGTTTATAAAATTAGATGACATAAAACTTACAAAAGAAGATTTAGATGAAATTAATAAAATATATATTATCGCTTGTGGAACTGCATATAATGCAGGGATAATTGGTAGATATGCAATTGAAAAATTTGCAAAGATACCAGTAGAAACGGATGTTGCATCAGAGTTTAGATATAGAGATCCATTTATAGGCGAAAATACGCTAATCATTGTAGTGAGTCAATCTGGGGAGACAGCAGATACTTTAGCTGCATTAAGAGAAGGAAAAGAAAAAGGAGCAAGAGTACTGGCTGTTACTAATGTTGTTGGATCTTCTATTGCAAGAGAAGCAGATGATGTATTTTACACTTGGGCAGGACCAGAAGTTGCCGTTGCTTCTACTAAAGCATATACAACACAACTAGTTGCATTTTATATGATTGCGTTAGATATGGCATTAAAAAGAGGAACAATAAACGAAGAAATGTATAAACACACTATTGAAGAATTAAAGCAAATGTCTAGTAAAGTACAAACAATAATTGATGAGGCAGATAAAGTAAAAGAAATAGCAAATGAAATTAAAGATGCACCACATGCATTTTATATAGGTAGAGGATTAGACTACAATCTTTCTTTAGAAGGTGCTTTAAAAATAAAAGAAGTTTCGTATCTTCATGCAGAAGCTTTTGCTGCAGGAGAATTAAAACATGGAACTATTGCTTTAATTGAAGAAAATACACCAGTAATTGCTACAATAACACAAGAAAATCTATTTGAAAAAACTATTTCAAATATTAAAGAAGTAAAAGCAAGAGGCGCTTTTGTTATTGCGATTACACAGGAAAAAAATAAAGAAATAGAAAAAGTAGCAGATAGAGTAATTTATATACCGAACACAGAAAAAGCCATAGCTGGAATATTAGGGGTAGTACCGTTACAATTACTTGCCTATTATGTAGCTGTGTTAAGAGGCTGTGATGTAGATAAACCAAGAAATTTAGCGAAATCTGTAACGGTTGAATAATTATGGTAAAAATGTAAAACATATGAAAATAAAAAAGAGAGAATACAAGGCCTTTGCCATGGTATTCTCTCTTTTTTATTTGATTAGGAAGTATATTTTTACATTGCCATGGTAACTGAGCTAACAAAATAAACTTGTAATAAAAGTCATGTGATTTTGGGCTAAAAATGCCTTGAATTCCATGGTTTTTTCTTGTACTTTGGGGAAAGATTCATGGTATCGGGGAGAATGAAAAATAGAAAATAATATAGAAAAAACCACATCAACCCTTGATTTTAAAGGCATACAGCCACTATAAACAAATAGAATTTTAAATAGATTAATTAAATGGAACAGTCGAAAATGAACCAAATTCTTGAAATTTATCCTATATAGCCCATACTCTTATTTTCAGCATGACACTAAGCTTTTACAAAATTTTCTCAATATTTATAAAAGTGCAAAAAATATTCAATAAATTTCTATTTAAAAAAAGAAAGGATGAAAAAACATTTAATTCATTTTTAATGACATGGTATTATTGATATAATTAAAACATGGTTTTTGAAGCAGTATTCGCAATTGATGTTTGGTTCATAATACTTTCAAGCTTGGTATAATCAAATGTATTTCGTTCTCTTTATCAAAAGGACCACTTGTGCCTTGAAAGATTTTTTGGTGTGATTCTCATTTATTTTGCATTTAGAGTATGCAAATCGGCTGTTGGGAATAGATAAATAGTTGGCAATCTAGCCACTACTAATTCTAATTAAGTTTGTAAGGATACAGATGGAGGGGTGGAATGAATAAAATATTGGTTGTTGAAGATGAAGATATTTTGCGTGAAGTAATAGTGGACTATCTAATCGAGGATGGATATCAGGTATTAGAGGCTGCAGATGGTGAAAAGGCTTTAGAGCTGTTTCGATCAAATTCTGTTGATTTAGTTATCTTAGACATTGTTCTGCCAAAGGTTGACGGTTGGTCAGTATGCCGCAGAATACGGAAAAATTCCAGTATCCCTATCATCATTTTAACCGCTCGCTCAGATGAAGATGACTCTCTTCTAGGATATGAGCTGGGAGCGGATGATTATCTGATCAAACCATATAGTCCCCGTGTTTTAATGGTAAAAGTGAAACGCTTTCTTGAAAAATACTCAGGTATAGATGGAATGCTGATATCATCTGACGGTATTGTCATAAATATAGGATCAAGACTTGTTTCTGTAGATGGGATTACAGTTAATCTGACACATACAGAATTTGAAATTCTAACTTACTTAATGGAAAATAAAGGGATTGTAATTACGAGAGAGCAACTGATCGGTAAAATATGGGGCTATGATTTTTATGGTGATGAAAAGACAGTGAACAGCCATATCAGAAACCTGCGTGCTAAGCTAGGTAGTAGAGGCAGCTGCATTGTTACGGTAATTCGTTCGGGATATAAATTCGAAGAGGAGCAGCTATGAAAAAAAGTATTGTTTTTAAATGGTCTGCGCTGACAGTTCTAATATTCTCTATAATGCTTCTATTCATTGGAATAGCGCAAAATTATTTTTTTGAGAAATATTATATTAATGAGAAATCGAATACTCTCAAAACGTATATGAACGAGTACTCGGATATGGCGGTAAAAAAAGGATCGGAAGCAGCATCGGCCGAATTCTATAAGAATAACCAAATCTGGATAGCAGAGCTGGATGAATACGGATGTATCAGCGATGTAGAAAGTTACTATATCGAAGTGCAACTGAAGAATGAATCACAGGAGATTTTGCGAATTCCAATGTACTCCTTTGAGGGAGAGTATTCATCCGATGTACTCTCGTTATTAGAAGTCGGTGATGAGGTGATGATTGATATCGTTAATATAGCAGATGAAAGGATGCCTTACCAAATACAGAATGATTTAATCGGAGTTGTAAATTTAAGCATTGCAAACAAGTTACATGGCCCTCATGCCGATAAGGCTTATAGTCACCTTATAGTCGGTATATTAAGGGGAACAATAACAAAAGCTATTTTTCCAGGACAAAGGTCGCTTTATGATGAACATTATTTCTTGGAACAGATAAAAGCGTTTCAAGTCGCTCTACTGGCCGATGATGCGAAACCTATTCAACATACAGAAGAGTTTAGTGCAACAGAAAATTTTGCTGAATACAAGATAATAATTAAACCGGTTATTGAAAATGGGGTGACTAGATATATTTTCGGCATGACCTCTCTTCAGCCCGTAGGCGAAGCAATATATGTCATACGGCAATTTTATCCCTACTTTTTTGGATTTACTTTGCTATGTGTCATATTTTTGGCATTTATCTTCTATAAGTGGCTGGCTAAACCGCTGATATCCATCAACCAGATTACAGGAAAAATAGCAAATATGGACTTTACGGAAAAACTGCCAGTGCGCTCTGACGATGAAATTGGGCAGCTATCCCAAAATATCAATTACCTATCGAACCAGATGGAAGGATATATTGGTCAGCTGAAGCAGGATCTCGATAAAGAGAGAAAATTGGAAACTATACGGAAAGAATTTATTGCAGGGGTATCTCATGAGCTGAAAACGCCTCTTGCTGTTATGAAAAGCTGTCTATCAATTTTAAAAGATGGAATTGCAGCTGAAAAAAGGGAACATTACTTTCAGGCGATGGAAGAGGAAATACAGCGGACAGATTTGCTAGTTGTAAACATGTTGGATCTGGCTAAGTTTGAATCCGGTACCTATAAGCCTGAAATGGCTCCTTTTGAAATAGATAAAGTGATTATCCAAGTATGCAGGTCACTGGCTGAACAAATACAGGAGAAAAATCTCTCTCTTACATTAAGACTTTATTGTCAGGTGGTTGTAGGTCATAAAGGGCTAATTAGTCGTGTTATAACTAATTTTCTCAGTAATGCAATCCGACATACGAAAAATGGTCATGCAATCACAATTACAATAAAAGACAATGGGCAGACAGCTAAAATCAGCGTAGAAAATCAAGGAAACTCGATTTCAGAGGAAGACAGGAAAAAGGTATGGAACCAATTCTACCGTGTTGAGGCACGAACATCCAAATCAGGTACGGGTCTTGGACTTTCTATATCTAAGGAAATACTGGAGCTTCATCATGCGCCTTATGGTGTAGAAAATACGAAAGATGGTGTCCGCTTTTTCTTTTCACTGCCCATCCAATCATAAAAAAATGAATAATTTAATATCTACAGCAAAATAGCTATGAAGTATACTTCATAGCTATTTTTTGCAAAAATAATATCTGAAATTTATCTCAACTGCACCTGTTCTGCACTTTGCTAATGTAATATCTATTTATCAAATAAAGAAAAGAGGTATTTATATGAAAACATTAATGATGTGTTTTCTGGTAGGCATTCTTCTGATTAGTACGGTTGCCTGCGGGAATAAAATTGCTGAAAAAACTGCTGAAAAGGATGTTACAGCTCAGTTTAAGAACAGTGTGTTTATGGGAGATTCCATTGTCGAGGGTTTTGCTGTTAATGAAATCCTACCGAACGAATCTGTAATGGCTGGGGCAGGAGCTACAGCAGGTTATATCTATGAAGAGTATATGGATGATTTAGCTGAAAAAAAACCCAATAACGTCTTTATCATGTTAGGATCAGACGATATGCTCATGCCAGTAGATGATCCTAAAGCATTATTTGAAAGTGATTTGAGGAAACTGATTAATAAAATAAAGAAAGAAGTGCCCGACGCAAAAATATATCTCCAATCCATAACCCCTGTCACACAGGAGGCATTAAAACAAGAACCCCGCTATGAAAGAATAGAGGAATATAACGAGCTACTAAAAGGGCTAGCGGGTAAATTATCAGTTGATTATATAGATATAGGAGCACTGGCAAAGGAAAACCCCAATTTATTTGCCGAAGAGGGTGTTCATTTCAAGAAAGAATTTTATCAGCTGTGGTTGAAGAAACTCTCTGAATCATTATAGCGGAGGGATATATGGTATTTAGTAGTCTATTTTTTACATTTGCTTTTTTGCCGGTCACATTAATTTTATATTATTCTTTAGGAAAGCATTTGAAGAATATTGTATTGCTTGTTGCAAGCTTGTTTTTCTATGCATGGGGAGAGCCTGCCTACGTAGTATTGATGTGTATTTTCATAATGATTAATTATTGCATAGGTTCTTTTTTAGAGGGAAATAATACTAGCAAACGAAAACGGAAGCTTTTATTAATAATATGTCTGGTGTTTAATTTAGGCTGTCTTGCATATTTTAAATACGTAGGCATGTTAATAGGGACAATAGCATTCGTTAGCAGCTGGAATCTAAATGGAGCAGCACCAGCACTTCCTATAGGGATTTCGTTTTATACTTTTCAGGCTCTATCCTACGTGATGGATGTATACAGGGGAAAAATAAAATCACAGAAAAGTCTAACTCTCTTTGCCCTTTATATTACTATGTTCCCACAGTTGGTTGCCGGGCCTATTGTGAACTATGTAGACATTGAAGCACAGTTAGCTGACAGGAGTGTGACTTTTAAAGAATTCAATTTTGGGATGCGGTGCTTCCTGTGTGGTTTGGCAAAAAAGGTGCTTCTTGCCAATAATATAGGCCTGCTATGGTCTGAAGTAAAAGCCATGCCCGGTACAGAAATTTCAGTACTCATGGCATGGACCGGGATTATTGCCTTTATATTACAGATTTATTTCGATTTTAGCGGGTACTCAGATATGGCCATCGGATTGGGAAAAATGTTTGGTTTCCATTTCAAAGAAAACTTCCAGTATCCATATATTTCGCAAAGCATCTCGGAATTTTGGCGTAGGTGGCATATCTCCCTTGGATCATGGTTTAAGGAATATGTATATTTCCCTCTTGGAGGGAGCCGTTCCGGTAAGTGGAAACTGACACGAAACCTGTTCATCGTATGGTTTCTTACAGGGCTGTGGCATGGTGCAAGCTGGAATTTCGTTTTATGGGGAATTTATTTTGGAGTTTTGATATTTATAGAAAAATTGTTTTTGCAGAAGAGGATGGAACGATGGCCAAAAGCTGTTTGTCATATATACTCATTGCTGTTTGTTGTGATAGGCTGGGTGTTCTTTGAATTTACAAATTTGCAGGATGCGTTAAGTTTTCTGATGAGCATGTTTGGAGTGAGCGGCAATGCGCTTATTGATAACCAAGCAATTGTGGAGCTAAAAGCTTATGCTATTTTATTTATTGTTGGTATAATTGGTGCTTCTCCATGGTCAAAGAAAGTGTCATTGTATTTTAGAAATAATCATTGTAATATTTATAGATTAGCTGCTAGCGTATATTATTGTATACTAATGTTCTTTTCAACGGTATATATGGTTGCTTCAACCTATAACCCATTTATTTACTTTCGATTTTAATATGGAGGATTGCAATGCGAATAAATAGAAAAAAAATTTGTGTTACTTTACAGCGTATCATACGTGTAATTCCGTTTTTATTTATACTTGTCATGTTGATGCTGCATCTGGTTTTACCGGATAAAACATTTTCAAGGGAAGAAATGCGCTATTTAGCCCAATGGCCTACCTTTCGTGTTGAAAAGGTAATGGATGGTAGTTATAAGACAAAAGTAGAATTATACTTTTCAGATCAGTTCCCTTTCCGGAATTTTTGGCTTCATATTCAGAAAGGCTCCAACGCAAAGCTAAAGGATATAAGGTGCAAAAGCATTATGACAGCCTGGCTTTGTGTACTAAACCTGTCATTTTTGTGGCAGGTTTTTTCATAAATAAATTAAAAAGAAAGGTGTTATCCCAATTACATGGGATTTTATATTATTAGGAAAAACAAATGTATCCTGTGAAAAAGATGCTGTATAAAAAAATAGCACATACTTTGTATGTTAAATAAGCCTTAGTTCATAGCAATTACATAAGGTAAAAAAATAATTTTAAAAAATTTTGATTTATATATAGATTGCAATAAAATAGTTATAAATTTGAATATAAGAAAGTCGATCCTTACTTGTTGCTTTTAGGTATATGGGGCATCAAATATAAGAAAAATAATAGAATGGTGGTTTGCATATGAGCAAATTCAATGATTTGAAATTTATAAAGTGAATTATAGGATTTCTATTTTTTATATTTAACATATATCCTCAAAGTTTTCGGGAAAATCTATTTTTTTACAACCTTTATATTTTCCTTCTAGTCTACCTAGAGCAATGCATTCTTTCTCAAATTCTACTATAATTCCTATCATTGTAAACATGAGTTTTCCAATAGGAGTTGTTGTATTTAGATTTTCTTTAAAATTTACTAATAAATTTTTAGTACTTCTTGCTAACCTACTGAAACTTTTTGTATAAATGATATTTTCTTCTCCAGCATAATCGCTTAAGTGATTAGTTTATAATTACAAACTAATTGTAAATCAAGGATTCTTGAACAAAAATATTGAAATTTTGTAAAAGAACATATAAAAAATATATCCTTAGTTTAAGAAAATGAAGAAATTTGTAAAAAAATGAAAGTAAATTATTTTACTTTTTCTTTAAAAAAAATAGTAAAATAATTTACTTTTTTTATTTTCTATGGTAATATATAGAAAACAAACCAAATTATCGAATAATTTCAATAATAAAAAAAATAAATATTATTCTGACAAATTAAAAGATTTGTTTTTGATTCTTGACCTGAGCTAAAGATTTTTAAAAGAGCTAATACCAATAACTGTTTATAAACAGGAAATGAAGGAAAATATTTTTAAAAGTTTATATATTCTATAAGAATTTGTAAGAATCAATAAAATAAACTGATGTATTAAGAAATAAATTATTTTACTTACAAACAGATAGAACGCTGTATTTATAGAAAATGTACTGGTATTTTCTCTAATAGAAAATTAAAGCTTTGATTATTAGCGCAACAGTATAGTTAAGAAAGAGAGGCTAATGATGATCATGATAGAGCAAATAAATAATTTGATAAAAAAAATTCCTGTAGAATATGGAGATGTGCGAATAGAGAAAATCAATAGTAATGGAATTTCCTATCGAAGAAACACATTAGAGAATTTAGTATATAAAACTAATTTTGGTGGGTTCATAAGATTATATGATAAAGGTAATTGGGTAGTAGGTAATTTTTCAAGCTTAGATAATTTGAAGATATTGATAGATTGGCTTATTTCAAGTTTACATCAAATGAAAAAAAAAGATTTCAGTTTGGAGAGTTATGAAAAAAACTATTTCATTGAAGACAAAAATCAAAGACAAAGTGATTTGTTAAAAATTAAGAGTTTTTTGAATAACAATATAGACAAGATGAAAAATCATAATTATATAAAGAGTGCTGATTTTATATTTTCAGATCAAAATATTGAGAAATATTTTATTTCAACTGAAGGTTCTTGTATAAAGCAACAATTTAATACACTAGGTATGTCATTTAAGATTACAGGCTTTTCTAATAGAAATTATGCAAAAACAACTATTGGATATGATGAAGATCAGATAATAACAGATATATCTAGTGAAATAGAGAAAGGAATTGAGCGTATTAATAAGAAAAATCTTAAGTCTATAAAACCCAAAAAAAATAATATAGTGCTATTAGACCCAATAATAGCAGGAGTATTAATACACGAGACTATAGGTCATACTCTTGAAGCCGATTCATTATTGGGAAATAAAAAGCTATATGACAAAATTTTAGCGGATCCTTTTATTGGGTGCAATGAACTTAATATTGTTGATGATGCAACAATTGAAGGATTAAGCGGATCTTATAAATATGATGATGAGGGAACGAAAGCAAAGAAAAATATAATGGTAAAAGATGGAATAATGGCTGATTTATTAAGTGATTGTAAGACAGCTTCAATTTTAGGAAAAACAAGTAGTGGAAATGCAAGAAGTGTTTCATATAAATATCTTCCTATTGTTAGAATGTCTAACATGTTTATTGAAAAAGGAAGCAATTCAATTAGCAAATTACTTAGTTATATAGAAGATGGATATTACGCTAAAGATGTTATATACGGTCATCATAGCAGTGGAAAATTTATTTTTAGACCAAAAGAATTTTATGAAGTAAAAGATGGAGTAATTAGAGGGGAGATTATACCTTCAAATATTACTGGAGATATGTCTGTCTTGAAAAATTTAAAGATAGGTGATGATGTAGAAATTAACAACAATGGTGTTTGTCATAAAGGAGACCAGAGATCTTTACCTATTTCAATTTCATCGCCAAGTATACTATTAAAAGGAGTTGCTATTGAAAATTAAAATGGAGAAGATAAAATCATTGAAATCAAAAGGTATAGAAATTGAAGAGTTTATTGAGAAAAAAGAGTCTATTTGTATTGAAAAAAGCTTTTTAGGAAATTGTAGCAACAAACTGTCTGTTGATGAAGGAGTAGCCTATAGAGTTGTCAAAGATGGGAAGATGGGATTTGCTAATACTAACAGTATACAAGATAAAGAAAGAATCTTTATTAAAGCTAAAGACCTGTGTGAAGATGGAATACCTTTGAATGTTAAATTTCCAGAAGATAGTACTTGTGAAAGTATTGATAAATATAACCATTTTGAAATAAATGATGTTGCAGAAATGCAAAATTACTTCAAAATTCTATGCAATTATTTTAAAGAACTGAATTATAGAGTAAAACTAGAAAAAAGTTCAAATTTCAGAAGTGTAATGAATACTAGAAATACACTATGTAAATCCCATGATATATATTTTAGACTCACTTTTGAAATTATGAGAAATGAATTTGGAAATGGTTTAAGTATGTTTAAAATGAAATATTTTAAAGAAAATGAGGATCTTTTTAATATTGCTAAAGAAATATGTTACCAAGTCAATGAGATTGAAAAGCTAAAAAGATATCATGAGATTAAAGCTTCAATGCCATTGATTTTTTCCCCTCAGGCATTAGTTAATTTGGTATTGTCTATTGTTGAAAATTTTAACGCAAAGAAAGTTATATCGAAAACATCAATATTTGAACATGAAAAATTTGAATTTGATAAAAAATTTGAATTGTATGATGCACCTATGATAAAAAATTCAGTATTCAATGTAATGTTTGATGATGAAGGGGTTAGAACTTATAGAAAACCATTAATAAAGGATGGTAAATGTATTACACATTTTTCAGATTTAATTACAGAGGCTAAATACAATTACAAATCCACTGGAAATGGATTCAGGAGAAATGGTTATACTGCAATGCCAACACCAAATTTTATAAATATAGAGATTAAAAATGGTGACATTAAACTGGATAGTCTTTTAAATATGAATAACACAAGTATTTTAATTAAGCACATAATAGGTTTAGATATTAATTCATTGAAAGAGGGATTAGTTACAGGAAGAGTTATAGAATCAGTGTTGTATAGAGGAAATGAAGCTATTGGAACTTTACCACCATTTAGTTTAAATATAGAATTACATAAATTTTTTACTGATATAGGTATTAGTAAGGAATTTGAAAATATATGGGGGTTTATGAATATACCTTATTTGTATAAAGATAATATGAAAATTTATTTATAAAATTAATTATTGTCAACCTAAGAAAATAAAAAAAAGCCTAGATTTCTAGAAATAAAACCGTATTTAATGTAAATGTAATCTTTACATAGATGCATTTAAAAAAATATAGGGGGAGGTGAAAACATGAGAGATTTTGAAAATCCACAAGTAACTTCATATTGTGAAGAAGAAATTACACAAAGACTTAAAAGCAGTGCTTGCTAATAATGAAAAATTAGCTTAAGCAAAGAAATGGCACAAAGAATGAAAAACAACCAGTGCTAGTGCAACACCAAAAACTATCTGTTATCCATTGAGATAACAGATAGTTTTTAATAAAAAGGAAGGAGCATTTATATGTATAAGATGAACGATAATTTTAGTATAAGTGATTTAGAGGATGGAAGTTTTCTTGTATATGATGAGTATGGTAATGTTCATTCTTTAAATTCAACGGCTGGAATTATTTTGAGTATGATTAATAAGAAAAAAGATATATTAGAAATTTGTAGTCACTTTGAAACGAACTTTAATATAAATAGCAATATTGATTTAAAAAAGATAGTTGATAATACAATTCAACAGTTTTGTGATAAAGGAATCATACTATTATCGGAGGTCTAGAAAATGCTCAATAATTTTGAAAATTTAGTAAAAAGTGATCTTGATTTCTATGGACTAAAGATAAGAATTTATGCAAAAGAAGAATATATAGATGAAATTAAGAAATACCATTATGAATTTATAAGAGAAAATCAATCCTTCAAGCCTGAAATTGAAATTTTTTTTAGAGTTGAGTGTGGAGAAGAATGGGAGAAATTTTTTAAAGAAAGTGAAGCGTGTAAACTATTATATAGAAAACTTTATGTAATAAATAAAGGGGATAAACTTTATTACTTAATTCCAAATAAAGATTATCCATTTGTATTAATATCACAGACTATTGGTTTTGAGCTATATAGAATATTGAAATATGATATATATCCAATGCATGCTGCCGCTGTTTCAAATGACAATAAGGCTTGCCTACTAATGGGAGAATCAAAAAGTGGAAAAACAACATTATCTTTGGCTCTTGTGAAAAGTGGATATCAATATTTTAATGATGATATTGCTTTTTTAGACGAAGATAACAATGTATTACAATATCATCGAGCAATAACTCCAAGGATTGGAACAGCAAAATTATTTCCAGAGTTAATGGAGAGTGTTCATTCAATTAAATATCGAGACTTTGATGATGACGGAATACGATGGTGCGTAAATACTGCTCATCAATTCAAAGGGCGAATTAGTCCTAATTGTAAAATGAAATATATAATTTTTCCAAAATATAATCCAGACAAGGAATTTTCATTTAAAAAGATGTCACTTAGTGAATCGATTATAGGTATGATGAAAAATATGCGTATAGCACCTACAGTATATTATGGAAATAAAATAATTTCTAAATTAAAAAAAATGCTAAGTGATGAGGTAGAAGCATATATGATCAATTATCCTAATTATCATATAGCAGTTGATTTTGTCAAAAATCTATATAAAGAAAAGGAGAGTATAGATTGGAACATAAAATAATAAAAATTATTACAGAAGTATGTTGTGGTTTAGTAGATGATGATTTGCTATCAGAATTAAAAGATGAAGAATTGGATATCTTGATAGAAAGAGTAAAAAGTTTAAATGTATATGGAATATTCTATAAGAATTTATTAAAAAATAAAAGCAAGAATATTGAGCTATTTACATCTTTGAAAGCTGAATTTGATAGATTTAAAGCTTTTAACGAATTACAAAATATAATTACTAAGCAGCTAATAACAGAAGTATCAAAAGAAAAAATAGACATGATACCATTTAAAGGTATATATTTTACTAATCTGATTTATGATGATTTGTCACCAAGGAATATGGGTGATGTGGATTTTTTAATCAATAAAGAAAACTTGGAAAGAGTAGAGAAAATTATTAAAAAACTTGGTTTTAAATATAAGAGAGAAAAATGTACTAAAGAATGGTTTGATGAAAATTATTATAGATCTTGCTTGTATATAAAATCAGGTGTGGAGATTGAAATTCACTGGAATCTATTTCCTAATGAAAATCCTCTTTCTTTTGATATTCAAGATGTATGGAAATATAATGAGAAAATTGATTTTTTAGGTATCCAAACACGTGATTTTGATAGAGAAATACATTTAATTTATTTATGTGCCCATATATCTTATTGTCACTTCTTTAATCATAATTCTTTTAAAAGACTGTTAGATATTCATTATTTTTTAGAGAAATTTAAAATTAATTGGAACAAGGTTAAAGCGTTATCAATAAAATACGGAATGGAAAAATTTGTTGGTATAACGTTGCACTTCACGAGAAATTTTTTCAAAAGCAAAATTGAAAATGAAGTAATTAAGCAATTAATCGATAATAAAACAATCCATTTATTTAAGCAAATTATAGATAAAGTAAAAATTGTATTTGCTGAAATTGAGAGTGATCCGGATAAGATTATGTATATGCAAAGATTGATTCAATTTATTGGTATGAATAATAAATGGGATTATGTTGAATTACTTATATCTAATAAAGCCGCTAGCGGTAAATGGATTGCATCTCTTTATGGAGAAGAACCGACTAGCCAAGCTGTTATTGATAAAAATATTGAATATTTTCAAAAAATAATTCCTCAATACTTATCTTTAGTAGGAGAAACAACATGATTAGTAATTTAATAATTAATAGTCCACATTGCAGTTGCTATCAAGTACCTTTAAGTGTAGTATATGTTAATAGTTTTTTAAAAGAAAAGAATTTGAAATCAGAGGTTTTGGATTTAAATGGTAAGTTTAACAACTACTTAATTCGAAAAAATAAAGATAAGGATTTATTTTCAAAAATAAGAACAATGAAAGATCCTAAATCAGATTACTCAAAATATAGGGCGGCGTTAGTTGATGCGGAAGGAATTTATGAGGATATCTCTTCTATATATTCACCAACCAAGTTTACATTGGACGGAGTAAATTTTGGAGTTAAATATACAGAAAGAGATATAGAAGCTATTATAAATGATGTGAGTTTAAATCCATATATAGAATTTTATATAGGATATTTAGATTTAATAGTTGAAAATTACAATTGCGTTGGATTTTCAATAAGTTATGAGTCACAGCTAATACCTACTTTGATATTAGCACATATGATTAAAAATAAAAATAAAAATATTAAGATTTATGCAGGTGGGTCTTATATTTCAAATATTTCAAATCAAGAAAGTGCTTATAAATGGATGTTTAAATATTTAGATGTAATAAATATTTATGAAGCAGAAATTTCTTTACACATGTTGATTGAAAATATTAATAACATACATAAATATTGTGATATACCAAATTTGATATATGTAGAAAATGAACAAATAGTAAGAACAATCGAAGTTAAGAATAAAAAGGTCTCAAAACCTGCAATAACATTTGAAGGTATAAATTTTGAAGACTATTTAACTCCTATGCCAATTATCCCATTGATGATTATGCGAAAGCCGTGTTATTGGGGAAAATGTACCTTTTGCATTCACGATGATGGAATATCAGAAATATACACTGACTCATCTTTTGATGATACTATTAACGAAATCATAAGATTGAAAGGAATCTATAAAACGGATTTATTTGACTTCATAGCTGAAAATGCATTAACTCATGATGAATTAATTGAATTTTCAAAAAAAATAATCGAACGTGATGTAAGAATAAAATGGAGAACTCATTATAGAATTTCAAAGGAAAGTCATGATTTTGATATACTTAGAAAAGCAGGTTGTACAGCATTATTTATAGGAATTGAATCAGGGTCTCAAAAAATGCTTAATAAAATGAAAAAAGGTACTACAGTAGAATTATATGATGAAAAATTAAAACAAATTTATGAAGCAGGTATATTTGTAAGAGCATCGTTTATATCATCATTTCCACAAGAGAAAATTTCAGATGTTATTGAAACATTTAAGTTGATAAAAGAAAACAAAAAATATATACAGTTTGCCAGTTTCAATAAATTTGAATTAAGAGAAGGATCACATGTTTTTAATAATCCTTCTAAATATGGAATTCAAATAGTACAGAGAAATGAATATGAAATACAATCATACTTCGACTTCGCATATGAAGATAATCATGATTCATTAAAAAGACACGCAAGTTGTGTAGCTTTTTTAATAGATACTTATAATAATTATGAAACAATAAACAGATTACCAGGAAATATGTTGTTTTATTTTATTAGTCAATACGATACTTTAGAGTCTGCATTAGAACAATTTAGTTCTAATAATTAGTAAATTATCAAGGAGGGATAATATGATAGAAGAATTTTATAAGAAAGTTTTTACAAAGAATATACCTAAAATTAGTACCCCAGTGGCTTTAATTAGCAAGTTCAAGTTAAAAGAAGATATGCATGTGGTTTATAAAAGTAATAAAGCTTGGATTTTCGATTATCATAATAGTGTATTGTATACTTTAAATCAAATAGGTGCACTTTTAATTTATGCACATTCAAAAGGACATGAGTATTCATACATTATAAAAGCAATTTCTAATTATTATGATAAACGTTGTGAAGTAATTAATTCTGATATTCAATCCTTTTTAACAGATATGTTAAAAAAAGATTTATTAAAACTTGTATAGAGAAAGGATGCTAAAAATGAAAACACTTTTTATTTCGCCAACGGGTGATATTTCAGATAGTAGATATATGAGAATTCCATTAGGAATTTTGTATATCTCAGCAGTACTTGAAGAATTAGGACATGAAATTAAAGTTATTAACGTAGATGTATTTAAATATACAGATGAAGAAGTTAAGGAGATTATTAGAGCAGAAAAACCTGATATCGTAGGTATTACTACAGTAACTTGTAATTATAGAAATGGAGCAAAATATGCAAAAATTGTAAAAGATATTAATAAAGATATCATAGTAATGATTGGTGGAGTACATGTATCATTCACATACGAAGAAACATTAAAAGAATATCCAGATATTGATTTTGTATCTATAGGAGAAGGGGAAATGACTTGCAAAGAACTATGGACGAAATTGGAAAAAAATAAATTAAATCCATTCAATAAAGAAGACTATTCTGATATTGATGGACTTGCTTTTGTAGATTCGAAAGGAAAAGTAGTCGTAACTAAGCCAAGAGAATACATAAAAGATTTAGATTCTATTCCTATGCCTGCAAGACATTTAGTTCCTGTGACGGAGTACCAAAAGCATAATGTAGAGGCTCATATTTTTGCTAGTAGAGGATGTGCATCTACATGCTCATTTTGCTTGTTGCCTAAAACAGAAGGACATTTTAGAAAGAGAGACCCTAAAAAAGTAGTTGATGAAATTGAGCATTTAATGACAACCTACAACTACAGAATATTTAAATTTGTTGATAACAGCTTTTCTACAGATAGAAAAACCATTATTAGTTTACTGAATGAATTAAAAAATAGAAATATTAATATTATATGGAGATGCCAAACACGTATAGATTTACTTGATGAAGAATTGATAAAGGAAATGATTAAAGCAGGATGCAAGGAAATCTTAGTTGGTGTAGAGTCTGCTTCTGACAGAATTTTGAATGAAATTTATGGTAAGAAAATGAATAATTCTAAAGTTAGAGAGATATTTGAAGTGGGAAGATCTTTAGGATTAGTCATAACACCATCTTTCGTTTTAGGACATCCACATGAGACTAAGGAAGAATTAGAAGCAACTAAAAATCTTATAATTGAACTATATAAAGAGAACTATAGACATCCGAGAATGTGTTATCTCACACCATTTCCAGGAACAGAGATTGCAGATAGCGTATTTGGTGGAGAATTAAAGGATTTTATTGAAGTATTTGATTGGGACAAGTATACACATATCTGCCCCACGTTAAGAACAAACTATATGTCAAGACATGAACTGGCGAGATTCTATGTAGAGGCGCTAGCAGAAATTACACATCAAAGTTTAGAAAGACAAGAAAGAATATGGCCAGAGCATGAAGAAGAAGATAAATATTATTCACCTAAAGTAAACTTATATTATATGAAGGAAGGAATTATTTCAAAAAATAAAAAACGTTTAGAGGGAATTAGAAAAATGGAGAAACAAGAATGCTTAGTATAGCATGCGTAGGCGCTTCCGTATTGGATATTAGTGCACTAATTACTAATAAAATACCAGATAGAGGTTCATTGACTTTTTCTAATACATTAGAAATATCTTGTGGAGGATGTGCAATGAATGTAGCAATGAATCTATCAAAATTAGGGATTGATTGTAAACTTATTACAAAAGTTGGAAATGATATATTTGGTAATTATATTGCAAATAAATGTAATGAATTAAATATAGAGCTTTATTCAGGAAATGAATCAGAACTAAAAACTTCATTGTCTTTGATTCTTCTAGATGGAACTAGAGATAGAAGAATAGTCCATCATATGGGGGTTAACAAAGATTTTTGTGAGAAAGACATTGATTTAGACCTTATTTCACAATATGAATATGTTTATTTTGGTGGTGTTTTAGGAATGCCATTAATAGATGAACAGTTGGAAAATTTATTTTTAGAGTTAAAGAATAGAAATAAAGATATAAAAATTATTCTTGACATCATTTATTCTAAGGATTCTTACTATTTAAACAAAGTAAAAGAAGCATTAAAATATGTAGACTTTTTTATTCCTAACTATTCAGAAGCTAAAATTTTATCAGGAAAAGAACTACTTACCTCAATTACAGATTATTTCATGGAATTGGGAGTTAAAAATATAATTGTAACTTTAGGTGAAGAGGGCGTTTTTTATAAAAATGACAGTTCAAGCGGATTAAAAAAAGCATTATCTGTAAATGTTCAAGATACTACTGGTGCAGGAGATGCATTTGCATCAGGATTTATTTACGGTTTATTAAAAACATATGATTTTGAAACCGCAATAATAAAAGGTCTTGAAGTTTCAGCACAATGTGTCAGTAAAATTGGTTGTATGATATAAACATATAACCTTAAAAAAATAAATCGTTGGTTCCAATTGGTTTATTTATAATAAGTTAAATAAAAATATATATTTAGGGGGAGTGCTATGGAAAATGAGATAAAACAACTATACAAAAAAGCTGCACAAATAAGATTAGATACATTTGAAAGCATAGTTCAAGCTGGATCTGGTCACTTAGGAGGTAGCTTTTCTATAATAGAAATGCTTACAGTATTGTACTTTAAAAATATGAAATTTAATGAAAATATCCAAGACAATCTAATTTTATCAAAAGGACATGGTGCACCCGCTTTATATGCTACGTTTGTAAATAAAGGATTATGTGATAGAGGATTATTATCACAATTAAGAAAGAAAGATAGTCCATTTCAAGGACATCCAGATTGTAGAAAATTATCTTTATTAAACACTTCTTCAGGCTCTTTGGGTCAAGGTTTATCAATAGGAATCGGAATGGCTATCGGAGATAAGCTTAACAATTCAGATAAAATGACTTATGTTATATTGGGAGATGGAGAGCTCAATGAAGGTCAAATTTGGGAAGCAATAATGTTTGCTAGTGCAAATAAGATAGGAAATCTTATTGCTTTGGTTGATGCTAATAAACTTCAATTGGATGGAAAAACTCAAGATGTTCTTGACATGGGAGATTTAAAGGAGAAATGGGAAGTCTTTGGATGGTCTGCACTGGTGGTAGATGGTCATAAAATTGAAGAGATTTCTGATGCTCTCAATAATTTTGCTCAAATGAATAGTGATAGTCCAAAAGTAATCATATGCAATACTATTAAAGGAAAAGGTATTTCTTATATGGAAAATAATTATTTATATCATGGAAAAATACCGAGTGACATCTTATTGGAAGAAGGAAGGAACGAATTGAGAAGGGAGGTATCAAAATGGGATTAGTTAAAACTGCTAACTATGCATTTGGAGAAGCTATAGTTAAAGAAGGCTTGAATGATGAAAAGATATTTGTCTTAGATTCTGATGTTTCAAAAGCTTCACATACTTATCTGTTTAAAGAAAAATTCCCAGAACGGTTTTTAAATGTGGGTATAGCAGAGCAAAATATGGCTTCAATAGCTGCTGGATTGGCTTTAAAAGGATATAAACCTGTTATTACTTCGTTAGCTAAATTTATTTCATTGAGATGCCTAGATCAAGTTGTTAATAGCATTGCTTATCCAAAATTGAATGTATTAATGGTTGGTATTTATTCTGGAATTTCAATTGGTAAAGATGGAGCAACGCATCAAGCAATTGAAGATATTGGCGTTCTGAAATCGGTACCAAATATGTCTATTATTAATCCATGTTCGCATGAGGAGGTTAGTGAACTTGTAAGGCAAAGTTTTGAATACCAAGGACCTACATACTTAAGGTTAACAGCAGGAGTTTCTGAAATAGAATTGTCAAATCAAGAAATTAAATTTGGTAAAGCTAGCGTAATGACAGATGGAAATCAACTCACAGTAATAACTACTGGTGTAATGACTTGTAAGGTATTAAAGGTTATAAAAGAAGAGAATCTTGAAGATAAAGTAAGTTTGATTCATATTCATACCATTAAACCATTAGATAAAGAAACCATTAAAATTATAGCTAATAAAACGTCTAAGGTACTAACTATCGAAGATCATAATGTGATTGGTGGTATCGGCGAAAGTATATCAAGTTTATTATGCAACCAGAGAAACGTTACAGTTAAAATGATTGGATTAAATGATGTTTTTGGGTGTTCAGATGATGTGGACACATTATATAGCGAATATAAACTATGTGAAAATTCCATCAAATCCTATATTTTAGATACTATATCTCAATAATTTTTCATTTGAGAAAAACATTTTTTTATATTTAATAAATTATATAAAGTTCGAAATTCAATATTCTTTATAAATTAATTTTGACTAAATGCTTAAATTTTTTAGATATTGTTACTTTGGTTAAATATAATTTATCTTATGATTAATTGGTTTTAACATTAAACATAAAGTGTGTGCGCTATGATATAACAATGCATACACTTTATGTTTAATGATATGGATGGTGAGGATATTCCTTCGTATATAAATATTTTTTAGCTACGGCTTGAATTCATTTATGTCTGAAGAAAAATTATAAGAAGCAATATAAATACTATTCTTAATTAAAAAATTTCCTAAACAAGTTAAAGAAATTTAATATATATTTTTAAAATTACAAAGTAATAGATACTATATTTAATAAAGGAAGAAGTAGAAATACTAAAAAAGGCTTTTTCTTATTCTTAACTCTATAGAAATTTACTTAATTGTTCTTAAAAAACATAGACATCATTCTTCTAAATAAAAAGTGAAAACATTTTAAATCCAGATTTTACTACTAAAAATATTAATAAAAAATATATTTGAAATATTATATATATTTATACACTCAAAGATGGTTGATATTATTTAGCTTCAACAATGGATTTACATACAAGAAGGATCATAGGTTATTCTTTTTCTAAAAAAATAAAATCTGATTTAACGATTAAAGCTTTAGAACAGTATATTATAATCAAAACCCTACAGATAAAATAATATTGCATTCGGATAGGAGGAGTCCGTATACCTCTAATAACTTCATCAAAAAAGTAAAAATTGTTTGGATTCATACATTTTTTTAGCAAAAAATGAAATTCTCATGATAATCCTTGTATAGAATCATTTCACTCTATCTCAAAAATCACCGTAAATATTAAAACTTTATCGAAGTAAAAGTAGCTGCATTTGAACTTATTGAAGGTTGGTATAATCGAAATAGAATTCATAGTAATATAAATTATCTAACCTTCAGCAATTTGAGAATCAGCTAAAACATGTTTCTTTTGTGTCTAACATATTGAGGGAAATCCACCTTTGTTAATTCTAGTCTGAAAATTTAATTATAGCAGAATAATGGATAAATGCTTTGTTATTCTATGGTTTCTAAATTTGCCTATAAATATTTAAAAATATATATTGAGATATCTTTATATAGAATAAATATTTATAGAATGCAAATAAAGTGTACTATTATTTTTCCAAAATATGTTAGAATTTTATCAAGAGTATTGTTTTTTCATTTAATTAGTGCTTTAGATATGATTATAGAGTAGTTCGTAGAATACTCTTAGATTAAATTGTGTGGGAGGGGAATTATATGGATAGTAGTAAGAAATGGAAAATTGATAATGATTTTATGCAGTTAAAAGAAAATCTGATTAAAAGAAATTACAACGTAGAAATTTTTAATCATTCGTATGGTGTTACTGAATATTTAAAACAGAAGATTAAAAAAGATAAATTAATTGGAGTTGGTGGATCAACTACGCTAGAAGAAATAGGTTTAATTGAAAATATGGTAGATAGTGGCTACAATGTACTTAATAGAAATAAAGCTGGTTTATCTAGAGAAGAAAAACATAAACTTCAGAAAAGAGCTCTTACATCGGATGTATTTATTTGTAGTGTTAACGCACTAAGTATTGATGGACAGATTGTAAATATTGATCATACAGGTAATCGTGTTGCATCAATTTTATATGGTCCAAGTGAAGTGTATTTAATAGTTGGATATAATAAAGTTTGCTGGAGTTTAGAAGGAGCAATAGAACGCGCAAAATTTATAGCTGCACCTTTAAATGCTAAAAAAAGTGAGAAAAAATATTCTCCACCATGTTTATCTCTTGGACAATGTATTCAATGCAGTTCAAGTGATAGTATATGTAGTACTATGACTATAATGGAGAGAAGTCATGAAAAGAACAGAATTAATATATTATTGGTAAAAGAGATGTTGGGTTTTTAATGGAGGGACATTATGTTTTCAGAGTATAAGAAAATTATAAACAAACAATTTAGCATAATTTTAATTGGTACTTTTATGACTGTATTAACATATTCGATGATGATACCTTATTTTGCAATTCATCTGAAGGAAAATTTATTATTTAGCGCAACTGCCATTGCAACAATAATGACAGTCTATAGAGGATTAAGAAGGATCATGGTGTTATTTGGTGGATATTTTGCTGATAAATATGGAATAAAGTCAATTCTATTAATAGGATTAATTATTCATGCAATTTCATATTTTGCATATGCTTTTGCTAATTCGTACACAATGATTCTTAGTTTAGCAGTTCTTACTACTATAGGAGGAGCATTAACAATACCTACAATTAGAATTATAACTGGAGGAAGTACTGATGTAGATGAATTAAAACCCAAAGCTTTTGCATTACGATCATTAGTATATAATGTAGCATTTGCGCTAGGACCTGTTATTGGTATATTTGTTGTAAAACATTCATTTAAGTGGCTTTTTATAGCATGTAGTATATCTTATGTATTATATTCAATATGTGTCTTAATTTTCGTAGATAACATAAATAATGAAAAGCGATCTAGTAATGTTTCTATAATAAAAAATACTAAATTGCTACTACAAAATAAAAAAATATTAAACTTATTTTTGGCGGCATTTGTATTTTATTTTTTAATGGCGCAATTAGAATCTACTGTACCTATTGGTCTTAAAAGTATAATGGGAATATCTAATGAACAGATAGGATTTTTATTTACTATAAATGCTGTTCTATCAATTATGATGCAACAGATAGTTGTGCATTTCACTGCTAAAAAACAAGAAGAAATAAATATATTATTTGCAATAGTTCTTGCTGTTTTAAGTTTATATATTTTGTATTTTATACCGAATTTTTATGGAGCTATAATCATGTTTATATTGACTACTTTTGCAGATCTAATATGTGTTCCTATCTTGTATTCAGCAGTTATTAAATATGCACCTGAAAATGCCAAGGCATCTTTCAGTGGTACGTCTGCTTTTATTGAGGGATTGGGCGTTGCTTTAGGCACAACAGTTGGAGGATTGTTGTTAGATCAAAATTTCCAAAGGAGAATATGGTTGATTATAGGAGGAATTGCTACAGTATTAACTTTAGTCTATCTATATAATATAAAAAATGTATTGGTAAATATGTTTAAGAATAAAGAATCAATTAAACAAATAGATACAAATTCAAATTAGAGAAGGATCTAGAACTGTTCAAATAAATATTATAAAAAATCGGAATATATTAAAATGAATATGAGGTGATATTTATGAAAGAGATATTAAAAATGTATATTGATGGTGAGTGGGTACTATCTAATTCTGGAAAAATTCGAAATATAATAAATCCTGCTAATGAAGAATTAATTTCAACAGTAACTGATGGGGGCAGAGAGGATGCTATAAAAGCTGCAATTGCTGCGAAAAAAGCTTTTTATGAAGGTGGATGGATGGATACTCTTTCGGTAGAAAGATCTAGATTGTTATATAAAGTAGCAGATATACTTGAAAATGAATTAGATGCGTTTGCAAGGTTAGAAACTTTAAATACAGGAAAATCTATTAGAGAAGCAGTAATAGACATATCTAAGTCAGTTTCTTGTTTTCGTTATTATGCAGGCCTTTCAACACAACCACATGGTATGACTTATGAAGTACCAGATAGAAATGTACAATCATCAGTCATAAGAGAACCTATCGGAGTTTGTGGGATTATTGTTCCATGGAATTTTCCATTACTTATGGCAGTTTGGCAAATTGCTCCAGCCCTAGCTTGCAGTAATACAATAATACTTAAACCATCTGAATTAACACCTTTAACTGCAATAAAATTATTTGAAGTTTTCGAAAAAGCAGGATTTCCAAAAGGAGTAGTAAATTTAGTTTTAGGGGATGGTTGCAATGTTGGAGCTGAAATTGCTGCAAATACTGATATAGATAAAATATCTTTTACTGGTGGAACGAATACTGGAAGAAATATAATGATGTCTGCAAGCTCTAATATCAAAAAAATGTCTTTAGAGTTAGGTGGTAAATCCCCAAATATAGTTTTTGATGATGCAGACTTTGATACAGCTATTGATTATGCACTATTTAGTATATTTACAGGTCAAGGTCAAGTATGCGTTGCGGGTTCAAGATTATTACTCCAAGAAAATATACATGATAAGTTTATAGCAAAATTAGTTGAAAGAGCAAAAAAAATTCGTGTAGGGAATGGCATGGACAAAAATACGGAGATGGGTCCATTAATTTCTGAATCTCATATGAAGAAAGTTTTAAATTATATAAAAATAGGTAAATCAGAAGGTGCTGAATTAATATGTGGAGGAAATAGAATTGTAGAAGGGGATTTTAAATACGGATTTTTTGTTGAACCAACTATATTTATAAATACCACTCCAAATATGAGAATAGTGCAAGAAGAAATTTTTGGACCAGTACTTGTTGTTCAAAAATTTAAAGATGAGGCTGAGGCTATTTATTTAGCAAATAATACTAATTATGGACTTGCAGGCGCAGTATTTAGTAATGATATTTCAAAAGCTCATAGAGTGGTCAAAAAGTTAAGAGCAGGAATAACTTGGATAAATACATATCATACAACTTTTAATGAGGGGCCATGGGGTGGATATAAGCAAAGTGGTATAGGAAGAGGATTAGGAACGTTTGGATATGAAGCGTATACTGAGGTTAAACAGATAAATATTAGTACAAATGTAGCTCCAGTGAAATGGTTTTCTGAATAAGTGTTTAATCATAATTATTGTGATAGATATATCTATTAGTATATTCTTATAAACAGAATAAGATGATGAGTAACTGTATGTTTAAATATTTTATTTAAACATACGCTTAGAATATTTAATTGAATAAAAAATATAAAATATTAAACATATTAACCTAATTACAAGGAGGGGGGATTTAGATGTCATTAGTTACATTAAAGGAATTAATGAAAGATGCTCAAAAAAATAATTATGCAGTAGGAGCATATAATGTAATAAACTGGGATATGATAAGGGGCATAATATTGGCAGCAGAACAAGAAAGATCGCCGGTTATTATATCATTAGCTGAAACACATTGTAGTTTTGTGCCCATAGATATAATAGCGGAAATTATGTTGAAAGAAGCAAAATTAGCTAAAGTACCTGTGGCTGTCCATTTAGACCATGGAGTTGATTTTTCTTTACTTATACACGCTATGAAACTTGGGTTTTCATCTGTTATGTTTGACGGTGCGCATTTAAGTTTTGAAGGAAATGTTCATCAAACGAGGGAAATTGTAAAAATTGCAAAAGCCTTAAATATTTCTGTTGAAGCAGAATTGGGAATATTATCGAATAATGATAATTATACAGATCCACTAAAAGCTAAAGAGTTTATTGAAAAAACTGAAATAGATGCATTAGCAATTGCTTTTGGAACAGCCCATGGATTATATTTAGATAAACCTCTTCTTGATTTCACAAGATTACAACAAATAAAAAACATGACAAATATGCCTTTAGTAATGCATGGGGGTTCTGGACTTGAAAATGAAGAATATTCCAAATCTATTGATTTTGGCATAAATAAAATTAACTACTATTCTTACATGGCGTATACTACAGCTAATATAGTAAGGGATAAATTAAAGGCATCATATAATATTGAAAAAATTTATTATCATGATATATCACAGTGGACTATATCTGAAATTAAGGATCATGTAGCTACTACAATGGGAATTTTCGGAAGTTCTAAGAAAGTATAATTTGTTATTTTACTATATGATTTATATAACTTAGTGCATTATTATTTAGAAAAATTTAGAATGCATAGGAAGCTATATTTTTTACTAAGAAAAATAGATAATGCAATAGTTTTAGAATAGAGAGCTAAATGAATGATTTAAAAGAGAATCTAGTAATAATTTAATATTTAAATTAATTCTCCGCTATAATAATTTAAATACATTTCAAATTTGTACGTTAAAAAAGGAACAAAGGGAGGATTTTGAATATGGAATATAGAATAATATTAGCTTCATTATCGTTATTACTAATACTTAATCTTTATGTTGAAATAATGAAGAGTGGATCTGGAACCGTGGAAAGTTATCAACTAACAGCATATTCAAGCAGAAGTTAAAATAGTGATACAACTAATTGATCCAGAACCATGGTAATGAATTTTAATTAAGAGTAGTACCGACGAAGCTATCACCAGGGGCAAATCCATTTCCTCTTATTAGTATTGCATTATAGAAAGAGCTTTTTCAAAATGATTTTTGAAATCATGGAGAAAATAGCTCTCTTTCATTTTGAATATAAAAAAGTTAGGTATATAATTTTAAAATTACTCGTGTCTTGATATTCGATTAGATAAGGAATCCATTTTTAAGTTAACTGATGTTAAAATATTATTTTATCAGGCCAAGTATTATATTTTATCTTGAAAAGTTAGAGGAGGTAATAAAATGATTGTGAAAGATAAAGTCTATGGAGCATTCGAAATAGAAGATGTTTTTATAGAATTAATTAATAGTGAGCCGGTCCAAAGATTAAAAGGAATTCACCAAGGAGGAGCAAGTTATTTAGTTAATAAGAAATGGGATAATAATCGGTATGATCATTCCATTGGAGTTATGCTCCTAATTCGAAAATTAGATGGTAGTATTGAAGAGCAAATTGCAGGGCTTTTACATGATATATCTCATACAGCATTTTCTCATGTTATTGATTTTGTTTTTGAGAATACTGAAGAAGATTATCATGAAGAAATATATACAAGAATTGTGGAAGACTCAGAAATTCCTAAAATACTTAATAATTATGGATATAATTATAAATCAATTCTTTTAAATTTAGAAAAATGGAAAATATTAGAGAATCCTATACCTGAATTATGTGCGGATCGAATCGATTATACACTGAGAGATTTGCTACACCATGGAGCAATTTGCAAACAAGAAGTAGATAATTTTATTAAATCGATAGAAGTGAAAAATGATTCTATATGTATAGAATCTATCAAATCAGCAGAATGGTTTGTAAAAATATATCAGCAATTAATATTTGAATATTTTATGCATCCACTTAACATTTATGGATATGATTTGCTTTCAAATACACTAAAATTAGCACTACAGAAAAGGATTATAACACTTGATGATTTGTTAAAAGATGATAAAAATGTAATTTGCATTTTGAGAAACTGTAATGACAAGGAAGTACAACAGATACTTAATAAAATAAATCCTAAAGTAAGAGTAGAAGAAAATGAAGAAGATTATCATATACATAGAAAAAATAAACTAAGAATAGTAGACCCGTTAGTGAATAACAATGGAAAATTAGAACGAGCTTCTAAGTTATCAAATATTGTTAATATTTTAAATGAAAAGGCAAGGATTAAAGCTGAAAAAGGAGTATATGTAAAAATATTAAAATAGATGATAAACTATTATGATTTACTGCATAAAGAGTATAAGATGAAATAAGATTTTTCTAAGTTTTTTATATATATTTTAGTTTAAAACGATATTAAGATGCATAAATGTTGAAAAAGAGATAAAAAACATATATTTCGTACTATAGGTTAAAATAGTCAATTTAGAACTAGGTCAATGGTGCATCTTTCGTGGTAGAAATTCTTTGTTAACTGTATATATAAGGTTCCAGTAGGAAATTTTCTATTTCTTAAAATATACACGGTGTTGCAAATCTAATGTATTTTCAACACCGTAAGGCAGAAGGTAATCCAATATAGTTGGAGGAAATTTAAACTACAAATTTTCTATAAAGAAGCCACCGTTGCTTATCTTGGTGGTAGTTCACTAATAATTATAATTTCCTTCAGTCATTGAAATTCCTTAGCTTGATGGGCATGCGGTACTGCCTCAATAATATTTCTATATATTTAATTATTAAAAAAAATTATTTTGTTTTTTATTTAGAATGAAAGATATTATTTTATTGCTTTCTTGTGGTTTATTTAGATTATTATAGAAAAGAATTAATTTAAATATTAAATCATTATTAAAATCTAATAGATTTTTTGACACTAAATCTATAATAATCTCTTTTAGATCGTCTATTTTTTTTGTATCATGCTCCATAATATACAAATCAATTAAATTAGAAATTGCTTCTGTTTTAACTTGTAGATCATTTATTTTTTCTGATAAATTCAAAGCTTCGTTAAAATAATCTTTAGATAAAGTAAAATTTTGTAAACGCTTATATCCTAAAGCTACCTGTATGTATACTTTAGGTATATACACATCCATACTATCTATTTTGTTTAGTAGATAAATAGAATTTTTTATGTATTCCAAAATTTTTTCTTTATCATTTAATTCACAATAAATATCCATAATATTTGAATATACAATCAATTTTTTTTGAATATAATTAAAATCAAGAAATGAAATAATCTTATTATATATTTCTAGTGCACTATCATAAGATTTTTTATTTTTATAACATAGGGCCTTTAGTATTAACAAATCTGTATATTTTGTGATATCTGATTTATCTAACATATTTTCAATATTGTTAATTTGTTCAATAGCATTATCGGGTAAATTTAAATTTTTATAAGCTAAAGCATTATTAAATGATATTTTTAAGAAAAATTCATCTAAATAATCTTTAGAGTATGCAAGTGCAATATTATTAAAATTTAGAGCTTCTTGGTATTTACCTAACTTAATATAACATCTACCTATTTTTGTAATTAAATTTAATAAATAATAAGAATTTTCTAGTCTAATAGCATTTTCAAATGATTTTATGTAAAACATAAAACTTTGGTTACAATCATTTTTTTTGTAAAAAAAATCTCCTATAATTTCATAAGTTATTAATTTTTTATATGGTATATCCCATTGAGATAAAAAATTTTCAACTTCTCGTATTTTACTTATGAAATCATAATTTTCTTCATTATTAATATAATTAGTAATTTCTTCAATATATTGATCTGCTATTAATTTGGCTTGATATCTTTCAATATTAAAAAAATCCTGGTCCTCTATATATATATCTATATTTTTTTCTTTAGCTAGCTTATTTATATTTCTAGCTATAATCTTAGCAGTTTTCTCATTTAAAGGAGTTTTATTATTTTCAATTAAACTTATGAGATTTCTAGTAATTTCTTCTCCCGCAATCTCATATTGACGAAATCCTAAATCTTTTCGTATTTTTTTTATATTACTTCCGTAATTATTAGTGATAGCTTCAAACATAAAAACACCTTCTTACATTATTATTGGTAGATAGTATAACACAAAAGAGTAAATACTTTTACTGTTTTTAAATTAGAATTATTGAGCTTCCATAAATATATTTTGATTAAAGAATTAACGTCTATTCCGTGAAATTATTTTTCACCTCCAAAAAAAATTTTGGCGTCCTTACATGCCCATCAAGCAAAAGAATTCTAATACGATATTGCTATTAATTCAAATTAAAACAGTTAATTTAATAAGATTCTTTTTAATTATTCACAATCTATGGCTATTTTTTGTATATAAAGAATTTATGAAAATATAAGAAGTACGTTATAAAGTTAATATTTGAATTATTTTATTTTTATATGGTATAACATTAGATACATGAAATATAGATTTCTAAATTTTGAAGATAGTGTTTAAATTTAAAGAGAAAATCTAAGTTATTTAATGATCACTTTTTATATTTGTTATTTTTGCAATTTAATTTTTATTATTAATAAGAGTTATCAAACATTCTGCGAAAATATACTATAAGTTTTAAATGGTTTTGAGTTAACCTATTGACCATTGTGCTGCTACAACAGGATACTTGACCTCTTCCAAGAAAAAGATTTGTAGCTATTGTTGTAGATTCTATACTAGATTTCAATGATATGTACGTAGAAAATAGTTCTAAATCATCTTTATTAAAAGATATATATCCTATATTCATTGGCAATAATTAAATTATATTTTTTAAATCTATTTTCAAAAACTCATAGAGTTTTTTCTGATCTATTTTCCTTTTAGATTTCATATTGCTATACTTCTATTTTGCCATAAACATATATCATTAAATCATATATATATATATTTCTTATAGGAAAATTTAGCTTTTTTTCGACCATTCTTATTACCTTTGCTGGTATTACAAAATATATATTGAAAGGCGTAGAGAAAAAATAGCTTAAAAAGATCCTCCATAGAATAAAGAAGATTATTTTTTTATATTCTTTGATATATTTTCTGATAGTTTTTCTTACAATATCTGTATCTCTATAGATTTGCCGCTAAGGTTTACCTTCTATAAACTGTGATAAGGTAATTTCTTGTTTTCTTATAATTACTCATTAATTACATATAACGATCATAAGACTATGCTTTTTTAAAGTTAATTCAATATATTTGATAAAAATCAATATATTTACATTTAATGCGGATACTATTTCTATGATATAGCACATATTCCATTGATAATATATAGTTTAGATTGTTAAAAATCATGTTGTTTTTATATAATTTTTTAGCCTATGATCTAATCTTAAATCGTATTCTATGAATCAAATCTTTTTTTAGTATATCAAAAAATGATTTCATATAGGCATATCATAAGGGTAGTTTTTTTACCCAATGATTTCCTAATTTTGAAAGTATCCAATAATTTATCGGTATCTATCATCCTTTTATTTTTTTATTTTTGTATTGCTGTTGTAGTTTTTAAATAAAGTTATATCCGTAATTGGATATTTTGAAATATTAAATAGTGAAATTTCAATATATTACCTCTAAAATGATTCGATTTTTTTACAAAATTAACTACTATTTTATAATTTAAATAGGTCATTTGGATTTGTTTAGTGTAAAATTAAAATACAATAAAAATTTAGAAAAAAGTCATTGCCAACATCCACAAAATAAACTACCCTTTAGGTGTCGAATCTAAAAGGGGGTAGAAAGGAATGTTAACAATGACTCAAATTAAGAATATCAAAAAACTGTACACTTTTAAAGGAAAAAATATTAGTGAGATCTGCAGAAAAGCTGGATATAACTACAGAACTATTGTTAAGTACCTTGAAAAAAGTGATTTTAATGAAAAAATTGATAAAAGTGGAGACGAAAATAGAGGACGACCTAGAAAAATTGACTTTGTATCAGACATTATTGACAAGTGGTTACTAGAGGATAAGTCAGCTCCACTCAAGCAAAGGCACACTGCTAAACGCATATTTCTAAGGCTTCAAGAGGAACACTCCGATCTTCTTGCGATTGGATATAGAAGCATATCTAAATATGTAAGTGAAAAGAAAAAAGAAATCTACAAAGAAAATCGAGGATACATTCCTCTAGAGCATCCTCCGGGCGAAGCCCAAGTAGACTTTGGAAAAGCACTTTTTTATGAAAATGATAAATCACAAATGCTAAGTCTCCCTAAAATACCTTTTGTAATTGGAAGAATTGTAAATGTAAAAGCTAATAAATACGGTAAAGTTGAATTTGAGACAAATATCTACTCCACTTCTCCGTTATACTGGAATGTTTCTAGTCCTTAGGAGTACTGCAAATAAGATCATTATCATGAATAAAGACTTTAAAGTCATCATTGAACATCAGAGACTTTATGGAAAAAATCAAGAGTCAATGAAATGGCATCCATATCTATCAACACTATCTAAAAGGCCAAATGCCATAAAATATACTGTTTTTTACAATATCCTACCGGATATATGGAAAGATTATGTTTCACAACAAGATAGTGAAGGAAAAAAACATGCAATTAAAACACTAGAAAAAATGCTTCAAGATGAAAACCTGGATAGTCTTGCGATAGCAATAGGGGTATCGGCATGTACTTATGGAAAACGAGTGAAATTCTACAGAACTGCTGCCCTAGTTAATGATTTAATTGATGCTAAAGCAAATGGAATGTTAAAAAAATTTATCGCTCAGCTTGAAAAAATGGATTTACTAATCTGCGATGAGTGGGGATATATTCCAGTGGACTTGGATGGAGCAAAACTTCTATATCAGGTAATATCAAGCTTTTATGAAAGAAAAAGCTTGATTATAACTACAAATCTAGAATTTAGCAAGTGGAATGGAATTTTTTATGACGAAAAGCTTACAAATGCAATAATTGATAGAATGGTTCATCATAGTCATCTACTGGTGTTTGATGGACCAGGCTTCAGAGTAGAGAATTCATTAATGAAGCCAATTTAACGAAATTATATTAAGAATGGATGTTGGATTTATTTTTTTCACTTTTTTGTATTTAATTATTGCAAAACACAATTTGGATTAATCTTTTTTACAAAATGATTAAGTAATCGTTATGAAATTTTAACGATTGCAAGGGCTACTTCAATGTAACTTTTTTCAAACCAACATATGAAAAATGAAAAAGAGAGAATGCAAGGAATTTACCATGGCAACCTATTGTATATATTAACCCCTTGACTTATATCACTTCGATTTTTAGGTTTATTGTATTAAAATTAGGAGGAACAGAAATTAATGAGTTGATTAGACAGGGAGTTGCCTTTAATATTAATGGGATCATAATTACACCAATCATTGGTTCAATGATAACTATATTAATAGGATTCATATTTTTTGTTCTATGCATAAGTAAATTTAATAAGGAGAATTTTCCGGCAGTTAAGATTGCAGCAACTGTAAGGCATTAAAATCATAAATAAGAATAAGTCAAATCTTAAGCGTTAATTAAATATGTATACTCGGGGGGATTATTGGGGAGGAAATTTTTCCATTTACATTTTCAGTTCGCCATGCTCATCTAATAGAACTAAAGTTAAAAGAAAGATGAAAACCATGTCAGCAGCAGGATTGAAAGAGTATCTCTTTGTGAAGGATATGTCCATATAAGAATTCCCTAAATGATTCTTTGGGTCACCTATTTCCATGGTCTGAAAAAATTCCAGAGGAATGTAAGTCAGAACTAAAACCCAAAAAATAAGGAAAGTCCTATTTATGATTAGTATTTCATAAATAGGACTTGTGTTATGTAGGGGCTGTATCGTAGGGATACTTTAAAAATAAGAAAAGAATTAGTTCAACAAATGTGTAAAGAGATGCCTATACTATAAATCAAATATAGCGGATCACATGACAATGAGAAGAAGAAATATGATAAAAAAGTAAGTTTAAAGAGTATACGGAAAGTTAAAAATATTAAATCAAAAAGTTTGTTTAATACTAGTATAGGGACAGAAACTGGAATAGATAGGAAAAAAATTAAAAAATACCTTAGTTCAAGCAGTGAATTTATCTATGCAGCCCTTAATAAGAAATATTGTATAAAGCTTGATAAATATAAAAAAGAAATTATTGATTTAGCTAATATGGAAAGAACTTTTAAAAATAAGGGAATTATGACTGAACGTAAAAAATTGATTAGAATAAAGCACAGGAAGAATTTTTTTTAGTTGAATTTTACGCATAGGAATAGTGAAAAATATGTAAAAAAATAGTCTTTTCATGTTGTACTATAAAACAACTATATGTATAATTGTGAGAAAGGAGAGTGATTGAAATGATGAGATAAAATAGAGAAAAGGTTCAAGACAAATAGGGGGTAGACCTTATATATAAGCAAACTTGAAAGTAATGTAGAATCTATGGAAAGTGATGAATTTTTGATAAAGATAAAAGAGATTTTAAATGCTAGTTTTGATGAATTATTATAAAAGCTAAGAGAATCTTGATAGATTTTAAAGATTCCATTATTAGTAAATCAGGCACTGTTCAATTTGTTAGATTCTTAAAAGAAAATAATCATTTATTAGAGAAATTTAAGAATTCAATCAAAGGAAAAGAAGATAAGTGCAGATAGTTGCTTAACTAAAGCAACAAAATAAGGTTAACTATTGACCCTCTTATTAGGAGATGAATGCAAATGACTAGGCTGTAGAGTTTTAACAGCATATGTTGGAATGACTGAATTAGATAAAGGTAACAAATATAAACATAATACTTAAAAAAGAAATATTTAAAGATATGAAAAAAGCAAAATTAGAATTTAGAAAAAAATTCTTTTAAATATAAGATTGCTATTGACGAAACTAAGAAAATAAAAATATATTATGAACCTATTATAATTAATGGCAGACTATGCTTAAATTCAAGGATAAAACAAGTATATTTGAAAGGTATATATAATCCATGAGAAAAAATAGATATAAAGGGCAAACTTATCGAAAGGTAAGGACGCAAAGCCAAAGGGCCTACATTGCAGAAGTAATACGGCAGCCGGTTGCATAATTAAAGACTTTTTATTCTGATTATGCAGAAATAATAAAGTCTTTTTTTATGCAATTAAAGAGATTACTTGTATAAGATTTTTGATTACTGTATGGAGTGTAGATCATTTATTAGGTTTATTATATATAGAAAGACAGAATTAAAATAAAAAATAACAAAAGGAGAATGTAAAGTGAAGAGCATTAAAACAAAATTAATAATTTATTTTTCAATCTTAATTTTATCGGCCACTTTATGTGTAGGGGCTGTTTCTGTATATATATCAGGTAAATCACTTATGAAGGAAGCAGAAAAATCGCTAACAGAATTATCTGCTGATGCAGCAAAATTAACAAACAGTCGAATTGAGACTCAAAAGAAAACTTTGGAAATGATAGCACTAAGAGCGGATATTCAAAGTATGGATTGGCAGATACAACAACCTATATTACAAAGGCAAGTAGAGAAAACAAACTTTCTTGATATGGCAGTTGTTCAACTTGACGGTACTGCTAATTATTCAGGTGGAGGCACAAGTCAATTAGGGGATAGAGAGTATATAAAAAAAGCGTTAAATGGGGAGGTAAATGTATCTGATGTATTGATTAGTAAAATAACAAATAAAACGGTTCTAATGTATGCAGCTCCTATTGAAAAGGATGGAAAAGTAGTAGGAGTATTGATTGGTCGCAAAGATGGAAATACACTAAGTGAGATTACAGATGATGTTGGATATGGGAAAGAAGGATATGGCTACATCATTAATAATAAAGGAACAGTGGTTGGACACCCCGACAGAGAAAAAGTGATGAATCAGTTTACTCCTATTGAAGAAGCAAAAAAGGATAAGGGTTTAACCTCATTGGCTACACTGTTTAAAAAAATACTAACAGAGAAGAAAGGTGTTCATCCTTATTCCTTTAATGGAAATAATCTATATGCAGGATATGCGCCTATCGAAAATAGCAGTTGGATATTTGTTATCACTGCGAATAAAAATGAAGTTTTAACTGCAATTCCAATACTACAGAAAAGTATTGCAATAGTTGTAATTGTTGTTTTAAGTGTCAGTGCCATTATTGTATACTTAATTGGTCATTCTATTACAAAACCAATTATAAGTACAATACATCATTCGGAAAAGGTAGCAAATTTAGATCTTACACAAGATGTGATGGAAGTATTTTCAAAAAGAAAAGACGAAGTTGGGTTATTATCAAAAGCGCTGCAGAATATAACTATAAGCTTTAAAGATACGATTAAGGAGATTAGTACTTCTTCACAGCAATTGTCTGCTGCTTCACAAGCACTAACAGCCATCTCTCGACAATCAGCCATTGCGGCAGAAGAAGTATCAAAAACAGTAGAAGAGATATCAACAAGTGCAACAAATCAAGCACAAAATACGGAAGAAGGTTCTAATAAGGTAGCTTTATTAGGAGATATTATTGAAAAGGATCAAATACATATGAGGGAGCTAAATAACGCTTATAAAAATATTACTACAGTTGTCAATGAGGGATTAGAGGAAATTGATAGCTTAACAAAAATAAATGAAGAGAGTAATCGGGCTATAAAAGAAATCTACGAGATAATTTTAAAAACAAATGATAGTTCTAATAAAATTGGACAAGCAAGTAGTGTAATTGCTTCTATCGCAGAGCAAACGAGTTTATTAGCCTTAAATGCGGCTATAGAAGCAGCCAGAGCAGGGGAAGCGGGAAGAGGATTTTCAATTGTTGCCGATGAAATAAGAAAATTAGCAGAGCAATCAGGAGCATCTACAAAGGCAATTGATGAAATGGTGAATGAATTGCAGCGTAATTCTAAAAATGCTGTAAAAACAATGGAAAGTGTATCTAGTATATCAAAAGAACAGACAAGTAGTGTAGTCAGTAGTAAAAATAAATATGTATTAATATCTCAAGCAACAAAGGATTCTGAGCAAGCTGTTAGACAACTAAATGTTTCAGGTGCAGAAATGGAAAAGATGAAAGATGAGATACTTGCCGCGCTACAAAATCTTTCTGCCATTGCAGAAGAAAATTCCGCAGCTACTCAACAAACATCAGCGTCTATGGAAGAACAAACAGCTGCTATAGAAGAAATAGCAAGCTCAAGTGATGGACTATCAAATTTAGCAGAGAATTTACAGGCAATTATTATGAAATTTAAAATCTAGATTAGAAATGCATACAAAAGTTAATTCTTTAAAAAATAATCAAAATTATCAAAAAGATTATGAATAGATTGCAAAAAGATTAAGGATCATAGATTTATAGGGAATGTAGAAAATATATACCAGTTGAAATGTAAGCGTACAACTCATATTTTGTGGTACGCTTACTATTATTCTGTAAAAAAATACATATATAAAAGATTTTTTATGTTGAAATTCAAAATATAAATAAATATAATTTACATTGAAATATATTTTAAACTCCAAATAAAAGGGTATACATATTCCTAAAATATCCACAAAAAATAGTATTATTTTTATAATTTAATGTATTTTCGCTTCTTTAATTTCTTATCTTGTCATTCTTATATATCCCACAAAATAAATAAAATCCTACACATTAAAACTTAAATTAAATTTCAGTCTAGTCAATTTTAAGAAGAAAATTCAAATTGAAAAGCTATATTAACAGCAACAAATGTATACTTTTTTTATAAAAAACTTGAATATGAAAGGAGAAGATCATATGGAGAATTTCCGGAAAACAAAAAAAGGAATAGGGTTTAATTTAGTGATTGTTTTTATTTTATTATTAAGTATTCCATTAATTTTTTTAGGGGGGAGTTCATACTTAAAATCCACATCTACTATGAAAGAAAATATGAAAATTAATTTCATGCAACTAGTAGAGCAATTAAAAGAAAATATTGACACATTTACTACTTTTTATGAAGAAAGTGCTTTTAACATGAGCAACGATGCAAATGTTCAACAAATTGTAGAGCATCCAGATTACCTTCCATGGATGATGAGTAGTTTCAAAGGCTTTAAAGAATCACATGAAGATGTTGAATCTATATATCTAGGAACTCGTAATAAAGATATATACGTATATCCCAATACCACATTTCCAGAAGGATATGATCCAACGCAACGACCTTGGTATAAAGAGGCTATTAAGAAAAACAGTATAGTATGGACAAAGCCATATGTAGATGTTGCGACAAATAAACTGGTTATTTCTGTAGTTATACCCGTTAATAATAGTTTCAACAATAATGAATTTGTAGGTGTTTTAGGTATAGATATGACTTTGGATAATTTTTCAAATAAAATAGACAAGTTGAAAGTAGGTAAAAACGGTTATGCTGTTCTGATAGATGAAGATTTGAATTTTATAACACATCCAGATAGAGCACTCATTGGAAAATCTATAGATGTGCAAGAAATTATAAAAGCTATAAAAACAAAAGGTGCTGGAGATGTATTCTATAAAAGAAAAGAAAATGGACTTATCAAAGAAAAAATTGGGGTATTTACGAAAATAGATAGATTAGGATGGACTATTTGCTTAAGCACATATTATGGTGAAATTAAAGATAATGCAAAGGATTTACTTTACAATACACTAATAGTTGGAATCATATCATTGTTAATATCTATTTTCATTTCCATCAAATTTTCACAAAAATTAACAAAACCCATTACTAATATTTTGAACAATATGGAAAAAATAAAACAAGGGGATTTTACAGTTCGATGTAATTTTAAGAATAGAGATGAAATAGGACAAATTTGTGAAGGCTTTAATATCATGCTCGATTCTATTGGCAGTCTTATAGAAAATATAAAATCTGCATCTGAAGAAGTAAATTCATTTGCTCAAAACCTAGCAGCAAGCACAGAAGAAACGAGTGCGTCTGTTGATGAAGTGGCAAGAACTATGGAAGAAATAGCAAAAGGAGCATCAGAACAAGCGATAGAGGTAGAAAATGGAGTAAATATTACATCTAATTTAGCAGATAAATTAAATGAATTATCGATAAATACAAAAGATATGTTTAACAGGGCAAAAGAAGCTATAAACGTAAATTTAAAGGGAATGAAAGTTGTTAATGATCTTCAAAAGACAAGTAAACTAAACGATGAAGGAACAAAGAATATTGAAAAAGCTATACTTGGATTAAATAATAAAACTCAAAATATAGTCACTATACTAGATACCATAAGTTCAATTTCAGAACAAACTAATTTATTAGCTTTAAATGCATCTATTGAAGCGGCAAGAGCAGGTGAACAAGGAAAAGGATTTGCAGTAGTTGCAGATGAAATAAGAAAACTTGCTGAAAACTCAAATCAATCAACAAATGAAATAAAGAAAATTATCACGGATATTCAAATAGATAGCCAAGAAACAGTTGAAATTATGAATAAATTAAAAGAAGTTGCCACAAAACAATCGAATTCTGTTTTAGAAGTAAATAAATCATTTAGCATAATAAATGAGTCAAATAATAATATTGCAGAAAAAGTTAAATCCTTAGAAACCTATGTTCAAAATATAAATGAAGATAAAGAGAATATAGTACAATCAATAGAAAATATCTCTGCTATATCTGAACATACTGCTGCTGCGTCAGAAGAAGTTAGAGATTCAATGAATCAACAAGTAAATTCAGTGGATGAAGTAGCTAAAGTATCAGAAATACTTAGTGAATTAGCAATTAAATTAAATCAAGAAATAAGTAAATTTAAAATACATAAAAAGTAAAATAAAGCTCTCAGAGTATTATTGTAATTCTAATGTATGATCGTTATAAGAGGGGTAATGACTTTGCGGCTGAATGAGCAAGCGCCACATGATTATATAAAGGGAGATATTGCTAATATTCCATATAACACCAAAATGAATGTATGCAATCAAGAGGAAGAAATATTAGAGTTTTTTGTAGTAAAATCACCAAATCCTAAAAACTATAACAAATAATTAAAAAATCATGGAAAGATATCAAGCATAATGCTGAATCATCCATGATTTTTTTAAAATTTAAACATGGAAAGAATGAATCTAAAATGCTAGAAGTAAAAAACATAGAATAAAATATTGTCAGAAAATTTTAGAATTTGACTGATTATATGACAAAATGATAGGGTACATTATCAATAGAGTTAAAAAACGAAGAAATCAATTAATATGAAGTAGAGACTTTTCTAAAAATCCTACATAAAATCAAAAAATACTAGCACTACGAAAGCATCATTAAAAATTAAGTGAAAGATAAAGGAGGATTTTAAATGAGTATGTTTTGTTACCAATGTCAAGAAACTGCAAAAGGAACAGGTTGTGAAATCAAAGGAGTATGTGGTAAGAATGAGGAAGTTGCTAAACTTCAGGACTTACTAATTTATACGTGTAAAGGGATTGCAGAAGTTGTTGTAAAAGGCAAAGTAGAGGTTCAATCTATTAGAACTGTTAATCACGAAGTCTTAAAAAGTCTTTTTATAACCATTACAAATGCAAATTTTGATGAAGTAGCCATTGAAAAACAAATTAATAAAATGATTGAGATCAGAAAAGATTTGGTTACAAGCCTTTCAAATGTTGAATTAGGAGAAGCGGCTACCTTTGAAGTATCAGACCGAGCTTCCATGCTTGAAAAGGCTTCAAAAGTTGGTGTGCTTGCAACTGAAAATGAAGATATCAGATCTTTAAGAGAACTAATTACATATGGGTTAAAAGGAATGGCAGCTTACACACATCATGCATTGAATATTGGGAAAGAGAATCTAGAAATCTATAGATTCATATATGAGGCTCTTGCAGCAATAAAAGAGGACACTTTATCAGCAGATGACCTTGTAAATCTCACATTAAAAACAGGACAGTTTGGTGTCAGCGCAATGGCGCTTCTTGATGAGGCAAATACTTCAAAGTATGGAAATCCAGAGATTACAAAGGTTAATATTGGTGTAAGAAATAATCCTGCAATTTTGATTTCAGGCCACGACCTGACGGATTTAGAACAACTCCTTGAACAAACGAAAGGCACCGGTGTTGATGTATATACCCATAGTGAAATGCTTCCAGCACATTATTATCCTTTCTTTAAAAACTATGATAATTTTGTGGGGAATTATGGTAGTTCATGGTGGAGACAAGTTGGAGAATTTGAGACATTTAATGGTCCAATTATTTTCACAACAAACTGTATTGTACCACCGAAAAGCGAAAAAGTAAGAGATAGAATTTTCACATCCGGTGCCGCAGGATATCCAGGATGTGTGCATATTGAAGGAGATGCAACTGGAAAGAAAGATTTCTCTACCGTTATAGAAATGGCTAAAACCTGTAAAGCGCCAACAGAAATTGAAACAGGCAATATCATTGGTGGATTTGCCCATGAACAAGTCTTTGCATTAGCAGATAAAGTTGTTGATGCAGTTAAGTCTGGTGCAATCAAAAAATTCTTCGTCATGGCTGGTTGCGATGGAAGAATGAAATCAAGAGAATATTACACTGAATTTGCTGAAAAGCTACCAAAAGATACGGTAATTCTTACAGCAGGTTGTGCAAAATATCGATACAATAAATTACCACTCGGTGATATTGGTGGTATTCCAAGAGTACTTGATGCAGGACAGTGTAATGACTCTTATTCTTTAGCTATTATTGCCCTTAAACTAAAAGAGATATTCCAGATTGAAGATGTAAACGAATTGCCAATTGCATATAATATAGCTTGGTATGAGCAAAAGGCAGTTATTGTATTACTCGCCCTTCTTTACTTAGGGGTTAAAAATATTCATCTTGGACCAACTTTACCTGGATTTTTATCACCAAATGTTGCTAAAGTCTTAGTTGAAAACTTTGGGATTGCAGGGATTGGATCTGTTGATGATGATATTAAAATGTTTATGGCATAATCTAATATAGTAAGATATGCTTTGACGTTAGCCTCGATTATATTTAGTTGTTTTAAAAAGTACCTATCCTCGTAGGAAATGTAGGAGAAATCCTAATTTACTACGAGGATTTTTTTACATGAAGGAAAGATACTTATTATATAAGTAGAAAACGTGGAAAATATTTAGTAAGGAGAGTATAATGGAATTATTTAATATTATAAATAGATTTATTTCATAGGGCATCGTCTTGTATAAAAAGTATTAGATTAGTATACTATAAAGCATGAATTATATTAGGAGGTAGGAAATTGAGTAAAAATTCTTTTTTAAAGGGAGCATTTATATTAGGTTTAGCAGGTGTGATTGTAAATATATTAGGCGCATTTTTCAGAATTCCTTTAGGGAATGTAATAGGATCAGAAGGTATGGGATATTATCAAACCTCCTTTCCTATATATATATTACTAGTGACTATTTCGGCATCGGGATTTCCTACTGCTATATCCAAGCTTGTTTCTGAAAAATTAGCACTTGGGGATAGCAAAGGGGCGCATAAAGTATTTAAGGTATCTTTTATAGCACTTATTATAACGGGAATACTGTCCTTTATAATATTGTTTTTT
>SWCA01008603.1_pt1 | contig 47390 bp, 49 predicted proteins | sample 4692961 | NCBI WGS metagenome assembly SWCA01 (sample SAMN10267275, study PRJNA491770) | bioreactor metagenome | isolation source: DHS bioreactor inoculated with | place: Japan: off Shimokita Peninsula | reverse complement strand
GGGGGGTGGCAGAGCTTTCATCATGATTATCAAAGCACTAATAGTTTACTTTCTGAGCATGTACAGCCAAGCTGGAGTCAGCCAGCTTATCAAAGTGGAAATATGGGAAGGGTTAGGATTACCTTTGACCCCCACCATGAAATTAGCCGATATGGATACTTGAAGGAAGGATTGTGGTATCTTCATATTCGCCAGGAAGACCGAGCAGGGAATGTGACTACTACTGTCAGTCCTCCTCTCTACCTCAATAAGGTTAAAAATCTTCGGGTGGCGGCGGTAGCCGATTATCGATGGGAATCAATTTTTCAGCAGCACAATCGTCAGCCTACGGCCCTACAGTATATGGGGATTCGGGTTAAGGATTTTCCCATCTTCTCTAATAAATGGGGCCACGGCAGTGCCCTGGGTTACCAGACTCAATATAAGCTAGATACTGTGGGCTATGAGGAGCCCCAGGATACTATCCAGATTCAAGTGAAATACCATGGGATGGACAATCTAAGAAACCTATATCGGGATGTGGATGTCTATCTTCTAAACCGGGAGGGGGACTATGTCAGAATTGATGATATTCATAATCCAAAATGGGATGATCAAATTCGATATTATTATGAAAAATCCAAGCATATTATCCTAAGGCCCAATCTGAAGGAGGCCATAGGCTATGAGGCTGATCGGGAGCTGGTACCTGAACAGAGAAGCCGGCAGGCTCAGGATATGGCCCAGGGGAAATATACTACCTATGCTTCTTTTATCTTCCTGCCCCATGAGGCTAAATTTGTAAGGAAGGGTTATCCGCTGGATCTCTATCAGAAAAAGGAGCTTCTGGAATACCAGGTGTTGATTACCTTTGAGATCACGGGAAAAAAGGGCCATGGGCAGGTTAATGACCTGGACTACACTGAAAAGGAGGACCAATGGGCCGCTGACAATAAGTGGCACCAAACTCCGCCGACGGAATACAACAGCTATGGAAAAAACAGACCTACCAATGCTGATGTGCTGGGGAAGGGCATCAATAAGGGGGAGGTCATCTGGTGGGATTTGTATCGAACCATTCAGGATGACTTTCAGTTGAATCGGTATTGGTAAAGGAAAGCTTTTTAAACAGAAAAAGCCTGTAGGCAACTGTCAATCAGTGACCTGCAGGCTTTTAAAATGATAATGATTATTTTAGACCTTGAATAAATACAACGAGTATTGCAATTGGTGCAATATACTTAATTACAAAGGACCAGAAGCCAGCTAACTTAAAGCTGATTTTACCATTATTGCTAGCTTCCTTAAGGGCATTATCAACGCCCCAAACCCAACCTATGAAAATACATAGTAAAAGTCCGCCTAAAGGTAGTAAGACATTGCTGGTAAAGAAATCCACCGTGTCAAAGATGTTTAATCCTCTAAACAGCTTGATGTGACTCAATGAGCCTTGGGATAGTGAAGATGGTATACCGATTAAGAATACACCAGCAGCAAGAATACATGTGGCTTTCTTTCGACTCCAGTTCCTGGCATCTACCACATAGGAAACCGATGCTTCCAGTAAAGAAATAGATGAAGTTAGAGCAGCAAATAATACTAGTACAAAGAATAGTATAGCAAATAATTGACCTAAGGGCATTTGAGCAAATACCGCAGGTAAAGTAACAAATATTAAGCCAGGTCCTTGAGTTGGGTCTATGCCGAAGGCAAATACTGCTGGTAGTACAATTAGACCAGCCATTAAAGCAACTCCGGTATCGATAAGGGGAATGGTAATAGCACTTTGGGGAAGATCTGTATCCTTCCCTAGGTAGCTACCATAGGTAATAATAATCCCCATACCCAAACTTAAGGAGAAAAACACCTGTCCTAGGGCTGCCAGCATAACAGACCCATTAATTTTTGAGAAATCAGGCACTAATAAATACTTGATTCCTTCTGCAGCACCAGGAAGTGTCACAGAACGGATCATAATAAGCAGCATCATGATGAACAAGCCTGGCATTAATATTTTACTATATTTTTCTATACCGCCACTAATACCGCCAATAACGATTCCGAGAGTAAGAATTACAAAGATTGCCTGATAAATAATTGGTTGTGTGGGATTAGAAATAAAGTTACCAAAAACATCATTAAGGGCGTTTAAATCCCCTGTATTAAAGACACCAGTTAACGCTTTTACAATATAGTTAATAACCCATCCACCTATTACAGAATAGACTGATAAGATTAAATAAGAAGCCAGTACGCCAATTCCACCTACAAATGCCCAGTTCTTTTTTATCTTACGGTAGGCCCCAACTGCATTCAGTTGAGTATGTCTACCAATTACTAATTCTGCCAGCATTAGGGTAAATCCAACCAATAATAGCATTGCAAAATATACAATTACAAAGGCGCCGCCGCCATTCTGACCGGCAGTGTAAGGGAACTTCCATAGGTTACCCAAACCAACTGCAGAACCTGCAGCAGCAAGTATAAAGCCCAGTTTGGAACCCCACTGATCCCTGTTTTGGTTTTCATTTAAGTTCATTAAATTTCCTCCTTTTCTGAATAGAGAGATTAGTATTGTGGAGAATATGACAGAATAACACCCCCTAAATTTCCACATATTTCTTAATGGATTTATACATACAGATTACCTACATCAAAAAAAGGATATAGGCAAACTTTAAAACCTTGCAATTAAAGGAATAGAAAAAGAAAACGATTTCCTGGTGTTCAATAATTCTAAGAATTTGCTATAATATTATACTTATTAAAATTTTTTTGTAATCTACAATTTTATATTATAGCCCTATTGGCTTAGGGATGCAAGCGTTATATTTTTAACAATGAAAATTTTCTGCCTATTTGTATAATTCAAATTAAAGATAGTATATACACGTTTAAGCTGGGATATAGCTGATTTAGAGTAAAATCAGTGATAAAATAAATTGGTAAAATATAACTTCAATATAAATAATTAACGGATGGCTTAAACTTTTTTAAAACAAAAAAATATCGATATAAGTCATGAAATTCCTGTTTGTAAAAAAAGAAAAAGCCCCATTAAAAGGACTTTTTCATCAGTCTGAAGCACCGCCTAAGGGGTACCATTAATTTATTTTTGTTATGCAAATACGCCTTGAAGGAATACAACTAAGATTGCAATTGGAGCAATATATTTTATTAGGAATCCCCAAACATGCATTAAACCAAACTTAATTTTTCCATCATTTGTAACTTCCTTGTAAGCATTGTCGAGTCCCCAAATCCAGCCAATGAAGATACATAGTAGCATACCGCCCAGGGGCAGGAGGACATTTTCAGCTATAAAGCTGACAGTGTCGAGAATGTCTTTTCCTTTGATAAGCTTGATATGATCCCAAACTCCAAGCCCAAGGGAAGAAGGAACACCGATGATGAAAATAATTAATCCAAGTACTAAGCTGGCCTTTTTACGATCCCAGTTTAATTCGTCAACCACATAGGATACACTTACCTCTAACAAGGAGATAGAGGAGGTTACGGCTGCAAATAACACTAATACGAAGAATAGGAAACCAAAAACCCCGCCTAAAGGCATTGCATCAAATACTGCGGGTAACGTAACAAATAGTAGTCCAGGACCTTGCTCAGGGCTAAATCCAAAGGAGAATACTGCAGGGAGAATTGCTAAACCGGCCAAAAGAGCTACAGCAGTATCCAATAGAGGAATTTGGAATGAGCTGCTTACTAGATTTTCATCCTTACTCAAATAGCTTCCATAGGTAATCATAGCACCCATCCCTAAGCTCAGTGAAAAGAATACTTGACCAAGGGCGGCCAATAATACAGCAGGAGTGATCTTTGAAAAGTCAGGCACTAAAAAGAATTTAACACCTTCCATAGCGTTAGGCAGTGTAATTGACCTTATCACAACAAGCATTAACATTACAAAGAGACCAGGCATCAATATTTTAGAATATTTCTCAATACCACCGCTGATTCCTCCAATAACGATCCCTACAGTCATAAGCATAAAAATGGCTTGATAAATGATCGGTTCAAAAGGACTTGAAATAAAGCTGCCAAACATAGTAGCAAATTCACTGGCATCTGCCACATGGAAAGCACCTGTAAGTGCCTTGACAATGTAGTTAATTACCCAGCCACCAATTACACTGTAGAAGGAGAGGATGAGGAAGCCAGCCAAAACACCGATGGCACCTACCCAGGCCCATTTTTCCTTAATCTTACGGTAGGCCCCTACAGGGCTTAATTGGGTATGTCTACCGACAGTTAACTCGGCCATCATTAAAGTAAAACCTATAATTAATAAAAGTCCAAAATAAACAAATACAAATGCGCCTCCACCATTTGATCCTGCTAGATAGGGGAATTTCCAAATGTTACCCAATCCTACCGCAGAACCTGCAGCAGCAAGAATAAAGCCAATTTTTGATCCCCATTGCTCTCTTTGCTTAGTTTCATTCAAATTCACTGACATCGCCCTCCTTAATTGAATTTTACATTTCAAACATTCATAAAATTTAGAATACTAAATCAACACCTCCCTATACTGTTAAGAAAGACCCTAATTTTAAAAAATGTACTATAAAAGCATTAAGCTATGGTTCAAAAATTTTGATCTTTCTTATAATTTTTTCATAACTATGGGAAAATTTTAAATATTATTTATTTAATAATTATACAACCCAGCGGGGACTTGTGCAAGTGTTAATTTTATAACTATTTTATACGCAAATTGTCAATGAGCTGAAAAACCCTAAAAGTCACGTGAAATCATACTATTTTCCTTGTTGGTGGTAAAAGAAGCTAAAAATCAATATGGAATATTATGTATATAAAATAATATTTACAAATAAAAAATATCATAAAAAAAACTAAATTTATATCAAATTTGTTTCTAAGGGGAATTTGTGATAGATTTAAATTATTTCTATTTATAGAAACGGAACTATATTATTTTCCACTTGGAAAGTTGATAAATGTAGTTTGATAGAAAGTAGTGCAGAGGTCAATCTGAAAGAGATGAAAATAGAACTTCAATTAAATTATTACTGCTTCTATAGCCGGATGCTATTCTGGGGGTTTGATCTATTGGGCAATTGAATTATAATTTAATAATATAAATAAATATACAATTACCAATTTAAAGTCTAGTTTATATATAATGTAGGAATAGAATATTAATATTTGTATTTTTCTGCATTTATTATAAAGTTTATTATAATACACTAAAAAAAATGTGTAAATAAAATCCAGATAATTTTTGGCAAAAATGAAAATTTATAAATTAGGAAAACGATACCATATTTATAATTTCAATATTATTAAAATTATAAATATATGTGAAATTAAATTGAATTACGTATACATGTCGAATATAGATAGCACGCTTAGGGAGATAGGATTATTCTGAAAATTGATTTCTTAAAATTATCCTAGGAAGTTAAAATAACAAGAGGGATTTTAAGAAAATAAACGAATATTCTTCTATATAGGATGATTATTCAAAAGGCAAAAATTAAATTTATATTTTTATAAACTATCTAAAAAAAAATATGGTTAAAGGGAGGAATAATAATGAAGGCTTTGATCAGGATGAGAATGGGAATGCATGATGCCCATTATGGTGGAAACCTTGTGGATGGAGCCAAGATGCTTCAACTCTTTGGCGATGTGGCAACGGAACTGCTGATTCGGCATGATGGCGATGAGGGACTCTTTGTAGCCTATGAATCTGTAGAATTTACTGCCCCTGTCTATGCAGGGGATTATATTGAAGCTGAGGGAGAGATTATTAAAGTTGGAAACACCTCCAGAAAGATGGTTTTTGAGGCCAGAAAGGTAATTGTACCCAGGCCGGACATTAATGAATCTGCCTGTGATGCTTTAGAAGAACCCCTAATTGTTTGTAAGGCCGTGGGAACCTGTGTGGTACCAAAGGATAAGCAGCGGGAAATAAGGAGGTAGAAGGATGGAAAAGCTAATTATAACAGCTGCCTTGACTGGGGCCGAAGTAACCAGGGAGCAGCAGCCGGCCCTCCCTATTACACCCGATGAAATTGCCCAGGCTGCATATGAGTGCTGGTTGGCTGGAGCATCCATTGTCCATGTCCATGCCCGAGATGAGGATGGTAACCCCACCCAATCCTATGAAGTATATAAAGAAATAAAAGAAAAAATTGAAGCAAAATGTAATGTTATTTTTCAGCCTTCCACAGGGGGAGCTGTATGGCATAAACCCGAGGAGAGACTTCAGCCTGTTGAGCTAAGTCCTGAAATGGCCACCTTAAGCTGTGGCACCAGCAACTTTGGATCAGAGGTGTTTATGAACCCAGAAGCATATATGGAAAAATTCGCCTTAAGAATGAAGGAATTGGGCGTAAAACCCGAACTTGAAATTTTTGAGCGCGGAATGATTGAAAATGCCAAGAGATTGGTTAAAAAAGGGTTAGTTGAAGAACCTCTGCACTTTGATTTTGTCCTGGGGGTACCCGGGGCGGCACCGGGTAATCCTGAAGATTTGATGTTCATGACTCGGGCCATTCCCCAAGGCTCCACCTGGACAGTGGCAGGCATTGGAAGGGCACAGCTTCCCTTGTCTGCCATGGGAATTTTACTTGGGGGCCATGTACGAGTTGGATTCGAAGATAATGTCTATTACAAAAAGGGAGAGCTGGCTACTTCTAATGCCCAACTGGTTGAACGAGTTGTTCGGTTGGCTAAGGAATTGGGAAGGGAACTTGCTACCCCAGATGAAGCAAGGGAAATACTAGGCTTAAGGAGGTAATATTAATGAAATTTTTTATTGACACAGCGAATATTGAAGAAATTAGAGAAATTGCCAGCTGGGGAGTGCTGGATGGGGTTACCACTAATCCTTCTTTAATTGCTAAGGAAGGTAGAGATTTTAAGCAGGTAATTGGGGAAATTGCCGAAATTGTCGATGGTCCCATTAGTGCAGAGGTGGTTAGCCCCCTGGCTGAGGATATGGTGGAGGAAGCTATTCCCCTAACGGCGATTCATCCCAATATAGTAATTAAGGTGCCGATGACAGAGGAAGGATTAAAGGCTGTACATCTGTTTTCAAAAAAAGGAATTAAGACCAACGTGACCCTGGTTTTTTCTGCTGCCCAGGCACTGTTGGCAGCTAAGGCAGGGGCAACCTTTGTGAGTCCCTTTCTAGGGAGGTTGGATGATATCGGCCACCAGGGAATGGAGCTTATTCAAGATATTGTTGAAATCTTTCAGGTCCATCAAATTGAGACTCAGGTCCTTGCGGCCAGCATCCGTAATAATCTTCATGTAATTGAGGCAGCCAGATTAGGCGCCGATGTGGCCACAGTACCCTATAATGTATTTAAACAAATGCTCAAACATCCCTTAACCGACATAGGAATAGAAAAATTCCTTAAGGATTGGGAAAGAGCAATTAAATAGCCAACCATGAATAGCGGGGGTGGTTCTCGTAACGAAAATGAAAATTTATGTTGCTTGAATCGTCCCCTTTTAGTTGTAACCATGATGGGGATTCTGTTTTGGGGGTGAGCTTATGACATGTGAAGAAAAGCACCAGCAGGCTATTATATTAGAGGATGAAGGGATTATCATCAACGAGGATACACTAACCCTCTTCCATCAATTATTCGATCCGATACCAATCTCAATGATTTTAATTGACAGTGATACGAGAATTATGATGATTAATCAGCAATTTTTACGCTTTCTTGGAGTAACAAGGGAAGGGGCCCTGGGAAAGAAGGTACTTGAACTCAATCCCAATTCTCGATTTCCCTATGTGATGAAGAGTAAAAAATCAGAGATTGCCTGGAAGCATACCTTCGCCAATGGGGAGACCGCAATCGTCCATCGAATTCCAATCCTCAATAAAAGGGGAAAGGCCCTCTATGGTTTTGGAATGGTATTATTTGATAATATGGAAGAATTTCAAAATATTATTGTAAAAAATCAGTTGCTGCAAACGGAGATCAGTCACTACAAGCAAGTGCTAAAAAAGCTGCAGGGAGCCTATTACAGCTGGGAGGCCATCATTGGCAGGAGCAATAAAATTGCCCAGGCTAAGGACTTTGGACGAAAGGCAGCAAGGACAGAGTCTACAGTATTAATTACTGGAGAAAGCGGTACAGGAAAGGAGCTGTTTGCCCATGCCATACACAATAGCAGCAAACGCAGCTACCATCCCTTTATTAAAGTAAATTGTGCTGCCATTCCCATTGATTTACTGGAATCAGAGCTATTTGGCTACGATGAAGGTGCCTTCACGGGAGCCAAAAGGGGCGGCAAAATTGGTAAATTTGAGTTGGCCCAGGGGGGGAGTATCTTTCTGGATGAAATAGGAGACATGGCGGCTAAAATGCAGGTAAAGCTTTTAAGGGTTTTGCAAGAGAAGGAAATTGAGCGTGTAGGAGGAACGGGAGCCTTTAAAATTGATGTGAGAATCATTGCAGCAACCAATAAGAATCTAAAGAAGATGGTAGAAGCTGGACAATTTCGAGAGGATTTATATTACCGTTTAAATGTAATGACTATTGAGGTTCCTCCACTTAGGGAAAGATTGGATGACATAGAACCATTAATCAATTATCTGATAGAAAAAGTCTGCCTTCGTCTTGGAAAATATGTCCTGGGAATTTCTAAGGAGGCTATACAAATCCTAGGGAGCTATCGATGGCCTGGAAATGTTCGAGAGCTGGAAAATGTACTGGAAAGGGCTATAAATCTGGTGGAGGAAGGAGAGATTTTACCGATCCATCTACCCACCTATATAGAAAGGAAGGAAGTAAAGCCGGGAGTCGGCCCTGTTTCAAAACTACAGGATATTTTGGAGGAGGTAGAGAAGGAAGCTATCCTTAGATGTCTGCAGTATGCAAAGGGAAATAAACTAAAAACTGCTAAGCTGCTGGGAATCTCAAGGTCAACCCTTTATGAAAAATTGCAGAGGTATAGGATTAATGTCTGATAATCAGACAGGGCCAAGGTTTTGATGATTAATAAAAATAGTAGGCCCCATCCTTTCAATATTTAAGAACAAAGATCAAAAAGTGTCTGAAAACAATACAAATGTATGATAATCAGACATTTTTTTAATTTTTGTTTTTGGAAAAGGCCATTTTCAGTAAATGTCCCAGAAGCCGACTGAGCTGAAATTTTAATGAAACAGGATAAAATGGACATTTTTACTATTATATATAATTATTATGAAATTAATATAAAAAATGGCATAAAAATTGCTTTCATTTACATTTGTAGGATTCATGCTGATTAAATTTAGAGGAGGTATTTTGATTGAAAACAAAAAAATTGGTAGTGCTTCTAGCTTTAATGTTAACGTTTTCACTCCTGGTAACAGGCTGTGGTGGCGAAAAGGGGACGTCAGGTGCAGCAGCTCCCATCAAAATCGGGGGACTCACTTCCTTAAGCGGCGCCCTGCAGGATTATGGACAGCAAATGCAGCGGGGCTTTGAATTAGGGTTGGAATATGCCACTGATGGCACAATGGAGGTGGCAGGCAGAGGGATAGAAGTAATTTGGGAGGATACCACAACTGTGCCAGAGGTGGCTAGGGAAAGGGCCATTAAGCTTTTAGATCAAGATCAGGTGGATCTTTTGGTGGGCCCTGCATCTTCAGCAGATGCAGCTGCCATCTTAGAATTGGCAGAGGAATTTCAAAGGGTGTTAGTGATAGAACCGGCAGCGGCGGATTTTTTAACCGGCCAAAACTGGAATCGATACATATTTAGAACCGGCAGAAGCACAGCCCAAGATGCCACAGCCATGGCGGCAGTGATGACTAATAATAATCCTGGGGTAAAGGTGGCCACCCTGGCACCGGACAGTGCCTTTGGCCGCTCCAGCGTTGATCCCTTTGTTCAAGCCCTGGCAGAAAAGGGTGGTACGCTAGTTCACCAGGAATTTCCTCCGGCAGAAACCACAGATTTTACTTCCTATATCCTTAGAATCAGAGAAGCTGCTCCGGATTATTTGTATGTTATTTGGGCAGGGGCAAATAACCCTTGGAGCCAGCTGATGGAGATGGATCTTGAACAATACGGGATTACAGTTTCTACAGGCGCCCCAGAAATTGCTGCACTAAGGGCAATGACCCCCTTAGTAGGCATGCATGGCTTTACAGTTTATTACCATGGGGTAGCACAGAATCCAATGAATGAATGGCTGGTGGAAAAGCACCAGGAAAAATATAATAGTCCTCCAGATATTTTTACATCCGGTGGTATGGCAGCAGCTATGGCAGTGGTAACAGCACTGGAAAAAACCAACGGCAGCACTGATGCTGAAAAACTGATTCAAGTCATGAGGGGGATGGAATTTGATAGCCCGACGGGAAAACGTTACTTTAGAGAAGAGGATCACCAGGCTATCCAGCCTCTATTTGAAATAGAGCTGAAGGAGGTCAACGGAGTAGATCATCCTGTACCAACACTGATTCGAGTAATTCCTGCTGAAGAAATCATTCCTCCAGTCAGTGTCCCAGCCGATGCTAAAAGATAAGAGGTTTTAGAGGAAATGAGAAAGGATGTATGAAATGGGAGAGCCGTTGATACGTACTGAAAATTTGACCATCAGTTTTGGAGCCCATCGGGCAGTGAACAATGTTACTCTATCTCTGGAAAAGAACCAATTTACCACAATATTAGGACCTAACGGAGCTGGAAAGACAACCCTATTCAATCTGATTAGCGGTCTTTTAAAGCCTACCGAGGGGAAAATATTTTTTAAGGGGACAGAGGTAACGAATCTGTCCCCCGTTGAAAGAGTCAGAATGGGAATGGGGAGATCCTTTCAGCTGACTAATGTTTTCCCCCATCTAACCACCTTTGAAAATGTTAGGTTGGCAATGCAGGCCCGTGAAAATATTGGATATCGTATTTTTACCAACCACAAAAGCTTTCGTCAGCTCAATGAAAAGACCAATGAAGTTCTTGAAAGGGTTTTATTGAAGGATAAAAGGGAGTTCTTAGCAGGAAATTTAAGCCATGGGGAACAGCGAAAGCTGGAGTTGGGAATGGTATTGGCCCTTGAGCCGGAGGTGCTGCTTTTGGATGAGCCCACTGCAGGCATGGCAATTGAAGAGGTCCCAACCATGGTAGATATTTTAAATAAGACTAAGGCCCTGGGAACCACCATCATACTAATTGAACACAAGATGGATATGGTAAAGGCCCTTTCCGACAAATTGATCATCATTGTCAATGGAGGACTGCTGGTAGAGGGAGACCCAGAGGCAGTGTCTCAAAATCCTGAGGTCCTGAAGGCCTACCTGGGAGGAGGTGTGTTAAATGACAACGCTTCTTAAAACTGAAAACCTGGTTTCTTATATCGGACTCTATACGATTCTTCAGGGGGTGACTATGGAAATACAGCAGGGGGAGGCAGTTGCTATCCTGGGGCGTAATGGGGCCGGTAAAACCACCTTCCTTAGAACGATCATGGGGCTTGTGCATACCCGCAGCGGCTCTATTATTCTGGGGCAAGACTCCATTGTGGGGAAGCCCACCTATGAGATTGCCAAGCTGGGAATCGGCTATGTTCCTGAGGATTACGGGGTCTTTGATGAGTTAACCATCGAAGAGAATATTAGAATAGCCATGTGGAAGGAAAACCAAGAAACCTTTGACCGCAGAGATTACGTATTAGATCTTTTCCCTGATCTGAAAACAGCTTACAAAAGATTGGCTAAAACCTTGAGTGGCGGCCAGAGACAAATGCTTTCCATCTCCAGGTCATTAGTGAATGAGAACAAAATTATTTTAATAGACGAACCCAGCAAGGGGTTAGCCCCTGTTGTCATTGAAAGGTTGGGGCTGGCCCTAAAGGAAATATCGAAGCATACCACAATCCTCTTGGTAGAACAAAACTTCGCCCTGGCCTGTGCCGTGGCAGACCGTTATTACATTATTAATGAAGGCAGAACCGCTGAAAATGGACAAATAAGAGACTTGATCAGGGACACAGCACTTCAGAGGAAGCACCTTGGGGTTGTGTAAAGGAGGAGACTATGGATATATTTATAACGCTTTTAATCAATGGATTAGCAGAGGGTGCATTAATATTCTTGATGGCCTCTGGGTTGTCAATTATTCTTGGACTGATGGGCGTAGTTAACTTCACCCATGGTACATTATTTCTCTGGGGAGGCTATTGCTTTATCTGGATTTACACCTTAACAGGGAGCTTTCTGATGGGGATTTTAGGGGCCATTGCTATTGTTTTCGTCCTTGGCATCTTCTTTGAAAAATTTTTTGTCAGCAGGGTCTATGGCAATGTTCCTGCACAAATCTTAATCACCCTGGGTCTGCAGGTGATTTTTACAGACCTGGTGAGGCTTTTCTGGGGAGCCACTCCTTTGACGGTAGCGAGACCTGAATTTTTAGCCGGAGCTACCACCATTGCTGGAGTAACCATTGTCCATTATCGTATTTTTCTTATTCTGGTGGGGCTGCTAACTGCCCTGGGTATCCATGGTCTGTTGACCCGCACCAAAATTGGAATGGTTATTCGTGCAGGGGTTCAGAGGCCCGATATGGTGGAGGCCCTGGGAATCAATATAAAGCTCTATTTTACTCTGGTCTTTGCGGGAGGTGCGGCCCTGGCAGGGTTGGGCGGTGCCCTCTATGCCCCCTTGGTAGGCAGTATCTCTTCCACGGCGGGGATGCATAATCAGGTACTGGCCTTTATTGTAGTAGTAATTGGCGGAATGGGCAGCTTCTTAGGCTCTGCCGTAGGAAGTATGTTTATCGGTTTAATGGGAGCGGCGGTGGCTTGGTTTGCCCCCTCCTTAGCGGTGGTGACCAATGTTAGTCTTATGGCCCTGGTTTTGGCCTTTAAACCTACTGGGCTATTTGGATTGGCGGTGAAAAAATGAAGACGTTAACAAGGGAATTAGATAAAAAATGGATTGGCATGGGTGTCGTCCTTGCCATTGTCTTAATTGCGGTGCCCCATGTTGGTCAGTTGACCACCGTGACATTACTAAGCCGTATCTTTATCTTGGCAGTATACGGCATGAGCTATGACATCTTAAGGGGCTACACTGGATTTATCAATCTGGGCCATGCCCTATTCTTTGGCGGTGGCGCCTATATTGCCGGAATCCTCTTTACTAAGCTAGGGGCCACCACTCCGGTTTTACTACTGGCAGTGGCGGTGACAATTTTATACTGCTCCCTGTCGGCCTTTCTCATGGGAAAGATTGTCCTTCGAGGAAGCGGAGTAATTGCAGCCGCCATGATTACCCTTGCCCTAGGGGAAATCCTTCGGAACACGGCAGAAAGATGGAGAAGCGTTACCATGGGTGCCGATGGACTGCCCTTTAAAATACCAGATATTTTTAGAGATCGAGTATTGTTTTATTACCTTGCACTACTTTTTCTAATCACCATGCTGCTGGTACTTAGACAATTTATTTTATCCCCTACGGGAAGCGTGCTAATGGCCATCAGAGAAAATGAGCAAAGGGCTGAGTTTCTAGGGTATGCCCCAGGTAAATACAAGTTAATTGCCCTTCAGGTCTCAGGAATTGCAGCGGGCCTTTCTGGCGTGATGTTTGGCCTTTTAAATCGATTTGCCAACACAGATTTATTGAGTGTGCAGCAAACCTTAAATGCCTTGTTGATTACCCTTGTGGGAGGGACAGGAACCCTCTATGGAGCCATTTTAGGGAGTGGGGTGGTGAACCTTGTTCAAACCAGTCTCCTGAATCTCCGTTCGGTTCATCCTATTTTTGAAAGATGGCTGCTGTTCTTTGGAGCCATGTATGTGGTAGTGGTATTGTTCATGCCTTCGGGCTTTGTGGGACTGTGGAATCAATATCAAAGAGAAAGGAAAACCAAGCAGGTTGCCAAATAAAGGAGGAAAAGGAATGACACAAATTACCTTTGGAACAATCGATTTGAATAATGGAGAATCAATGTTTTACCGAGAATGGGGAGAAGGAGATAGTACGATCATATTCATCCATGGGAATATGTCTTCTTCCAGGCATTGGGAAAGCCTTCTGCCTATGCTTCCACAGGATTATAGGGCCTATGCAGTTGATCTTAGAGGAATGGGTCAATCTACCTATCATAGTCGATTTGATTCCCTACAGGAATTGGCTGAGGATGTGAAGCTCTTTATGGAGAAAAAGAACCTAGGTAGTGTGGTTCTAGTGGGCTGGTCCACCGGTGGTGGGGTAGCCCTGGAACTGGGAGTGATGTATCCTCACCTGGTGGATAAGATTGTTTTGGTTGAATCTGTAGGATTTAAGGGCTACCCCATTACGAAAAGGGATGAACGGGGGGAACTGGAACCGGGTCAATATTATAGCAGCAAGGAGGAAATGGCTAAGGATCCGATTCAGGTGGCCCCTGCCCTATTGGCTATTGAAACCAGGGATTTTGATGTGATGAAGCAGATATGGAATGCTGCAATCTACGTTCATAATAAACCTGATCCAGAGGAGTATCAGGCCCTTTTAGAGGCCACCTTTGATCAGCGAAACCTGCTGGATATTGACTGGGCCTTGGCCAATTTCAATTTATCCCATGACAATAATGGGATGGTTGAAGGGAACGGTAAGATCGATGCCATTTCGATGCCCGTTTTATCCCTTTGGGGAGATAGTGATTTGGTGGTCACAAGGGATATGGTGGCAGAAACCGTGGCGGCAATTGGAGATAACGCTCATATGGTAGTTCTGGAGAAGTGTGGACATTCTCCACTTGTGGATTGTCCCCGAACGCTGGTTGACCAAATTATCAGTTTTATTGAAAAGTAGGTGAGCTTATGCCAATGGTAGATGTTAATGATGTGTCGATTCACTATGAAATAACTGGAGAAGGCCCTGTCCTGGTGATATTGAATGGGATTATGATGAGTACCGGCAGTTGGGCAGAGCAAATTCCTGTATATTGTAAGGCTGGCTATCAAGTGATCAACATTGATTTCAGGGATCAGGGGGAGTCCTCTTCCTCTCCTGCAGCCTATGGAATTCTGCAGCATGTAAGTGACTTAAAGGCGGTGTTAGATTATTTAGGGATCAGTCGCTTTTCATTATTGGGAATTTCCTATGGGGGTCAGGTGGCAATGCTATTCGCCCTTGCCTTTCCTACTATGCTGGAGCGCTTAATTTTGGCCAATACCACCACGAGGCTGACCATGTACCTAAAGGCCATAGGGGCAGCCTGGAGTGAGGCGGCTAAGTTAAAGGATGGAGAGCGGTTTTTTAGATTGTCGATGCCTCTGATTTATTCAGATGTTTTTTACGAAAGAAAGAGCCAGTGGCTAAAGGAACGGGAGGCGCTGTTCGGCAAGGTCCTTAGGGAGGAATGGTTTGAAAGATATTTGAGATTATCCGAAAGCCATGGGGACTATGACATTAGCAATGAGATTCATCAAATTAATGTTCCCACCATGGTTATTGGGGCTGATAAGGACATGATCACTCCCTATGGAGAGCTATTGGAAATTCATCGAAAAATTAAAGGCTCCCTTTTTGTAATACTGCCTGAAGCAGGTCATGCTTCTTGCTATGAAAAGGCTCAAGAATTCAATGTGCAGGTTTTAGGTTTTTTATCCCTTATCAAATAAAATATCATTGTAAGAACATTGAAATATAGGGAGGTTTGCTGATGAAGGATATCCATGTGGGGATTGTAGGAACTGGAATTTACATTCCTAATTCCTATGAGACCGCCGAAGTAATAGCAGAGCAGTCGGGAATTCCTGTTGAGATCATAAAAGAAAAGCTAGGCTTTTACAGAAAGCCGATTCCAGGACCGGGGGATGGAACCATGGAGATGGGGGTCAAGGCTGCTCTCGATTGTCTAAGGAAAACCAATACTAATCCGCTGGAGATCGATGTCGTGATTTCCATTGGGGAGGAATATAAAGAATATCCCTTAACCACCTCGGCCATCTATATTCAGGAGGCCATCGGAGCCTATGGGGCTTGGGGGGTTGATGTGGCCCAACGATGCGGTACCGCTGTGGCGGCAATGAAGCTGGCAAAATCCTTAATGCTTGCTGACCCCAAAATCAATACAATTTTAATTGCCGGGGGCTACAGAAATGGGGATTTAATAGATTATCAGAATCCTCGTGTCACCTTTATGTACAATTTGGGCGCCGGGGGCGGTGCAGTACTGCTTAAGAAAAACTATGGCAGAAATGTACTGTTGGAATCCAATATTATCACCGATGGTTCCTTTGCCAGAGATGTGGCGGTGCGATATGGGGGGACTGAGAATCCTCTGTCCAAGGAGAATATCAAATTTGGAATCAAATCCCTGGATGTCCTTGACCCAGATCATATGAAGGAAGGTCTGTCGAAAAAGAGTATGCCTAACTTTATTAAGGTAATCGAAGAAAGCCTTAAGGCCAGCGGTTACCATAAGAAGGATATTAATTATCTGGCAATTCTACACATGAAGCGCTCGGCCCATGAATATGTTTTAAACCAATTAGGCCTGGGTTCAGAGCAGGCAATCTATTTAGAGGAATATGGGCATATCGGTCAGGTGGATCAAATTCTATCCACAACCTTGGCCCTGGAAAGAAATAAGATAAAGGATGGGGATATCGTAGTATGGGTTAGTGCAGGAATTGGTTATGCCTGGGATGCCTGTACAATTAGATGGGGTCCCATAGAATAGGAGGTCCTGGGATGACGGTAAAAGAACAATATGCTGCCAAGGTTATTTCCGTAGAGGAGGCCCTGACAAAAATAAAAAGCGGAGATGAAATTGTTTCAGCCCTTGGAGCCGCTGAACCAAGGAGATTGATGGAACGGCTCCATGAAATTCACCACCGGGTAAGGGAGGTAACTGTGGTGACCTGTCTACCCATGGGAAAATATGAATATTTTTCAAATCCCCAGTATAAGGATAGCTTTTCGATGGAGGGGTGGTTTTACAGTCCTGAAATCCGAAAGGCCCATAGGAATGGAAACATTTCCTTTATCCCAAATCATTTGCATCTGGCATCCACTAAAAGGCTTGCCTATCGAAAACCCAATATATTTGTAGGATCAGCCAGCCCGATGGATAAGCATGGGCACCTATCCTTATCCCTAAGTGCTACCTATGAAAGGGAAATGATCGAAAATGCAGATATGATCATACTGGAAGTGAATCCCAACATGCCAAGGACCTTTGGGGACACAGTGATTTCCATTAAGGATGCAGATTACATAATTGAAAGTGACTATACCCCTGCTGCCCTCCCCTATATTACCCCCAGTGAGAAGGATAAAATGATTGGAAACTATGTGGCAGAGCTAGTGGAGGATGGAGCTACTCTGCAGCTGGGCATTGGCGGCATTCCAAACGCCGTGGCTGCAGCCCTGGTAAATAAGCGGGATCTGGGAATCCATACAGAGATGTTTACCGATGGAATGGTAGATTTATATCATGCTGGGGCCATTACCAATCGGAAAAAAACCCTCAGACCAGATAAAATGGTGGCTACCTTTGCTTTGGGAAGCCAAAGGCTCTATGACTTTATCAATGATCATCCTGGAGTTGAAATTTTAAGGGGACGGTGGGTTAATGACCCCTACGTAATCGGGCAAAATCATAAGATGGTTTCGATCAATACAACCATGGAAATTGATTTAACAGGGCAGTGCTGCTCAGAATCCATCGGTCATCGACAATATAGTGGTACGGGAGGCCAGGCCGATACCGCCATTGGGGCTCAAATCTCCCCCGGTGGTAAATCGATTATTGCCCTGTATGCGACAACAACCGTTGCCCAGGGCCAGGATGGGACGAGAAAGACAATATCGAAGATTGTCCCGATCTTGACCAAGGGAGCCGCCGTATCCCTATCAAGAAATGATGTAGATTACGTAGTAACAGAATTTGGAGTAGCTGCCCTTAGGGGAACATCCATCAAAGAAAGGGTAAAGCGATTGATTTCTATAGCCCATCCGGATTTTCGAGAGCAATTAAGGGAAGAAGCAAAGGAACTAATGATCTGGTAGCTCCTCCATTACCATGGGTTTTTACACCACTATAGGATAAGAGGGTCCCTGGGGCGTAAAAGTCAACCACTTTTCAAAAAATATATAAATTTTTATTGGATTTAAAAAGCGGTAATAAATTAAGTTTAGCAAATATTGCACCTGTATGAGAATATTTACAGGTGCTTTTAATGTGTGTTAGTGTAGGGAGTGCGGGGGTTATAAGTCTACTTTTTTCATTAATTAGGTTGAGTAAATCATCAATTTCGTATAATATATTCATAGAAGGTAATGAAAAAGTATAGCCTTAATCTGATATAAGAAGCCTAAAGAACGAGAACGAGGGGTTGTAAAAATAAGGAGGACGTGAAAATGGATCGAGATTTGGCAATGGAGTTGGTTCGGGTGACCGAAACAGCTGCTCTGGCCGCTTCAGGCTATATGGGCAGAGGAGACAAAATTTCTGCTGACCAGGCTGCGGTGGATGGCATGAGAAGGGCCTTCTCCAGCATTTCCATATGTGGTACCGTAGTCATTGGGGAAGGAGAACTGGACGAAGCGCCAATGCTGTATATTGGAGAACGGGTTGGATGCGGTCCCGACGGGGTTAGTGAGGTTGATATTGCTGTAGATCCATTGGAGGGAACCACCTTAATCGCCAAGGGATTACCCAATGCCATTGCGGTTGTGGCTATGGCGCCAAAGGGATGTCTTTTACATGCCCCCGATACCTATATGAAAAAAATTGCGGTAGGGCCTAAGGCAAAGGGAGCTATTGATATTAACAAGTCAGTGAAGGAAAACCTGGAAGCTGTTGCCGATGCCTTAAATAAGAATATTGAAGATTTAACGGTCATTATACAGGACAGGCCTCGCCACGAAGAGATTATTCAGCAGATTAGAGAGACTGGAGCCAGAATTAAGCTTTTCAGTGATGGGGATGTGGCTGCCGCCATCGCTACAGGATTTGATGATACGGGAGTAGACATTTTGATGGGAATCGGAGGTGCCCCCGAGGGGGTGATTGCCGCCGCTGCCCTGAAGGCCATGGGGGGAGATATGCAGGGAATACTGCAACCCATGAGTCCCGAGGAATTGCAGCGCTGTCATGATCTGGGGTTAAATAGTGAAGTAGAAATCTATCGGGTACTCTCCCTGGAAGATTTGGTAAAGGGAGACGATTGTTTATTTGCTGCCACGGGAATTACCCAGGGTGAGCTATTAAGGGGAGTGGTCTATAAGGGAAATGATATGGCTGAGACCCATTCTGTTGTCATGAGAGGGCAAACGGGAACCATTCGATTTGTCACTGCTCTCCATCGATTAAATAAGACCACAGTACTACAGGAAGTATTGAAGAAGCATAAAAAATAAGGTGTCTGGAAAGAAAGCTGAAGAATATTAACCTTTAATATAAAAGAGTGAGGTGTGAGAAATGGATCGGAATTTAGCCATTAATTTAGTAAGGGTTACGGAGGCAGCTGCCCTGGGGGCTGCAGAATATATGGGCAAGGGTGACAAAATTGGTGCAGATCAGGCCGGTGTTGACGGCATGCGTAAAATGTTTGATACCATCGGCATCAAGGGAACTGTTGTAATTGGAGAGGGGGAAATGGACGAGGCTCCCATGCTCTATATTGGAGAAATCGTAGGAAGCGGTGGTGCCGAGGTAGATATTGCTGTTGACCCCGTAGAGGGAACCAATTCTGTTGCTAAGGGATTGCCTAATGCCATTGCTGTTGTGGCCATGGCCCCAAGGGGTTGCCTGTTAAATGCTCCGGATATGTACATGGATAAAATTGCTGTGGGCCCTAAGGCAGCGGGTAAAATTAGTCTGGAAGCATCGATTCAAGAAAACCTAAAATCCTTGTCCAGTGCCTTAGATAAAAGCATCACCGATCTAACCATCACAATGTTGGACCGACCCAGGCATGAGGACCTAATCAGACAGTGCCGGGAAGCCGGAGCAAGGATTAAATTGTTTAAGGATGGAGATGTGGCTGCTGCCCTGGCTACCTGCTTTATTGATACAGGGGTCGATATGCTCCTGGGCATGGGCGGTGCCCCCGAAGGAGTGATTGCAGCAGCGGCTTTGAAATCCATGGGGGGAGAGTTCCAAGGTAAGCTGATTCCCCATAGCGAGGAAGAAAGAATACGATGTATAAAAATGGGTCTTGATGTTAATAAAGTATTATATATGGAGGATTTGGTCAGGGGCAACGAGGTTTATTTTGCTGCCACTGGAATCTCTGACGGAGAGCTGCTAAAGGGCGTTGTATATCCCGGGAAGGGACTTGCAAAAACCCATTCTGTTGTTATGCGTTCTGAAACAGGAACTATTCGCTTTGTGGAAGCAATTCATAAGCTTAATAAAAAACCCAAGTATGCCTATTGAGGGTAATTTACAATATTAGTTGACTCTTAGGGACAAACGTGTTAGAATCTCGATAAAAAGGGAATTCAATTTTTCCTTTTAAAATGATAAAGAGGAGGTGGTCATTTGGACATAAATCATCTGGAGGACATGAAGCTGCAGGATATTAGAAAGATTGCTAAGGAAATGGGAATGAAGTATACCACAAGACTTCGCAAGGATGAAATTATTGCTTGGATCAAAGAAAATCAAACTCCTGCTCCTGCCACTCCAGTGGAAAACCAACCAAGGCCAGAAATAAAGCACCAGGGATTGCCAGAGCATCTAAGTGATGAAATTCCAGTTGGTGAAGAGGTTAACATCGCCCAGGGAATTTTAGAAATCCATACCGATGGTTACGGATTTTTAAGACGAAACAATTACCTTTCTAGTGAAGACGATATATACATATCTCCCTCACAAATTAGAAGATTCAATATGCGAACTGGTGATATGATCACAGGAATCACCAGGCCACCAAAGAGTGGAGAAAAATTTAAAGCACTTCTCTATGTGAAAAAAATCAATGGATTAGAACCTGAATCTGCTACTAAAAGACCCAATTTTGAAGATCTTACACCGATATATCCCAAGGAAAGAATTAATCTGGAACTGAATAGCACCGAGCTGTCGACCCGTTTAATTGATCTGATTGCTCCTATTGGAAAAGGCCAAAGGGGAATGATTGTTGCGCCTCCAAAGGCGGGAAAAACAATATTATTGCAGAAAATCGCCAATAGTATAGCTGTTAATTATCCTGACATAGACATTATCGTCCTCTTAATAGACGAAAGGCCGGAAGAGGTTACTGATATGCAGCGATCCATAAAGGGTGAGGTTGTCTATTCCACCTTTGATGAGCTTCCCAGTCATCATATTAAGGTGGCTGAAATGGTCTTAAATCGAGCCCAAAGGCTGGTGGAACATGGAAAAGATGTGGTGATTCTGTTAGACAGTATCACACGACTGGCAAGGGCATATAATTTAACGATTCCACCCACTGGAAGAACCCTATCCGGCGGATTAGACCCAGGGGCCCTTCATAAGCCTAAGCGGTTTTTTGGTGCAGCAAGAAACCTTGAAGAGGGGGGGAGTCTTACCATTATTGCTACGGCATTAATCGAGACTGGCAGTCGAATGGATGATGTGATTTTTGAAGAATTTAAGGGTACTGGAAACATGGAGCTTCATCTTGATCGTAAGCTGTCAGAAAAGAGGATTTTCCCTGCCATCGATGTTAACAAGTCTGGTACAAGAAGAGAAGAGCTTCTCTTGAGTCAAGGGGAGTTAGAAAGCATATGGAGTATCCGCAGGGCCATGAGCAACAGTTCGGTTCAGGATGTAACAGAAAAAATTATTAATTCCTTGATTGAAACGAAAAATAATGGGGAGTTTGTAGAAATGTTTAAGAAGCGTATTTAATGGAATTATTTCTTGCACCCTATATTTTATTGTGCTATAATGTAATAGTTAATTTGGCCCACGCAACTGAGTGATTATGGAATATACTTATATGATATATAAGCGTGCAGAAAGAAGAGGTGAAGAAAATGAAAAAGGATATCCATCCACAAAACCATGAGGTTGAGGTACATTGTGTATGTGGTAATAGCTTCAAAACAACTTCAACAAAAAAGGAAATTAGAGTAGAAATCTGCTCCGAATGCCATCCATTTTTCACTGGTAAGCAAAAATCAGTTGAAAAAGGCGGTCGTGTAGAAAAATTCAAGAAAAAATTCGGTATGTAATTTTTTCTCTTACAAAAAAACTAATCAAGGTTAGAGGATTACTTCTAGCCTTGATTTTTTATTTCATAGGAAAGTTCGTTTTTTTCCTATGAAATGGGGGCCCTGGAAAACAAACGTGGCAGTAGTCACTTTTGTTTTGTGTTTACCCTACAAAATGATTTTACATAGGAATTATGGGCTTTCCATTTTGGCCCTGAAAAACATATAATGATAATAGAAACCTAGGGGAGGAATAATTATGGTTGATCTCATGGAGTATTCTCAAAATGGCAGTATTGAAATAATTGTGGGCCCCATGTATGCGGGAAAAAGTGAAGAATTAATTAGAAGAATTAATCGAGCTAAAATAGCAGATTTAAAGGTGTTGGCCTTTAAACCTAAGATAGATAAGCGATATTCTGACAATAACATTACTTCCCATAATGGGAAACAGGCCCCTTCTATTCCAGTGGATACAACCCTTGAAATTGAAAAAATGTTAGAGAAAGAGACCTTTGATGTGTTGGCAATTGACGAGATTCAGTTTTTCGATGAGAACATCTTATCACTATGTCAAAGGGTGGCTGACACAGGGAAACGGGTTATCTGCTCAGGGCTGGATATGGATTTTAGAGGAGAGCCCTTCCGGGTAGTGCCCAAAATGATGGCTATTGCCGAATATGTAACTAAATTAACCGCCGTTTGTATGGTTTGTAAAAGCCCTGCCACCAGAACTCAGCGATTGGTTAATGGAAAACCTGCTGGATACAATGATCCAATCATTATGGTGGGGGCAAAGGATTCCTATGAGGCCCGATGTCGTAAGTGCCATGAAGTAATTCGACAATAGAGGCTATCTTTCCAGTTTACCAACAATGTATCTTCCGAAGGGAAAGCGGGCAAGAAGGCCCGTTACCCCGATAGAGCCGATGGTTGCAGCAGACCACAATAGCAGCAGCATAAGAGCAGGGGGAACCCATTGATAATTCAAGGGACTGATCACCCAGAAAAATAAAGCTAAAAACAGCATGTGAAACAGATAAATTCCGAAGGAATAACGGCTGATAAAGACAAAAAATCCAGGTATTTTTTTAAGCTTCAATGCAATCAGATAAATAAAGAATAGCATGCTGACAGAGAAAAAAAGCATATCTACCCGTTTTGAGCTATTGATCAGAAGAATTCCTCTATTATAGTTATATAGCACAATACCAGCGGTAAGGAAGGGAAGAATAATAATACCCTTGGCGTACCGAAGGAGCATTTTCCGGAAGGTCTCATAATTATGACCGCAGTAATATCCCAAAAAGAAATAAAAAATCCAGCCAGGAAAGGGAATCCACGAAAAATCTCTCCATAAATAACGGCCTATGGGGTGGGCCATCGGGGGTTCAGTAAAATTAAAAAAGCCTAAATAAAATATGTTGATCACAAGTGAACCCATTAACACCTTAACAGGTGAATAACGGGTGATTTTTTTATATAGCCCCAGGTGCAGCAGATAGAATTGAAAAATGACTAGAATAAAATAACCATGACGATAAAAGCCCAAAAAAACATTTTTTAGCAGATGAACAAAGAAACTGTAGAAGGCTACCGTATCTAAATAGGCAGTCCCTTCAAAGGTCGATAAAGCAGCATAGATTACTCCCATAGAAAGATAGGGAATAAAAATGTATTCAAAGCGTTTTTTCAAAAATTTCTTAGGGACTTCCTGTCGATAGGAATAGGCCAATAAAAATTCTGCTAAGAAAATAAAGATAGGTGTCCCAAAGGTGGCCATTAATCTCAAAGACATTAAAGTGTTGCTATAGCTGGAAGTTAATTGGGATCCATAAAGCTCCACGGTTCTTGTAATTCCATGGACTAACACCACGTTTAAGCAAGAAATGCTCCGCAATAAATAGACCTCTTTTAAAATGTTTTTTCCCATGGTAATGCTGCTTCCTTTCAGAAGAAAATAGTTATTTCATCGATTAATAGATTGTATCATACTAGGGTGTGTCTGAAAACCCACTCAAGGGCATCTTTCACCGCTTTTTTGTCCCACGCAGCGTTGCTTTTCCTTGACGTACCCCTGATATGCCTTCAAAAAAGCGCCTTGCTTGGAACAAAAATTCAGTAAAATCTGCACCCTTCGGAGTATTCAGACACACCCTAATTGAGTAAATAAAATTAACTTTTCAATAAACTTAATATATTCGTTCTGTCTTTGTTCGGGTCTATTCCCCTAGGGGAATAGTGCTATCTCCTTAACCACGGTTAAGTATTCCTTAGCTGTTGTTTATGTGTAAATTTGTGGTATAATTATCTTAAAAATAAATTTTAAGGAGTGTGGTTAGACTTGGACCCGAGTCATATGTGGGAGCTATTTGTTTTAGTCATATTATTGATGTTCTCTGCTTTCTTTTCTGCATCTGAAACAGCCCTCATGTCTTTAAGCAAGATTAGAGTGAGGCATATGGTGGATGAAAATGTACCTGGTGCAGAAACAATAAACAGGTTATTAGATGAACCGAATAAGCTCCTGGGAACCATTTTAGTGGGAAACAATATCGTTAACATTGCAGCGTCAGCCATGGCGACTTCCGTAGCCCTAGATGCCTTTGGAAGTAAAGGGGTGGCCATTGCAACAGGTGCTATGACTTTTTCAGTGCTGGTTTTTTCTGAAATTACGCCTAAATCCTTTGCAGCACAAAATGCCGAGGCAATATCCTTGAAGGTTTGCAAGCCAATGGCATTTATTGTTATGGTACTACGTCCCATTGTAATTGTGTTCAACTTTGTTACTGATAATTTAATGAAAATAATGGGTATAAATCGATATAACAATCGTCCCTTCATTACTGAGGAAGAACTTAAAACAGTGGTTACGGTAAGCCAAGAGGAGGGCGTTTTAGAAATAGACGAAAAAGAAATGATTTATAATGTTTTTGAATTTGGAGATAGCCAAATTAAGGATGTTATGATTCAAAGAACAGACATTATTGCCCTAGATGTAAATCTCGATTATGAAGAGACCATTAGCTTAATTAAAAGCGAAAAATTTTCTCGATACCCTGTATTTGATGAGAGAATAGACAATATCATTGGGGTATTAAACGTGAGAGACCTCTTTACAGTAGAAGATATTAAAGATACCTTCTGCTTAAGGGACTATATTAGAAAGCCCTTTTGCACCTTTGAATATCAAAAAGTGGCTGATTTGTTTAAAGAAATGAAGAAGAACAAAAACCATATTGCCATTGTATTGGATGAATATGGCGGTACAGCCGGTATTGTAACCATGGAGGATTTAATAGAGGAAATTGTAGGAGATATTCAAGATGAGTACGATGATCAAGAAAATGATTTTCAAATGATCAATGAACATGAATATTTAGTGAAGGGAAATGTAAAAATAGAGCTAGTAAATGAAATGATTGGCATTAATTTAGAATCGGAAGACTTTGACTCCATAGGGGGCTTTATCATCGGTGAGCTGGGTAGATTCCCCAAAAAAGGAGAGTCCGTTCATTATCAACATATTGAGCTGATTTCAGAAGAAGTAGAAGGAAATCGTATAAAAAAAGTGAGACTAGTGACTACCTCAATATAGTCTCCATGGATTATCAGGGGAAATTGACTAAGCTTACTGTTGGTGAAACGCCAGTAAGCTTTTTCTATAGGATTTTCAAGCGACATGAGTTAATTTATAATGCTATGTGAAATAGGGATTAGGCAGACATAGGAAGGGCTGAAAAACAATGAAAAACTACCAGTACTACTTACCCATTTTTATCAGAACATCCATAGCGATCTTTATATTATTAGGACTGTTTTTTCTTGGTGGAAAGCTAATCTTGATGATTCTTCCCTTTTTTTTGGGATGGCTGATTGCCATGATTATTGAACCCTTTGTCGGTCTCTTGCAGGACAAGCTGAGATTTGGTCGTGGCTTTAGCAGTTTTATTGGAGTGATCTTTTTTGTGATTATTGTTTTGACCATAGCCACTACGATCGGGACCTTAATTGTAGTACAATTGATGGCACTATACCAGCATCTGCCTGAATATACCAATCTGCTCTATGAAAGAGGGCAGAGCATTCTAAAGGAAATCCAAAACTATTTTTACCTAATTCCTCAAGATATTGCCCAAGGGATGCTCACTGCTTTTGAGGGAATTACTAAGGGAATTACCTCTCAGCTTAGCGTCTTTTTAGGCTCCATCATCAGTGCCCTGTCGATTGTACCAGAATTATTTGTGTTTATTGTAGTGGCCATTATCTCTGCCTATTTAATTGCCAGGGATCGCAAGCTAATTTATGAGTTTATTGTATTACAGATTCATCCTAACTGGTATCCAAAGCTGAGAATTATCAAAAACGACTTACTTTTGGCAGTTGGGGGCTATATAAAGGCACAATTAATACTGATGATCCCCACCTTTATCGTTTGCAGCATTGGTCTGCTGTTGATTAAAATGGAATTTGCCCTATTGATTGCCTTTACAGCAAGTATATTAGACGCATTTCCAATATTGGGCACAGGGACTGTATTTGTTCCAATCATTATTTGGCAAATTGTGAAAGGAAATTATCTTATCGCCCTGTCCCTTGGCGTAATTTATGGTATTACCATCACCCTGCGAAGATTTTTAGAGCCGAAGGTATTGGCAACTCAAATAGGATTTCACCCATTAAGTGTTGTAATATCTATGTATATAGGATTAAGATTAATTGGGTTTGTAGGCATGGTTCTGGGACCCATCGCTTTAATTCTGCTGTTAACGATGCAAAAATTAGGGCTGTTGCCCCAGTGGAAAAGAAAAGCTGATACAGAAACCCCAATGAAATAAAAATAAAATTATCAATCCCTCATTGATAAAGCAGGAAAAAAGCCAAATCATGTAGAAAAATCCTATATAGACAAAAAATTAACAATAGTAAAAGCAAAGCTATAGCCATACTCTCGAGTCTATCTTCTAATGGCAATGGCAAGATCACGATAATAGACTATTGGGTATGGTAGGAAAACTTTAATGCCTCCCCTTGGAAGAGCGTGCTTTGGAAGCCCATGGCTAATTTGCCATAAAGACTCCTTTCCTGGGGTAAGGTGCTTTTCAACTAATTCAAAGATGGGTGAAGACAATGAGAATACCAGAAAAGTTCTACGAAATGTACAATGTACAATCGATACAGATACAAGAAAAATTTTATAGCAAAAAAAATGATGTTATTTGGATTAAAACTTATGACGAAAAAGGACAGAGGAAGGATGTCGTTGTTAAGCAATATAAGCAATCAAACTGGAGTTGCAATAAAGAGGAAGATATTCTGAAGCATCTTAAAGAAGCAGGCCTCGCCGTACCAGAGGTGTATTTTAAGAGCAACAACCTGATTATAATGGAACACATTCAAGGAGAAGTTCTACTGGACACCATTTTAAGACAGGAGAACAATATGACAGAGGGCCCCAGGGCCTACCCCAATCAAATTGTATGGGAGCTGACCCATTGGCTTAGTAACTTTTATAAGATCATGAAGAAATGGAGTAAAAGGGACTATGTGAAAGGGGATATGAATCTGAGAAATTTTATTTACGGAGATAAGCTCTACGGAATAGATTTTGAAAATAGCAGAACAGGTTATATGGAAAAGGATGTAGGTAAGCTGAGTGCTTTTATCTTAACCTATAATCCTGAATTTACCCAGTACAGAATTAACTTTACAAATGAGCTTATTATGTCACTAAGGGAGGTATTGCCCCTAAATGAAGAACTGGCTATTCAAGAGATGAGGCTGGAGCTGAATGAAATTTCTAAGAGAAGAAATGTACAGTTTTCAGAGGAGTCAATTGAGTTATTTATCCACAATTGGAGGCGTCATAGAAAACTGTATAAAAGCAAATAATATGCTGGTAAATAGTAGGTAGTGTATAGTCTTTAAACCTCTGATATAATCAATGGGTACTATCGAAAGGGGGAATCAAATGAGTAGACTATTTAGTCCAAGGTTAACTAATAAAACTTTAATTATTTTATTGATTCTAACCCTTTGTTATTTATTATTTCCCCAAGATTTTCATGAAGTAAAGCTTGGAGAAGAAGTTGACGGATTTTTGAATATGTACTTTATTAAGATCAGTGCTCAGCTAAAATCTCCTATTATTATCAATGAGTCAAGCCCAATACAGGAGATACATCAATTATTGCAAACTGTTTTTGCTATAATTCTATTTATTAATATTGCCCTGAAAGCGATTAATTACTGTAAGCTTTCCTTTAACCGTAGTCAGGATACCCGCATTCGAGCAAGACTTTATTTGAAACTAAAGGCCTTGATGATTTCCCATTATCATATGAGCAGATATAAGGGCCACTTTCATTGCTTATCTATTAACTAGCGTAGGCAATGGAAGGAGGAAGGCGCATGTCGCTGGATGTGATTGTTGTCATTGTGGTTTTCAGTGTATTCTGTATCGGAAGCATAATACTAATTAGAAAAGCCAATGAAGAAATGAAAAAAGATAATAAGCAATAAAAGAATAAGGGGGGCTAAATATTTAGCCCCCCTTAAAATCTCCATCCTTAACCATTCAAAGAAACCTGCCTTCTTAAATTTCTGTATTTCGGGATCCTAAATGTGATGCAGCCCTTCAAATTCTGACACTGGCAAAATAAATACAATACCTTTACCAGGGGAAGTTATATTTCCTTCCAGAATGATTGCTTCGTAAATTTGCTTTGTTTCCTCCTTAGCAGTGATAATTAATACCACTTCTTTTTGAGAATCAATATGTAAATTCAAAAAGGTTTTGGCTTCTTCACTTCCAGTACCTCTGGCATAGAAAATGGTGGCTCCCTTTGCTCCAGCCTCCTTAGCCTTCTTTACAATTCTGTCAGCTTTACCCCTTTCAACAATTGCCACAATGACATCTGCTTTCATTTGATACACCTCCGTTAAAACTTAATAATAATACCTAAGGAAAGAACCGTAATAATTGGGCCCAAGGAAGCCAAAGCAATTACGCCAAACCCATCAATCAATGGATCGCTGCCTCCGATGACATTAGAAAGGCCAATGGCTAGGGCCATGTTTAAGGGTACAGTAACGGGACCAGTGGTAACTCCTGCAGCGTCAAAGGCAATACCGGTAATTCTCTCCGGGGCCAGGTAGCCCAATAGGGCTGTTACAAGTAAAATTGGAACAATTAAATAAGTGGAAGGAATTTTTAAAATGATTTTGAGCATCCCTAATACGACTCCTACTCCCACCCCAAGGGATACAGTATGAATAAGCCAAGAAGAGTGAAGGACTCCACTGGATAATTCCTCGACTTGAGCTCCTAGGGAAGCCAGGGCAGGTTCAGCGAGGGTTGTGGTGTAGCCTAGAATAAAGGCAAAGAGTATAATAATATAAACATTACCACCCCGGGGTAAGCTCTGGCCAACCGATTGACCTAGGGGTACCAAGCCTCTTTCAAGTCCCTTTACAAATAGAAATAGACCTACAGTTGAGAGTATAATCCCACCAACTAGGCTTTTTAAATTCTCGATGGGAGACTTTAAAATAAAGATTTGAAAAATAATTAAAAAAGCTGTCACAGGAATAATATCCTTCGCTGAAGAGAAGAAGCTCTTCAGTATTTCTGTAATAAAGTTAACATTCATGAAAGACCTCCTTTATTTTATTTTCACTAATAGGGGATTAATTAAAATATAACTTTGAAGGGATAGAAACAATAATATATAATAACTTCTAGGTCTACAGAGGGAAGTCCTGCTCTATCTGATAATATTTATCAATTTTCAATATTTAGATTGAGTTTGATTCACAAATTTCAGATTTAGTTATGGAACTTGTAATAATTAGAAATTTCGTATTAAAGCTTTTAACAATAAAAACGGGTACGTTCATTTACTTAAATGAAAGTACCCGCTTATTTGTAATAGAATCGGAAGTAGCTATACCAATCATCTTCTGTTTTTGGTGGCTCATTATTAATCATATAAGTGGTGATCGACATCCTTTCTTCAAAAACTCTTTAGTTTTGGCTAAAGGGTATTGCGTTTGGTACAAATAAAATTAAAAATTTAATACTAAGTTTTCTCTTATGATTGGTAGGAAGCTACCGGATTCTATTTGTATTTATTATATACCATAGAATCTAAAAAATAAACAGAAAATTTAAAATAATTAAAAATAATTGCCATTACTACAGAAACACGAGAGATAAGTGGCAGTATAAAAAAACTTTAGGAATTTGGCCTGGGAAAGGATAGTATAATGAAATTAATGAATTGTAAAATACTACAAATTATGGTATTATTTCAATGTAGTTTACAAAGATGTAGTTTACAAATAAATTCCATGGTATAATCTATATTTTTATGTTATATGAAAGTCTATTTTTTAGCAAATTGCTTTAGCAACCTATATAGTGCAGCTATCAAGTAGGGATAAGGAGGTTCCCCTATTAATATATTTGGTAAGGAAGGATTAGATTAATAGATGAATGGAGGCTGAGTATGTACGAATTAAAAGAAAGAGAATTTACACTGGGGAAGTGGCTGGGAGCCGCAACCTATTACTTCAAGAAAAATATCAAGGTTATATTATTATTTGTACTTTTGTTTGGCTTTGCATTGCCCCTATTGTTTGATATTAGTCCAAGGAGTACTTATCTAGAGCCTATTGTGGGTCAAAGGCAAGGAGTAATTCTGACCTTTGTTTGGGCCATAGTCAATACTTTTTATCAAATTGCAATCATTGTAACCTTAGAGGAATCTGTTAATGGAAATCAAGTATGCTTTACTAAAGCCTTTTCAAGGTCAGGATCCCTATTGCTTGAAGGCTATCTAACTAATCTATTAGGGGGATTAATTATTTTTGGATTATCCTTGCTGTTGATAGTACCAGGAGTGATATGGGGTGTATACTATACCTTTATCTTACAGGTAGTAGCCTTAAGAAAGATAAGGTATAAGAAGGCATTAGATTATAGTAAAGATCTGGTGAAGGGAAGATGGTGGAAAGTTTTAGGATATACTGTGCTGCTCCATATTGTGCCCGTTATCATAGGGCTCATTATAATTGAGTCACCTATTTTCCTTAGCTCTACATTATTGTATCTATTTGCAAGCTTTATTATAGCAGTGATTGGGGGATATGCCACGGTTGCCACTACAATGCTGTTTTTAAATTTGGACTATACCACAAATGGGGCTGTAGATAGGGCTATTGATTAAACAAAAATAGTCAGATTTTCTTTTTTATATATAAGTAATAAAGCAGTAGTACTCCAACGATAATAAAAATAACAGTAAAGATTCCCTGTAGAAGTAAATTCATTCTATACCTCCTGAATAAAATTTTAAAAAAATCTTATATTACTAGTATGGGATTTTAATTTAACTTTATGCTAGGAGAATGGGAATGAAAGCGTACATAGAGGTGATTTTGCAGACTGTACTCGCCTTTTTTTCTATTTTATTTATTACTAGAATATTGGGGAGGCAGCAGGTTTCTCAGCTAACAATGCAAGAATATATCAATGGCATTACCTTCGGCTCCATAGCAGCCACCTTGGCAACGGATCTAAGTCAGCGGACCTGGCAGCATTTCATTGGCCTTCTGCTGTTTGGGCTTTTTACCCTGCTGATCTCCTATGGAGTAAAGAAAAATAGGCTTCTATCGAAACTTGTTCAAGGGGAGCCAGTGGTAGTAGTTCAGGACGGAAAAATACTAGAGGCAAATTTAAGTAGATTTCAATATACGCCAGAGGATTTGAACGTTCTCTTAAGACAAAAAGAAGTTTTTGATGTGACAGAAGTAAAGTATGGTATATTAGAGCCCAATGGAAAATTAAGTATCATGAAGGTTGCTGAGAAAAGCCCAGCCACCGTTGAGGATCTGAAGCTGAAAGTAAAGCAAAAGGAGATTCCTCTTGAGGTCATCGTCACAGGAACAGTCATATACGAGAATTTAAGGAGTAAGGGATTAACAGCTCAATGGCTCTTCAAACAGCTAAATTCTCAGGGGATTCAAGATGTAAAAGAAGTCTATTATGCCACATTAGATGATAATAATCAGCTCTATGCAGATTTATATCGAGATAATCTAAAGAACGAACGAAATATCTCAGAAAGTGGTCTAACTAATAATGATAAAAAATAGAATAGCTTCCAAATGCCTTATTATCATCATGTATTGCCGTATATGCTGTGTTCTTTTCCTTAACATAGTGCTTACAAAAATACCAGGCTACGTCCTGGTATTTTTGTATTATAGGAATATGCTACTTATTTAACAAATGCCCCAGAAGCCAGTCATTTGGGGTTAAGGTGATTTTCTTGCCACAACAATATGGCTGTGGCCAGCGATAACGGGACAGAGTCACTTTGTTCTACCATTTTTAAGATCAATTTAATGTTTCTTAATTATTAATTATGACCTCTGTGTGGTATAATGTTGATAATCAATCTTAGTTTGAAAGGAAGAAAAATATGGATAAAATAAATCAAAAGGTGGCCCGCCCAACTAGCATAGGCGGTCAGGCCCTCATCGAGGGGGTCATGATGAAGGGTCCCAGAGAGATAGCCATTGCCGTAAGGACCCCCGACAATCAAATCACTGTGAAAAAAGAGCCCGTATCGGGTATGACCAAGAAATTTGGTATTAATAAGATCCCTTTTGTAAGGGGAGCTGTAGCCTTGATAGACTCAATGGTCTTGGGAATCCGTTCCTTGACTTACTCTGCCGAGCTGCTGGAGGACAACACAGCCCCTGAGGAGCCAGATAAGGTTGAGCAGTTCCTAAAGAAGATTTTTAAAGACAAGACCAATGATGTGGTACTATATTTTTCTGTGTTTGTTGCTCTGGCCATGTCCGTGGGGATTTTTATGCTGGGGCCAACCCTTGTGGTAGGCCTGCTGAAGCGGTTTATTAATAGTCATTTATTACTGAACCTAATTGAAGGCTTCCTTCGGCTGGGACTTTTCACCCTCTATGTCTACTTGGTGGCTAAGCTGGAAGATATGAGGCGGGTATTCCAATATCATGGGGCAGAGCATAAGGCAATTTACTGCTACGAAAATGGTGAAGAATTGACCGTAGAAAATACTCGAAAATATACAACGCTGCATCCTCGATGCGGTACCAGCTTTCTGTTTATCGTAATGATGGTGAGTATGATTATGTTTTCGCTGATTAGCTGGTCAAATCTATGGATTAGATTAGCTTCCAGATTAGCGCTTCTTCCCCTTATTGCAGGAGTCTCTTATGAAATTATTAGATTTGCAGGCAAGAGTCAATCTCCTATCATGGCCCTGGTCAGCTACCCAGGTATGATGATGCAAAAGCTAACGACAAAGGAGCCCGATGACAGCCAATTAGAGGTAGCTATAGAGGCATTAAAAGGTGTTTTAGTGGAAAATAAGGAGGAAGCAGATTGGTAACAGTAGTTCGATTATTAAAATTGGGTACAGAGAAACTAAAGAATTCAAAGATAGACACACCTCAGTTGGATGCTGAGGTGATTCTATGTAATTTGCTAAATATAGAGCGAATTCAGCTTCATATCTACCCTAACAGGGAAATTTCCCAGGAAATATGTCGAAGTTTTATGGAAGCCGTTGAAAAACGAATAAAGCAAATGCCAATTCAATATATTGTAAATCGACAGGAATTTATGGGACTTGATTTTTATGTCGATAAAAGGGTACTGATTCCCAGGGGAGATACGGAGATATTAGTGGAGGAAGTTATCCGACTATATGAAGGGGAATTCCCTGGTCAGCGAGTGCGACTGTTGGACATAGGAACAGGCAGCGGAGCTATTACTGTTAGCTTGGCTAAGCATATTCCCCAAAGTCAGGTGGCATCAGTGGATATTTCAGAGGGTGCCTTAGCGGTAGCCGCAAAAAATGCTGCTCGACATGGGGTGCAGGATCGAGTACGATTTTATCATGGCAGTCTACTTGAACCCCTGAGGCAGGAACAGGAGAGATCCTTCCTGCACTTCATTGTATCCAATCCCCCCTATATTCCCCGAAGAACCATTGAGGAGCTTTCAGCCCAGATAAGGGATTACGAGCCCTCTAATGCCCTGGATGGAGGCGAAGATGGGCTAGATTTTTACAGGAGCATTGTGAAGGAAGCTGTAGACTTTATTCTGCCTGGGGGCTGGCTAGTCTTTGAAATCGGCTATGACCAGGGGGCGGCTGTAAAGGAATTGATGGAAGTCCATGGCTTTAGAGAGGTTCTGGTACTAAAGGATTTGGCAGGTTTAGATCGGGTAGTGAGGGGAACATGGCCACAACAGCAGGGCTAAAAAAGAAAAGCTGAGTCACTTTAACCTCAGCTTTAATAAATATCTGATATTATCCCATCAGGAAATCCAAAACGTTCCAGCCGTCAGAGGACTGGGCCTTATAGAGCTCAGTATAGCCACATTTTTTACAGCTGATGGTGATAAACTTTTTATTTTGAACGTCGAATATCTTGGCAAAGTTTCCACCTGTGGCCTGAAACTGATCATTTTCGTATTGGGTACCTCTGCACTTGGGGCAGGTATACTGCATTTTTTCCATCCCATAGACTCCTTTCAAATTTCAACTCAAGCTTTAGCTAATTAATTATTTTTAGTACTTTGTATCATTTAAAAGACGAGATAAGGCCTGAGGTACTAGCCATTATTGTCATGAGTGTCATATACGCAGCCTTCAGAACTAATCCAGGTTGAAATGACTTCGTCACCGATTATAAATTACAGACTTAAATGAATGACAAGATCAGGATTCATCACTCTAAAGGTAAAGGATTCTGTTATAAACAACCTAACCTTATGAAGATCATGACCTTCATAGCCTATGCTAAAATCTTGACCAATGGTCATTTCCAGATCCTCATGGTCGTAGGGTAATAACAGTGCCCCTTCTAGGGTTGGTGCATAGATTATCTCACTGCCTAATAGTTCTTCAATAATCTTCTTAAGAGGATACCCATTTACAACCATATTAATTCGTTTCCAGCCCTCATCTCCTACCACTAGGCTATAGGGACCAGCTGCATAGGCAGATTTCAATAATAGCATTCCCTTAGAAATTGATTCCATAATGCTGTTGGCATCATCGCCAAATTCAAGCTCTTGGGAAGCCACTTCTACCAGTCCTTCAATTTGCCCATCAATGTACCCATTATAGATGGCACTTTCTTCAAAGAGGGCAATTTTTTCTGCTGCTTCCTCAAGGGGCTTTAAATCTGCATCCTTTGCACCACGGATAATGTTATCCATTTCCCAACGGTCAAGCTCGAAAACAATACGTGTCTCAACCAGGGGTTGTACACTATAGATCCCACTACAGACCTCACCGTTCTTCTCTTCTATTAACTGTAGTCTTCCCTTTGGTAGGGCGTTATAATTCCATCCCTTAGGGCCCTCAACCTTGATAACTCTTCGGGCAGAAAGATGGGTTTTCAGAACCTCAGCAGCCTTACTTTCGATTTCATTCCAAGCCTCCTGTGTTAATGGAGCCAATGATCTTTTTAACATATCCATTTTATTATCCTCCCCTCGATTATTTTAGATTCCCGATATGTAAACCCGATGGACCTGCTTCCTCTCCATGATCTTCACCATGGTCACCAACGATAGGAGCATCCTTAAATAAAATGTTCCGTAGCTGAGCATCCCAGGCCGGCATATTTCTTCTGAGCCATTCCAGGGTAACACAGGCGTGTTCAATTTCCTCATCACGATTATGGGCTAAAATTTCCTTCAGCTGAGGGTCAGTGGTAACGGCCACCCTTTGGTTATACCAATCTACAGCCTCCACCTCTTCTTTTAAGCTGTTGAGAGCCCTCATAATATCCTTGGTTTTTTCATCCAGCATTTCCGCTGGTTCATGATAATTTGACATCCTTAAAACCTCCTTATGTAATTATTACCACATTATACTTACCCATATCTCCATTATAATTAACATATAGAAATTTATCATTAAAATAATGATAAAATTTTAAAAATATGGTAAAAAATTTAATGCATTTCCACTCTAATATTTGCCCATCAAAACCATAATTTGATATAATAAATCCATCAAATTCATTGAATGAGGTATCTCTATGAATTTTAATCATAAACCAATAAAGGTGAATATTGTATGCACCTCAGAAAAAGTCGGGCAGACCTAGATATGGAGAAAACGATGAAACTAATCCTAACTGGAGAATGGGAAAATAGCTAGGCAATTGTTGATCACAAATTGATAAATTTATACGGAGTTATATTCACAATATCAAAATAATGTAAAAATAAGAAAAAATAATTAAGTTAATGATTAAAATGAAGGGTAAAAGCATTTGTTTTAATATAGGCAGGTATACGATTGAGAGCTTAATTAATGCTCCTGTGAAAGGAGACTTATATTGAAGAATAGCATACTTATACTAATATCTACAATTTTAGCAATTTTTGTTTGTGCTAGATTGCTCTATAATACAAAGAAAAGTGATTATAACTTTGAACCATTCAATATTGTCAAAGCCAGAAGTCTAGATTCTTGGTTCTTTATAGTATATGTATTTTCCTTCGCCTATTTAACTTGGAATGGAAGTTTACTTGCTTTCAGTATTTTTATTTTTACTTTTATACCAACCATTTGTTTCATATTTTATAAAAATTATTTGAAGACCAGAGAAATTAATTATTTTCTATATGTTTTATTTTTATCCTCCATCATAGTAGGTTTGTTTATTTACATGTACAGCCTAAGACTCTATCATAATTAAAATCTATATAAATTGAGTAGAAGGTGAGTAATTATTTTACCCACCTCCTACTCGACTACTCTTTTTAAAAGAGCCATCTAGTGGCCAACTTGTTTTGTCTTACATTATATAAAAAGAGATTTAAGTGAAAATAATCAACCACTTTTCAAGATAAATTGAAAATTTTTTTATTTAGTTTTAATTTACTCTTTTTTCTAGTATAGAAGAGGAATGGAAAAAGAAATATAATTATGATATAATATTTAGATGTCTAAAATAATAGTGGTTGAGGTGAATCATGATGCTAGATAAGCTAGCTTTCTTAGAAGAAAAACATATTGATTTAAGTAAAAAAATCAGTGATCCGGATGTCATCAATAATCAAAATGAATGGAAAAAATTAGTGAAAGAGCATGCTGAGCTGGAACCCATTGTAGAGAAATATAAAGAGTACAAGCATGCCGAGACTGCCTTAGCTGAGGCCAGGGAGATCCTATACGATAAGACTGCGGACAGTGAATTAAGGGAAATGGCAAAGCTTGAAATGGAAGAAATGCAGGAAGTCCTTGAAAAGCTTGAGGATGAGCTGACGATTTTATTACTGCCAAAGGACCCCAATGATGACAAGAACGTTATCGTAGAAATCCGTGCTGGTGCAGGAGGCGATGAAGCGGGCTTATTTGCAGCGGTATTGTTTAGAATGTACACAAGATATGCTGAAAGACAAAACTGGAAAACAGAGATGATGAGCCTCAACGAAACCGGAGTAGGAGGCTATAAAGAAGTCATTTTCATGATTAAAGGCAAAGGAGCTTATTCTAAGCTTAAGTATGAAAGCGGTGCCCATCGGGTACAAAGAATTCCTACCACTGAATCAGGGGGGAGAATCCATACCTCTACCGCCACTGTGGCCGTGCTTCCTGAGGTGGATGACGTGGAATTTGAAATTAATCCAAATGACTTGCGAATTGACGTTTTCCGATCCTCCGGCTCGGGTGGTCAAAGTGTTAATACCACCGACTCAGCTGTAAGGGTTACCCATCTCCCTACAGGTATGGTGGTATCCTGTCAGGATGAAAAATCTCAACACAAAAACAAGGATAAGGCGATCACCATCCTTAAGTCCCGGCTGATGGACAAATTAATTCAAGAGCAGCAGGCAGAAATTGCAGAAAATAGAAAGAGTCAGGTGGGTACTGGTGATAGAAGTGAGAGAATACGTACCTATAACTATCCACAGGGTAGAATCACTGACCACAGAATTAACATGACCATATATAAGCTGGATGCGTTCCTAGATGGAGAAATTAAAGATATGATTGATGCCTTGATTACTTCTGATCAGGCTGAAAAGCTGAAACAGGTACAATAATAGAGAAGGTAGGCATATACCAATGTCTGCCTTTTTTATTTTTTGGCAAGTTTTACTTTTCTTAGCAAATGCTTCAGAAGCCGGTTATTTGCGTTTATGTAAACTTTTCTATCAAACAATATTGTTATTGGACAGCGATGATGTTTGTATCATTTTGCACTATTGTAAAATATAATAATTCCAATATATGAAAAGGTTTATTTATATGAAAAATCACTTGGAATGTCCCAATAATAAGACCTTTTATTCCGTGTAAATATATGGTAGAATTAAGTAGTTATTATATGAATCTAAAATAGGGAGGGAATGAAGAAATCATGAAGTTTAAATTTAAGTATCTATTCATTTTATTAATAGTGTTTGTTTTTTTAATATACTTTTATCAAAATTATATATATTATTTTATTCCTTATAATCCTTTAGAGGCTATTACAGATAATCCATATAGTTGTCATTCTAGTTTACATTATTCAAAAGGTGGGTCAACTAAGGCTAGTTATAATTTGGATAACAATACTCTTATTTTTAAATATCTTAGCGATTTAAATCTGATACCTTTAAAAAAGAAGACAAATAAAGAACTAATTTATAAGCATGAGACTGATCTTCATTTTTCTTATAGATTTAAATTTGAGCCATCAACTTCATCGACAAATTATCGTGTAATTATTGATGAAATATGGTTAGATAATTTGTCTGTTCTTTTTATTAGATCTGACAAACCAGGATTTCGTAATGGATACTATAAAATTATAGATTCCAAATTTGACTATAAGTATGTTAATGACTTAATTACTACATCTTAAAATTAAAAAAACTTAGCTATGAGTAGAAACCTTTTTCTAAGCTGAAAAGGTTCCCAACCTATTTTAAAAACAAAAGTAGGATCCAAAATGGATAAGAATAGTCTATCAACGTACCACTTGTCATTACACTTATAAAAAAGCCCCCCTCTGACATTAAAATTATTTATCTCTAAATCTTGCCTGAAAAGAACTTTTTTCACTTAAGCACAGATTAACTATATTACCAAACATTCAAAGAACCTTCAAGACCAGTAAGTTATAATGCCTTATAGGGGAAAGCAGACTACCCGCTCAGCGGATAGTCTGCTTTGTTAATTCAAGTCTTTACAATTCGATCCATCCAGTTCCTTTAATACGTACTCTAGTAACATGTCCTCTACCCTGAATAATTCTAAAATCTTCATCAACAAATTCAAGAAATGGCAATTTTACTTCTATAAGATCGTAAGATGGGTTATCGTACATGAAATCATAAAGTTCATCTAAATAGTCCTCTCCAGTTATAGAAACCGCTGCTACATCGTCAATCTCGTTTGGTAGCATACCTGCTGCTGCTGAAGTTACCCCCGCTGCCAACGTTACTGGAGTTGGCAACTTGAATACAAGTGATAAAACTGTTGAAAAGATTGATAAGCCATTTATAAGTCTACTTTCATCTTGCATCTCAAAACCATCATTTCTTACTAAGGCTTGTGCTCTTCTAGCTTTATATAGTTCATCTTTTGTAAAGGTAAGTGTGTCAATATATTCTCTTCTTCTACCCATAATAAAACCTCTCCTTTATCTTTTTGTTTTTTTCCTAATCTTAAGTACTTGATTAGTATAAATCAAACTACTATTCAAGCTATTTAATCTCATCAACATTTCGACTGAAATGCTAAACGATTTAGCTATAGACCATAGGGTGTCCCCCATTTTAACAGTATAAGTATCAAAATCATTAGACACGTTAATGCTAACCTCTCCTAAAGGAAAGTTTAGACCGGGACAATTAGTAGCTTTTAACTCCCTATGGCCTTTTATTGTGCTGATACTGTATTTATCACATAGATACTGACATAATTCTACAAGAGCCTTAAATTGAACTTTAGATACGTTTTCTACGTCATAGTCTCCTTGCATACATATACCAAGAGACATAGTATTATAGTCTTTTAGGTGGGCTCCTATAGCATTTTCAGGCCTGCCCCTGTGGACTTGTCCATCTTTTGATACTAAAAAATGATAAGCAAATCCACTCCATCCATTCTCTAGATGCCATCTATGTATATCTAAAACAGTAGCACTGTTATGTGCAGCATGATGAATTATTATTATAGAAGGTTTATTTAATTTTTTTAACTTGCCTTTAAATCTTAAATTTGTTTCTATAATTTTCATCCTACTTACACATCCTATATATTTTTATTTGAGAAAAAAATTTAACCGGTTAATTCCCTCTCACTTATATAAAACGAAATTGAATCTCAAAATGTAAACTCCCTTTTTAAAATTATTTCTGAGACTTCACTTTAAAGTAGTATTTTGCTCTGGTTTTAAGCGTTTTCTTTGAAAATGAAATTTTTTATTTCTATTACATCGTCCTTTACTTCTTCTACCAAATTAAGTTTATCAGTTAAATTAACTATGATATCTTGATATTTTTGTTCTCTATCTTCCTGTCTTAGATCTCTTTTTTCCTGATTTTTTAAAATATAAAAAATTAAAGCTACAGTTAATACTGTCCAAATACCCTGGGTAGCTGCTAATTCAATTATTTTTTCTTCCAATTTCTTCATCTCTCCATTCATTTAATATTTTTCTAAGATTTTTCAATCCCCTGTTTTTTAGCTTGTTGACGGCTTGTCTTGAAATTTTAAGTATTTGTGAAATCTCTCTATCGGTATATTGCTGTATAAACTTTCTAACTAATACAGTTCTTTGCATTGGAGGTAAAGAGCTGAGTAGATGAGATACAAAAATATTGCTATTAAAGTTAAATTCTTTATCACACAAAATATCAAGATTGAGATATAAAAGGTCTTGTCTATTTACAACATTTTTTCTAAATAAATCTGTAGATTTGTTTTTAAGAGACTTATAAATAAACTTAATGAGACTTTTATCATCCGTGGGTAATTTACTTAAATTTATAGTTTTAATTAATTCTAGAAAAGCTATAGTTAAGTCTGTTTCACCTTCTTCATAATTAAGATTTTTGCTCAGCTTTTTTATGTTAGGGTAAAATTGTAAATAAATATCTTTTGTAGCTTCTTTATTTCCTTCTTGTCCCTTTTTCAGCTGATAATATAAACTCATATAGTCCCTTCCCCCTTCAATGATTTAGAAACGAATTTAGCACCTGAAAGGTAAACCAGTATATTTTGACTATTTTGTCGATAATTTTAATTAATGTAAAAAATTAGATTTTAAAGCAACATAAGTTAAAATTTTTCAAAAAGAAAATAACAATAAAACGCAAAACATAAATGTTTTGCGTTTTAGAAAATACTCTAAGTTATTAGCACAAGATATAATTTTAAATTTTTATTTAAACTCAATTACAAATGATAGTTTTGACACTTTAAATTATATTATATATTTTCATCTAAACCAGGCACTCCGATCCAAGGATATTATAAATTAATGTTTAGAAAGTGTGATGTACGGATACATTTTTCAGATTTCAAGTAGAAAAATATATTGACTTTAACTTCATTAATGATGAGGTTGAGGATTTGTATTGTTTCGATAATGGCCGTCCATCTGTCGATCCTATTGTTCTCTTTAAGATGAGATTACTGCAATACCTATACGGTATTCGTTCTGAAAGAAGATTAGTTGAGGAAATTCATAACAATATGGCTTACAGATGGTTATTAGGCTTTAACATTACTGATAAAATATCTGATTATTCAATATGTACTGTCAATAGAATACGTAGATTTAATGATGTTCAGGTCTATAAAAATATATTTATAAAATCAGTAGAACAAGCTACTAAGCACGACTTAGTTAATGGTAAAATTGTATATACTGACTCTATTCATAATAAGAGCAAATGCAAGTTTATCTAAATTTGAAAATGAAGATTATATAATCGAAGAGGAAGAAGATACTGAGTTACTTGAAAGAATTAATGAAAAGCGTCAATCTAAGGGGAAGAATCCATTAAAAAAAGAAAAAAACAAAAAACAGGGAAAAAGAAAGTAAGCAAAACCGATCCTAATAGTGGATTTATGAAACATGATTGTAAGTCCAAGGGGTTCTTTTATCTTAATCATGTTACTGTAGATGGTGAAAATAGTACTATTTTAGATGCCTTTGTGCTCCAGTAAATGTTTATGATTATATCCATTCCTTTCGCTACACTCAAGGCACAAAACTTATTGAGAAAGTATTGGCTTTGACTGACTTTTCATTATTCTACTGTCATAGGGATAACAGTTAACTACAGATCACGGGGAGGTGAGTGGACTGCTCTATTGGAGTGACCGCATGATTATATGTGTAGATTGCCTTTCCAAGCACAAATAAGTGTGGCTTAAGAGCATGCAGACTTATCTTTATATAAACATTACTCGTTTACTGCTGGGCAATTAGCCAATGCTGTCTATTCCTGTAATTTTATGAAAGGAGTTTTCCTTATGGCTTTAAAAATCGCTTATCATATCTGTTGTGGTATTGATGTCCCAAGACTATACTAAAGGGTTTAAAGAGCTGTCACAGTGGCTTTGTGAAAATAATTGTAAGGATGTCTGTATGGATCTACCGGGAAATACGATCTGTTTTCCCTTACCTCCTCCTTTTGATGATAATTTGAAGCTAGCGATAATATATTAGATATAGCAGGGTAGTAAGGAGGAGATTAACGTGAGCAGCTTATTGAAAACAACTATAATTGGATTTTTAGTAGGGGTCGTAGGTACTGGGCTTGGCGGCTCTGTGGCGTTTATATTAAAGCGGCCATCCAGAAAATTTATGAGCAGTATGATAGGTCTTTCCAGTGGATTAATGTTGGCCGTCGTCGCCTTTGAGCTATTGCCGGAAGCCTTTTTACTAGGGGGGGTTTTATCCACCGTAGCAGGTCTGGGTGTAGGGGCCTTAGCTGCCTCTCTATTAGATGAATTCATCTCAAGGCTGACTTATATAAAGAGAAGGGAAGGGAAAGGATATATAAAGGCAGGGATGCTGCTGGGGGTAGGAATTGCCCTACATAATTTCCCAGAGGGTCTTGCCATTGGATCTGGCTTTATGGCTCAGGAACGACTGGGTATAGGCCTGGCTGTAGTCATTGCTTTGCATAATATGCCCGAGGGCATTGCCATGGTAACCCCCATGAGAGTTGGGGGCTATTCTAGAATTAAGGCCTTTTTATTGACCCTTTTGGCTGGAGCCCCCATGGGGGTAGGTGCCTGCGTTGGCGCACTGGTAGGCTCCTATGCCTATGGCCTAATTGGTCTATGCTTGGCCTTTGCTGGGGGAACCATGCTCTATATTACTCTGGGAGAGCTATTGCCCAAGGGTAAGGAGCTGGACGGGGGTAGAATATCCACCTATTTCGCCGTATTTGGCTTTATGCTGGGAATTTTAATTTCAAAAAGGTTTTAGTATCCATTGTTAAAGTACTTAATTTTGTATAAAATAAGATAAACGAGGGAATACCCTATGCTAACTGAAAAGAATTGTAGCATAGGGAATCAATCAAGCCGAAAGTCGAAGGTGATCATAATGTTTCAGATTCTCTCATGGACTGTACGATATCTATTTATTGGATTAATATACTATTTTATTTACAGTATCATTCGTCTGATTTATCTGGATATCCAGGCCATTGCCAATCGAAGTAAAAGGGGACAGGGAGGGGCTTACTTAAAGCTGATCAACCGTAAGGAACGCCTTGATTTTGAAATACATGAGTTTTACGATTTAAAGGAAATTACCACGATTGGACGTAATAAAGAAAATGACATTATCATTATGGACAAGTACATTTCCTCCTTTCACTGCAAGATTACCATGGATGAAGGGGCCTATTTTCTAGAGGATTTAGAAAGTGTTAACGGCACCTATCTAAATAGTTCCAGGCTGCTGGATGTGGCGGAGCTGAAAAATGGAGACAGGATTGGCTTTGGACAGGTGGAATTCTTGTTTGTAAAAGAGGTGGAGTAAATGCTTTCAAAAAAAATAATTATTGGAAGGCCTATTATTGTATTGATACTGATTAACTTTTTGTTTTTTGGTCTTTTATTCACCATGATTGGCCCCTACGATCGAACAATTCCCATTGCGGGGGCAATACTGACCACCGTGATGGTGCTGTGCTATTATATCATCGTAAAGGCTCAAATGGGCGATCAGTATATATTTTTGATTATCTCGGTTTTATCAAGTCTAGGGGTGGCAATGCTCTATCGCTTAAACCCCGTCTACGGATATAAGCAGATTACCTGGTTTGGCCTGGGGGCAATTTTATATTTTATGGCCTACTTTATCTTTCGGTGGCTAAACATCTGGGACCAATGGGTATATGGGTATCTGGCAGGAGGAATGGCACTCTTTGCCATCACTTTTTTGCTTGGCACCAGCGTAAAGGGGGCTATCAATTGGATTAAAATTGGTACCTTTACTTTTCAGCCGGCAGAAATCATCAAGGTTTTTTACCTGTTCTTTCTTGCATCCTATTTTAAGCATCCTAAAAAATTAAAAAATGAGTATGTTTTTTGTGGATTGGTCTACCTGCATATTATGCTCTTGTTTTTACAACGAGATTTAGGAATGGCCATGCTTTTTTATGGACTTTTCATTAGTATTTACTATATCTACTATCAAAACCGTCGGCTATTCCTTTATAATGTGGGGGCCTCAGCGGTAATGAGTGTCTTTGCCTATCTGACCATGGGTCATGTTCAGGTGCGATTTGAAGCCTGGCTGAACCCCTGGAAGGATATTTCAGGAAGGGGCTATCAAATTACTCAATCCCTCTTTGCTATTGCTGAGGGAGGCTTTTTTGGAAAAGGCCTAGGCCTAGGGAGTCCAGACTATATTCCCGAGGTTCATACGGATTTTATTTTCTCAGCCATATGCGAGGAATTGGGTATCTTTGGCGGAATGGCCGTGGTACTCCTCTATTTTATTCTGATTTACAGGGGCTTTAAAATAACTTTTACCATTCAAGAGACCTTTAAACGCATTATCGCCCTGGGAATTACTTTAATCTATGGGTATCAAACCTTTATTATTATAGGAGGGGTGATTAAGCTCATTCCCTTAACAGGAATTACCTTGCCCTTTATCAGCTATGGAGGCAGCTCCCTGGTGTCTGCCTTTATTGCCTTTGGGATTTTACAAGCCCTGTCTAAAAAAATGCCGGAGAGAGAGGAGTTTGTAGAAATTGGACAATGATAAAAGTAATAGAAAGATAATTCATTTAATTATATTTACAAGCTTGATGTTTTTAAGTATTATTGCATATTTAACCTATTTTCAAGTATTCCAAGCGTCGACTATTGTGAAGAACCCCTATAACAAAAGACAGTACCTTCGAGAAGAAAGAACTGTACGGGGGACAATCTTTGACCGCAATGGAACCGTGCTGGCAGAAACAAAGGTGGCGGGAGAGGGATCAACCAGGAGCTATCCATACCATCAACTCTACAGCCACCTGGTTGGCTACAGCCATAAGCAATACGGCCGTGCAGGTATCGAGGCCTTTTATAACGATGAGCTTCTGGGCCTTACCAATGATCAATTGGTATCAAAGCTTTTTGATCGTTTGAGCAATGAAAAGATTAAAGGAAATCATCTGTATCTGACCTTAAATCATCAGCTACAGGCAAAGGCCTATGAATTGTTAGGAGGGAAAAGAGGTGCTGTGGTGGCCTTAGACCCTAAAACCGGCGAGATATTGGCTATGGTCAGTAAGCCGGATTTTGACCCTAACCAATTGGCAGAATCCTGGGAATACTTAATTAACGATGAGGGCAGTCCCCTCTTAAATAGGGCCATCTCGGGACTTTATCCACCTGGTTCTACCTTTAAACCCCTGATGGCAGCTGCTGCTTTAGAAAACCCTGAAATTCAAACAGATTACGACTGTACAGGCAGTATTGTAGTTGACGGCTATACCCTATCAGACTATAATTCCAAGGGCCATGGGTATCTAGATTTAAGGGGCTCCCTGGTAGTGTCCTGTAATACCAACTTTGCCAGAATTGCCTTAGCCTTAGGTGAGGAAAGGGTGATGGAAATGGCCAAAAGATTTTCAATGCATAACAGCCTGGAGACTGATTTCCCTGTACAGAGGAATCGATTCCCTTATCAAAGTCTACAGCCTACGGAACTGGCGGCGGTTTCAATCGGTCAGGGTAAGCTGTTGGTCACTCCCCTGCATATGGCAGCCACTGCTTCCGTTTTTGCCAATGGGGGAATGATGCCCCAGCCTAGAATTATTAAGGAAATCCGAAGCGCCGATGGAAAGCTGCTAAGGGAGGTAGACATTGAAAGCAAGAAAATTCTTAATCCTCAGATTGCCGATACGGTAAAGGAAATGATGGTGGGAGTGGTAAATGAAGGTACGGGCAAAAATGCAGCCATTAATGGTGTTCAGGTGGCGGGGAAAACCGGAACTGCCGAAAATGAGTCAGGGGAAACCCATGCCTGGTTTATTGGGTTTGCTCCAGCTGAAGACCCTCAAATTGCAGTGGCAGTTATACTAGAGAAGGAAGGAAGCACAGGGGGTGCCACAGCTGCTCCTATTGCCAGAGAACTAATGAGAGAAGCTTTGAGAGAGGTGTATTAGATTAATGGAAACAAAGATTTACCAAATAGATAGCCTTCATATGGATTCTGACATTTTAGAGGAATGTGCTACCATATTGAGACAGGGAGGAACCGTAGCCTTCCCCACAGAAACAGTCTATGGCCTGGGAGCCAACGGTCTGGTTCCGAATGCCATAAAGAAAATATTTGAAGCCAAGGGAAGGCCCTCAGATAACCCTTTAATTTTGCATATAGCTAAGGCAGCCGATCTGCCTTCCTTAGTGAAGTCTGTTCCCTCTTCGGCCCAGGCTGTAATGAACGCTTTTTGGCCTGGACCCTTAACCCTTATTTTTGAAAAAAGTCAGTTGGTACCCAGGGAGATTACAGGAGGGTTAAACACCGTAGCCATTAGAATGCCTCAGCATCCCATAGCCAATAGGCTTATCGAATTGGCAGCGGTGCCTATTGCTGCCCCCAGTGCCAATTTATCAGGAAAGCCCAGTCCTACAAATCCCCAGCATGTGATTAAGGACTTAATGGGCAAGGTAGATGCCATTGTTTCTGGGGGAAGCAGCCAGGTGGGACTGGAATCCACCGTTTTAGATATGACCGTAGTGCCCCC